>Ga0302314_10022345_pt1 | contig 10374 bp, 5 predicted proteins | sample III_Palsa_N2_3_FD_200533 | JGI IMG/M metagenome (GOLD analysis project Ga0302314, IMG submission 200533) | Peat permafrost microbial communities from Stordalen Mire near Abisko, Sweden - III_Palsa_N2_3 | ecosystem: Environmental > Terrestrial > Soil > Palsa > Peat permafrost | place: Sweden... | reverse complement strand
GCTGCTCGCCACGGCGAGCGCGTGCAGTTCAACCTCCGCGCCCGCCGCCCCGGCCGGGCCGATCACCTTGACGGCGATGGATTACTTCACCTCCGAGCCCGCGCACAGCGCGGTGGGGGACATCCTCAACAGCTGTGCGGCGAGCGTGGGGGTGAAGATCACCCACGAGAGCGTCGCGAACCCGCAGCTGATGCCGAAGGTGCTGCAAGAACTGTCCTCGCACACGCTGCCGGACCTGCTCATGTTGGACAACCCCAACCTCCAGCAGATCGCCCAGACCGGCGCGCTGACCCCGCTGAGCACCGCCGGAGTCGACCTGTCCGGCTACTACCCGTCGATCCTGTCCGCGGGCAGCTACCAGGGCAAGGTCTACGGCCTGGCCCCGGGCGTGAACTCGATCGCGCTGTTCTACAACAAGCCGATGCTGGCCGCCGCGGGCCTTACCCCGCCGACCACCTGGGCCCAGCTGACCGCCGACGCGAGCAAGCTGACCACCCCGGCGCACGAGGGCTTCGCCCTCTCGGCGGACAACGACGGCGAGGGCGCGTGGCAGTACCTGCCGTTCTTCTGGTCCAACGGGGCGAGCTTCGACAACCTCGCCTCCCCGGCCGCCGTGCAGTCCATGCAGCTGCTCGCCACCATGGTGGACAACGGCTCGATGTCGAAGTCGGTGGTCACCTGGGCCCAGAGCGACGTCAACGACCAGTTCATCGCCGGCAAGGTGGCCATGATGGTCAACGGACCCTGGCAGTTCCCGACCCTGAACGCGGCCACGAACCTGCAGTACGGTGTCGTGCCGATCCCGGTCCCGGCGGCCGGAGACACCTTGAAGGTCCCGCTGGGAGGGGAAGTGTGGACCGTGCCGCTGACCAATTCCGCCACGGAGACGGCGGCCGGAAAGGTGCTCGCCTGCATGAACAGCAGTGCCAACCAGCTCTCCTACGCCAAGCAGGTCGGATACGTGCCCTCGCTGGAGTCCGCCGCCTCACAGCTGGCCGCGAGCAACCCGGCCATGGCGCCCTTCGTCTCGGAAGTTTCCACCGCCCTGTCGCGCACCGCGCAGGTCGGCACCAAGTTCCCGACCATCGCCACCGCGATCGAGACGGCCGAGCAGGCGGCCCTGACCGGTTCCTCCTCGCCGCAAGCGGCGCTGACCACCGCCCAGACCACCGCGGCGGCAGGGTCTTAAAGTAGCTGCCCGGACACTTGGCCAGGCCTATAGGCAGGGGTTTGCGGCGGCGGGGGCGCCGCAAACCCCACCCACGAAGAGACGAAGGATCGCTAGAAATGACTCGCACCGCCTCGCCACCGGTCCGGCCGGCCGCGGCAGCAGCGCCTGCCAGGGACGCCCGACCGCCCGCGCGCCGCGCCCGCCGACGGGAGAGGGCCGCCCAATGGCTCTTCCTGGCCCCCGCCCTGCTCTACCTGGTCGCGTTCTTCGGCTATCCGATCGTCAAGAACATCGTCATGAGCTTCCAGGACTACAGCATCTCCAGCCTGTATACGGGTGCTGCTCCGTTCGCCGGTCTGATCAACTACCGGGCGGTCTTCAGCTCGGGAATGTTCGGGCAGCTGGCCTGGAACACCCTGCTGTTCACGGTGATCTCCCTGGTCGGACAGTTCACCATCGGCCTGGGGTTGGCGGTGTTCTTCGACCGGCACTTCCCGCTCAACGGAGTGATCAGGGCACTGTTGCTGCTGCCCTGGCTGATCCCGCTGGTCGCCTCGGCCACGGTGTGGCGCTGGATGCTCGGCCAGAACGACGGCGTGATCAACGCCATGCTCGAATCCCTGCACCTGGCCCCGGCGGCCGGCGTGCCGTGGCTCTCCAGCACCGGCGTCGCGCTCTTCGCGGTGACGCTGGTCAACATCTGGATCGGCATCCCGTTCAACATGGTCATCCTCTACGGCGGACTGCGCGAGACCCCCCTGGAGATCCACGAGGCGGCCGCGCTCGACGGAGTCGGACCGATCAACCGGTTCCGGCACATCACCTGGCCGATGCTGCGCCCGGTGGTCACCGTCGTGCTGGTCCTCGGCTTCATCTACACCGTCAAGGTCATCGACATCATCCTGGTGATCACCGGCGGCGGCCCGGCCAACTCCAGCCAGACCCTGGCCGTGGAGTCCTACCAGCTGTCCTTCAAAACGTTCCTGTTCGGCCAGGGCGCCGCGATGGGCAACATCCTGATCGCGATCTCCCTCGTCCTGGCCCTGGTATATCTGCGTCTCAACCGCGCCGCGCTGCGCACGGAAGGTGAGTAAGCCGTGGCCGCCACGCGTCCGCTATCCCATTCCCGCCCCCGCCCCCGCACGCGGTCGAGTTCACGGCCCGCCGTCCGCGGCTGGCGCTCGACAGTCTTCGCGCTGCTCGTCCTGGCCGTGCTGCTCTTCCCGGTGTACTGGATGGTCAACGCCTCGCTGCAGCAGAACGCCACCTCGTTCAGCACCACCTGGTTCCCGACCCACCCGAGCCTGTCCGGCTACCGCCAGGCTCTGTCCGACCAGGGCGGGCACCTGCTGACCAGCCTTATCATCGCGCTCGGCGCCACGGCCATCAGCACCGTGGTGTCCACGCCCGCCGCGTTCGCGCTGGCCAAATACCGGCTGCCCGGCCGGGCCTGGATCATCTTCGCCGCCCTGGCCACCCAGATGATCCCCGGCATCGTCATCGCCAACGCGCTCTACGGCACCTACAACAGCCTGCACCTTCTCAACTCCCTGCTCGGCCTGATCCTGGCCGACGCCTCGCTCGGCATCCCCTTCTCCATCCTGCTGATGCGCTCCTTCATGACCGGCGTGCCGGACGAGATCATGGAGGCGGCGAGGGTCGACGGGGCCGGCCGGGTACGCGCCTTCCTCTCCATCGCCGTCCCGGTCAGCCGCAACGGCATCATCACCGCCGCCCTGTTCAGCTTCCTGTTCGCCTGGAGCGACTTCCTCTTCGCCCTGACCCTGACCACCACCGGCGCGGTCACCCCGATCACCCTCGGCATCTACCAATACCTCGGAGCGCAGACCGAACAGTGGAGCCCGGTCATGGCCACCGCCGTGATCGCCTGCGCCCCCTCCGCGGTCCTACTCGTCCTCGCCCAGCGGTTCATCGCCTCCGGCATCACCGGAGGCTCGGTCAAGTGACTTCGCGCGCGTAACCCGCCGCGCGCAAGTCACCGTCACCCGCATCAACGGACTCGAAGATCGAGCCCTTCGACGGCCGGGTGCTCCCTTCGCACCACACCCCACGATGCACAAAGAAGGAACACATATGTCATCGACACGAAGAAGTGTCGGCGGTCGGCGGATCCACCTGCGCGCGCCCGCGCTGGTGCTGATCGCTGCCTTCAGCGCCCTGATCAGCGGAGTCGTCGCCAGTGCCGGGCCGGCCTCGGCCACGGCGGAGACGGTGACCGTCAACCTGGCGAGCACCTCGGGAACCGCCACCGGCGCGGGCTCCGGCTTCCTGTACGGCCTCTCCCAGACCGGCACCGCGCCGACCCCGGGCCTGCTCGCCGCGCTCGACCCGACCTCCGACCGCGGCGGCGGCGCCCGGCTGAGCGGCGACGGCTGGATCGGCGACGGATACACGGCCGGAGCCGGGTTCAACGCCCGGATGACCATGTCCATCGACCAGGCGGAGCAGACGGCCCTGCTGCCCAGCCACCCCACGTACGACCTGCTGGTCAGCGACCTCTTCGGTGCGGACACGACGGAGCCGAGCAACACTGTCTGGCCGTGCACCAGCGGCAACTGCAGCAACTGGATCAGCTTCATCGACACGGTCGTCGGGGACGTGCAGGCCGCCGGCGTCTCAGTACGCTACGACATCTGGAACGAGCCGGACAACAACAGTTTCTGGGGCCCCGGATACGGTGGCACCCAGTACTTCGCGATGTGGAACTCCGCGGTCAACGAGATCCGCCGGCTCGTGCCGTCGGCCACCATCGTCGGTCCGAGCGTGTCGAACTACAACACGAACTACCTCAACACCTTCCTCACCGGCGCCAAGTCGGCCGGGACCCTGCCGAACGTGCTCAACTGGCACTTCAGCGGCACCCCGGTGGCCGACGCCCAGACCACGAACAACCTGGTCTCCTCGCTGGGGATCAGCCCGATCCCGCTGTCGATGAACGAGTATCTGAACTCCGGCTCGCAGAACGCGGGACAGGAGGCCTGGAACCTGACCCAGATAGCCAAGTCCGGGCTCAGCAGCGCCTCGCACGCCATCTGGAACAACTGCTGCAATGTGCCCAGCCTTGACGGAACCCTGGTACAGAACTCGGCGGGCACATACGTGCCGACCGGCCAGTGGTGGGTTTACAAGGACTACGGTGACATCACCGGCAACCTCGCCGCGGTGACGAATGGCGGCGGCACCACCGACGCGGTGGCGGGCGTGGACCAGGCGCGCGGACGCGCGACAATCCTGCTGGGCGACAGCGCCGGCAACACTGGCACCGTCTCGCTCGCGATCAATGGACTGTCAAGCACTCCGTGGCTGTTCAGCAGCAGCGGCATGCAGCTGTCGGTCCAGCGGATCCCGGACCAGAACCCGCTCGCCCAGCCGATCGTGGTCAGCTCGCAGATCGTCGCGCCCGGCACCACCAGCGTGTCGGTCCCGATCAACTGGGTCGCGGCGAACGACGCCTATTTCGTCACCATGACCCCCTTCACCACCGGGGTCACGACGATCGACGGCGCGCTGACCAGCCCGGCACCGAACTACTTCCAGTACGGTTCGAACTGGGGTGAGACCAGCGGCGTGTCAGACATGTACGACGGCACGGCGAACTGGAGCTTCACCCCAGGTTCGACCGCCGTCCTGCACTTCACCGGCAACCAGGTCGCGCTGCACGCGGTCAAGGATGTCGACCAAGGCGAGATGAACATCTCCGTCGACGGCTCGGCGCCTGTCACGGTCGACGACTACGCCTCCACGCGCAACGCCTCGGGCGTGGTCTGGACGAGCCCGGTGCTCGATCCCGGCACGCACATCGTCACGATCACGGTCGACAGCACGAAGGACTCCGCGAGCAGCGGCTACAACATCGCGCTCGACAGCGCGGACGTCTACTCCGCCACGCGGATCGACGCCAACGCCACGACCGGAACCCACTTCGTCTACGGATCCGGCTGGGGCGAGACGGGCGGCGTCAGCGACATGTACGACGGCACGGCGAACTGGAGCTACACGGCCGGTTCGACGGCGACGATGTCCTTCACCGGCACCAAGATCGCGCTGCACGCGGTCAAGGACGTCGACCAGGGATACATAACCGTCTCCATCGACGGCGGTACCCCGACGACCGTCGACGACTATGCGGCGACTCGGGTTGCCAGCGGCGTCGTCTGGACGAGTCCCACACTGACTGCGGGCACTCACACATTGACTGTGGTGGCCACAGGCACCCACGACTCATCGAGTAGTGGGAGCAACATCGCACTGGACAGCGTCGACATTCTGCCCTAGTGCTTGAACAGGTCGGCGCGGTCGCGGTTGCTGGTCCCAGCCGTGCCGCGCCGACCTGGCATATGTCGCTTTCCTGCCATATGGAAGATGTTCCCGCCACACCGGGCGCGGTCCTAAGCTGTTCCAGGACAAGGGCGAGGCGCCGCGGCGATCGGGCAGCGGGCGGCCGAGGCCAAGCGGCGAAGAGGCGGGCATGGATTCCGAATCGGTGCTGATCGGGCAGGGTGGCCCGAGCATCCGGCCCTCGGCGCGCGACGGCGCGGGGCCGAAGCCGGGCGTATGGGTGACCACACCCGACGCGACCCGGCTCCTGCAGCCGGAGACGGGACTGGTCTTCGAGCCGCTCGGGACCGTCGGATCAGAACCGACGCCAGGCGGCGCCACCGTCGTGACGGTCGACACCGGAGTCTCCTACCAGAGCTTCCTCGGCTGCGGCGCGTCGATCACCGACTCCTCGGCCGCGCTGCTGGGCCGGCTGCCCGCCGACCGGCGCGACGAGATCATGGCGCAGCTCTTCTCCCCGGACGCCGGTATCGGCCTGAGCTACCTGCGCCAGCCGATCGGCTCCTCCGCGTTCGTCGCCGGGCCGCGGTACTACACCTGCGACGACCTCTCCTCCGGGCACACGGATTTCGACCTGTCCCAGTTCAGCGTCGCGCACGACGAGGCGGGCATCCTGCCGCTGCTGCGCCAGGCCCGCGCGCTCAACCCGAGGCTGCGGGTGATGGCGACGCCGTGGAGCGCGCCGGCGTGGATGAAGACCAACGGCTCCCTGGTCGGCGGCGAACTGATCGACGCGCCGCGCTACTACGAGGCCTACGCGGCGTACCTGGTGGAATTCGTCCGGGCGTACGAGCGTGCGGGAGTGTCCGTCCACGCGCTCACCCTGCAGAACGAGCCGCAGAACCGCACTGCGGATGTTCCCGGTATGCACCTCGGAGTTGTCCAGGCGAAAAAACTGATCCATGCGCTCGGACCGGCGTTGGAGCGAGCCGGTCTCGCGACGACGATCGTCGCCTTCGACCACAACTGGGCCATCCACCCCAACGACCTCGCCTCCGTGCCGCCGGGCCAGGACCCCGAGGAGGACTATCCGTTCGCCATCCTCTCGGACCCGGAGACCGCACGCTGGGTGTCCGGCACGGCGTTCCACTGCTACTACGGCGGCCCCGAAGTGCAGAGCCGGCTCCACGACCGGTTCCCGGACAAGGACATCTTCTTCACCGAATGCTCGGGATGGCGCAAATCAGCGGACAGCGATGCCCAGGCCTTCGACGACACCCTGCGCTGGCACGCGAGCAACGTGGTCATCGGGGCGACGCGGCACTGGGCCCGGACCGTCATCACCTGGAACCTGGCCCTGGACCCCAGCGGCGGCCCGCACGCCAACGGATACACGGACTTCTCCGGCCTGATGACGATAGATGACGACAATACATTTACCCAGAACGGCGAGTACTACGCCCTGGCGCATCTCTCCCGATTCGTCCGCCCCGGCGCGCACCGAGTGGGCAGCCATTGCAGCGGCGAGGAGCTGATGAGCGTCGCGTTCCGGGACGGCGGCGGGACGGTCACCCTCCTCCTCCACAACCCGGGCGAGGAGAAACAGGACGCGGAGATCCGCTGGAACGGCCGCCGCGCCGGCCTGCACCTGCCCTCCGGCGCACTGGCCACTCTGACCTGGAGTGACTCAGAGCTCTAAGAGGCTGGTGACGCGTTGCCGACGCCGGGACCGACTCCCGTCTGCCGGATCGCGGCGACGACGGCGCCGAGCAGTTCCGCGCGCGGGCCGAGCCGGCCGGCGGCGATCGTCACGGCATTGGCGCCGCCCTGACTGGCGTGCCGGTCGATCGAGTCGCGGACACCCGCCACCAGGGGATCCCCGGCCGCGCCGAGTTCGCCGCCGAGGATGATCGCGGCCGGGTTCAGGCAGTTGACCAGATCCGCCAGCACGCGGCCGATCGTGCGGCCGGCGTCGGTCAGCACCCGCGCGGCCGCGGGCACCATCGCCAATTGGGCCAGCGGCGGCAGGCCCGCGCCGTCCTCGGCGTGCTCGCCGCTGAGCACGTGGGCCAGGCGCCGATAGACCGCGCTGACCGACACCACGGTCTCCAGACAGCCCTGGTTGCCGCAGCGGCACCAGTTGACCGCGCCGGGCAGCTGGGTGTGGCCGATCTCGCCCGCGAACCCGGTCGCCCCGCGATACGGACGGCCGCCCAGGACCAGGCCCGCCCCGATGCCGTGCGAGGCCTTGACGTATAAGAAGTCATCGATCCCCTGAGCCGCGCCGTGCACGTGCTCGCCGTAGGCGCCCATGTCCGCGTCATTGCTCACGACCACCGGCCGGCTCAGCCGCCTGCTCAGCTCCGCGGCCGGGTCCAGGCCGATCCATGAGGCCAGGATGGTCGGCTCGCGCACCACTCGGGTGCGCACATCCAGTGGCCCCGGAATGCCCGCCGCGATGCCGCGTACCTGCTCCATCGTCCGGCCGCACCGCGCCAGCGCCTCCTCAGCCAGCCGGGCGGCGGCGTCCAGGGCCTGCTGCGGCTGCCCGTCCACGTCCAGGCGCCCGGCGCACTCGGCCAGGATCTGCCCAGAGGTGTCGGCGACGGCGACGGCGATGTGGGTGTGGCCGAAGTCCAGGCCCAGCACGGTCCCCTCGGCCCGGCGCAGCCGCACCACGGCGGCCGGCCGGCCGGGCCCGCCGGGGCGGTCCGGCAGCGGCGGCTCCTCGCTGGCCAGGCCCTCGTCCACCAGGGCCGCGACGCAGGCGCCGACCGCGCTGCGGGACAATCCGGTCAGCTCGGCCAGGTCCGCGCGGCTGAGGTTGTCGTGCCCGGCGAGGACGTCGAGCAACTGGTCGCGGGTTCGCCGGCGGCGCGCCGAGACGGCGGCCGGCTCCTGGACTGCGGTCATGGGGAGGAGGTTACCTCTTCGCTCGCTGAGAACGGCGGGGGAGGGGAGCGAGCGAGCGCTGCGCCCGCCCGGAGGATGCCGAGACTACGCGATGATTATGCCGTTGAAAGGTATTATTCAAACTTTATTAGACCGCTTGACGGCCATACTGAGCGGCCCTAAGTTCACTCGCTAGCGAAGCCACATCACCGAGACGTCACCAAGACGCGTCACGCGCCCGACGCCGTCGGATCGCTGGAAAACGACCAGGGAGCCACGATGCGCCGTACCGAGAGAAGCCTGATCCGCCGTTTCAGCCGCCGAGCCGGGCGAAGAGCCGCCTCCACCAGGGCCCGGCGCGCGGTGGGCGCGTCGATCGGCGTCGCGGCGCTCTGCGGATCCGTGACGGTCGGCCTCGGGTTCGCCTCCACCGCGGCGCAGGCCGCCTCGCCCGCGGTCTCGGTCTGGGAGACCACCACCAACCAGAGCCAGCTGCTGGCCCCGCAGACCGGTACCACCTTCACGCCGGGCGGCAGCTCGCAGAGCCAGGTCATCACGATCACCCCGGCCACGACCTACCAGACGATGACCGGATTCGGGGCCTCCTTCACCGACTCCTCGGCCTGGCTGGTCTATAACTCGCCGCTGCGCAACCAGATCATGACCAAGCTTTTCGACCCGACCCAGGGCATCGGCCTGGACTTCCTGCGCCAGCCGATCGGCGCCTCGGACTTCTCGCTGTCGCTCTACAGCTACGACGACATGCCTTCCGGCCAGACCGACCCGAACCTGACGGACTTCTCCACCTCGCACGACAACGCCTACATCATCCCGATCCTGCAGCAGGCGCTGCAGATCAACCCGCAGACCACGATCATGGCCACGCCGTGGAGCCCGCCGGGCTGGATGAAGACCAGCGGCTCGATGATCGGCGGCACCCTCAACACCGCGGACTACCAGGTCTTCGCGAACTACCTGGTGAAATTCCTGCAGGCGTACAAGGCCGCCGGGGTCCCGGTCTCGTTCATCACCGCGCAGAACGAGCCCGAATACTCGCCCTCGAACTACCCGGGCTCCACCTTCACCTCCACCCAGGAGGCCAACTTCATCGCCAACAACCTCGGGCCCGCGATCAAGGCCGCCGGGGTGAACACCGGGATCCTCGACTACGACCACAACTGGAACGACCCGAGCTTCCCGGAGACCGTCCTCGGTGACTCCGCGGCCGCGCAGTACGTGTCGGGAACGGCGTGGCACTGCTACTCGGGCGACCCCAGCGCGCAGTCGACCGTCGAGGCGCTCTACCCCACCTACGGCACCTACGAGACCGAGTGCTCGGGCAGCGAGTCCTCACCTGTCTCGGACACCTTCGCCGACACCCTGGACTACGACGTGGGGAACCTCGTCATCGACGGCACCCGCAACTACGCGAAGAGCGTGGTGACGTGGAACATGGCGCTGAACCCCAGCCTCGGCCCGAGCATGAACTGCACCACCTGCACCGCGCTGGTCACGGTGGACAACACCGCCGACACCGCGTCCTACAACGCCGAGTACTACAGCCTCGGCCAGGTCAGCAAGTTCGTGAAGCCCGGCGCCGTGCGAATCGGCTCCAACACCTTCGGCTCCGGCAACGTCGAGGACGTCGCGTTCCAGAACCCCGACGGTTCGACCGCGCTGGTCGTGCTGAACTCCGCGTCGAGTTCGGAGACCTTCGGGGTGACGGAGAACGGCCAGTCCTTCAGCTACACCGTGCCGGCCGGCGCGGTGGCGACCTTCACCTGGCCGGCGACCGGCTCCGGGCCGACCGCCAGCGCCACGGCGAGCTCGACCGGCTCCGGCAGCGGGATCAACTCGGCGGACTGGTACGAGGTGAAGAACACCAACAGCGGCCTGTGCCTCGAACCGGCCGGCGCCGGCACCGCCAACGGGACCGAGCTTGAGCAGGAGACCTGCACCGGCGTGGCCAACCAGCTCTGGCAGTTCCAGTCCGATGGGAACGGGACGTACCA
>Ga0302314_10022341_pt1 | contig 10375 bp, 7 predicted proteins | sample III_Palsa_N2_3_FD_200533 | JGI IMG/M metagenome (GOLD analysis project Ga0302314, IMG submission 200533) | Peat permafrost microbial communities from Stordalen Mire near Abisko, Sweden - III_Palsa_N2_3 | ecosystem: Environmental > Terrestrial > Soil > Palsa > Peat permafrost | place: Sweden... | reverse complement strand
TCGTCGCGGTCGAGGGTGCGCTTCATGGGAGGCACCCGCTCGAGCAGCGCCCCGCGGTAGCTGGCTCTGGCCAGCCGGCTGTCGAGCACGGCCACCACGCCCCGGTCGGTCGACGACCGGATCAACCGCCCGGCGCCCTGGGCCAACAGGGTCCCGGCCCGCGGCAGGTCGACGGTTCCGAACGCCCCCGGACCGGCCAGCTCCCGCCGGGCCTCCAACACCGGGTCGTCCGGTCGGGGGAAGGGGATGCGGTCGATGGTCACCAGACTGAGAGTGCGACCGGGCACGTCGACCCCCTGCCAGAACCCGAGGGTGGCGAACAGGCAGGCCGACTCGTCCGATCGGAACGCCTCCACCAGGGCCGGTTTGGGGAGGTCCGACTGGGTCAGCACCGGGAAGTCGAGCCGGTCGGACAGGGCCTCGACGGCGCCCCGCATGGCCCGCCAACTGGTGAACAGGGCGAGGGTACGCCCGCCGGCCGCGTTGATCAGGATCTCGAGCTCGTCGTGCATGGCCGGTTCCGCCTCCGGCTTGCGGCGGTCGGGCAACGAGCGGGCGACATAGAGAAGGGCGTGGTGGGGGTAGTCGAAGGGGCTGCCCACGTCGAGGTCGTCGGTGTCCTCCTCGGGCATGCCCAGGCGTTCGGCCAGACCGATGGGAACGGTGGCGGAGGTCAGCACGCCGGTCACCGAGCCCCACAGCTGTTCGGCCAGGATCGGGCCGACGTCGATGGGAGACACCCGCAGCGATGGCTGGCGGGGGCCGTCGTCGACCCACGCCACCTCCCCCTCGCCCAGGAGGGCCAACCGGGCCAGATCCGAGGCCAGGTGGCCGGCGGCCAGGAGCACCCGGTCGCGGCGTGACCGGTCCGACGGTGGCTCCGAATCACCGGCCTCCCGCTCGGCCCGGCGCAGGTGGTCGACCAGGCGACTGACCCGGCCCGAGGCCAGGGTGATCAGGGTGCCGATGGCCGGATCGTTGCCGGCGCCCGAGGATGCAGAAGGAGACACTGGAGGTGCAGAGCCGGTAGCGACGGACGAGGCGGCGCGGGTGACCCGCTTGGGCAGCGGGGCCAACCCGAGCTCGAGGCCCTGGGGTTCCTCGTCCGGTTCGTCGTCAGCGGGTGGGGGAGCGAAGTCGGTATCGGAGAAGGCGGCGTCGACCAGGTCGCCCTGGGGGACCCGCCGACCCGACCACGGTCGCAGCACCCGTTGGACCACGTCGGCCAAGTCGGCCACCGCCTCGACGGCCCGGGCCGCCCCCGGCTCCCCTTCGTCGAGCACGGGCCGCGCCGCGGTGGCGAGGGCCCGGAACCGGCCGGGCCCGACTTCGAGACCGAGGCTGTCGGTCATGACGTCCTCCACCTCGTGGGCCTCGTCGAACACCACCACCCGATGCTCGGGCAGCACCGCCCCGCCACTGGCCAGGTGCGCGCCATAGAGGTGGGTGTTCACCACCACGACATCGGCCTCGGCGGCCCGGGCCCGGGCGTGTTCGGCGAAGCACTCCCGGCCCGACGGGCAGCGGAACGCCCCCGGGCATTCGCGGGCGGTGGTCGAGACCATGGCCCAGGCGCGGAAGTGCGGTTCGAACGGCAGCTCGGCCCGGTCGCCGGTGGTCGTATCTGCGGCCCACCCGACCAGGCTCCGGACCTGGTCGGCGATGGTGGCCGGATCCGACGTGTCGGCAACTGCGGTGGCGGTGAGGGTGTCGTCGGCATCGGGCGGGTCGGCCGAGCCCGGGGCCAGGGTGAGCTGGCTGCCCCGCCCGCCGATCTCGGACACCCGCTGGAGGCAGACGTAGTTGCTCCGGCCCTTCAGCACGGCGAAGGTCAGCTCGCCACCGGTGGCCCCGGCCACGAGCGGCAGGTCCTTGTCGGCCAACTGGTCCTGGAGTGCCTTGGTGGCGGTGGCCACGACGACCCGCTCACCGGACAGGGCAATCGGCACCAGGTAGGCGAGGGACTTGCCGGTGCCGGTACCGGCCTGGACGACCAGGTTGCGACCACCGGAAACGGCGGCGGCGACCGCCGTGGCCATCTCGGCCTGGCCCGGTCGGGACTCACCCCCTCCCGGAAGGGCGGCGGCCACGGCGTGCAGCGTGTCGGTCACCTCGTCGGGCATCAGCAGACACTACCGGGCTGACCCCGGGCTTCCCGTGGCCCCCCTCTGATGGCAGCGCGGGTGGGGTCGTCAGCGCCCGAGCCGGCGGCGGAGCTCGACGTAGACCGGGGTGCCGACCACGGCCTCGAGCTCTTCGGCCAGCGACTCGACGACGGGTCGGTCGCCGACATGGGCCAGGGTGCCCTCGGTGCAGCACCACGCCATGGTGTCGCCCTCCGGACCCCAGTCGGCCCGGTTCCAGGGCCTGACGGTGGCCACCTCGCCCCCGGCGCCGTCATCGGACCAGTCGACCTTGATCGGGAGCTGCCAGCACACCGACGGCTTCCAGTCGATCGGCGACTCGTCGGCCTTAAGGGCGGCCACGTGGAGTGCACAGCCGCTCCCACCGGAGAACCCCGGGCGGTTGAGGAAGATGCACGCTCCTTCGACCAACCGGGTGGCCCCCCGGGTGTCGTCGGCGAAGATGCCGTCGGCGGTCGCCTCGGCGCGGAACTGGAACACGTCGGCCCCGAGGGTGTCGGCCAGTGCCGAGATCCGCATCGCCTCGTCGTCGCCGTCGAGCACCGCCCCCACCGAGCAGCAGCCCTGGCCGAGTTCGGCCGCCGGCTCGTCGAGGATGCCGAGGCAGCCCCGACCCCAGATGCAGGTCCAGTGCGAGGTGAGGAAGGTGTCGTCGAACCGCCAGGTGGTGCCGCCATCGGCGATCTCGGTGACGTGGCCATCCCCGTCGACGGGCTCGCCGGGGTGGGATCGTGGCGCCATCAGTGCCACGTCACGAACAGGACGACGGACACCGACAGCCCGACGATGACGACGCAGATCCGCAGCGCGGCTGTGGGCAGCCGCCGGCCGTAGTGGCCACCGAGCTGGCCGCCGATGACCGAGCCGGCGGCGATCAGGGCGGCCACCGACCACGAGATGTGGGCGACGAGGATGAACACCACACCGGCGACCGCGTTGACGATGAGGGCGAGGGCGTTCTTCGTCCCGTTGAGGCGCTGGAGGTCGTCGTCGATAAAAATGGCCAGGAGGGACATGAGGATCACCCCCTGGGCGGCGCCGAAGTAACCGCCGTAGATCCCGGTGAGGAAGACACCGATGACCAGTGGGGCTCCGCCGTGCACGTGGCGGTCACCCCGGGCGGCCAGCCACCGGCTCACCCGCGGTTGCAGGGCCATCAGCAGGGAGGCGATCAGCACGAGCACCGGTACTGCCGCCTTGAACACGCTGTGGGGGAGGGCCAGCAGCACGACCGCACCGGTGAGCCCGCCGGCCAGGGAGGCCGGGCCCAGGGTGAGCATCCGGGACCGCTGGCCGACCAGCTCGCGCCTATAGGCCTGGGTGGCGCTGATGCTGCCCGGGACCAGACCCACGTTGTTGGAGACGTTGGCCAGTACCGGCGGGTAGCCGAGAGCCAGCAGGGTCGGGAAGGTGATCAGTGACCCCGAGCCGACGATGACGTTGACGGTTCCGGCGCCGAGCCCTGCGGCAAAGATGGCCAGGGCGGCCCACGGAGTCATGGGGAGGGTCTAGTCGCCACCGCCCGACGACTCAACCATCGGGGTCGGCGTCCGTGCCCGGTGAGGGCCCGCGCCACGGGCCCGGGGGGCACGGTCGGCCCGGCCGAAGGGATAGGTTCGCAGGGTGCACAACGATCAGGGGAGCGCCGGCACCGGGTCCGGACAGGGCGAGGTCCTGATCGCCGCCGACGTGCGCGACGGACCGATCCCTGACCACGTGGCGTGCGTGATGGACGGCAACGGCCGGTGGGCGGCCCGACGTGGTCTGCCCCGTACCGAAGGCCATGCCGCCGGCGAGGCCGCCCTGCTCGACGCGGTGGAGGGTGCGCTCGAACTGGGGATCCCGTGGATCACCATGTACGCCTTCTCCACCGAGAACTGGCGCCGGCCGCCGGACGAGGTCCGCTACCTGATGGGGTTCAACGAGAGCCTCCTGATGCGCCGCCGCGACGAGCTCAACGAAAAGGGCGTCCGGATCCGGTTCGCCGGTCGGCGCGACTGGAGGGTCCCGAAGCGGGTCCTCAAGCGCATGGACGAGTCGATCGAGCTGACCGAGCACAACCGCCGGTGCACACTCACCATGGCGTTCAACTACGGGGGCCGGGCCGAGATCGTGGACGCGGTGCGTTCCCTCATGGCCGACGGTGTCAAGCCGGAGAAGGTCACCGAGAAGGTGATCCGGTCCCACCTCTACTTCCCCGACCAGCCCGATCCCGATCTGGTCATCCGCACGTCCGGCGAGCACCGGGTCTCCAACTTCCTGCTCTGGCAGCTGGCCTACAGCGAGCTGGTCTTCGACGACGTGCTGTGGCCGGACTTCCGGCGCAACCACCTGTTCGCCGCGGTGCGGGACTTCCAGCGCCGTCAACGCCGCTACGGGGGGGTGACCTGATGAGAGGCGAGCACCGTATCGAGCGGACACGCGACGACGCCGGCGGCGTCTGGATCGTCACCGGCTGGGTGGTCGGCCTCATCTTCTACGCGGGCATCGTGCTGGCCTGGCACGCCGGGTTCACCGGTGCCGCCCCGTTCGTGATCATCCCGCCCCTCCTGATCGTGATGATCGGTGCCGGCAACCTGGTGAGCGGCCGGCGCCCGGGGCGGTCGGCGCAGAAGTTCAACCGACCCGACCTCGATCCCATGCCCATCGCCAGATTGCGGGCCGACGATCCGCACCCACCTGACGGCGGTACCCACGGGGCACCGACCGGACCATGACCCAGTTCCGCGACCGCGGGTTGGTGCTCCGCACCATCCGGTTGGGCGAGGCAGACCGGATCGTGACCTTGATGACCCAGAACCACGGGAAGGTCCGGGCCGTGGCCAAGGGCGTCCGCCGCACCACGTCGAAGTTCGGGTCCCGACTGGAGCCGCTCAGCCACGTCGCCCTACTTGGTTGGCAGGGCCGGGGCGACCTCGACACCATCAACCAGGTGGAGGCCATCGACACCAACAGGTCCGTGCGCGAGGACCTCGACCGCATGTCGTCGGGACTGTCGATGCTGGAGGTGGTCGACCAGGTGGCCCAGGAGCGCCACGCCAACCCGCCGCTCTACGAGATGTCCGTCCGGGCCATCGCCGCCCTGGCCGAGCGCAACTCGCCGATGGTGGTCCCGGCCTTCTTCCTCAAGGTGCTCAGTCTCGAGGGCTCGGCTCCCCTGCTCGACATGTGCGTCTCGTGCGGCGAGGAGGACGCCACCCAGCTGGTGGCCTTCGACATCGTGGAGGGCGGGGTGCTGTGTCGATCGTGCCGTCGGGGCCGGCCACTGTCACCCGATGGGCTGGTCCTGCTGCGGCGCACCCTCGGTGGCGGGCTGTCGGGGGTGTTGGCCGAGGCCCGCTCGCCGACCACCGACGAGGTGTCGGCCCTGGCCACCGAAGCCATGGAGGCCCATCTGGACCGCCGCCTCCGGTCGGTCCGGGCCGGCCAGGTCTCCTGACCGGGGACGGCGTGCCCACGGTAGGTGATTCGCTTCCCGGGACCGGGGACGTCCCGTTCGGCGTCTACGTCCACGTGCCGTTCTGTAGGCACCGCTGCGACTACTGCGCCTTCGCCACCTACACCGATCGGGATGAGCTGATGGAGGCCTACGCGGCCGCGTGCGTGACCGAGCTGGGCCGGGCCGTCGTGCGCGAGGGCATGCCCGCGGCCACCTCCGTCTTCTTCGGGGGTGGCACACCGTCCCGTCTGCCCGCCGACCTGTTGGTGTCGGTGCTCAATGCGGTGCCCCGCCGGCCCGGGGCCGAGGTGACCGTCGAGTGCAACCCCGAGGACGTGACCACCGAGCTGCTCGCCACCTATCGGGCCGCCGGGGTGAACCGGATCTCTTTGGGCGTGCAGTCCACCGTCGGCCACGTCCTGGAGGGACTCGGTCGCCGGCACGGTCCGGCCCATGTCATGGGCGCGGCCGAGGCGGTGGCCGCCGCCGGGTTGGCGTCGTGGAACATGGACCTCATCCTCGGCGGGGCGGGTGAGCGCGACGAGGACTGGGAGCGGAGCCTCTCCGACGTGCTCGGGCTCCCGTCGCCTCCACCGCACATCAGCGCCTACGCACTGACCGTCGAGCCGGGCACCCCGCTCGACCGGGATCCGGACCGTCATCCCGACGACGACGTACAGGCCGGACGGTACGAGGTGGCCGACCGTGTCCTCGACGCCGAGGGATACCGGTGGGAGGAGATCTCCAACTGGGCCCGGCCCGGCCACGAGTGCCGCCACAACCGGCTGTACTGGGACCAGGGGGATTACCGGGGCATCGGTTCGGCCGCCCACTCCCACAGCAACGGTCGCCGGTGGTGGAACGTCCGCACACCGGATCGCTTCGTCGCCCTGGTGGCCGCCGACCGCTCGACGACGGCCGGCGAGGAGGTGCTCGACACCGGTCGGCGTCGGTTCGAGGCGTTGGCCCTGGCGCTCCGCACATCCACCGGGGTGCCGACCGAGGCGCTGCCCGACCACCCGGACCTGGAGGGACTGGTGGCCCGGTCGCAGGGGCGGGCGGTGCTGACCGTGCGGGGTCGACTGCTCGCCAACGAAGTGACCGGTCACCTGTCCGACCCCGATCCGGGCTGAGCGGTCCTTCCGCTCGGGGACAGGGTGCGGAAAGCAGCCGGTACGCTTCCCCTCTATGCCTGAGCCGGAAGAACCCACCGAGACGTCGCCCGACCGCGCCGATCTGATGGAGAAGGTGATCAGTCTGTGCAAGCGCCGGGGGTTCATCTTCCAGTCGGCGGAGATCTACGGCGGCTTCCGGTCGACCTACGACTACGGCCCGCTCGGGGTCAACCTGCTGCGCAACGTGAAAAACGCGTGGTGGGAGGCGATGGTCCAGCGCCGGACCGACGTGGTCGGCCTGGACGCCGCCATCCTGTCGCCGCCGGCCGTGTGGCAGGCGTCGGGCCATCTGGCCAACTTCACCGATCCCCTGGTCGACTGTCGCAAGTGCCACCAGCGGTGGCGCGAGGACAAGATCGACGGGGTGTGCCCGGCCTGCGGGTCGACCGAGTTCACTGAGGCCCGGGCGTTCAACCTGATGTTCAAGACCCATGCCGGCCCGCTGGAGGACGAGGGAGCTGTCGCCTACCTGCGCCCGGAGACGGCCCAGGGGATGTTCATCAACTTCGTCAACGTGCTCCAGACCACCCGGAAGAAGCCGCCGTTCGGCATCGCCCAGGTGGGTAAGTCGTTCCGGAACGAGATCACCCCCCAGAACTTCGTCTTCCGCACCCGGGAGTTCGAACAGATGGAGATGGAGTTCTTCGTGCCGCCGGCCGACGCCCCGAAATGGTTCCAGTACTGGCTCGACGAGCGGTTCAACTGGTACCTGGGACTGGGCATCCCCGAGGAGAAACTCCGCCTCCGTCACCACGACCCTGACGAGTTGTCCCACTACTCGGCGGGCACCGCCGACGTGGAGTTCCTCTTCCCCTGGGGCTGGGACGAGCTGGAGGGCATCGCCAACCGGACCGATTTCGACCTGAAGGCCCACGCCGCGGCGTCGGGGGAGAAGCTCGACTATTTCGATCCCGCCACCAACGAGCGGTACACCCCGTACGTGATCGAGCCGGCGGCCGGGGCCACCCGCACCATGATGGCCTTCCTCTTGGCCGCGTATGACGAGGACGAGATCGGCGGCGAGCCGCGCACCGTACTGCGGATCCACCCGAAGCTCGCCCCTTATCAGGTGGCGGTGCTGCCGCTGTCCAAGAAGGAGTCGCTGGAGCCCGCCTCCCAGCAGATCCTGGCCGAGCTGCAGCCCCACTTCATGGTCGACTACGACGTCACCCAGGGGATCGGCAAGCGCTACCGCCGCCAGGACGAGGTCGGGACACCGTGGTGCGTGACGGTGGACTTCGACTCACTGGAGGACCACGCGGTCACCGTGCGGGACCGGGACTCCACCGACCAGGTGCGGGTTCCGATCGATGGGCTCCTCGCCGAGCTCCGTCGTCGGATGGACGCCGCCTGAGCGGAACGGACCGTCGATAGGTCCGGAGGGGAAACCCGCCCCGGGGACCGATCATCGGGGTCCGGTACCGGTACGACCCCAAGGTAGGCTTGCCGGTCGGTGCACAGCCCGTGCGCGGACCGACCCTGCCCCGGATCCACCTAGGAGACCCTTCCCGATGCCGTTCGTCTTCGACTTCGACCACACCCACCGCAAGCCCCCGATGGAGATGAAGGACCTCCTGGGCGGCAAGGGTGCCAACCTGGCCGAGATGACGTCGGTACTGCGGCTTCCGGTGCCCCCGGGCTTCACCATCGCCACGACGGCGTGCCGGGCCTATATGGAGGGCGGCTGGCCCGAGGGGCTGACCGCAGAGATCGCCAAGGCCAAACTGCGCCTGGAGCGCACCATGGGCAAGAAGATCGGTGACGCCAACGACCCGCTCCTGGTGTCGGTGCGATCGGGGGCCAAGTTCTCGATGCCGGGGATGATGGACACCGTCCTCAACCTTGGGCTCAACGACAAGTCAGTGGAGGGCCTGGCCCGCCAGACCGACGACGAGCGCTTCGCCTTCGACTCCTACCGCCGATTCATCGCCATGTACGGGCGCATCGTGCTGGGTGTGCCCGGCGAGGAGTTCGACTCGCTGCTCGACGCGGCCAAGGAACTGGCGGGCACATCGTCGGATGCCGGGATCCCCATCGAGCTGCTGCGCTACCTGGTCGAGGCCTACCAGCAGATTGTCGAGCGACATACCGGCACGCCTTTCCCCCAGGATCCCGACGAGCAGTTGCGGGGGGCCATCGAGGCGGTGTTCGCCTCGTGGAACGGCCCCCGGGCCATCGCCTACCGGGTGCGCGAGCGGATCGCCCATGACCTCGGTACCGCGGTGAACGTCCAGGCCATGGTGTTCGGCAACCGCGACGACAACTCGGGTACCGGCGTCGGGTTCACCCGTGACCCGGCCACCGGGGCCAAGGGCGAGTACGGCGACTTCCTGGTCAATGCCCAGGGAGAGGACGTCGTCGCCGGCATCCGCAATACCGAGCCGCTCGCCGCGCTGGCCCACGAGTTCCCGAAGATCCACAAGGAGCTGCTGGCCATCTTCGCCCGGCTCGAGCACCACTACCGGGATATGTGCGACACCGAGTTCACTATCGAACAGGGCAAGCTGTGGATGCTCCAGACCCGGGTGGGCAAGCGCACCGGGCGCGCCGCGCTACGCATGGCCGTCGACATGGTGTCCGAACGGTCCATCCGGCTCACCAGGGACGAGGCGATCGGCCGGATCACCGGCGAGCATCTCGAGCAGGTTCTGCACCCGCAGTTCGCCTCGACCGGCCACAAGGTGCTGGTGAAGGGCCTGGGTGCCTCGCCGGGCGCGGCCGTCGGCCGGGTCTACCTCACCGCCGACGACGCCCAGGCGGCCGCTGAGCGGGGTGAGGACGTCGTGCTGGTCCGGAGCGAGACGTCCCCCGAGGACGTCCACGGGATGCTCGCCGCCCAGGGGATCCTCACCGCCAGGGGAGGACTGGTCAGCCACGCCGCCGTGGTGGCCCGGGGCTGGGGCAAGCCGGCCGTGGTCGGAGCCGAGGCCCTGCGGATCGGGAGCCACTCGTTCAGCGTCGGCGACATCGAGGTGGCCGAAGGGGACTGGATCTCCGTGGACGGCACCAACGGGACCGTCGTCCTGGGCAAGGTCGAGGTCATCCAGGGCGAGACTCCCCCCGAGTTCGACCTCATCCTCGATTGGGCCGACGACGTCCGCGCCGGACACCTGGGCGTGCGGGCCAACGCCGACAACGGAGCCGACGCCACCAACGCCCGGAACCTCGGAGCCGAAGGCATCGGGCTGTGCCGGACCGAGCACATGTTCCTGGCCGAGGACCGCCTCCCGGTGGTGCGGCGGATGATCCTGGCCGACACACCGGGCGACGAGGAGCGCGCCCTCGAGGCCCTGCGGGTGGCCCAGAAGGCCGACTTCCTCGAGATCCTCGAAGCCATGGACGGACTGCCGGTCACCATCCGGTTGCTGGACCCGCCGCTGCACGAGTTCCTGCCCGACACCATGGAGCTCGCCATCAAGGAGGCGACCGTCGGGCTCACCGACGAGGAGGCCGCCCTATATGCAGCGGCCAAGCAGTGGCACGAGGTCAACCCGATGCTCGGTACCCGCGGCGTGCGCCTCGGGGTGATCAAGCCCGGCCTGTACGCCATGCAGGTGCGCGCCCTGATGGAGGCCGCGCTCGAGCGGGCCGGATCCGGTGGTCACCCGATCGTCGAG
>Ga0302314_10022340_pt1 | contig 10375 bp, 7 predicted proteins | sample III_Palsa_N2_3_FD_200533 | JGI IMG/M metagenome (GOLD analysis project Ga0302314, IMG submission 200533) | Peat permafrost microbial communities from Stordalen Mire near Abisko, Sweden - III_Palsa_N2_3 | ecosystem: Environmental > Terrestrial > Soil > Palsa > Peat permafrost | place: Sweden... | reverse complement strand
TTCCATGATCGATATGGCACGCATACCTTCGGGGGGGTCAATAACCCTAGCCCTAGTAACCCACTTCAGTTCCTCGATTATGACTCACAGTACGCCACCGCCAGCGCCGTCACCCCGCGCTTCGTCGTTTCCTGGTTGCCGAACCGCGACACGACCCTTTACGCCACCTATTCCGTGGGCTTCCGCAGCGGTCTGGAGCAGAACCCCCTGGTCGTGTCCGAGCCTGGCAGTTCCTTCACCGAGCCGCCGGCTAATCCCGACACACTCAAGAACTACGAAATCGGGGCCAAGGGCAGGCTCTTTGACAACGTGATCACCTATGATGCGTCGGTCTACTACATCAAATGGCTGGATATCCAGGAGAACGGCGAACAACAGGTGTGCAACGCCGCCGGCTGCGTGCCGGTGGGTGGGACCATCAATGGCAAATCAGCTAGCGGAACGGGCATCGACTTGAGCCTTGGCTTCCACCCGTTCCGGGGGCTGAACTTCGGTTTCGACGTCAGCGAGAACGGCCTGGTCAACGACGCCAACGTCTATCCCAGTGGGGTGGGCGTCGGACCGAACAATGGCGCGGTCTATGTGAAGGGCGGAAGAACGCCCTACTCACCTCAGTATACCGGCGACGCCTACGTCGATTATAGCTGGTCGCTGAACGAGCAATTGGATGCCAAGGCGTCACTCTCAGCGAGTTATCGTTCGCAAGAGGTCGCCATTTACAACTCTGTGCAGGCCACCGGCATAGGTTACTCTTTCTGTAACAATGGGAACGTTTGCTACAGCAGCGGATCGCCGACGCTGGTCAACGCCAGCTTCGAGATCTCGAACCACAACAATCAAACCGTGCGGCTCTACGCGACGAACCTCACCAACTGGAACGGGTTAACAACCCCGGCCTATGTGGAAAACACGGCGTTCCGCGACAGGCCGAGGACCTTTGGTATCCAGTTCGAGGCCAAGTACTAGGCGCCGTTGGGTGCGCGGGAGCGAGCCGGTCAGGCCCTGCTTCCGCGCACCAAAACCATCACTCAATCGAACGCCAGACCCCGGCTAAATGCAGACGCAAGAGGTATTGATGCGACAGAGGCTGACGGCGGTTCTTGGGCTCTTGCTGCTCGCGCCGCTGTCGCCGTGCCGCACACAAGCCCCGTCGTCGGCCGCGGACGTCGCTGTCAACCCGCACGAGGCGCTGGCGACCGCGGAGTTTTCCGGGATTGAGCACGCACCGGCCAAGGTCATGACGGGTTCCGGCGGGCGTATCGCCGCCCTGCTGTTAGGCCCGATGAGGACTAGAGACTGATGACCATATTTGTTGAGACGCAGACGCAAGCCTCCGGCGGCTACACACCAGAGATGCAGGCCGAGGTGGACCGACTGGCGCAAGTCGTCACCGTCGCCGTCGACTTCAGTCGTGCGCCGGACGATGAGGCGCGCAAGATCGATCAGAGCATCCGCGCCGTTTGGAACGTCGATCAGCCAGACGTCGCGAGCGTTCGTTACCTTGAGATACCAGTCCACGGTTCGCTCGACGCGGTCGCCTGCCAGGCGGTCGTCTATACGCCGGCGGAGGCCGGAGACGGCGTCATCTTTTTCGTTCACGGCGGCGGGTGGACCTTCGGCAGCCTTGGATCGCACGAGCGTCTCATGCGCGTGTTGTGCAACGAGGCGCGCCAAACCGTCATCGGCGTTCATTACCGGCTGGCTCCGCAAAATCCCTATCCCGCCGCACTGAATGACGTCGTCTCCGCTCTGAGGGCCGTGACGTCCTCCCCAGGTGCGTTCGGGCTGCCGGAGGGTCCGGTGGTGATTGGGGGAGATTCGGCAGGGGCCAATCTTTGCCTCGCCGCCATGCTCCACGAGATCGACGCTGGGGAGAAGCTACCGGCCGGCGCGCTCCTTTTTTACGGGGTGTTTGGCCGCGATTTCGAGACCCCAAGCTATAAGGCCTATGCGGAGGGCCATGGCCTGACCGAGTCGATCATGCGCCAGCTCTGGCAGTGGTACGCGCCTTCGGAGGCGACCCATAGCGATCCGCTGGCCGTTCCCCTCTTGGCGACTGACGAGCAGCTGCGCGCGCTGCCGCCTCTGTTCCTGGTCGCGGCCGAAATGGACCCGCTAGCGTCGGACACGCTCAATCTCAAGGACCGGCTCGACACGTTGGGTCGGCCGGACAGGCTCTGGTTCGAACCCGGCGTCATTCATGGCTTTCTCGAGATGACCGCCTTCCTCGAAGCCGCGCGTCGTTCGGCTCGCAGAGCATCCGACGCCGCCAATACCTTCATGGCCGCGGCGAGTCGATCTCAGGGCTAATTGGTGAGAGTGTTAACCGACAAAATCCACCGGGAGCCAAACCTCGCCAGCGCTGGGGCGCAGTCTTGGGGCAGTTCCAAGCGTGTGACTTTGCGCCCCGATTCACCCTTGAGTCTTGGCCGGAGGGCGGCGGATCTGTCGATCTTCGCCTTCCAGACCCGTCTGCGCCTTACCCCCAGTTCTGATTGGAATTAGCGATGACAACGCATTCGCCGGGCTACAATACCAAACTGGTGGCGACGCTGGCGCTCTCCTTGGGCCTCATGAGCTTTGACCAGGTGAGCATCGGGTTCCTTCTCCCGTTCATTAAACCCGACCTACACCTGACGAACACGCAGATCGGGACAGTGTCCTCGAGTTATTGGGTGACCTTCGCCCTCGCGAGTTACGGCGTCGGTATGCTTGCCAACACATTGGGGTCCGTCAGGACCTATCTCATCGCGGTGTTGGCGGCCTTCGGCCTGTGTTCGCTGCTATCGACCATGGTGGAGGGTGTGAATTCTCTGCTGTTGGCGCGCGCCGTCATGGGTCTGCTGGCCGGGGCGATCCTTACCCTCGTTCAGTCACTCCTGGCGCTCGGTTCGCCGCCGGACAAAGTTGGCACCAATATGGGATTGGTGACGGGATTGGGCGGCAGCCTATGCGGGCTCATCCTTGCGCCCATCATCCTGGTGCAGATCGCTTCCGCCGCGGGCTGGCGCGCCGGCTATTTCGCCATCGCCGTGCCCGCCTGTATCGCCGCGGCGCTCGTGTTTTGGAACATTCGGCGCTCCGGCGAGGCTCAAGCGAAGCCTGTAGCTAATGGCGCGAGCACACAGACACTCCTGTCCGGAATGCGTGAGATCTTCCGCCACCGCAATATCGTGCTCTGCGTGATCCTCTGCAGTTTGTATGTGGCCTATCTTAGCCTAGGCTTCACGTTTCTTCCCATCTACTTGGTCAATATCCGCCACTTCTCGCCAACCCAGATGAGCGCCCTGATCGTCGTTCTGGGCGTTTCCTCCATCCTTTTCACGATCGCGCTTCCACCGATCTCCAATCGCTTTGGCCGCAAGGTGGTTCTGATTGTGGCGTGCGGCACGAGCATGCTCACGCCGCTTGCGGCCCACTACTTTGAAGGCCCCGTCGTGGTTCTCGGGGCGCTGATGTTTTTCGGATGGGCGTTGGCGGGCGCCGGAACCTTCTCCATGGGCATCATCCCGGCGGAGACCGTCGATGCTGAGGTCCTGTCCCGCGTAATCGGAATCGTCATCGCGCTTGGCGTGCTGCTCGGCGGCCTCGCCGGCCCCATGATCGCCGGATGGAGCGCCGATCGTTGGGGCGCCGGCGCGCCGCTGCTGGTCGAAGCGCTGTGCGCGGTGATCGCGACCTGCGCCGCCATGGCTTTACACGAGACCGCGCCGGGCAAGCTTGCTCGTCGGGACAATAAAGGCCCGGGCGTCCCCAGCGGGACGCCGGCTGAGTAGGCGTCCGCGGCGCGGGATAGGTCATGATGCAGAAGCTGAACCGCAAAACCCTGTCGCTGCCCGATGGCGTCGCCGCGCCGGCCTACAATGTTGAGAAGGTCACGCCGGGGATCGTTCATATCGGCCTCGGCGGTTTTTACCGGGCGCATTTTGCCAGGTACACCCATGATCTAATGGAGGCGGACCCCGCAAATCTCGGTTGGGGCATCATCGGCGCGGGGCTTCGATCAAACGACACAGCGCTATTGCAGGCGCTGAAAAGGCAGGATGGGCTCTATACCCTGATCGAGCGCGACGGCATGCGAGAGGAACGCGTTCTGATCGGCTCGATTCTTGGGCCGATCGACGCCTCGGCCGATCGCGGCGCTCTCCTCGACGCCATCGCGCGCCCCCAAGTCCGCATCGTCAGCGTCACTGTCTCCGAACATGGATATCATCTCGACGGCGTCAGCAGATCCCTCAACCTTGCCGACCCCGGCATCCGGCACGACATCGACGCACCGCGTGCGCCAAAAACGATGCTCGGCGTCATCGTCGAAAGCTTCCGCCGGCGCCGTGACGCCAACATGCCGGCCTTCACCGCCCTGTCGTGCGACAACATTCAGCACAACGGTAAGGTCTTGCGCGCGGCCACACTCGCGCTGGCGCGGCAGTCCGATGCTAGTCTCGCGGCCTGGATCGAGGCGCACGGGAGATTTCCGAGCTCAATGGTTGATCGGATCACACCGGTGCCAACGCCGGCCCAGATCGCCGAGTTTCGCGATCAAACCGGGCTTGCCGACGAGGCGCCGATTTTCGCCGAGTCCTTCAGGCAATGGGTGATCGAAGACCAGTTCGTCGACGGTCAGCGGCCGCCCTGGGATCGGGTTGGCGCGCAGTTTGTCGATGACGTTGCGCCCTATGAAGCCATGAAGCTGAGACTGTTGAACGCCAGTCACTTGGCGATCGCCAGCCTGGGCGCGCTATCAGGCTACGAATCCGTGATCCAGACGATCAACGACCCTTTGATCCGCCGCTACATGGAACGGCTCATGGATTCCGAAACAGGACCGACGCTGCCGCGTCTGCCCGGCATCGATCTTGCGGCCTACAAGGCCCAGCTGATCGAGCGTTTCGCCAATCCGGCGATCCGGGACACCGTGCAACGGATCAACACGGACGCGCCGATCAATCTGCTGCTCGATCCGCTTCGTGACCGCCTTGCGGCGCATGCCCCTATCGATTTGCTGGCGCTGGCGCTGGCCGCCTGGTGCCTGCGTGTGCACAACGACGCGGCGAAGCCTATCGAGGGCCGGGCCATGGGAAGGGCGGAAGCGCGGCTCCAAGACCAGGTGCGAACCGGGTGCGGCGATCCAGCGTCATTCTTATCCGTTGAGCCCATATTCGGGCAGCTTGGAAGCAACGGGTTGTTGATCCGCGCTGTCAGAAGCTGGCTGCAATCTTTCCAGACCCTGGGCGTTGCACAAACCCTTCGCTTTGCTGAGGCCTTTTGCTTTTGATGAGTAATCAGCTCGTCGAGAGCCGAGCGTAGAACCGCGCTCAAGTCCAGTGACCTAGTTTGACCTCAAGCCGAGCCCCACATGTCCTCAGTCGTACGGTATGGAACCAGTCCCGAGTTCGCGCGGCTGAAAACTGGCGCGCTGTCATGATCACGTGCGGTTTTGGACCGGCCCACTTCGCCCCGTCCTCAAGGAATCTTCGATGACAGCGCCGGTAGCCTCGTCTTTGTTGGGCGCCATCGAGGCGGGTGGAACGAAGGTCAATATCGCCGTCGGATCCGGCGCGAACGACATTGTGGCTTCGGCCCGGGTGGCGACGACGACCCCGGAGGCCACGATCGACGCCATCCTCCAATTCTTCGAGCCTTATCGGGCCCAGCTGCGCGGTTTCGGCGTTGCGTCCTTTGGGCCGGTTCGGCTTGATCGCGCCGCGCCCGATTGGGGCAGACTGCTCACGACGCCCAAGGCCGGCTGGTCCGGAGCGAGCTTCGTCCACGCTCTGATCGATCGCTTTGGACTGCCGGTCGAGCTGGAGACCGACGTCAACGCCGCCGCCTTGGCCGAATGCCAATATGGGGCGCTTCGCGGCGTGAAGTCTGGCGCCTACATCACGGTGGGCACCGGCATTGGGGGCGGTTTTGTTTCGGACGGCGCCCCGATCCACGGGATGATGCACCCAGAGATGGGCCACGTTCGCGTGCTTCGCGGTGGCCCGGGCGACGATGTTTTCGTCGGCTGCTGTCCCTATCACGGCGATTGCCTGGAAGGGCTGGCCGCCGGTCCCGCTATAATGCGCCGCTGGGGCGCGCCGCTCAGCGACCTGCCGCCCGATCATGTGGCCCACGCACTCGTCGCCGACTACCTCGGGCAGGCGTGCGCCATGTTGGCTTTGACGCTGTCGACCGGACGTATCGTGATCGGCGGCGGCGTGTCCCTGTCGCCGGGACTCCACGGCACCGTCGCCAGCCGCATGAAGCACTGGCTAGGCGGCTATCTCAACGATCGCCACATCACTGAAGATGGTTTCATCGTTCAGCCGGGACTTGGGGACACGGCGGGCCTCGTCGGAGCCATGATGCTTGCTGAACGCGCGGCGCTGGCCGCGTCGGCCCTAGAGGACGCCGGCAGGGGCAATCCCGCGCAAACCGAGCGTCTATCTTTCATCCAGGGGGCCGGCGCACGTCTGGACGCTCGGGCCAAGACATGACCGCGACGGTGTTCACCCAGGCGATCAGGGGCGCGGGCGTCGATGCCCCAGCGCACGCGAGGATGTCCGACGGCATCGTTCTCTTCGGCGCCACGGGCGACTTGGCGTTGCGCATGCTCTTTCCGGCGCTCGCCCACTTGGAAACCGAGGGCCTGCTTCCACTCAACATGCAGATCATCGGCGCGGCCCGCACCGCGCTCGATGAGGACGCTTTTCGCGCGCTGGTTACGGCCGCGCTTGAGACGCGCGCGCCGGAGACCGTGCGCTGCGGCGCCGCCGCGCGTCTGCTCGCCCGCATCCGCTACCTCGCGCTGGACGCTACCCAAAGCGAGGACGTCGAAAAACTCGGGGCCCTCATGGCCAAGGCCGGGGTCACGCGCCCGCTCTTCTATCTGTCGATCTCGCCCAGCCTCTACAGCCCCATCTGCCAAAGCCTGCTCGACGCCGGCCTGACGGGCGCCAATGCCCGGGTGGTGATGGAAAAGCCGATCGGCAGGGACTTGGCGTCGTCGAAGGTGATCAACGACCAGGTGCAAGCGGCCTTTGGCGAGGAGCGGATTTTCCGCATCGACCACTACCTCGGCAAGGAGACGGTACAAAACCTCATCGCGCTTCGGTTCGCCAACACACTCTTCGAGCCCTTGTGGAATAACCTGACGATCGACCACGTGCAGATCACGGTGGCCGAGACCCAAGGGGTTGGGGACCGGTGGCCCTACTACGACGAATACGGCGCCATGGGCGACATGGTGCAGAACCATATGATGCAGCTGCTGTGCCTGGTGGCCATGGAGCCGCCGAGCGACCTGGAGCCGGACTCGGTCCGGAACGAAAAAGTCAAGGTGCTGCGTTGCCTGCGGCCCATTACCCACGCGGACGTCGCACAAACCGTGGTGCGCGGCCAGTACATGCCGGGCGTGGTGCACGGTGAGCCCACGCCCGGCTACGGGCAGGAGAGGGGCGCGCCCAGCGATACCGAGACCTTTGTCGCCATCCGGGCCCATATCGACAACTGGCGCTGGGCTGGGGTGCCGTTCTTCCTGCGCACTGGCAAGCGCCTGCCCAACCGCGACACGGAAATCTTCATCCAGTTTAAGGGCGTGCCGCACTCGATCTTCACCGGCGAAAGCCGTGCCGATCTGGCGCCGAACCAGCTGCTGATCCGACTGCAGCCCGAGGAAGAGATCGTCCTGCAGCTGATGAACCAGGCGTCCGGCCTAGGTTTGGGGGGCATGCGCCTGGAAAGCCTGCCGCTGAGCCTGTCGCTCAGAAAGGGTGCTCAACGCCGACGCATCGCCTACGAACGCCTGATCCTGGAGGCGCTCAGCGGCAATTCCACCCTGTTCGTGCGACGCGACGAAGTTGAGAAGGCCTGGGAGTGGGTCGACGGGATCAATGAGGCGCTGAAACCGTCGGGCCAGCCGCCTTGCCCCTACGCCGCCGGCGCCTGGGGCCCCGTCCAATCCTTGTCCATGCTCGAACGGGATGGGAGGGCTTGGCATGATCCGGTCGGCGCCTGAGCAATTGACGGCGCGGATCACCCGGCTGACACCACTGAGAATTGCTAGCCAATCCTTGGTTGCAAACCGTCCGCACCCAACATACCGTGAATCTCGGGCTGAGAGTTTCCGCACACGGTTTCAAGACAGCCTAAGTCCAGCAACACGCGCAGTAGCGAATGACAGACGACCTGCTTGATCTCATACGCTGTTGCTCTGAGGCGGCGACGCCAGCGGAAGCGTTTAAAGCTGTCTTGCAGTCCGCGTTGACGGTCACCAGCTCGACGAGCGCCCACCTCTATTTATTAAATCTCGTGGATGGCCGTTTCGACTGCGTCGCGTCGTCCGGCGAGGATGCCGCCCCTCATATCTCTTTCAGTGAAACAGAGGCACTGAACCCAGGACAAACCGCCGACACGTTGAAGTCGGGGCGGCCTGTGGTGACCAGGGCCAGTGACCACTCGGCGAGCGTGCTAGCTGCGGCCGCGTCGTATCCAATAAAGCGAAACGACCAAGTTCTTGGCGCGCTGTACTTGCGCGATGGTGAATATACCGCCCACTCGCTTTATCTGGAGAGCATTTCCGAATTATCCGCAATGCTATATGAACAAGATTGGGTGTTCCACCTTTTCAAATACATCTCGGCTCCCATCTATGTTGGCCAAGACGCGAGTCTGTTCTATTCGGCCCTCACCTTGGAAGCGCGGCTTGCGTCTGGGACGCGCTTCGTTGCGGTTCGGGAGTTATCAGACGACGGAAAATCACTAAAGTGCCTTGCTCAGGACGGCTTCGCAACTGCTACGCCGTTGCGGGACTTTGATCTAGCTCCACTAGAATCCCACCGACATTTCCAAGCCGCCATCAATAATCGGAAACCTGTATATGTCCGTGAGGTTGCTTTGGACGAGGGTGCCGAGTCATCACATAGAGGGCCACATTACAGCGGGATTGTAAGTTACATCGTCCTTCCACTGTTGGTCAGCGACAAGGTGGTGGGAACGATTTCCTTCGCGACTTCGGCCATATATGAATTCGCCCCCATTGAGGTTTCGGGACTCACTGCGGTTGCAAACAGTGTCGCCGTAGCAATTTCCAACTACAAAAATATGTTGGATAAGCAAGCTCAGCAATTCAAACAGCTGCAATTGGCTACGCTCTGGAATACGGTTGATGTTGCTCAGGCAGTTCGGCACCTCGTAAAGAAGGCGGCAGACGATAATCTTCGGCAAATTCTAGACGCCATCGCCGAGGGCATTGAGAGCAAGGCCTCCGCAGATGAATTAAGTCAAATGTTCGATGACGGCTACGGACAGATTGACGAGATTGTTCGCAATATGGAGCACCTAAAAAACATCACCCAGCCTCCCGACCGGTCGGAAGGCCTGGTTGATCTCGAAAAGGCTTGGCGCGACGCCTATGATTTAGTGAGGGGCAGAGCTCAGTATGGGCGAGATCAAGAAATAAAGTTCAATGTGCACGGCGGGCGGGCGTCTGGTATCTATAAAGGGGAACTCCTGAAGCATGCCTTTATCAATTTGATACTGAACAGTCAGGACGCCTTTCGGCTCGGGCCTAAGAATACCGAACGTCGAATTGATGTTTACGTCGAAGATCTTGGGGAGGCCGCAGGTCGAGTGCGCATGCGATACGTCGACAATGCGGGTGGGGTTAGCACCGGTCAACTACGATATATGAGGCAACCATTGGAGACCGGGATGGATATTTTCACAGGCGGAGTCACTTCGAAAAAGGAGGGCTCAGGATGGGGGCTTTATCTGGTGCGCAATTTTCTACAGGAAAACGGTGGATCTATCAGGCTGGCGGATGGAAGGGGCGGGGTGACGTTTGAGCTCCTCCTACCGCGTCTTGGGTCCCGCGAAGCGACCAGGAAGCACTCGTGAGCGCGGCCGTTCTCTTGTTGCTCGTGGAAGACAATGAGACAACCAGACGCTATCGCGGAAGGGAGCTTTCGAGAGCAGGCTTCACTGTTGTGGAGGCCGCCACCTATGCGGAGGCGCTAAACGCCTATCGTTCGGTCCCGGCCTTGGACTTCGCGGTTTGCGATGTCAATCTCGACCGCGAAGCGCCCTGGGATCGGAGCGGCTTAGAGCTCGCTGGCGAACTGAGGGCGGATAATCCCGACCTGCCAATAGTAGGCTATTCCACACTTCTCGCAGAAGAGGAGCTTGCCGGGGAAACGCCTTTTTCGCGGGTCATGATCTCCAATCCGAGCGCTGCGGAACGAAAAGCGGAATTCTCTCGGTGGCGAGTAGAGGCAGAAAGTCATCGATCCGACCGCTTGCGTCGATCGCAAGACCGACTTGATCGATATACGGACGCCGGTGCGACCGGCGGCCGACACGTGCCTGTGGTTCGGTCCCAGTTTACCGATGT
>Ga0302314_10022331_pt1 | contig 10378 bp, 9 predicted proteins | sample III_Palsa_N2_3_FD_200533 | JGI IMG/M metagenome (GOLD analysis project Ga0302314, IMG submission 200533) | Peat permafrost microbial communities from Stordalen Mire near Abisko, Sweden - III_Palsa_N2_3 | ecosystem: Environmental > Terrestrial > Soil > Palsa > Peat permafrost | place: Sweden... | reverse complement strand
AGGTACGCTCAACGCGCCCGACCTGGCCGTGCTGGAACAGCTGATCCGCGAGTCAGGTACCTGGGCCTACGTGGACACCCTGGCCGGGAACATCGCCGGCACGATCGCGCTGCGCGACCCCGCGGCGTGGGAACTCGTCGAGGTGTGGGCCGCCGACGGGGATTTCTGGGTTCGCCGGTCGGCGCTGCTGACGCTGCTGCCCGGCATCCGGGCCGGGCAGCCAGACCGGCCGCGGTTCGTCCGGTATGCGGCCCCGATGCTGGCCGAGCGGGAGTTCTTCATCCGCAAGGCGATCGGCTGGGTACTGCGGGAACTGTCCCGCCGGGAGCCGGACTGGGTCGCGGCGTGGACCGAGGAGCAGCTGACGGAGATGTCCGGTGTCACCTTCCGCGAGGCCGTCCGGCGGCTGCCCGCCGCGGAGAAAAGCCGGCTGGAGCTGCGCCGCGTCCAGCTGAAATCACCGGCCAGGCGGAGCGCCTGAACGCAGCCGGCCGTCGCTCGAGTGGTGCTGCTGCAGCCGGAATCCTTAACCGCGCCGAACGCCCGCCTACCGGGCGCTGACCACGCCGGCCGACGCCGGGTCGGCATACAGCAGATCGACCAGCGCAGCGCGGCGCTGGTTGAGGTTGCCGTTGCGCCTGAGCTCTCAGTGGTGCTCATGTCGCAGTCCCTGCTTGCGCGAGGACGGTCCCGGTCTGACCGCGTTTCCGTGTGCCGGGTTGACGTTTCACGCCGGCCTGCCGGGAAGGTCCGGTCTTACGGTCGGCTCCGCGTCCGTTTGGGATCTCCGGGCCACTCCCGGCGATCTGCCGCCTGCCGTAGGCGGCGAGGTTGCGGGCGGCGTTGACTTCCTGGTCCAGGACCAGGCCGCACCCGTCGCACTGGTAGGTGCGCTCGGACAGGAGCAGCTTGGCCTTCACCGCTCCGCAGCCCGAACATGTCTTACTGGAGGGAAACCAGCGGTCCGCCGTGATCACCCGGCCGCCGTGCCAGGCGCTCTTGTACTGGACCTGGCGGCGGAACTCGGCGAATGAGGCGTCGGCGACATGCCGGGCCAGCCGGCGGTTCTGCAGCATCCCGGCGACGTGCAGGTCCTCGACCACGACCGTGCCGAACTCGGCTGCCAGCCGGGTCGTCAGCTTGTGCAGGCCGTCCTTGCGCTGGTCAGCGACCCGCCCGTGTGCCCGGGCGCGGGCGGTGTTCGGCCGCCGCCAGCGGTTCGACGGCTTCCGCCCGGTCCGCCGGTCCCTCGGGACTAATCCAGCTCATCCGTGATCAGGCGGTCCCGGGACTGCAGCGCGCCCTCCGCAGAAAATTCCACTGCAGCGTGTACTATCGAGAGTCATTTGTAGCATTTAGGTGATCGGGGCCACAAGCCCGCCGCCGTTAGCGCGGAATACTGCCGCCCATCGGGCTTGTTTGTTCCACTTTGGCCGATATGTCATCAGCGCGGGACCGACCGCCGCGCCACCCGAGCACCACGGGAGTAGAAAATCTATGTGCGCTGCCTGTGGCGTGCCCACGCACGTCGCTGTCCTCGAACCGGATCAGTCTCCGCCGGCCGGGCAGTCAGCCGCACAGCCGGCGAAGTTCGCGGCGCTCCGCAACCGGAACTGCCGGCTCTACCTCGGCGGCGCCGCCCTGTCGATGATGGCCGACAACATCGAGCACGTCATCACCTACTGGGTGATCTGGGAGAAGTTCCACTCCCCGGCGCTGACCGGCTTCGAGGTCATCAGCCACTGGCTGCCCTACCTGCTGCTGTCGCCGTACTTCGGCGCGCTGGCCGACCGCTACGACTGCCGCAAGCTGATCCAGGCCTCGCAGGCACTGTTCATGGCCGTGTCGCTCACCTGGGGCATCCTGTTCCTCACGGGGACGCTCACCGTCTGGAACGCGTGCATCCTGCTGATCTTGCACGGCATGGCCGGGTGCATCTGGTCACCGCCCGAACAACTGCTGCTCGAGGACTTCGTTGGCATCGAGGCGCTGCCGAGCGCCATCCGGCTCAACTCCACCGCACGCTCGCTCGGCATCTTGTGCGGCCCGGTCGTCGGCTCGGTGCTGCTGGTCGGCCTCGGCCCCATCCACGGCATCTGGGTGAACATCGCCTTCTACCTGCCGCTGACCATCCTGATGGCGCGGACCAAGTTCACCGGGCACACCCGCGGCGAAGTCATCGTCCACGAGCGCGTGAGCGTGCTGGCCGCCATCCGGGTATTCCGCGAGGTGTCCCGCGACCGGGTGCTCGCCTCGATGATCATCTTGGCCGGGCTCGGCTCGTTCTTCATCGGCGCCGCCCTGCAGACCGTCATGCCGGCGATCGCCGCCAGCACCACCGGGATTTCCAGCAGCACCGCCTATACCGTGCTGCTGTTCGCCAGCGGTCTCGGCGGGGTGCTGGGCGGGCTGCTGCTCGAAGGCACCGGCTGGATCAAGCTGTCGGTCCGGGCGGCCCTGTTGTCCACCCTGGTTTACGGCGCCTGCACCGTCTTCTTCGCCCTCAGCCACGACTACCTCATCGCCGCGCCGCTGCTGGTGGTCGGCGGCATCGCCAACCTGGCGGCAATGTCCATCACCATGACCGTGGTCCAGCTGCGTGCCCCCGCGGGAAAGAAGGGCCAGGTCATCGGCGTGTACGGTGTCGGCGCCAACGGCATGCGGATGGGCAGCGGGTTCACCGTCGGACTGCTCGGCGCGGCGATCGGGCTGCGCCCCGCGCTCGGCTGGTCGTCGCTCGCGCTGTGCGCCTGCGTGGCCATCATGGGCGTCTACCTCGCTGTTACCGCCCGCCGCAGCCCCGCGGTGGAGCAGGAGGTCGTGCACGCCGAGACCGGCGTACCATCGGGCCCATGAACGAACCGCCGATGCGGGTAGCCGCGTGGCAGTGCTGGCCAGGCCCGCCCGACGTCGCCGGGAACCTGGGCCGGCTGGATGAGGCCTGCGCGCGGGCCGCCGCCCGGCAGGTGACGGTGCTGGTGACGCCGGAGATGTTCACCTCCGGTTACGCCATCGGCCCGGGCGAGGTGCTGCGGCTGGCCGAGCCGGCCGGCGGGCCGACAGAGACCGCGGTCGCGGCGATCGCACGCCATCGCGGTCTCGCGATCGTTTACGGGTATCCGGAGCGGGCCGCCGACGGCAGCGTCTACAACGCGGCGACGATGGTTGGCCGGGACGGAGCGGTGCGCGGCCGCCATCGCAAGGTCCACCTCTACGGCGACCTGGACCGGGCGCAGTTCGCGGCGGGCGACGTCCGGCCGGCCGCGTTCGACTTCGACGGGACCCGCACGGGGATGCTGATCTGCTACGACGTCGAGTTCCCGGAAGCCGTCCGGCAGCTCGCCGTCGACGGCGCCGGCACCGTGCTGGTGCCCACCGCGAACATGACCGGCTGCGAGCAGGTGCAGGAATTCCTGGTCCGGGCCCGGGCGTGCGAGAACGGCTGCGCCATCGGGTACGCGAACTACTGCGGGGCGGACAGCGTGTTCCAGTACAACGGGCGGAGCATGATCTGCGGGCCGCGGGGCGAGGTGCTGGCCCAGGCGGGCGCCGACGGTGAGGAGCTGGTCATCGCCGACCTGCCGGGCGGGGTGGCCGGGAATTACCTCGCCGACCGGCGGGCCGACCTGTACGCCCGGCAGGCAGGCGCGCTCACCGGGCTGGGCGGCTCCGCCGCTTAGACCCGGCGGATGGTCGCCAGCCAGGCCGGCGCGCCGTTCTCGCCGTGGAACCGGGTCTGCGCCCGCTCCGGCTCGATGGCGCTGACCTGCCAGCCGTTCCGCGTTCCGAACGCGGCCGCCAGTTCCTGGCGGCTGACCGGGTGCGGGCCCGTGTCCGGGCCTTCGTCGCTGAAGCACAGCACGTACAAGGTCGCGCCGGGGTCGGTCACCGCCGCCAGGCTCGCCACGTAGACCGGCCGCTCGGCGTCGTCAAAGGTGTGGAACAGGGCGGAATCGAGCACCGTGTCAAAGCTGCGCCCCAGGTCGTCGAGCCGCAGCGCGTCGGCCGTGATGAACTCGGCCTCGAGGCCGCGGGCGGCTGCCTTCTCCCGGGCCATCGCCAGCGCCGTCTCGGCCACGTCAAAGCCGAGCACCGGCAGCCCGAGCGCGGCGATGAGCAGGGTGTTGTCCCCCGCTCCGCAGCCCGCGTCGAGCACCGTCCCGGCGAACCCGCCCGCGGCCGCCAGGCGCTGCACGGCCGGCTGCGGACTGCCCGTGTCCCAGGGGGCGGGACCGTCGGTGTACGACGCGTCCCAGGGGCGCCCCGACATCCGCTCATGGCTGGTCGGCGGCCGGCCAGCCAGCGGGCCGCTCGCCGGAGTTCCTGATCGTCCAGTCAACGCACTCCCCCGTTCCGTCACCGTGTGCCTCAGCTCCATCCTGCCACGCGAGCGCGCGGCGGTGGCCGCACGGGCCGCCTCGTCCTGGCATGCTGGGGACACGGGGCCGCACCAGGCGAGACCCCCGCAGCCGAGCCGCGCGGATGAGCGGAGAGTCATTTGCACCTGACGCCACGGGAACGCGAGCGGCTGCTGCTCGCGGCCGCCGCCGACCTCGCCCGGCGGCGGCTCGCGCGGGGCGCGCCGCTTGGCTCGACCGAGGCGGTCGCGCTGGTCTGCGACGAGATCTGCGAGCTGGCCTGGGACGGCGTCCTGCTGGCAGCGGTGATCGAGCGGGCCCGGACGGTGATCCCGCCGGCGGCACTGCTGCCCGGCGTGGCCGGTCTCGTACCGGTGATCGAGGTAGAAGCACTGTTCCCGTGGGGCTCCACGCTGGTCCACGTCGACGCGCCCTTTGGGACCGGCCAACCCTACCGCCACCCGCGCGATGACGCCGAACGAGGGCAGCTGACACCAGCCCCGCCCGGTTCCCATGCCCCCGGGGCGGTGCTGGCGTCGACGGGGACGATCGAGCTCGCACCGGGGGCGGTGCGGCGGACAGCCTGGCTGCACAACACCGGGCCACGCGACCTGTGGATCTCCTCCCGCTCGATCAGGTCAACCCGGCCGTCCGGGTGCGGGTGGCGGGCGAGACAGAGGCTCATCTCGTCCGGGATGAAGCGACGGAGACCGGGGCCGCGGGTGACGGAGACCGGCCGGCCAGCCCGCTGTGGCGGTGCCGCCTGGACCTGCCCGCGGGCGAGGCCCTGCTGCTGCGGGCCGGACAGCAGCGGGAGGTGAGCGTTGTCTGCCATTGACCGCGGCGAGTACGCCCGGCGGTACGGGCCGACCGCCGGTGACCGGGTGCGGCTGGCGGACACCGACCTGTGGGTCACGGTGGAGGCCGACGACGGGTACCCGGGGGACGAGCTGATCGGCGGGTGCGGGAAGACCGCGCGGGACGGGGTGCTGGTCACCGCCCGGGCCGGTCGCCGGGACAGCGCGCTGGACCTGATCATCACCAACGTGCTCGTGCTTGACCCGGTGCTCGGCATCCGCAAGACCTCGATCGGCGTGGCCGGCGGCCGGATCGCCGGGACCGGCCGGGCCGGGAACCCGGACACCCAGGCCGGCGTGGACCTGGTCGTCGACTCACACACGGCGATGGTGCCGGGCGAGGGGCTGATCGCCACCGCGGGCATCATCGACTCGCACGTGCACCTGTCCAGCCCGGCGATCGCCCCGGCGGCGCTGTCGGCCGGGATCACCACGATCGTCGGGATGGGCACCGGCGGCGTCTGGGACGTCGGCGCCAACCCGGCGTACAACCTGCGGGCGCTGATCGCCGGCTGGGCGGGCACGCCAGTCAACGCGGCTTTCCTGGCCCGCGGCTCGTCACGGTCGGCGGCGCTGCTGGAGGCGGCGGTCGAGGCCGGGGCGGGCGGGTTCAAGGTGCACGAGGACTGGGGGGCGACCCCGGAGCAGGTCGACACCTGCCTGACCGTCGCCGAGGCGGCCGGGCTGCCGGTGGCGCTGCACACCGACACGCTGAACGAGTCGGGGTACCTGGCCGACACCCTCGCGGCGACCGCGGGACGGACCGTGCACGCGTACCACGTGGAAGGCGGCGGCGGTCACCCTGACCTTCTCGAGATCGTGAACTACCCGCACGTCCTCGGCTCGTCGACCACGCCGACGCTGCCACTGACCATCGCCACCGCGGCCGAGCTGGTGCCGATGACGATGACCGTGCACAAGCTGCACGCCCGGCTGGGCAGCGACGCGGGCATCGCCGCGTCCCGGGTGCGTCGGCACGGCATCGCCGCGGAAAACCTGCTGCACGACCTCGGGGCGATCCCCATCATCAACTCCGACTCAATGGGCATGGGCCGGATCGGCGAGGTGGCCCGCCGCACCTGGCAGCTCGCCCACGTTCAGGCGACGCTGCGCGGCGAGGCCGGCCCCGGCGTGGTGAACAACACGCGGGTGCTGCGTTACCTCGCCAAGATCACCCTCAACCCGGCGATCGCGCACGGCCTGGCCGGCCACGTCGGGTCGCTGACGGCGGGGCGGCTGGCGGACATCGTGCTGTGGGACCCGGCCTGGTTCGGCGCGGTACCGGAGCTGGTGCTCAAGTCCGGGTTCGTCGCCTGGGGCGCGTCCGGGTCAGGGTCGGGATCGACCCGGATCACCCAGCCGCGGGTGATGGCGCCGTTCTTCGGCGGCCTCGGCGACGCCCCGCGCGAACTGTCGGCGCTGTTCGTCGCGGCCGCGGTGCTCGACGACGCGGCGCTGCGGACCGCGCTGCCCGCTGGCGTCCGCTACCTGCCGGTCGCGCACGCGCGCGGGCTGACCCGCGCCGACATGGTCCGCAACACGCGGGTGCCGCACGTGTCGGTGCCGCCGGGTGACGCGCCGGTCACCGTGGACGGTGCCCTCGTCCCGGTGCATGAAGCTGACGCGCTGCCGCTGACCAGGCTTTACCAGCTGGGCTGACCGCGGTGCGACCGGGAGGGCGACGGCGAGGGCCGGACGGCCCGTGCCGATCAGCGCGCCAGCCAGCAGCGTCACCGTCCCGCCCGGCAGCAGCACCGCTGGCACCGCGACGATCTCCATGATCACCGCGGCACACAGCACGCCGACCGCCACCGCGGTCGGCATCGCGCCGAGCACGGCGGGCAGGCCGGCGGTGGACGCGAGAGCGGACATTACGTCACCGTAGGGCTCCGGTGTGCGGCCAGACGACGGCCTGGAGAGCGAAATCGGGGCGTCGCGTCTCATCCTTGAGGTGGACACCGTGCGGGGTACGCGGTCATCTTCGGCGGCCCGGAACGGAGCTGGACAGGGCGACGTTTCCGCGGAAACGTCGCTGACCCGGCTGTACCGGCTTGGCTAACAGTCGGAAGCGGACCGCGCCCACTGGTTTACCCGGGACGCGTCAGTGGGTGAGGCCGAGCTCGCCGGCCCGCACCCCGGCCTGGAACCGGGAACCGGCCTCGAGCGCGGACATCAGCTCGGCGACCCGCCGCCGGTAGGTGCGCAGCGAGGTGCCCAGCCGCCGGGCGGCCGCCTCGTCGGTCAGGCCGGCGCCGAGCACCCGCAGGATCTCCCGGGCCTCGGGGGCGAGTTCGGGAACCTCGCCGCGCAGGTAGGCACCGAGGTCGGTGGCCGCCTCCCAGGCGGCGGTGAACAATGAGTAGACCCCGCCCACCAGGACCGGGGAGGTGGTGACGGTGTACGCGCGGCCGAGCGGGGAGGGCTCGCCGGCCAGGATCGCCACCCGCCGGTCGATGATGATGGTCTCGTGCGGCAGCGGCGCGGAACTGATGCGCACCTGCGCGCCCGCCGCGTCAAGCCGCCGCAGCTGCGCGCGCTGACCCTCGTCCGCCAGCACCAGCGGGCTCCACAGCTTGCGGACGCGGAAGCTGTCCGCACCGGAGGAAAGCACCCGCTGGGCGATCGCCGACCGGGCCTCCGGGTGCGACCAGGTGGCCAGGTCGCGGGCCGCGCAGACGAACTCCTCGTGTACCGCGTCGAACAGGTGCCCCGCCCGGGCGATGAGTTCCGCGTCGCCGCGGACCGTGCTGGTCTGGTCGTCGGTCACCCCTCCAGTCTGTCAGCCGCCTCCGGGCCCGGCAAATGGCAGCAACCTGCCAGCTCCTCGCCGCGGTCGCGGGGATGGGGCAGGCTGTGAGCATGACAAACACAACCGACACGAGCCAGCCCGCCGCCGCCGCCGGAACTTTCGCGATCGGCGGCGACCTGCCAGTCGCCCGGCTCGGCTTCGGCACGATGCGGCTGCCCACCGGGACTTTCACCGGCCCGGTGCGCGATCCGGAGGACGGGATCGCAGTGCTGCGCCGGGCGGTCGAGCTGGGCGTCAACCACATCGACACCGCGAGCTTCTACCGGCGCGGTGACGTCGTCGCCAACGAGCTGGTCCGCCGGGCGCTGGCCCCCTATGCCGACGGCCTGGTGATCGCCACCAAGGTCGGACCGATGCTCGGGCCGGACGGCACCCCCACCCTGCAGGCCGCCCCGGACCAGCTGCGGGGCCTGGTGGAGGACAACCTCCGCGAACTCGGCCTTGACCATCTCGACCTGGTCTACCTGCGGGTGGGCGGGCGGAACGCGCCGGGCGGCGAGCCGGTCGCCGAGCGGTTCGCCGCGCTCGCGCAGCTGCGCGCCGAAGGGCTGATCCGGCACCTGGGCGTCAGCAACGTCGACGCCGCGCAGCTCGCCGAGGCCCGCGCGATCGCCCCGGTCGCCGCCGTGCAGAACGCGTTCCATGTGCACGCCACCGCCGATTCCGCGCTGCTGGCGGAGTGCACCCGGTCCGGCACCGCCTTTGTGCCGTTCTTCCCGCTTGGCGGCGGCCTCGACCCGATCGACCCGGCCCGGCTGGAGAAGACCGCCGCCCGGCACGGGGTGAGCGTCCATCAGGTCGCGCTGGCCGCGCTGCTGGCAGCCTCCCCGGTGCTGCTTCCCATCCCGGGCACCGGTAGCCTCGCCCACCTGGCGGAGAACGTCGGCGCAGCCAGCGTCCGGCTCTCGCCGCAGGAGATCGCCAGCCTTGCCGGTTAACGGTCCAGCCGGCCGCCCGCTACCCGGTCCGGCCAAGCCGCAGGTGGTAAGGCGGTGGCGGTCATCCTGGAGTGCGGCGGTACCCGGTTACGTGCTGTGGCGTGCTCGGGCGGAGGCGGGCCTTCCGAGCGGGTCACGGCGGGCTGGCATCCGCAGCGTGACCATGCGGCGCCAACCGCCGAGCCGCTCGTAGAGGTAGACCGCGTCGACTCCCCTGGCAAGCATGAGGGACTTGACTTTCGACCAGTCCAGCGTCCGTCCGAGGTGAGCCATGACCGCCTTGCTCACATCGCGGTAGACCCCAATCTCGGCGCGGGCGGTGGTGCGCAGGACGGACTCCACCTCATGGCGGCGGCCCGCCGCGACGAGCCGGAGCAATTCCTCATGGCAGTAGGCCAGATGGTTGTCCTCGTCGGCCGAGATCACCGTGACCGCCCGGCTGACGTCGGCGTTGTTTGTCGCGTACCGCCGCAACGACCGCATCTGCTCAGCTGCCCGCTGCTCGGTCACCCGACTGTGCGCCAGGTAGGAGATGACGTCCACTTCGGTCAGCGGCCTGTCCGCGCGCAGCTTGCTGTGTGCGAGGCCGACGCCCATGCCCTCCAGCCGCATGGTGTAGTCGGTCTCGGCAGGCACCAATACCGGAGTAAGGTTCCGCTTGCGCAGCAGCGCGTTGAAGATGCGCCCGTGCTTGTCCTCGTCGGCCCCGTGCCTGGCGATCTTGGGCGCCAGGTCGCGGAAAGACTCGGGCACCAGTGCCGCGATCCTCCCGTTCTCCCAGCCTCCCTGGGCCTCCCCGCTTGCCGCGATGGAGCAGAACAGGCGGAACGCCTCGTCATTACTGAAGATCTCCCCGTAGATTGTCCTGGGTGAGAGCATCCTGGGTACCCCCCGGTTCCCTGGATCCCGGTGACGCCGCAGCGGAGGGAGGGGTCAGCGCCCTGCTCACGGCGTAAGGCACCGGGCAGCGGAGGCCATGTCGGCCATGTCCGTCCTCTATTATCGCCGCTGGACACGATCCGTAACAGCGCACTTCACTACGGTTTCCCCGCCACGGCGACATTACCGCCCGGCTTAGCCGGGCGCGGAAAGTGACGTCTCCCGATGCCTGTTTTAGGCCAGGTCGAGCTGGATGGGCATGGAGGGGTTACCCACGGCATGCCGGGCGTGTGCGAAGGCCTCGGCTTCGATGCGATGATGCAGGGCCTGCAGGTCGGCCGCTTGGGCCGTGATGACGGTCAGGACTACTTCGGGGTCCCGGCCGTCGCCGATGATGCGTCCCCTGGCCGAATCAACGCCGTGGTAGGCGCTGACCTCACTGGTCAGGGCGTCGACCAGGGCGGCTGGCTGGAGGATGGTGGTGCCCTCCTCGGTGCTGGCGCCGACAACGATGTCGCCGGCCCGGTCGGTGGAGGC
>Ga0302314_10022330_pt1 | contig 10378 bp, 9 predicted proteins | sample III_Palsa_N2_3_FD_200533 | JGI IMG/M metagenome (GOLD analysis project Ga0302314, IMG submission 200533) | Peat permafrost microbial communities from Stordalen Mire near Abisko, Sweden - III_Palsa_N2_3 | ecosystem: Environmental > Terrestrial > Soil > Palsa > Peat permafrost | place: Sweden... | reverse complement strand
CGGAAAGATCCGCTCGCGTCGGATTACCGGCGCGTGCCGTCGGCACCAGAGCCAGGTCGCTCGCGCTGTGAAGCGTGCGCGTGAGGTCGCTCTGCTGCCGTACGTCGCCGAGGGCGGCAGCGAACGTGAAGGTCGCGGCGGCCGTGGCGATCGCGACCGTGACCGCGACCGGTAGCACCAGGAGGTAGACATGCCCCAGGCAATCCTGCTCCAGGACGTGGAGACGCTGGGTGAGAAGGGCGCCGTCGTTGACGTGTCGTCTGGATACCTGCGCAACTTCCTGATGCCCCGCAAGCTGGCCGAGGTCGCAACCAAGGGATCGATCGAGCAAGCTGCTCGTCGTCGTGAGGCTGCCGAGCGCGAAGCGCGCGAGGCCGTCAATCGAGCCCAGGAGACGGCCGAGCTGCTCGGTAAGACCGTCCTGACGATCCCACAGCAGGCCGGTGACGACGGTCGCCTGTTCGGCTCGGTGACCAACCAGGACATCTCCGATGCGATCCGTGACGCTCGCGGTCTGAAGATCGACAAGCGCAAGATCCAGCTCGAGGACCCGATCAAGACGGTCGGTACTCATCTGGTTTCGGTCGAGGTCGTTGACGGCGTTTTCGCAACGGTCAAGACCATGGTCGTGGCTGCCTGATCGCAGCCTGACCACCGCCCTCGTTTGAGGGCGCGCAAGTTTTCGAGGGGGTCGCCTAGGCGGCCCCTTCGTCGTTAGACGCTCCCGTGGCACGTGTGACGAGACGTCGCCAGCCACCAAAACTCCAACGTCGAGGAGTCTCCAGGAGGACGCGTTGGAGTTACGGCGCCCCCAGCGCCACTAGCCCAACGGCTCAGTCAAGGCTTAGCTCGAGGTTGGAGTAGTGGTCGTTCACCCCACGCCCAGAGGGCAACATCCAAGCGGGCCGGAGAGCGCCGGCTCAGGTGATCAGCAAAGAGCGGGCGCAGGTGGGAGCGCCGGAAACAAGACCGGGCGCAAAGATCTCCGTCAGAACAATTCCAGCGCGAAATGCGGGAACAGTGCGAAAAGTCCGTCCGGGCGCGACCTATCTTTGATTGTTCGCATGACCGCCATCGTTGACACAGATCTCGTACCCCAGAACCAGGTAGCTGAGAAGTCAGTCCTGGGTGCAGTGCTGCTGGACGAACAGCACCTGCACGCGCTGCTGGTCGATGAGCAGCTGCGGCCAGACCACTTCTACCGGCCCGAGCATTCCGCCGTCTTCCAGGCGATGCTCGACCTCTACAACTCTGATCAGAAGATCGACCACCTCACCGTGGCAGAGCGGCTGCGTGAGAACAACCGACTCGACGAGATCGGCGGCCCGCAGGTGATCGAGGACCTGGCGGCCTGGGTCCCGGCAACCGGTCACGCCCGGGATTACGGACGGATCGTGCGCGAGCAGGCGCAGATGCGTGCGCTGCTGAGCGCCACGCGGGAGATCCAGGCGGACGTCATGAACCGCGTGGCCTCCCCGCGCGTCCTGGTGGAGCAGGCCGAACGGGCGATGCTCGACGTGGCGCACGATGAGCGCCAGCGCTCGATCCGCCCCGTCAGTGACGTGCTTCACGATGAGATCGAGAAGCTGCAGCACCGCAGCACGGCCCAGAGCCCCTTGACGGGCACCCCCTCGGACTTCCGCGACCTGGATGCGCTGACAGGGGGCTTCCAGCCCGGCAACCTGATCATCCTGGCCGCGCGCCCATCGATGGGCAAGTCAGCGCTGGTCGCCAACTTCGCTGAGAACGCGGCGCTGGCCGGCTACCCGGTGGCGCTGTTCTCGCTCGAAATGTCCGAGACAGAACTGGCGCAGCGCTTTGTCGCCTCACAGGCCAAGGTCAAGGGCGAGGACCTGCGTCACGGCAAGGTCACAGACAACCAGTGGCCGAAGATCCTCGACGCCTCACGCCGGCTCGGGGGAGCTCCCCTCTACGTGGACGACTCGAGCGACACCGGTGTGTTGGAGGTCCGAGCCAAATCGCGGCGGCTGCACCACCAGCTCGAGCACCTCGGCGGGCTCAAAATGATCATCATCGACTACCTGCAGCTGATGCGCCACGAGGGCCGCGTGGAGAGCCGCGTCGAGCAGGTCGGTCAGATCAGCCGTGGCCTCAAGAGCCTCGCCCGCGAGCTGAAGGTGCCCGTGATCGCGCTCTCGCAGCTGAGCCGCAACGTCGAGCAGCGCGCCGGTGACAAAAAGCCGGTGCTCTCGGACCTGCGTGAATCCGGGCAGATCGAGCAGGACGCTGACCTCGTCATGTTCATCTACCGCGAGGAGTACTACAACCGCGAGTCGACCCGGCCCGGCGAGGCGGACATCATCATCGCCAAGCACCGTAACGGCCCGGTGGGCGAGCTGACGCTCACCTTCCAGAGCCAGTACCCGAAGTTCACCAATTACGCCCCGCCGACCTTCGGACAGTGACCATGAGCGCCTGCCAGTTCAACCAATGCGACGGCAGTGGCTTCATCTACGACGAGGCCACCAACACCTCGTCTGACTGTCGCTGCCGCGCCCAGACAATCGCACGCAACCGCGCACGCGGGCTCTCCGGTGTGATCCCCGAGCTCTACCGCGACGTGGCCTTCGATCGCTTCCCGGTGACGGAGATCGAGCCGGACATAGTCAAGGCCACGCGGAAGTACGCGGACAACATTGAGGAGCGCCTCGACGAGGGTCGTGGGCTGTGGTTCATGGGTCCTGTCGGCACCGGCAAGACAACGCTGGCAATGCTCGTCACCAAGGCCGCACTGGACTCTGGCCGCTCGGCCGCGCGGTACTCATTGCCGGGCCTGCTCAGCCAGATCCGCAAGACTTTCTCCACCGACTCGCACAACGACCTGCTTGAGCGCCTGACCGCCGTTGACCTTTTGCACATCGATGACATCGGCGCCCAGCAGACGACGCCGTGGGTACTCGAGGAGCTGTACTCAATCGTCAACTCGCGCTACGAAGAGCGCAAGGCGATCGTGATCACCACCAACATCCTGGACCGTGACACGCTCTGCGAGCAGATCACCGAGCGCACCGTCTCGCGGCTGACCGAGATGTGCGACGAGCTGCCGCTGCTGGGACGCGATCACCGCCTGGATCTACGGACCGCGTAGGTCCGGGCGCCTTGGCGGGCGCCCACGTACACTGGAGAAGAAATGCCAGGAATCGTGATTGTCGGTGCCCAGTGGGGTGACGAAGGCAAAGGCAAGATCACCGATCTGCTCGCCGAACGAGCAGACGCGGTCGTCCGCTTCCAGGGCGGCAACAACGCCGGCCACACGATCGTTCGTGACGGCGAAACCTACAAACTGCACCTGATGCCCTCGGGCATCCTGCATCCGGGCAAGCTGTGCGTGATCGGCAACGGTGTGGTGATCGATCCGAAGATCCTCACCGACGAACTGGACGACCTGCGGCGACGTAACGTCGACACCAGCGGGCTACGGATCTCCGCCAACGCCCACCTGATCATGCCGTACCACATGCTTCTGGACCACGCCGGGGAGATCAAGCTCGGCAAGCTTCAGATCGGCACCACCCGCCGTGGCATCGGTCCCTGCTACGCCGACAAGGCGGCGCGCCTCGGGATCCGCGTGCAGGACCTACTCGACGAGAAGATCCTCAAGAAGAAGATCGTCGCGGCGATGGAGCCGAAGCGGCTCTCGCTGCGCGAGTTCGCGCGCGATCCAAGCCTTGACCTGCAGGCCATGACCGAGGAGTACATGACCTACGGTCATCGCATCAAGCAGTACATCGCGGACACCAGCCGCTTGGTGCTGGAGCGCCTCGACGAAGGTGAGATGGTCGTCTTCGAAGGCGCCCAGGGCACGCTGCTCGACATCGATCACGGGACCTATCCGTTCGTCACCTCCTCAAACCCCATCGCCGGTTCAGCCACAATCGGCGCCGGCGTCGGTCCCAAGGACATCGACGAGGTCTGGGGCATCACCAAGGCTTACAGCACACGTGTTGGCTCCGGCCCATTCCCGACCGAGCTGGAAGGCCCCCTGGGCGACGAGCTACGCGACCGCGGAGCCGAGTTCGGAACCACCACCGGACGCGCGCGCCGCGTCGGCTGGCTGGATCTGGTCGCCCTGCGCTATGCCGCGCGGATCAACTCGCTGACCGCGCTCGCGATCACCAAGCTCGATGTGCTCTCAGGCCAGAAGGTGCTGCGGGTCTCGACTCGCTACCGCGGCCCCGACGGCGTCGAATTCGATCACTTCCCCTACCACCAGACGGCGCTCCACCACTCGGTCGGCGAGTACGAGGAGCTGCCCGGCTGGGACGAGGACATCAGCGCGTGCCGCAGTGAAGACGAGCTGCCGCAGGCCGCACGCGACTACCTGAAGTACATCTCTGACTTCGTCAAGGTCCCGACCGCACTGATCAGCGTCGGTCCTGGTCGTGACGAGGTCATCTGGACCAAGGCCGGCCGAGGCATGTACGGCTCCGCCCTGCCGGCAGACGACGACCTCGCTGCCTGACTGAGGGCCCTGGCCGTCAGGCAGGCTCGAGGCTTCGCTAAGCCGTCTTGACGCGCTTGCCGCTCGAAGCGGCACCGGCGCCCGCCGAAGCCTTGGGCTTCTCAGCGGGTGCGTCAGCACTGAACGGCAGCGCCTCAAACAGCATGATGTTGAGGCCGACGTCAATCTTCGAGTCAGGATCCGCCTCAAGACGCTCCGCGGCTTCCTTCTCGAGCTGCTCGGCCTTCGCCAGCCACTTCTTGGTCTCCTTGGCCAGCGCCGCCCAACCCTTGGCGTCGAGCTTCAGGGCGCTCACCGTGATGTGCGAATCCTTGGTGTCGAAGCCGCCGGCCGCGGCAGAACGCACCGCGTAATCGTTGGCTCGAGCGAGCACCGCGGTCAGCAGGCGCTGCTTGGAGACCGAGTTCAGTTGATCCCAGGCTTCATCGGTCGCGTGCGGGTGACCGGTGGTCTTGTAGTAGTGCTCGGTGGCACCCCGGCGCTGGCGAGTGCTGACGAGCTTAAGAAGCCCCAGGTCATAAAGAGTACGTACGTGGTACGCGATCGTGCCGAGCGGCTGATCCAGCTTGCTCGCCAGGATCACGGGGCTAGCAGGCTCCTCCTCCAGCATCGCCAACAGGCGAATCCGGATCGGGTGCGAGATCGCACGGAGCCAACGCGGGTCCGTGATGTTGGTGACTGGTTCTTGGTTCGGCATCTTTTAAATGGTAGGAAGGTTGACCATCATAGGCGCTCCACCACTCAAATGTTCACATTCCGAGCAAACGTTTACCGAGAGCCGGCCTGCTCTCTCCGAGCAAATGTTTACAGGGAACCGATCTGCTCTGTCAAGCATCCCGGACTTAGAATCCCTTTAACGCCAGCGCTCGAGCAGTTCGGGGTCTTCCACGCGGCGCATCAGACGGGCAGGGATTCCAACCACGACCTCTCGCGGAGCCACGTCGCGCGTCACGACCGCACCGGCGGCGATGAACGCCTCCTCGCCGATCTCAACGCCCGGAACCAGCACGCTGGCGCCGCCGACCCTCGCCGCCCGGCGGACGACGGGAGCGTGTAAGCCCTCGCCCCTCGGGTGTCGTCCCATCGTGTCGTCGTTGGTCATGTAGACACCGGGTCCCAGGAAGACGTCGTCCTCCACGACCGCATAGCTCGTCACGTAAACGCCTGTCTGGATCGAGACCCGGTTGCCCACCGTGGCGTTGAAGTCGACGCAGGAGGCACGCCCCACGACCGACCGCTCCCCGACCGTGGAGCCCTCGCGGACCTGCGACTGGTCGCCGATGATCACTCCGTGACCGACCACCGCACCTGCGTATACAACGGCGCCGCAGCAGACGGTCACGCCATCACCAAGGACCAGGTCCGCCAGCTGCACGCCCGCCGCGCTGGAACCCGGCTTCAGGCGCGGGCGCTTGCCCAGTACCACGCAATCCTCGATCACACAGCCGGCGCCGATCTTCACGCCGGCGTGGATCACCGAGTTGGCGCCGACCACCACGCCGTCGCCGAGCTCGACACGCTCGTAGATCACAGCGCCCGGAGCGACAGCGACACCAGCCCCCAGGACAGCGGCAGGATCGACGTGCGCTGCTGCGGAGATCGCCGGTGCCGGATCCATCACGCCCTCGCGGACGCGTCCAGCGAGTTCTGCAGGGCCTCGAGCACGCGCACCACGCGCAGGCCACTCTGACCGTCGGAGCGCGGCGCGCGGCCCTGGCGGATCGCGTCGACGAACTCCTGGCACTCGATCCGCAGCGGCTCGACCGCCGGGAGCCTTGGCGAGTACTGACCGGCGCTGCGAGTGATGTATTCGCCGTACCCGTCCGGCGCCTCGTCAAAGCCCTTGTCATAGACGGTGATCTTGCCCTCGACGGCCATGTCGTCGAAGGTCGCCATCTTCTGCTCGCCGACCACCGTGAAGCGCCGTTCCTTGTGAGGATCAAGCCAGCTGAGGTGAAGGTGCGCGGACAGCCCCGAGGGGAAGCGCAGGAAGCAGAAGACGACGTCCTCAACGCCGCCGCGGACGTACGACTCACCGTGGGCGACGGCCTCGACCGGCTCCTCACCGGCGAGCCGCAGCACGACGGAGACGTCGTGCGCGCCCAGCGACCAGAGCGCGTTCTCATCGGCACGCAGCTTGCCCAGGTTCAGGCGGTTGCCGTAGATGTAGAAAATCTTCCCCAGCTCACCTGATTCGCTCAGCCGCTCGAGCTCGAGCACCCCGGGGTGGTACTCGAGCAGGTGGCCGACCATCAGCACCTTGCCAGCGGCCTGCGCTGCCGCCACGGCGCGCTCGGCATCAACCACGGACTGCGCCAGCGGCTTCTCCACGAAGCAGTGCTTGCCGGCCTCCAGCACGCGTACCGCCAGGTCAGCATGCGTCGGCACCGGCGTCGCGAGCACCACCGCGTCAAGCTCCGGATCGTCGAGCAGATCCTGGAGGTCAGCGGTCGCCCTGGCGTTCGGATACTGCGCCGCGACCTTGTTGCGCGCCGCCTCGCTGGCGTCGCAGCACCATCGGAGCTCACAGTCGGGCAGGGCGGCGAAGTTCCGGGCGAGGTTCGGACCCCAGTAGCCGAGTCCGGCCACGCCGATCCGAAGCGGTTGATCTGAAGGCATTCGCGGCAGTCTAGAACCGCCTTCAGACTTGGGTCAGGCCGCCTGAGAACCGCCGCCGAAGACTCGCTCAAGCGCGTCGACGACGCGGGCACCCGCGTGACCGTCCCCATACAGCGGCGGCCGCTCCTGCGGGAGCGGGGCCGCCAGCGCCTGCCTGGCGGCGGCGAGGTCCAGATCGACCAGCGTGTTCCAGCCGGTCTGCACCGTCTCCACCCATTCCGTGCTCGGGCGCAGCGTCACGCAGGGCACGCCCGCAAGGTAGGCCTCCTTCTGCAGGCCACCGGAATCGGTCAGGACGGCGCGGGCGCTGACCAGAAGCGCCGTCAGCTCGACGTAGCCAAGCGGCTCGGTCACGTGCACGCTGCCCGACTGGATCAGCCCTGACAGCAGCCCTGCGCCCTCCAGACGGGCGCGTGTGCGGGGATGCAGGGGTAGGACAACAGGCTCGCCGACGCCCTCCAGCAGTGCCAGCAACGCCCTCAGCCGCGACGGATCGTCGACGTTGCCGGCGCGGTGCGCCGTCGCAAGCACGTACTGACCGGGCTCGACGCCATGTGCGCGCACCAGGTCGCCGCGCTCCCGCGCCAGCGGCTGGACCGCCTGTGCGACATCGACCATCACGTCGCCGACGAGCTCGACGGCGGCCGGGCCGGCGGCAAGACCGATCCCTTCGCGCTCCAGGTTCGAGACGGCGACCTGCGAGGAGACGAGCAGCAGGGTGCTCAGGTGGTCGGTCACGACGCGGTTGACCTCCTCCGGCATGGCGCGGTCGAACGACCGCATCCCGGCCTCGACGTGCGCGACCGGAATGCGCTGCGCGGCCGCCGTCAGCGCCCCCGCGAGCGTTGAGTTGGTGTCGCCGTAGACCAACACACAGTCAGGCTGGGCGTCGGCGATCACGGGCTCGAGCGCGGTCAACATGCGCGCGGTCTGGGAGCTGTTGCTGCCGCCCGAGATCGCCAGTTGAACCTCCGGCTGCGGAATCCCGAGCTCTTTGAAGAACACCGCCGAGAGCGCGTCATCGAAGTGCTGCCCGGTGTGGACCAGCAGCTCCTCTCCCCGCTCCCGCAGGAGCGGGGATACGGCCGCGGCTTTGATGAACTGCGGGCGGTTCCCGATGACGGTCAGGACCTTCAAGCGCTCACGACCCCCCCTGCCCCGTCAACCGGTCGGTCGCGTCGGGCCTAGGACCGCTGCGACCAGGCGCCGGTGAGGCGCACGATCGTCGCGGCCGCCGCGGCCATGTCGTGTAGTGACGCCCATTCGCGAACCGAGTGGAACTCGTAGCCGCCGTCGAAGATGTTCGGGGTCGGCAGCCCGCGCTCGGAGAGGCGGGCGCCATCGGTGCCGCCGCGGATCGGAGTGTGCAGCGGCTCGATCCCTTCGGCCCGGATCGCCTCCTCGGCCACCAGCACCACGTCCGGGTCCTGCTTGATGAACTGGTACATGTTGCGGTACTGGTTGATCAGTTCAAGGCTGAGCGTGGCTCCCGGATGCGCCGCTACGACCCGCTCGGCCGTGCTGCGCACCAGCGCGATATGCGACTCCAGCAGGTCGTCGTCGAAGTCACGCACGATCACTCGCACGTAGGCGCGGTCCGCCCCGCCGGTGAAGGCCACCGGATGGATGAAGCCCTCACGGCCCGAGCTGGTATCCGGGGTCAGGTGATCGCTCGGAAACGCCGCCACGATCTCCGCCGCGACCCGCAGGGCGCTAACCATCTTGCCGGTCGCCGTGCCCGGGTGCGTGGCGATCCCGCTGATCCTCAGGCGGACCTCGACGGCGCTGAACGACTCGTCCTGAAATTCGCCCAGATCAGAGCCGTCGAGCGTGTACGCACACCGCGCGCCAAACTTTTCGATGTCAAACAGGGTCGCGCCCTGACCGATCTCCTCGTCAGGCGTGAAGCAGATCCGTGTGGTCGTTCGAGGAAGCTCTGGATGCTCGATCAGGTGCTTGGCCGCAGACATGATCGCCGCCACACCGGCCTTATCGTCGGCGCCCAAGAGCGTGTCGCCACTGGTGGTGACGATGTCGTGGCCGTGCTTGTCCTTCAGCTCGGGCATCTGCGCGGGATCGAGCACCGTTCCGCCGAGTGGGAGCGTGATCACGCCTCCGTCGTAGTCGCGGTGCACCAGCGGCTTGACGCCAGCGGCGGGCGCGTCCGGACTGACGTCCACGTGCGCGATGAAGCCGACGACGGGGGCGCCTTCGACGTTGCCCGGAAGCGTGGCGTAGACGTAGCCGTGTTCATCGAGCTCTGCGTCAGTCAGGCCAAGAGCAAGCAGTTCGTCGCGCAGCAGGCGACTGAGATCGAGCTGCCCGGGCGTGCTCGGAGACTGCTCGCGATCAACCTTTGACTGGGTGTCGATCTGGACGTAGCGAGTGAAGCGCTCAAGCAGATCGGCGGCTACTGCCTCGGCCAGAGCTGACGTGTAAGGAGCCGGCATTTCGGGACCGATTATGCCGTCGGCCTGACCTTCACGGCCGCCGGGTAGCTCGCGTCGTCCGTCTCAACAACGTTCACCGACAGCTGCAAGCTGCTGGTGCCGCGCGGCAGCTGCGCAACGTGAGCACCGAGTGAACCGGCGTTGAAAACAATCTTGAAAGACGACTGCGGATCGACCAGCGTCACCTCCAGCTGCCCGTGGACGACCTGCAGCTTGTGGGCCAATTTGCCACCCGCGCTGTTGACGACGCTGATGTCCTGCGCCGGGTTCACCGCGAACAGGCTGGGCGGGAATTTGACCGTGACGCTGCTCACGCTGGAAGCGTCGGCTCCACCGACCACTGTGAAGCTGAGCAGCGGTCGACCGCTGGTGGCGTCGGCGAGCTTGGGCTTCGTGATGTGCGGCCGCTTGGCGACGATCCAGGTGATGACGTGGCCGCCGTAGGTACCGGTCGCGGAGGTGGCGCTGAAGACGGTGTTGAAGACGCCCACGCTGGAGGTCGAACCGGTGACTCGGCCGGTACTCGCATCCAGGTGCAGGCCCTTCGGTAGGCCCTTGGCGCTGTAGGTGACGGCGCCGGTCTGGCCTGCCGGCAAGGTCGCGGCCAGCTGTAGACCGACATGCTGGCCGAGCCAGTTCTGCTTGCTGCTGGGCAGCGTCAGATGGGCCGAGTCATTGCAGAGCGCCGGCGCCAGGTTGGCGGCGTTGGGTGAGCCGAGCCCGGTCGCCATGTCGTAACCGGTACCGGCTTCGTAGAGACCGGCGCTGTTGCCGCTCAGGCTCAGGTCGTTGTTGTCGCCAGCCAGGTCACTCGCGTTCGCATCGG
>Ga0302314_10022327_pt1 | contig 10380 bp, 10 predicted proteins | sample III_Palsa_N2_3_FD_200533 | JGI IMG/M metagenome (GOLD analysis project Ga0302314, IMG submission 200533) | Peat permafrost microbial communities from Stordalen Mire near Abisko, Sweden - III_Palsa_N2_3 | ecosystem: Environmental > Terrestrial > Soil > Palsa > Peat permafrost | place: Sweden... | reverse complement strand
CTTCTGGTAGTAGGTGTCCGACGAGTCGAAATAGAATCTACTCGTGTAATAGAGATTCCCGGAAAATGCCAGCTGGCCGCCCGCAAGCGGCAGGACGTAGCGCGCTCCCACGTTGGCGGTCAACTCGGGGGTGCGCTCCATATCGGCGTCACGCAGGTCTTTAGAGCCGCTCACAAAAATGCCGTAACCCGATCCGCATGCCACTGGATTCAAGCACTGGGTGAAGGTGGGGGAGCCGTAGAAATCGAGGTATCGCGCATGGGTGTAGGCGGCGCCGGCATTCAGGCTGAAACCCGAAACGATATTGTATTGTAATTGGCCTTCCAAGCCGTAGATCCGGGAGTTGGCGGCGTTGAAAACCACGCTCGCCGGCGTTGGCGGCACGGTGCCCGGGAGGACCGTATAGCTCGCGACCTGGAGATTTTTGTAGTCGTAATAGTACGAAGCGACATCGAACGAAAATTTGTGGGCCGCAAACTTGTATCCCACTTCGTAGGCGCTGATGGATTCCGGCTCGACGGGGGTTGATTGAGCCCCGCCCACGTTATAGATCGGTGATTTATAGCCGCGCGAGAATGATGCGTAGACACTCGAATCGGCGGTGGCGGTATAGCGCAACACGAGGCGCGGCGTTACCTTGTTACTGTCGAGTGTCGGAAGACTGGTGTCCGCCACACCCGGGAAGCCTTCGAAGTACGCGTCCTTGACCTCGTCGTGGGTGTAGCGTGCGCCGGCCGACACGAAAAACTTATCGAAGATCTGATAGGTGGCGTCGGCATAGGCGGCAGCCGATATCGTATCGGTGTTCGAATGGCCGGTATTGACGTAGGGCGCTCCATCCAGCGAAATATTGGCGCTGAAAGGATCCTTCCAATTCAGATAAAACGCCCCTGCCGTCCATTTCAAGCGTCCCTCGGATGTTGAGTTCAGCAGGAACTCTTGGGTGAAGGTCCTGCTGCCTTGATTGGGCAGGCTAAGCCGGCCCAGCGGGACATATACCGAGGGTGCCGGGTTCAAGGTTGTGAAGGCGATATCGAAATTATCCGATATGGCGGTGAGCGTATTGTATTGAGAGTAAGAGGTCAGATCGGCGAAGTCGAATTTGAAGCTCGAGGTCAACTGATAGCTATCGGTGTTCTGGTTGAAGCTCGTGTCACCTTGATTGGCGAGCTGATGCGGGCCGGTTGCATACAGCGCCGCAACCCCGACGGCCTTGAATGCCGGCGCCGGTGCGAGCGCCACTCCATTCAGCACATAGGCGTTGTCGAGATATTGGGTCGGATCGTCGGTTTTCGAATGTTCATAATGGAATAAGAACGAGATGTCATTGTTCAGATCGAATTTCAGGCCCGTGCGCACGGAGTAGTTCTGGTAGGCGCCGTCATCGTTGCTGCCGGTCACGATGTCATGAAAATACCCATTGCCTTTTTTCAGAGTGGCTGCGACGTCGAAGGCGAGATTCTCCACCAGGCCAGTCGTGAAATATCCCTGATAGGTTTGAGCATTGTAGTTTCCGTAGGAAACATCGACGATTCCCTTGGTCTCCTCGCTGGGCTTGCTCGTGGTGACGAGAATGGCGCCGCCCGTGGTGTTATGGCCGAACAACGTGCCCTGCGGGCCCTTTAGCACTTGAATGTTGTCCGCATTCAACAATTGAAAATCCGTTGTCAGCGGCGAGGGGGAATAAAATCCGTCGACGTATATGCCCACATTCGTGCCGGCACCGGAAGTGACCACCGCCGAACCGACGCCGCGAATGGTGGCCTGTGCGAATGAGCCGGCGGAATCGAAGCGAAGCGCGGGCGTGACGGTCGCGATGCCGGCCAGCGTGTCGACGCCGGCGTCCTTCAGTTGGTCCGAATTGAGCGTGGTGATCGAGATGGGCACGTCCTGAAGTCGCTCCGAACGCCGCTGAGCGGTGACGGTGATGGCGTCGAGCTCCGTGGAGTCTTGCGAGTCGGCAAGCGCGGCCGCGAACGGTGCCAATGGGCAAAAAGCGATTAGCGTAAGCAGAGCACCCCCAGATGCACGTGCAACACGTATGATCATGTCGATTCCCTAAAGAGTTTTATGACAAACGTGTGAAGGAACGGTGTTGCGCTCTAGCGCCTCGTTCGACCACACCCGCCGTTCACAGCAGGCGATCCGCGTTGTTGTATACGTATACACCAGACGGCGAATTCGTTCAACGTTAATAAACAACAATGTCGACTAGAGCTATGGTCGTCGCGATGAATGCGAGGAACGCGCCGAAGCGCTAACGGGGCCCCTTGGGAAGGCCGAGCACCCGCTCGCCAATGATATTGCGTTGAATCTCGGCCGTGCCACCCGCAATGGTTTCCGAAAATCCGTCGAGGTAATCATGACCCCAGCCATGCATGCCGACGACTTCAGGCGCGTCGATACCGTAAAGGTCGATCGCAGCGGCCGCGACGCGTTGGGCGAACTCGGCGAAGCTCAGGCGGATGAGCGAGCCGCTCGCATCGGGCACGCTGTGCTCGGAGTCAAGTGCAAAGCGATAGGTCATCGCGCGGATCGAGGCGCCTTCGGCGCGCAGTCGCGCCAGCCTGCTGCGCAGCTCCCGTCGGTCGCTCGGACAGGCGGCAAGAAGCTGCTCGACTTTGAAATTGAGCCCGATGAGCAGGGCGAGAGCGGCGGTACCGCGTTCAAAGCTAAGCGTCGACATGGCCGTTGACCAGCCGTTGTGCAACCCGCCGACCACATTGGAGAGCGGCACACGAACGCCGTCGTAGAACACTTCGCAGTATTTTCGCGGACCCGCCATGGTGCGAATCGGCCGCACCGTGATGCCGGGAGCATTCATGGGGCAGATAATCCACGACAATGCGCCGGCGGTCTTGGCGTCGGGGTCGGTGCGTATCAGCAGTTCCTGCCAGTCGGCGATATCGGCGAAGCTTGACCAGGTCTTGTGTCCATCGATGACCAAATCATCGCCATCCACCCGGCCGCGGGTCCGCAGACTTGCCAGGTCGGATCCCGCTCCGGGCTCGGAGAACCCCTGGCACCAGACCACATCGCCGGCGAGAATCTTGGGCAAGTGGTACGCTTTCTGCTCTGCCGTGCCGCAGGCGATGAGCGTTGGGCCGGCGTGATTGAGCGAGATGAACGAGGCGTTCAGGGGCGAGGGCGCGCCGGCCCGGGCGTACTCCTCGAACCACACGATTTGTTGCAATACAGTCAGGCCCCGACCGCCAAATTCCTTGGGCCAAGCCAATCCCGCCCAGCCTCCATGAGCCTGTGTTCGCTGCCAGTCAAGCACGAAATCGCGCGACTCGACCCCGTCCTCGGGCGGCGGTGTGGAAGGCACGTTGGCCTCCAGCCATGCGCGCGCCTCGGCGCGAAATGTCGAGATGGACGGGATTGCGCTGCTCATCGTTTATCGCTCATTTTCGGGGATTACACCGCATTGTTGGGAACATCTTGCCGAGTTGGCGCGCGAAGTGCAATCGTATACAAGCGCCACGCGGGCCGGATGCCGCGAGGCGGACCGAGCGCAATGTTGTCCGCGAAGAAGCTTTTGCCGGCGCGGCGAACGAGGGCAATGTCGGATGTTCGCGAGCATACGGGCTAAGCAACAGCGGTGATTATTCACGGATTGCGCGTGCGCGCTCGTTTCGCCGGCCGCAACGTCCGGATCTACTATACTATGCGTGGGTATGCACTATCGCGGCCTGCACGGGATAAAGTCATGACGGCCGAACAGAGTGGTGCGCCGATTGATGCGCAGCGTTCGATCGCAGACGGGCTTATGCCGCCGCGCCGTTATCTGGCCGTTGTCGCGGTTTCGCTTGGCACCGTATTGACCACCATGGACGGTACGATCGTCAACGTGGCTCTGCCGACGTTGGCGCGGGATCTTCGAGTGGAACCGTCGGCAGCGGTGTTGATCGTGACCGTGTATCAGCTCATTTTGATGATGACGGTGTTGCCCTGTTCTGCGCTCGGCCACCGCTTCGGCAACCGCAGCGTCTATCAGTACGGCCAGGCCGTTTTCATCGTTGCGACGATCTTGTGCTTTTTCGCGCGAAGCCTGCCTTTTCTGGTGTTGGTGCGGGGCTTTCAGGCGCTCGGCGCGGCCGCGGTACTGAGCGTAAGTTCGGCTTTGATTCGCTCTATTTATCCCCTCTCATCCTTAGGGCGAGGACTGGCTCTCAACACCGTCATTGCCGCTGCCTCCGCCTCGCTCGCCCCGACATTGGGGGGCGCTATCCTGGCAGTGGCTAGCTGGCCCTGGTTGTTTGCCGTCGTCGTACCGTTCGCACTCTTGTCGATTCTGATCGGCGGCAACTCCCTGCCGGATAACCGGCGACAGAACGATCCGTACGACGTGCTTGGCGCGGTAATGTGTGCAGCGACGTTCGGCCTCACGATCTGCGGTCTCGAAAGCGCTGTGCATGGAGACTCGCCGGTGGTCTCGCTGGCTCTCGTCGTGCTGGGCGTGATTCTCGGTATTTTCTTCGTGAGGCGGGAATTGAAACAATCGCGCCCGGTGCTGCCGGTCGATCTGCTGCGCCTGAAAAGCGTCGCTTTGCCGTGCCTGGGAACGCTCGCGGCGTATACCGGCTTGATGGTCGTCATGGTGACTTTGCCATTCGACCTGCAACAGCGCTTCCATTTTTCTCCGGTTGCCACAGGAGCCGTCCTCGCACCGCTGCCGCTGATGACCCTGATTGTCGCGCCGGCCGCGGGCATTTTGTCCGATCGATTTCCTGCAGGCGTGCTGGGTGCAATTGGGATGGCCATCGGTTTGGCCGGCATGATATGCATCGCGTTTCTGCCGGCGTCACCCAACCGATTCGACGTTCTATGGCGCGTGGCCGTTTGCGGAGTCGGTTACGGTATGTTTTTCTCGCCGAATGCCCGACAAATCATCGCCTCGGCTCCGCACGAGCGCACGGCGGCCGCAGGCGCGCTGTTCTCCACCATTCGGGGCGCCGGGCAGACACTGGGCGCGACGGCGGTCGCCGCCTTGTTGGCCTTGGGTTGCGGCGTCGGTTCCACGCCGCCGCTGATCGCCTCAGTGCTGGCGCTGGTCGCCGGGTATTGCAGCTTGGCGGTACTCAGGCCAAGCAATCGCCGCCCCCATTCCGTGGAGGATTAGTCCGCGCAGGATCAGGTTGGGACGCGGCGAAAAGTCTGATTGCTATCGAACTTGGAGATTCGCCACTCGCCTTCGGCATCCCGCCGGCAATTCATGCGCACATCGGCAACCGCGGCTGGGTCGGCGTGGTTGAGTCCCGACGCCATTCCCGCAGTGGTGAAGTAGACGAGGCTGAAGGTGATCGACACTTCATTGGAGGCACGAAATTCAACGCGCAGATTCGACAGCGTATGCCGCTGTGTCGGCACACCTTGAGGCAGTGCGGAAAGGCGTGCCAGCCGGTCATTATAGAATTTCGCGACGGATGCGCGCCCTTGATGCGCGGCGCCCCCGACGGTGTAGGTGCAGTCCTCGGTCACGAGGCCCGCGATATGCAAGCCATTATTCACATCGAGCTCGTGGGCCCAATCGTTGATCAGTTGCTGGACCTCGGCGACAACGAGCGCTTGCTCGATGGTGAACTTTGCCATGCTTCCTCCCCTAACGCGATATGCTGGACTGAACGAACGGATAATTTTTATGCGCTCAAAATGTATACCTATGCAGCAACAATTGTAAAGCGATTGCCCGGCCGAGTCTGCCGCGTGCTGTGGTTGCTAGGTAAAAGGCGAGGAGCGGCGCCGACTCGAATCTGCACGGATCTCGGGTGGGAGCAGCCAGATCAAAAGATTCAACGCGATGGGCAGCAAAATCAGATCATCTACCACGCCCAGAAATGGGATGGCGAAATTCAGCGGTTCCAGACTGTAAAGTACGAGGACCGCAAGCGCCGGCAGCAGCCAGGCCGGCCGCCTTGGGTGATGAAGCGCGAGCCAGAGCACGCGAAGATTTCTTCGTCCGATCCACCACAGTCTCCAGAAACGTAACATGATTGCCGGCACCTCCTATACCCTCACGATGCGCGTGCCCGAGTGAGCCGTCAACATCACATCGGCCGTCTGGTGATGCGATGTTAGAATTCGTATTCTCGGATGCATGTTGAACTTTGGAGAGTAATTATGACGATTTCGTTTCGTCGCGTGGTCACGGGTCATGACTCGCAGGGCCGCGCGGTAATAATCGAGGACGGCCCGCCGGCCCGGGTATTCGACGATCTCGGTGAAAAGGGACTGGTGTTCTACGAGATCTGGAATACACGTGAGACCCCTGCGCGCATCGATCGAGCAGGCGGTGAGCCTGCGGAGCCACGCCTGTCGCTGGCGCCTCCCAAGGGCGGCACTCGCATTCGGGTGCTCGATATTCCCGTCGATAATCCGGCCACGGCGGATCTAGAGGCGGTGTTCGACAACATCGGCGGCAAAGATGCGCACATCGGTGCGCAGGCGGGCAAGCATGCGAGTTTTCATCGAACTCAATCCGTCGACTACGGCATCGTAATCGACGGCGAGATCACGCTATTGATGGACGAAGGCGAGACCACACTGCACGCAGGTGATATTTGCATTCAGCGCGGCACCAACCACGGCTGGGTGAACCGGGGCACCAAGCCTTGTCGCATTGCCTTCATTTTGATCGACGGCGTGTGGGATAAAGATATCGCTTAGGCTGCCGCCAATCGGCCATCCCGGTAGTCGGCCAACGCCTGTTCGATTTCCTCGCGCGTGTTCATCACGAAGGGTCCGTACTGGACCACGGGCTCGCGCAAGGGTTTCGCCGCGAGGAGCAGGAAGCGCGTGCCTTCTTTTCCCGCCTGAACTCGGACCGTGTCGCCGTCGGATAAAACGCCGGCGGCACGATGGGGTAGAGGCATTTCGTGATCGGCCGGACCCAATGTCGCCTCGCCCTCATAGGTATAAATGAAGGCGTTGTGACCGGCGGTGACGGGAGCGGTAAATTCGGCGCCCGCCGGCAAAGCCACATCCATGTAAAGGGGGTCGGTGCCGGGGTGATCGTCATGGCCGTTGACCGGGCCAGCGACCTGCGTGCCGGCTACCGCCAATACCCCGGCGATCACGCGCACGCTGCCGCCTTGGGGCAGCGCAACTACCGGCACGTCGCGCGCCGGGATGTCGCGATACGCCGCGGGTTTCATTTTCTCTTTGGCTGGAAGATTCAGCCATAACTGAAAGCCGCGCATACGCCCTTCGCTTTGTTGCGGCATTTCGGAGTGAATAATGCCGCGCGCCGCTGTCATCCATTGCACATCGCCCGGCCCCAGATCGCCGCGGTTACCCAGGTGATCCTCGTGGCGCATGTGACCGTCCAACATGTAGGTGACGGTTTCGAAGCCGCGATGCGGGTGAGCGGGAAAACCGGCGATATAGTCGTTCGGATCGTCCGAATAGAACTCGTCGAGCATGAGGAAAGGGTCCACATGCAGACCTCGCTGGCTACCCAGGCTGCGGCGCAGCTTCACCCCCGCGCCGTCGGCGGTTGGCGAGGACTGAATGACATGCATGAGGGTACGAGTGGTCATGGCAAAGCTCCTTGAAATTTACGCCACCAGCCGTTCGATGTCGGCATTGGCCTTGGCGAGTCCCGCCTCTTTGCTCTGCGGACCCATGTTGAGGCCTTCGGCATAAACGAAATCCACGTCGCTGATGCCGAGAAAGCGCAAGAAGTCTCGCACGTAGCTGGTTTGGGTATCCAACGGGGTGCCGACGTAGACGCCGCCGCGGGCGGCGAACACGAACGCTTTCTTGCCGGTCAGCAAGCCCACCGGGCCCGTCTCGGTGTACTTGAACGTAACACCCACTCGGGCGATATGGTCGAAGTAGGACTTCAACTGCGACGGGATGCCGAAGTTGTACATGGGCAGACCCAGGACGATGATATCGGCTTGCTTGAGTTCGTCGATGAGGCTGTCGGAATACGCCACAACGGCGTGCTGGGCCGGGCTGCGATCTTCCGGTTTGGCGATGAGGGCGCCGAAGCGCTCGCCGTTGAGATGAGGTACGGCATCGGCGGCCGCGACATCGCGCTTTCGGATTTTCACCTCCGGATGGCGAACCTTGAAGGCTGAGACGAATTGCTTGGCCAGTTGACTCGATTGTCCGTTGCCGTTGCTGATGCTGGCGTTGATCTGGAGCAGGGTGGTCATGTGCGTATTCCTGTCTGAGCTGGGGAAGAACCTTGTGCTAGTATTTAAGTATTAGTTGAATAGATAAAAAAGTAGAATAAATCCGGTATACCTATCTATTGGATTGATATATATATGACTCAGCCCCGGATTTCTCTCGAACAATGGCGTTCCTTACTGAGCGTGGTGGATGCCGGCGGCTATGCCCAAGCGGCTGTGGTCATGCACAAGAGCCAGTCCGCGGTGACGTATGCCGTGCAGAAGGTGGAAGCGCTGCTGGGCGTGAAGGTGTTCAGCATGGTCGGGCGTAAGGCGCATTTGACGCCGGCGGGCGAGGTGCTCTATCGCCGGGCCAAGGCCCTACTCGATGAAGCGGGCGCATTGGAAGGCGCGGCCGGCAGTCTGGGAGCGGGATGGGAGTCGGAACTGCGCATCGCCGCGGAAATCGTTTTTCCCACCTGGTTGCTGCTGCAATCCCTTGCGCGTTTTGCCGAGGAGCGGCCGCAGACCCGCATCGAAGTGTATGAGAGTGTGTTGAGCGGTACCGAGGAGGCGCTGTTACAGCGCAAGGTGGACCTCGTGATTTGTTCCCAGGTGCCGCAGGGTTTCATCGGTGATTTACTCATGCCCATTCGATTCATTGCCGCGGCACATCCCTCGCACCCGTTGTTTCAGCTCGGCCGAGAACTCACAACGCAGGACCTGCGCAAGGATTGCCACCTGCTGATTCGCGATACCGGTAGCCGCCGCAGGGCGGGCGGTGAACTCGGCGCCGAGCGCAGTTGGACCGTCAGTCAGAAGGCCACGTCGATTCACGCGGCCGTGATGGGCATGGGTTTTGCGTGGTTTCCCGAGGACACCGTACGCGGTGAATTGGAGCGCGGCGAACTGAAGGCGTTGCCGCTGCGTGAGGGCGGCGACCGATGGGCCAATCTGTACCTGGTATTCGCCGATCGTGACTATGCGGGCCCCGGGGCCGTGCGGCTGGCCGCCATTATTCGTGAGCACGTGGCGGACCAGTGTCGGCTGCACGCGGCGGGTGCCGCGGGTCAGTATTCTCGGAACAGAAATTGACTACTACGTTTGGATGTATATACTTGTTGATACATAGGAGGCGATCTATGAGTAAACCCGCAACGCTCACTGTCCAGCAATGGGGAAATAGTCTCGCCGTGCGGATTCCAGCGGCGGTCGCGCGGACCGCTCGGTTTAGAGTCGGCCAACCAGTCGAGGTGTCAGTTCAGGACTCTAACGTACTCGTTAGGTCGATCGGTGAGCCGAAACTGACGCTCGAGCAGAAGTTGGCTGCATTTGATCCGCAGCTGCATGGCGGCGAGGTAATGGCCACCGGCCCTGTAGGCAAAGAGGTTATATAGTGGCCCGGCGGAAATCATGGTGCCCGGATCGGCGGGACATGATCTGGATTGATTGCAATCCGCAGGCTGGCCGCGAGATGAAGGACGTGCACCCGCTCGTTGTTCTCTCCCCACGGGCGTTCAACGAACGGACCGGGATCGTGATTGGGCTGCCGATGACGACCGCCACCTATAACGACACCAACCCGTTCGCGGTGAAGTTCAATGGCTCGAGAGGCGTGGCTAGTTACATTCTCGGCCATCAGCCTAAATCATTCGATTGGCGGGCGAGAAATGCGAAGCCGCATTCGCTCAAGAAAGTGCCGGAGGATGCGTACGCGCGCGCTTGTGAAACGCTGAATCAGATTATCGCAATCGGAAATTAGCCTCTACTAGCGCCGCGGGTCAGTATTCTCTGAACAGATCCAACCCGTCAATGCGCGCATCGACGGTGTAATTGACCGTATAAAATTCGACCATGTCGTCGCCTTCGACGCGATACACACGCTGATGCGGGTGCTGGGGTGAAACATCCCGCGCCAGCGAAAAGTGATTCATGGTGCCCAGTTCGCGTAAATCCCGTTGCAGAGTATTCAGGGTGGATGGCACCAGCTTTGTTTGCGCGGCCTCGCTCAGCACACTGTAATCGGCCGAGTTTGCGGACACCGCGTTCAAAAAGCTTTTGAAGGCGGCGGTCAACTTCGGTTCGCTGTCGCGAGTGGTCTCGGGATAAGGTTTCAAGGTTGGATCTACGATGCCGGCAACGGTGTGCGCCAGGCGCTCAGTGCGGCAAAGTGCCAAGTTAGTCAATAAAATGACGGTGACTTTGGGAGCCGTGTACCGCGACATGACCGCCTGGAATCCCTGCCAGTTGCCGTCGTACT
>Ga0302314_10022325_pt1 | contig 10380 bp, 7 predicted proteins | sample III_Palsa_N2_3_FD_200533 | JGI IMG/M metagenome (GOLD analysis project Ga0302314, IMG submission 200533) | Peat permafrost microbial communities from Stordalen Mire near Abisko, Sweden - III_Palsa_N2_3 | ecosystem: Environmental > Terrestrial > Soil > Palsa > Peat permafrost | place: Sweden... | reverse complement strand
TCACGGCCACCGGCCCCGAGCAGGTCACCGTAGCGTTCACCCGGCCCGACTACACCTTCGTGCGCAATATGGGCATCCTCGCCGGGGCCATCGTGGAGAAGGCCTTCGCGGTCGCGCAAGGGCAGAACTTCGGCAACGCCAACGTCGGCGTCGTGTGTTCCGGCCCTTACACCATTGCTTCCTTCGACGGCACCAACACCATGGTGCTCAAGCGCACGCCGAACTACTGGGACCCGACGCAGCAGGCCAAGGCCGCGACCGTCACCTTCCGGTTCCTCTCCGATCCCTCCGCCATCGCCAACGCGCTGAGCTCGGGAAGCCTCGACGGTGGCTTCGATCTGCCGCCGTCGGTCATTCCGCAGCTGAGCAAGGCCGCTGACGGGAAGCTCTACATCGGTGCGGCCGGGTCGACGACGCAGAACATCGACCTGATCATCTCCCGGTTCACCGGGGCCTTCGCCGACGTGCGGGTGCGGCAGGCACTGTCCATGGCGATCGATCGGGCCGGCATCGCGCAGACCTTGTTCGACGGCGCAGCCGATCCGCTGTACGCGGTAGCCGGGCCTGGTTTCTGGGATAACAGTCCCGCAAAGCCGGTCTACGCCGCTGCGTATCAGAAGCTTGTGCAACCGCCGAACGTAGCCGCTGCGACGAAGCTCATCCAGCAGGCCGGGGCCACCGGTAAGACCATCAGCATCGCGTACGCCGCTGACAGTCCCGCCGACGCGCAGATTGCCCAGGTGCTGCAGCAGACCGGCGACTCGATCGGCCTCAAGGTGAGCATCGTCGGCCTGGCGGACCAGCAGTATGGCAACCTGTTCATCGAGCCGGCTGCCCGCGCCGCCTACGACTCCTTCCTCACCATCAACTACCTCGAATACCCCGAAGCCGCCGACATGTACTCCAGCTATGCCACTGCGGCCGGGGCGCAGAACTTCAACGGGTACACCAATCCCACCGTCGAGGCCGACCTGCTCAAGGCCGATGAGACGCAGAACGAGACGCAGCGAGCCCAGGACGTCGTCGCCGCCCAGGCGATCATCGCCCAGGCGCTGCCGTGGATCCCGATCGTCGCCCCGCGCGCCCTGCTGTTCCAGAACAACGCCGTCACCGGCGCCCCGCTGACCTTCTCCTACATGGACAACGCCTGGGCCGCATCCATCGGAGCACCCTGATGGGACGCCTGCTGCTCAACCGCCTCGGCGGGCTCATCACAACCCTGCTGCTGTCCAGTGTGGCGATCTTCGGCAGCCTCTATCTCGCTCCCGGCAGCCCCGAGGACGTGCTGTTCGGCACCCGCACCCCGACCCCGGCGGCCCGCGCCGCCGTGGCGCACCAACTGCACCTGGACCGGCCGCTGCCGGTTCGGTACTGGGACTGGCTCACCGGAGTCCTGCACGGGAACCTGGGCAACTCCATGGTCACAGGGCAGACGGTCTCCAGCCGGGTCGGCGCCGGTCTAGGCGTCACACTGACTCTGGTCGGCATCAGCATGCTGTTCGTGCTGCTGTTCGGGCTTGGTCTGGGCGCCGCCGCCGCGATGCGGCCGGGCGCGGTGGACGCCGGGGCCAACGCGCTGACTTCGGTGTCGGTCACGGTCCCGCCCTTTGTTGCCTCCACCGTGCTGATCTCGATCTTCGCGGTGCACCTGGGGTGGTTCCCGTCCTCCGGCATCGGTGCCGGGCTCGGTGGTGAGCTGCACGGGCTCGGTTTGCCCGCCTGTGCGCTGGCGATCATGAACTGTGGGTTCCTGGCTCGGATCACCCGCAACGCCCTGCTTGAGGAGTTGGGCAAGGAGCACGTGCAGACGGCGGTCGTTCGAGGCCTGCCGCGCCGGATCGTGTTGCGTGACCACGTGTTCCGCAACGCCGTGCCGTCGATCGCCACCGCCGTTGCGCTGCTCACCTCGGGCATGTTCGCCTCCACGCTGATCGTGGAGACCGCCTTCGCCGTGCCCGGGGTCGGGCAGTTGACCATCAGCTCGGTGGCGCAGAAGGACTTCCCGGTGGTCCAGGCCGTCTCGCTGCTGCTGGTCGCCGCCTTCGTCATCTGCAACGCCCTCAGCGACCTGGTCCAGGCACTGATTGACCCGCGACTGCGTACCGCAGGGAGGACCACATGAATACGCCTACTGTTGAGCCGGTCGCCGTAGTCACCGATGTCGCAGTTGCTCGGCCTAGTCGGATAGCCCGACTTCGGTCGTCGCTGGGGCCGGCCGGTACTGCCGCTGCGATCTTCCTCATCGTCGTGCTGCTCATCGCGATCGCCGCGCCGCTGATCGCCCCCTACGACCCCGACGCTCAGTCGTTGCTCAGTGCCTTCGCCGGTCCCTCCGGCGCGCATCTGCTCGGCACGGACGACCTCGGCCGGGACATCCTGTCGAGGCTGGTCTACGGCTCCCGGACCAGCCTGCTCGGTCCGGCCCTGGTCGTCGCGGTCGCTTTGCTCGTCGGCATCCCATTGGCATTGATCGCGGCCTGGTACGGGGGCGCCGTCGACGCAATCGTGGCCCGGATCTTCGACCTCGTCTACGCTCTGCCCGGACTGCTGCTCGCCGTGCTGGCCGTGGCATTGTTCGGGCCTGGCCTGATGCCGGCAGTGGTTGCCCTGTCCATCGCGTACATCCCATTCCTCGCCCGGATTGTGCGCGCCGCGGCCCGGCAGCAACGAGTCAGTCCGTACGTCGACGCGCTGGCTGTCCAGGGCTTCGGCGTCACTAGGATCATGGTCCGGCACATCTTGCGCAACATCGGCCCGGTCGTGCTCGGGCAGGCGGCCATCGCCTTCGGATACGCCCTGCTCGACCTCGCGTCGCTGTCCTTCCTGGGACTGGCGGTGCAGGCCCCGACCGCAGACTGGGGCGTCATGGTCAGCGATAGCAATGCCCTCATGCAGGGCTACTGGCTTCCGGTGCTCGCGCCCGGTGTGCTGATCGTCCTGTGCGTACTGTCTCTTACTGTGCTCGGCGCACGGATCAGCGGCGAGCGCCCCCAGCCCTACCTGCGCATGCGCCGCGCCACCCGGGCACGTGTCGGGACCGGCGCACACTCCAGCACCACCCCGACCGGAGCGACACCGTGACGACGAACGCAGCGACAACGACACCACTGTTGGAGATCTCCAACCTGACCGTCCACCTGGCCGGTGGCGGGGACAACCCCAAACCAGTCCTCGATGGCATCGACCTGACCCTGGCGCCAGGGGAATCTCTCGGCCTGGTCGGCGAATCCGGCTCCGGGAAGTCCATGACCGTGCGCGCTGTCAGCAGGCTGCTGCCAAACGGCGCGAGTCTCGACGGTGCCATCCGCTTCGACGGACGCGACGTGGCGGCGATGTCGGCCGCCGCGCTGCGCGAGTACCGGGACACCGGCGTCGGCATGATCTTCCAGGACCCCCGGGCGCACATCAACCCGACCCGGCGGATCGGGGCGTTCCTCACCGAGGCGCTCGTGCGCAACCGCGCCGTGCCCCGGCGCACGGCCCGGGACCGCGCCGCCGCCGTCCTGGCCGAGGTCGGCATCGACGATCCGGACCGCCGACTGCGCCAGTACCCGCACGAACTCTCCGGTGGCATGCTGCAACGCGTCATGATCGCCTCGGTGCTGCTCGCCGAGCCCCGGCTGATCCTCGCCGACGAGCCCACCACCGCCTTGGACGTCACCATCCAGGCCGAGGTCGTCGGGATCCTGGACCGGCTGCGCCGCGAGCGCGGCCTCGGCATGGTGTTCATCACGCACGACCTGGACCTCGCCCTCGCGGTCTGCGGACGGGTCGCGGTGATGTACGCCGGGCGGATCGTGGAGTTCCGCGAGGCCGACGACCTGCATCGGCGCGCGGCCCATCCGTACACCCTCGGACTGCTCGGATCGCGCCCCTCGATCGACGCGCGTGCCGAGCGCCTCAACGCCATCCCGGGCCGGCCGCGCTCCGCCTTCGAGGCCGGACCAGGCTGTGCATTTGCGGACCGCTGCGCCCACGTGCGCACGGTGTGCCACGAGGTGCGGCCCGAACTCGAACCCTTCGACGACGGCCTGGTGCGCTGCCACCGGGTCGCCGAGATCACCCGCCAGGAGGCGACGGTATGACGGCCCAGGCCACGACGGTTTCCGCATCGTCCACCACCGATTGCGCGGTCGCGGTCACGAACCTCACGAAGGTCTTCCGGGTGCCGGACGGCAAGGGCGGCCGCACCCGTCATACCGCCGTGGACGCGGTGAGCTTCACGGTCGAGGCGGGCGGATCACTGGGCATTGTGGGGGAGTCGGGCTCCGGCAAGACCACCATCGCCCGGATGCTGGTCGGCCTGGAGCGGGCCACGGGCGGCGAGATGGCCGTGCTCGGCCGCGACCGCTCCGCCCCGGCCCGCCGCTCGGCCGAGCGCAACCGCCGGGCGCAGGAGCTGCAGATCGTCTTTCAGGATCCGTATACCTCACTCGATCCCGCGCAGAGCGCACGCGCGGCGGTGGACGAGGTGCTGCGCCACCATGGGCGGTTCTCCGCCGAGCAGCGCGCCGCCCGGCTGACGGAGCTGATGGACCAGGTCGGCCTGACCGACCGGCAGGCACGGGCCAGGCCGCGGGACCTGTCGGGCGGCCAGCGTCAGCGGGTGGCCATCGCCCGTGCGCTGGCGGCCGACCCCAAAGTGCTGATTCTGGACGAGGCGGTCTCGGCCCTGGACGTCTCGATCCAGGCCCAGATCCTGAACCTGCTGGCGGACATCCGCGCCGCGACCGGCATTGCCTACCTGCTGATTTCGCACGATCTCGCCGTAGTGCGCCAGCTTTGCGACACGGTTCTGGTGCTGCGGCGCGGAAAAGTGGTCGAACAAGGCACCTGTGACAGCGTCCTGGACGCCCCGGCCGAGGAGTACACGCGAGCCTTGCGCGCGGCGGTTCCGGTTCCCGGGTGGCGTCCCTGAGGATTCCGATCTGCCTTACGGGGTACCCTCGCAGCTGCCACTTGTTCACCCGGAAGACGACGCTTTGTCGCAGCGCTGTGCGAAGCGTCGGTCCGACCTTGATCCGGTGCCGGAGCGGGCGCCGAGAAAGCGGGTAATTTTCACCGCCGCCGACTGATTCGATCTTCTTCGGCCCAGCTCCGGGCATGTCCGCCTCATGTCCGCATCGGGTGCTTTCTCAGCCTTCAACTATGCTGTGGCGTACGTTTGAAAACGCCGATTCGCGTATGCGCATCTAGGCGCTGCCGGACCTCCCGACCATACTCCACAGCAGGGTCCGATCAGGGGCCTCGCAGGCTTGTTTCGACGGCCTGTGGCGGGGGCGCGTTGGCGGGGGCGCGCTTTTGCAAATGCATCTGCGCGCCCTCGGCCCGCCAGGGGTGGCCCGGGCGGCGCGGCAGGGGGGGCGCACAAATTCAAACCTGGCCTGCTCGCGCCGGGTAAGCCCCTGTTGGGAGGCTCGGCCGGGGGCGGCGCCAGGGGGGGCGCGCGCGGCAGCGCGCAGTGATCGAACCGCCGTAGCGCGCGATCAAGGGGGTGGCGTGCGATCCGGCCGAGCCGATAGCGTCGCGCCGTCGAACCCCAACGCGTATCCACCTTCTTTGAAAGGACTTTGCGATGTCGATTGACACGGGCCAGTCCGCAGCGGCCGGCGAGGTACAGGAGCAGGCGGCCCAGACCGCGCTGGCGACCGCGGCGGCGAAAAACCTGGCAACCACCACCAAGACCCCGCCGCAGATGCAGGGCATCACCTCCCGCTGGCTGCTCAGGATGCTGCCATGGGTCAACGTCTCCGGCGGCACCTACCGGGTCAACCGTCGGCTCAGTTACGCGGTCGGGCGCGGACGGCTGGTCTTCGTCCAGACCGGGTCCCAGGTCCAGGTGGCCGCGCCCAGCCTGACCGAGATCCCGGTGCTGCGCGACTTCGACGACCAGGCCCTGCTGACCGAACTGGCCGGGCGCTTCACCCAGCGCGAAGTCGAGGTCGGCCAGGTACTGGCCCAGGAAGGCTCGCCGGTCGAGGAGGTGCTGCTGATCGCGCACGGCAAGGTGCGCACCCAGCGGGAAGGCCACTTCGGCGACTCCACCGCCGTCCTGGGCGTCCTGGCCGACGGCGACCACCTCGGCGACCAGGTCCTGGCCGATGCCGAGAGTCAGTGGTCATACACGGTCACCGCGGACACCGCGGTCACCCTGCTGGCCCTGCCCAAGAGCGCGTTCGCCGAGCTGTTGGACCGTTCCCCCGCGCTGCAGGCCCAGGTCCAGTCGCACCGCGACGCGAAAGACGCGCCCCAGGACAAGCACGGCCAGGCCGCCATCGACCTGTCCGCCGGCCACTTCGGCGAGCAGGAGCTGCCCGGCACTTTCGTCGACTACGAGCTGAGCCCGCGCGAGTACGAGCTCTCCGTAGCCCAGACCGTGCTGCAGGTCCACACCAGGGTCGCAGACCTCTACAACCAGCCGATGAACCAGACCGACCAGCAACTCAAGCTCACCGTCGAGGCGCTGCGCGAGCGCCAGGAGCACGAACTGGTCAACAACCCCGACTTCGGCCTGCTCGCCAACGCCGACTACGACCAGCGGATCAGCACCCACAGCGGTCCGCCCACCCCGGACGACCTCGACGAGCTGCTCTCGCGCCGGCGCGGCAACCGCTTCATCCTGGCCCACCCCAAGGCCATCGCCGCCATCGGCAGGGAGACCAGCAAGCGCGGCCTGTACCCCGACGCGGTCACCGTGCTGGACCACCAGGTCCCGTCCTGGCGCGGTATCCCGATCTTCCCCTGCAACAAGATCCCGATCACCTCGACCCACACCACCTCGATCCTGGTCCTGCGGACCGGCGAGGACGACCAGGGCGTGGTCGGCCTGCACCAGACCGGCCTGCCCGACGAGTACCAGCCTGGACTGAACGTGCGGTTCATGGGCATCAACGATAAGGCGATCATCTCCTACCTGGTCAGCGCCTACTACTCCGCCGCGGTCCTGGTTCCCGACGCCCTCGGCGTGCTGGAGAACGTCGAACTGGGCCACCGCTACTAGGACTAGGCGCCGGCGACCCGCACTGCTGCACCGCCACTCTGCCGTACGTCCGCACCGCCGTACTTCCGCACCCCACAGATCACTTTCACCCTCCTGGTCACGGCGCCGGTTCGCGCCCGTGCCCGGATCAGAAGCGAAGGAGAACGATGGACGCCGATGTCCGGAACCGGGACGGCCGCCAGGTCGCCGATCTGCTCGGGCACGCCAGGGAACTGGCTGATCCCGTCATGCGCGAATGCGTGGGCTCGCTGCCCCAGCGCATGCGGCTGGTCGTCGGCTACCACCTCGGCTGGTGGGACAAGTACGGGTCCGAACTCGCCGGCGGCGGGGGCAAGGCGATCCGCCCGGCCCTCGCCTTCGCGGCGGCCCACGCCGTGGAGAGCGTGCCGAGCGCCGCGGCGGGCTACGACGGCCAGGGCTTGGCGCGTGCAGCCGCAGCCGTCGAGCTCGTGCACAACTTCACCCTGCTGCACGACGACGTCATGGACCAGGACACCCGCCGCAGGCGCCGGCCGACCGCGTGGAGCGTGTTCGGAACCTCCGACGCGATCCTGGCCGGCGACGCACTGCAGGCGGCGGCCGCGCGACTGCTGACCGATATTCCCGGCCCGGTCACGGCGCAGGCCTCGGGGCGGCTGGCCGCCTGCGTCATCGAACTCTGTGAAGGCCAGAGCGCGGACTGCGCTTTTGAGCAGCGCACGGACGTCACCCTCACGCAGTGCCTGGCGATGGCAGAGGCCAAGACCGGCGCACTGCTCGGCTGCTCGGTCGCGCTCGGCGCCCTGTACGCGGGAGCCGATACCGCGCTGGTCGACGGGCTCGACGCGTTCGGCCGGACGCTCGGCCTGGCTTTCCAGCTGATCGACGACCTGCTGGGGATCTGGGGCGATCCGGCGGTGACCGGCAAGCCGGTCGGCGCCGACCTGGCCGCGCGCAAGAAGTCGCTGCCCGTGGTCGCGGCCCTGACCTCGAACACCGCGGCGGGCGCGGACCTGGCCGCGCTGTACGCGGTCGACCACCCGCTCGAACCTGCGGATGTCGCCATCGCCACCAACCTGGTGCAGGTCGCCGGGGGCCGGGCCTGGGCGGTCCGGCAGGCCGAATCGCAGATCACTGAAGCTCTGGGCCACCTGACTGAATTGTTCCCCGATCCAGCCGCCGCCGGGGACCTGCTGGCCCTGGCGAACCTGATCACCCGCAGGGATCGCTGAGGCCACCATGACATCGACATCCACATCAACATCGACATCTGGGACTTCCGAGCCGGACCGGGCGCCGGCCGAGTCCGCATCCATCCCGCAATACCGCGTGCTGCTGGCCGCTCCCCGGTCGCTGTGCGCGGGGGTGGAGCGAGCTATCGAAACCGTCGAGCTCGCCTTGGCGGACCCGGCCCGCACCGGGCCGGTGTTCGTGCGCAAGCAGATCGTGCACAACACTCGCGTGGTCGCCGATCTGCGGGCTCGCGGCGCGATCTTCGTGGACGAACTCGCCGACATCCCCGACCCGGCACCCGAGGGCGCGGTCGTGGTCTTCTCCGCCCATGGCGTGTCCCCGGCCGTCCGGGCCGACGCCGATGGCCGCGGGCTGACCACGATCGACGCGACCTGCCCGCTGGTGGCCAAGGTGCACGCCGAGGCTGTGCGGCATGCCCGCGACGGGCACCACATCCTGCTGATCGGCCACGCCGGACACGAGGAGATCGACGGCACTTTCGGCGAGGCGCCAGGCCGGACCACTCTGATCGACGATGACACAGACCTCGACGACCTGCTGCTGCCCACCGACGGCCCGATGGCCTGGCTGTCCCAGACCACCCTCGCGGTCGACGAGGTGGCGCAGACCGTGGACCGGCTCAAGGCCCGCTTCCCGATGCTGCTGGACCCGCCCACCGACGACATCTGCTACGCCAGCCAGAACCGGCAGGACGCGGTCAAGGCCATCGCCGGGCACTGCGACCTGGTCCTGGTGGTCGGCTCGGCCAACTCCTCCAACTCGCTCCGGCTGGTCGACGTCGCCCTGGCGCACGGGGCCCGCGCGGCCCGGCTGATCGACGACGCGGACCAGGCCGACCAGGCCTGGCTGGAAGGGGTCGGCACGGTCGGGGTCACCGCAGGTGCCTCCGCCCCTGAGCACCTGGTGATCGAGGTGCTCGACTGGCTGGACTGGCACGGTTACCACGACGTCGAGCGCGTCACGGTGGCGCGTGAGGATGTCCGCTTCGCCGTTCCGCCGATGCCCGGCCGCTCCTGAACCATCCACCTGTCGACCTGTGAAGAATTGGAGGCGGCTATGGAGCCGTTTGTTCTACCTGACTTCTATATGCCGTATCCGGCTCGGCGCAATCCGCACGAAGAGCACGCCCGTCAGCATTCGAACGCCTGGGCCAAGGAACTGGGGATGCTCGACACCCCGGGCCCGTCCGGAGAAATGGTCTGGGACCAGGCGGATCTGGACGCCCATGACTACGCGCTCATGTGCGCCTATACGCACCCTGACTGCGACGAGGTGATGCTGGACCTGATCACGGACTGGTACGTCTGGGTGTTCTTCTTCGACGACCACTTCCTGGAACTGTTCAAATACAGCCAGGACATGGCCGGGGCCAAGGCGCACCTGGACCGGCTCGACCTGTTCATGACGAAGCCAGGGCAGGTGCCGCCGGAGCCGGAGAACCCGGCCGAGGCAGGGCTGGCCGACCTGTGGGCCCGGACGATCCCCAAGATGTCCGACGGCTGGCGCGAACGATTCACCGCCTCGACCCACAACCTCATGGTCGAGTCGATGTGGGAACTGGAGAACATCTCCCGGCACCGGATCGCGAACCCGATCGAGTACGTGGAGATGCGCAGGCGGGTCGGCGGCGCGCCGTGGTCGGCGAACCTCGTGGAGACCGCCGCCAGCGCCGAGGTGCCCGATCGGCTGGCGGCATTGCGCCCGCTGCGGGTGCTGCGCGATACGTTCTCGGATGCCGTGCACCTTCGCAACGACATCTTCTCCTACCAGCGCGAGGTGCAGCAGGAGGGGGAGAACTCCAACGCCATCCTGGTATTGGAGGAGTTCCTGGAGATCCCGACCCAGGAGGCGGCCGACCTGACCAACAGCCTGCTCACCTCCCGGCTGCAGCAGTTCGAGAACACGGCCCTGACCGAGATCCCGTTGCTGTTCCTCGACAACGCGGTGACTCCGCCAGAGCAGTTGGCCGTGGGCCTGTACGTCAAGGGCCTGCAAGACTGGCAGTCCGGCGGCCACGAATGGCACATGCGGTCAAGCCGGTACATGAACTCCACCAAGGACGACAGCGCCGCCCCGACGTGGACCGTCCCGACCGGCCTGGGCACCATGTCCCTGAGCCTGACGCCCGGTGCGCTGGGCATCGAGCG
>Ga0302314_10022324_pt1 | contig 10380 bp, 10 predicted proteins | sample III_Palsa_N2_3_FD_200533 | JGI IMG/M metagenome (GOLD analysis project Ga0302314, IMG submission 200533) | Peat permafrost microbial communities from Stordalen Mire near Abisko, Sweden - III_Palsa_N2_3 | ecosystem: Environmental > Terrestrial > Soil > Palsa > Peat permafrost | place: Sweden... | reverse complement strand
TTGCGCGGCGTCGAGGGCGATGCGCATGGTGGACTGGTCATGGTCGATCACACTTCCCACCCAAAACCTCCCGCCGCCGCCGGTCAATCCTCCAAAATCAACGGGGTCGACGAGACGGCGCCCGACAAGGCGGCTCAACAGGGCGGCGAGCGCATCGCCAAGGCGCTGGCCCGCGCCGGCGTCGCCTCCCGCCGCGAGGTGGAGCGGCTGATCGCCGAGGGCCGCGTGGCCCTGAACGGCGAGGTGCTCACCACCCCTGCGGTGAAGGTCGGGCCCAAGGACATCCTGACGGTGAACGGCGAGGTGGTGTCCGACGCAGAACCCACCCGCCTGTGGCGCTACCACAAGCCCGTGGGCCTTGTGACCACCCACGTGGACCCCAAGGGCCGCGCCACGGTGTTCGAGCACCTGCCGGAGGGCCTGCCGCGGGTGATCTCCGTGGGGCGGCTCGACCTGTCGTCCGAGGGCCTGCTGCTCCTCACCAACGACGGGGAGCTGGCCCGCGCGCTGGAACTGCCGTCCACGGGGCTCATGCGCCGCTACCGCGCCCGCGCCTACGGCCACACCAGCCAGGAGAAGCTCGACCGCCTGATGAGCGGCGTGACGGTGGAGGGGGTAGTCTACGGCCCCATCGAGGCGCATCTGGACAAGGCCCAGCACCGCGCCCTCGACCCCGAGAAGAAGGGGCCGGCCAACCTCTGGATCACCGTCACCCTCACCGAAGGCAAGAACCGCGAAGTGCGGCGGGTGCTGGAATCCATCGGCCTGAAGGTGAACCGCCTGATCCGCCTGTCCTATGGCCCGTTCGCGCTCGGCACGCTGGAGGTCGGGTCTGCGGAGGAGGTGGGGCCGCGGGTGATCCGTGAGCTCCTGGTCGACCACATCGCGCCCGAGAACCTGCCCAAGGGCGAGCGGACGGCGATGGCGCCTCTGCCGGCCACTAGCCGAGATGGTGGCAAGCGCGCCGCCGCCCGGCGCGATCCCAAGCTCAACCGCGAGGGCCGTCCAAAAGCCTCTGCGGCTGCTGCTGCGGCGGCGATCGAGGCCGCCAAGCCGGTCTACAAGGCCGGCTGGGCCAAGCCGAAGAAGAAGGCCGATGTCCATGCCAAGCGCGCCACCCGAGCTCCCGGCATGAAGGCGACTTCCGCCGATCCCTTCGCCGTCGCCGCGCCCGCCAAGGTCCGCGGCGCCCGCACCCAGCCGGACAAGCCGCACCAGCCGCGCGGTGGCAAGCCGGGCTTCAAGTCAGCGACGGCTGGCGGCGGCGAGGCCCGACCCTCGTCCATCCGCACCGCGCCTACGGCGCCCGGCAAGCGCCCCGAGCGTACGGAGCGCCCCGCAAGCAAGCCCACGCCCTACCGCGCCACGGTCAAGGGGCCGCGCCCGCCGAGGAAGCCCGGCGGCAGCGGCGGTGCCAAACGCTGATCCGCTGGACTTGGCTGCCCGCAGCCGAAAGAATGGTCGACGAGCGGGTGGGGAGCGAGCGTGGGCGAATTCGAGTCTCTGGATCAGGACGAGCCGCTGGCGCAGCGCATGGAGCGCCACGCCTACGACCGGCTGATCATGCTGTCGGACGGGGTGTTCGCCATCGCCATCACGCTGGCGGCCCTGGACGTCCGTCCTCCGGCCAACTGGAACCAGGACCCTGCGACCCTCATGGCCATGATCGGGCCGGCGCTCTGGGCCTACGCCATCGCCTTCGTGGTCATCAGCAGCTACTGGATGGCGCACCGGCGGATCATCGCCATGCTGCGGCGGGTGGATGGCCCGGCGACCATCCTCAACCTCGCGATCCTCGCCCTCGTGGCGCTGCAGCCGGCGGCGATCAAGCTTCTGACGGAGTACCGGGTCAACGGCGGCGCGGGGCGAATCTACTTCGCCCAGATCCTCCTGATCGGCCTTACGCAGGTGATCCTGTGGCTCTACGCGTGGTTCGGCGGGCGCCTGATCGATCCGTCGATCAGGCCGGCGGCGCGGCTGCTGATGCTGGCGAACATGATTATAACCCCCATGCTCGGCGCATGGCTCGGACTGAGCCTTGGCCATACCGGCAATCTGACCGCCTACGCCCTCGTCGCGGCGGTGGCGGCGGTCTCCATTGGTCGGCGCGCCCTGTCCAAGCGGGTCGGGCTTTGACGATCCTGTATCAGGGGTGACGACGTGAGACTGGTATCGGGTCGCTTCAAGGGCCGCACGCTCATCGCTCCGCCGGGGCAGGCGACGCGCCCCACCTCCGACCGCGCGCGCCAGGCCCTGTTCGACGTGATCGCCCACGCCGCCTGGGCGCCCGACCTCGACGGCGCCAAGGTGATCGACCTGTTCGCAGGGTCGGGCGGCCTGGGGTTCGAGGCCCTGTCGCGCGGGGCCGTCTACTGCCTGTTCGTGGAGACGGACGAGCAGGCGCGGGGCGCGATCCGCGAGAACATGGATGCGCTGGGCCTCTTCGGCGAAACCCGCGTGCATCGCCGCGACGCCGCCGACCTCGGCGTCTGTCATTCCAGCGCGGGCGGGCCGTTCGACCTCGCCTTCCTCGATCCGCCCTATCGCAAGGGTCTGGGCGAGCGGGCTCTGGCGGAGCTGCTCAACGGCGGATGGCTGAGGCCCGGCGCCCTGATCGTGTTCGAGCGCGGCGCCGACGAGCCCGATCCCGAAGTCGAAGGGTATGAACTCATCGACGCCCGCGTCTGGGGCGCCGCCCGTGTGCTGTTCCTGCGCCAGACGGTCGCCCCTTCTTAAGGGGTGAAGGAGGCTTCGGCTTAAGCGGCCCGGCCCTTGTCCCCGCAGAGCGCGTCGATATCGACGACGCAGACGATCACTTCCTCGGGCACCATCTCGTCCGTCGCCGCGCTCATGTTGAGCCGGAGTCGCTTCTCGGAGCCGTCACGGGCCACCACGGTCACCGTCGTGGTCTGCGCTGCGCCGTCGCGGATCAGGTTGTTGAGGGTGCGGGTCAGGATGGAGCGGTCCGACGGATGGATGATGTCCACCAGCATCAGGGTGTCGAGCTGGGTGGAGGAGAAGGCGGTCATCCTGCAGAAGGCAGGATCCACCTCCTCGATGCCGCCGCGGGCGTTCAGGCGGATCATCGCCAGCGAGGGGTCGGCCTCCACGGCGGCCTTGTAGGATTCGGCCCGCTTCTGGAAGTGCTTGGCCTCCTCCACCGCCAGCATGTTGGTGAAGAGCACGCCCACGCAGTCGCCGTCGTAGGGAAAGGCGCGGACGAAGATTTTCGGACCCTTGTGGATCGACGAGCGCATAAAGAACTCGATCGGCTCACCTGTGTTCAGGACACGCTTGTAATGGCTCCAGGCGATGGACTCTGCGGTGCCGGGGACCAGGTCCCGCAGGTCCTTGCCGATCATCTGGTCACGGGGCAGGCCGACGAAGAGTTCGGCCAGCGCGTTGGCGTCGACGATCTTCATGGAGGCGTCGAACACCATGAAGCTTTCGCGCAGCTGGCCGAGGACGGCCCTTAGGAGCGCGCCCGAGCCGTGAACGCTGGGTTGCTCCGGGCCGATGTCCGGCGCCTGGCGGGTCGCTTCGAATTCCTCGACGGACGTCAGTATCAGTCGATCGCGCCCGTGATGAGTAATCACCACCGGCGACATCATCGCCATGCTCTGCCACTTGCCGAAGTTGCGGCTGATCTCCGCGGCCGAAGCCGAATGGTTAGAAAGCGCCTGTCTGTTCATGCTGCACCCCGTATAATCCCGACGATGACGGCCCGCGCCCACCTACGCGAACCAATATAGCACCATAATAGGTACGTGATTATGCTTTAGCGCACAATGTGTGTGCGGATTATAGACTTATTGTCACCGCATTATACGGAGCAGGGATTTGCCGCAGTGCGAAAATCTGACGCATATACAAGACAATTTCTATATATGGATCACATATTTACAGTAAAAATTATCCGTATTTTGGGTGAACAGAGTATAGAAGTGAATTTTTTATTCGCCTATGAAGCGAATGAGCCGTCAGTTTCAACGTTAATGCCGCTTCAATCATGGGCTGTGTCATTCGTGGTTAACAGCCTCGTTTTTGCAGCGGGGTTAGATTGTAACAACTGCGCAACGAACGCGGGCCGGGGCGATTGTCGGCCAAGTAAAAGTTTCCTGAATAATCCTCACTCGACGCCCGCGTTTTCTTTCTTCATAGCCAGATGATGCGCGGAGAGTTGATCGACATCGGCGGGCGGCGGTTCCGGATCGTGCGTCCGGGCGCGAGAATCAGTGATTTGCACACGCGCCGCCCCACGGTTGTGCTGGAAGCCGGGTCTTTCGGCACGGCGGCCGACTGGGCGGCGGTGCAGGACGTGCTGCATGAGAAGGGTGGTGGCGAGGAAATACGCAGTTTCGCCTATGATCGCGCCGGGCTCGGCCTTTCCGATCCAGGCCCCAAGCCCCGCGACAGCCGCGCCATCTCTGGCGACCTGCACAAGTTGCTTAGCGCAGCCGGAGAGGCGGGGCCGTTCGTGCTGGTGGGCCATTCCATGGCGGGCGTGCATCTCTACGCCTTCGCGCTCAGATATCCCGAGCAGACGGCGGGGATGGTGCTGGTGGACGCCACGCCGCCAGGGGCGCTGCTCGATCCGCATGTGATTCGCGTGGTGAAGGCCTACGAGCGCGCCAGCAGCCTGGCTCCGCTCGGCGCGCAGCTGTTCCTGAACGCCGCGGCCAGCCCGCTCCTCGGCGACCGCATCGACGTGCCCGAGCCTGCCAAGTCGGAGAAGCGCCGCGCCTTTTCGTCACCGATCCACAACTACTGGGCGGCGCGGGAGGTGCATGAGTGGCTGAAGGACGGGGAGCAGGTGCGGGCGATGGGGGAGCTTGATCGGGAGATCCCCGTGGCCGTCGTCACCGCGCCCGGCGGCGGCGCGCGCTGGAAGATGCTGCAGGTCGAGCCCGCGCATCGGTCCCGCTCGGGCTACGCCATCAATGTGAAGGGCGCGAACCACGCCTCGATCCTCGGCCCGCGGCATGCGGAGGCGGTGGCGAAGGCGATCCGCTTCGTCTGGAAGTCGGCGGTCCTGCAACCCCGGTAAGCGCAAAGTGAGAGCCTGCCTCACGGCTCAAGGTGAACCGATCAGGCTCGATGCCGTCCGTACAAAGCAAAGCGCCCGGCGTTACACCAGGCGCTTCGTATCGATTCGAAAGGCAGATGGATTAGGACGGACGACCCGCGCCGACCGGCTTCACCTTGGGCTTCGGCGGCGGCAACAGACCTTCGCGCTGCATGCGCTTGCGGGCCAGCTTACGGGCGCGGCGAACCGCTTCGGCCTGCTGGCGGGCGCGCTTTTCCGAAGGCTTTTCGTAAGCCACGTGGCGCTTCATTTCGCGGAAGGTGCCTTCGCGCTGCATCTTCTTCTTCAGGGCCTTCAGGGCCTGGTCGACGTTGTTGTCGCGGACGAAAATCTGAACGATGACGAGGCCCTCCTCTGGACCCTTTTGCCGGACGAACCGTCCAAGCCTCGAGTAAACGGATATTGCCGCGAAAAGAACGCCTTCCGCGCCGAGCCGGGCGAGATAGCAGACGATAACCCGATTGTCCACGCCCGCCGTGGCCATTCCGCACGACGGGCGTTATCCTTTGTCATGATCCAAGCTCAAGAGCCTGACACACCCGCCTTGGGGCGCGCTGGAGATAATGCCGGTGATTGGGCGGACGCCGCCGAGACCCGCGTGCTGGACCAGGCGATCCATCTTGCGCCTACGCTTCACTGGAACAGCGTGCTTGCCAAGGCCGCGGCGCGGGCGGCGGGGTTGTCTGACGCCGATGCCGCGCTCCTCCTGCCGAAGGGGCCAGCCGACCTCGCCGCCCTTATGTCCAGGCGGCATGATGCGGCGGCGCTGGCGCAGCTGGCGGGGCTTGACCTTGCGACCCTGAAGATCCGCGAACGTATATATAGAGGCGTCACGGCGCGTATCGAGGCGGCGATGACGGACGAGGCGGCGGTTCGGCGTGCGGCCGCCTTTCTGGCGACCCCGTCCCACGCACCGCTGGCCCTGTCTCTCGGCTGGGCGTCGGCGGATGCGCTCTGGCGCTGGGCCGGCGATACGGCGACGGACGAGAATCACTATTCCAAGCGCGCGATCCTCGGCGCCGTTCTGGGGTCCACCATGGCTGTCCGCCTGTCAGCCGGGCAGGTGAAGGCCGACGCCTATCTGGAGGCGCGGATCGAGCAGGTGATGAGGTTCGAGACGTGGAAGGCTTCAATGGCGTCGCCATCCGGACTGGCGACCGCCGCCGCAGGTTTGCTTGGTCGCCTGCGCTATGGCGCAAGACTATCCTGATACGAACGGCAAATTATTATATGATGAGCGTCCTTTAATGCTTTAATCACGTTTGAATTTGTCAATTTTATCAATACCAACCCTAAAAGCGACATATTTGGCACACGCCCCTCAGTTGTGTGTCTGGCTTATTACTTGAGAGTTGACCGGCATCGCAAAACGGTGACTTAGGGCCACAATAATCAAGGGCGCGACTCCCAACAGCGTCCATCCATACCTTTAGGGGGTAAGCATGCGTCATACCGATCGGCTTCTGGCCGGCGCTTCCATCATCTGTCTCGCGACCGCCGCCATGGCCAGCCAGGCCGCCGCGCAAAGCGCCGCCGCACCGGCGCCCGCTCCCGCTCAATCGGTCGGCGGCACGGCCCACGTGGACGAGATCATCGTCACCGCGCAAAAGCGCACCCAGAGCCTGCAGGACGTGCCGGTGGTGGTCACCACCGTCAGCCGCCAACTGATGCAGGACTCGGGCGTCAAGGACATCAAGGATCTGGCGCTGCTGACGCCCGGCCTGATCGTGACCTCGACCTCTTCCGAGGCCTCCACCACCGCCCGCATCCGCGGCATCGGCACCGTGGGCGACAACCCCGGCCTGGAATCTTCGGTCGGCGTGGTGATCGACGGCGTCTATCGCCCCCGCAACGGCGTCGGCTTCGGCGATCTCGGCGACGTGGAGCGGATCGAAGTGCTGAAGGGGCCGCAGGGCACCCTGTTCGGCAAGTCCACCTCCGCCGGCGTGATCAACATCCTCACCGAAGCGCCCAGCTTCAAGTTCGGCTCCAGCGCCGAATTCACCGCCGGCAACTACGGCGCCTACGGCGGTTCCGGCACGGTGACCGGCCCCCTCTACAGCGACTGGGTCGCGGGCAGCCTCTATATCGCCGACCGCCAGCGCGACGGCTACTATGACGTCGCCACCGGCCAGGGCCCGCGCAAGGACACCACCGACTCCGACCAGAACTTCTACACCATCCGTGGGCAGATCCTGGCCAAGCCGACCTCCGATCTGACCCTGCGCTTCATCGCCGACTATTCGCACCGCAACGAGCACTGCTGCATCGCCGAGGTTGTCCGTACCGGCCAACCCCTGAACGGCGCCGCCGCGCCCTCGGCCAACCAGCTCGTCAACGCGCTCGGCGCTGAAGGCAACGGCCAGAACGTCTACGACCGCAACGCCTACTCCAACCGGCCTGATCTGCAGAACATCACGGACGGCGGCGTATCGATGCAGATCGACTACAAGATCCCCAGCATGAACGCGACGCTGACCTCGATCACCTCCTGGCGCGACTGGAAGGTCGTGGGCGGCTTCGACGCCGACTTCTCCACCGCCGACCTGATCTATCTGCCGACCGACGACACCAACTCCAGCGAGTTCCGCGACATCAGCCAGGAAGTGCGTTTCGCCGGCGCCTATCAGAACCTCGACTATCTGATCGGGGGCTTCTACTCGAACGAAAACCTGCGCCAGAACACCGACATCCGCGTGGGCGGGGACTTCCAGACCTACCTCGGCAACCTGTTCTCCTCGACCGCCCTCGGCGTGCCGGTGCCGGGCTTCCTGAAGCTCTTCGGCATCAACTACAACAGCGGCGACGGCGGTCTCGACCAGTATCGCCAGCGGGACGACACCTACGCCCTGTTCACCAACGAAACCTACCATGTGACCAGCAAGTTCGAGATCAACCTCGGCCTTCGCTACACCTGGGATAACAAGGTGCTGAACACCCGCAGCTTCAACGTGGGCGGCGGCGCCGGCTGCGCGGTGGGCAACAAGACGGCCGCCTTTGCATCCGACGCGGCGGATGAAACCCTCTGCCTGCCGTTCCTGAGCCCCGGCTACAACAACTTCACCGACCACCAGGCCGAAGACGAGCACGAACTGTCGGGCACGCTGAAGGCGACCTACCGGATCGACCCGCACTTCCTGGTCTATGCGTCGTATGCGCGGGGCTACAAGCCGGGTGGCTTCAACCTCGACCGCGTTCAGTGCGCCGTGGGTACGGCGGGCTGCGCTCCGGACAGCGCTGCGGTGATCACGCCGATCAAGAACACCGGCTTCCCGGGCGAGTTCAACAACTCCTGGGAACTGGGTGAAAAGGCGACGCTGCTCGACCGCACCCTCTCGCTGAACGCCACCTTCTTCTATCAGGAGCTGACCAACTTCCAGCTGAACACCTTCAACGGTCTGGTGTTCGTGGTGGATCCGGTTCCGAAGGTGCACAGCAAGGGCCTCGACGCGGACTTCGTCTGGTTCCCGATCCACGGTCTGTCCTTCCAGGGCGGCGTGACGTTGGCCGATACGCGCTATGCGCTGACGCCTGGCCAGCTGACCTCCTTCATGGAGGCCACCGGCTTTCAGGGTTCGGCGGGCTCCCGCCTGTCGCTGGCGCCGCTCTATTCGGCGTCCTTCTCCAGCACCTACACCTACGACCTGTCCGACGCCTACAAGCTGCGCTTCAACGTCGGCACCAAGTACTCTTCCGACTACAACACCGGGTCGGACCTCGACCCCGGCAAGATCCAGAAGAGCTTCATGGTGTGGAATGGCCGCGTGGTGTTCGCGCCCCGCTCCGACCAGTGGGACATCGAACTGTGGGCCGAGAACCTGTTCGACAAGGACTACAAGCAGGTGGCCTTCGACTCGGGCTTCCAAAATGCGCCCACCAACGCCAAGGGCGTCCTGGACGCCTTCCTTGGCGCGCCCCGCACCTTCGGCGTGACCTTCCGCGCCAAATACTAGCGGTCGCCTGATTTCCCAGGGCCAGCAATAGGCCCGGGCTAGACCAGCCTTTGAGCGCCCCGGCCTGCGAAAGCGGTCCGGGGCGTTTTCATGTCTGGCTGACGAGATCGACGAGCGGCGAACAGCCCGACCGTCGAGGCTGAAAGCTAGTCGTCGTCCTTGGGTTTGGCGGGCGCGCCGCGGCGCGAGCCGCCGGAGCCCTGCTTGGGATTGGCGACGCCGTCGGAGAGGGTTCGGACGGGCTGTTGCGGGGGCTTGGGGGGCTGTGCGGTCATTTCTTGGCCTTGGTGGGGAGGGGCGCGAGCCCCTTGGTGCTGGGTTGGGAGGCGTTGGCCTTGGGGCCTGCGTCCTTCTTGGCCTTGCCCTTGGTCTCTTTCATGACGGGACCTTCTTGGTGCCCTTCAGGCCGAGGATGTCGCCAAGACGCAGGGGCGGCGGCGCGCCGGTGGAGCGGGGATCGACCAGGATGTTGAGGGGGCGGGTGGAGACGCGGCTTGATCTGGACATGACGTCCTTTCGGGCCGGCGGCTTCGCGGGGCGCGCGTCGACCGCCGGGCCGTGAGCTATAGGCCCATGCCGGGGCAATAGCTTGCGCAATCGGGCGTGCTGGGATCGGTCCGGTGCCTTGTGCGCCCTATCCCTCGGCGGCGACGGCCTCTGGAGACGGCCCCTCGCTCAGCACCCACGGCTTGCCGCGCACCTTGTAATAGGCGAGGCTGGCCAGGAAGAGAGCGGCGAGGATCAGGAGGCTTGGGCGCCCGGCGGCGGGGTCGAACCAGTCGGCGGCGGCGAAGGCGACGGTCGCGCCAAGGGCGAGCACCGGCAGGACCGGATGCAGGGGGATGCGGAAATTGCGCCCCGTCACGCCTGTCCGCCGTCCGACCAGAACCGCGGCGCCCATGAGCAGGAACTCGAAGATGTTCTGGCCGGAGCTGAAGATCAGCAGCCTCTGCTCTCCGACCACCATCAGTCCCGCGCCGGCGACGCACAGCACCACCGTCGCCGCGATGGGCGAGCGCATGCCGGGATGCAGGTGCGAGAGCAGCCGGTTCACGGGCTTCGGCCAGATCCCGTCCCGTCCCGTGGCGTAGTAGAAGCGGCTGAAGGAGAGGATCATGGCGACAATGGAGTTCAGCACCGCGATCACCACACCCGCGCTCACCACCGCCGTCAGAACCGGGCCGCCGGTGCGGGCCATCCAATTGGCGACCGGCGTCTCGGCGCCCAGCATCGCCTGCAGGTTTCCGGCGCTCAGCACCACGAACACCAGGGGGAGGGCGATGGTCAGGGCGGCGAACACGCCGGCCCAGCTGATCACCCCGCCGATGCGCCTTGGCGCGT
>Ga0302314_10022321_pt1 | contig 10382 bp, 4 predicted proteins | sample III_Palsa_N2_3_FD_200533 | JGI IMG/M metagenome (GOLD analysis project Ga0302314, IMG submission 200533) | Peat permafrost microbial communities from Stordalen Mire near Abisko, Sweden - III_Palsa_N2_3 | ecosystem: Environmental > Terrestrial > Soil > Palsa > Peat permafrost | place: Sweden... | reverse complement strand
AAGGGTTTGAGACAAGCCTTTATGCGCCATACTGTGATGTCTGTCGCATTGCTGTTGCTCTTCAGTTTAACGGCTGAACCACGCGCGCTGGCCGCTCCAAATCTCCCCGCTGGAGATCAGCAGCATCAGGTAAAGCTGGGAGACGGCACCGCCGAGTTGTCGGGATTGTGGAAGTTTCACACCGGTGACGACATGGCCTGGGCGAAGCCTGACTTCGACGACTCCGGCTGGGACACAATTGACCTGACACCACCAGACGGATCAGCTAACTCGGAGCTCGGAACCAGCGGATTCATTCCCGGATGGACGGCCCGCGGCTATCCAAACCACTCGGGATACGCCTGGTATCGGCTGCACATCAACGTCGAGAGCTCCCACGGCTCCCTCGCGATCAAGATGCCCGACAGTGCGGACGATGCGTACCAGGTCTACGTCAATGGCCAGCGCATTGGAGAGTTCGGCAAATTTACCGAACACGGCGTAACGGCCTACAGCACGTTGCCCCAGGCGTTTCGGCTTCCACGCGAGCTTCGCAGCGGACCAATGACGATCGCAGTGCGCATGTGGATGGACAGCGCGACGCCGTTCAACAGTCAGGATGCCGGCGGCATGCACGGACCCCCGGTTCTTGGACACTCGACCGTAATCGGAACCCTGACCCAACTGGACTGGGACGATACCGGGCATTTTGTCGGCAGTGGCTTTCTTGAGATGCTGATTCTGTTTCTCGCCTGGATGGTCGCCATCAGTCTTCTATGGATGGACCATACAGAGCGCGCCTATTTCTGGCTGGCCCTGGTCTGCGCCGTCACCATCCTGGCCAATGGGGTCGTTCTGATCGTGAACTTCTCCACATGGATCGCGCAGATGCCAGGAGTAATCCTGACCGATGTGATCCTCTTCCCGCTGCGCATCGGACTGTGGGTGATCTTCTGGGGATACTGGTTCCGCATCGTCAGAATGAACTGGGTCCATCGCGCAGTGTGGGGCCTGGTCTTCCTGATGATGGTCGGCACCGCCATGCTCCGCCCTCCGCTGTACGGCCAGATAGTTCCCGTGCACCTGGCCGCGTATCTCTTTCCCGCGCTGCTGGTGCTGAAGCTTTGCCTCGCCGCGCTCCTCTGCACCATTACTGTGCGAGGGATCAGTAAACAGAGAACCGAAGGCTGGCTCGCCTTATCCGCTGTTGTGCTGGTCGCCGTCTCCCTCTTCCAGCGCGAACTGCGTCTTCTGCACATACGAACAGGCTTCGAAATCTTCGGCTTCAACCTCTCTCTGGGAACCATCGCCACGATCTTCTCCCTCTTTCTCATCACAGTCATGCTTCTCCGGCGCTTCCTCCACACCCAGCGCAAGCGAGAACAGTGGAAGGCAGAGATCGAGCAGGCACGACAGGTACAGCACGTCCTGATTCCCGACGAGCTTCCGAAGATCCCCGGCCTCACCATCGAGAGCGAGTACCGGCCGGCGCGCGAGGTCGGCGGAGACTTTTTTCAGATCATCCCCGGTCAGGACGGCAGCGCTCTGATCCTCGTCGGGGACGTGACCGGAAAGGGCCTGCAGGCGGGTATGCTCGTTGCACTCCTCGTCGGGGCGATCCGTACTGCAGTCCAGTACCACACCGATCCTCTGATCCTGATGAGCAGCCTGAATGACCGGCTCTGTGATCGTGGCCGGGCAAGCGCCACGTGTCTCATTCTCCGCATTACCGCAGACGGAGACGTCACGCTTGCGAATGCAGGACATCTCCCGCCATATCTCAATGGTGCAGAGGTGCCAATGGAAGGCGCTCTCCCGATAGGAGTTATGCCGGAAGCGGAGTTCTCTGTGCTGCACTTCAGGCTCGAGCCCGACGATACGCTCATGCTGATGTCCGATGGCGTCGCCGAAGCCCAGGATCAGCACAAACAGCTCTTTGGGTTCGAGCGAATCGGAGAGATGCTTAAGAGACCCATCTCCGCGGCTGCACTGGCATCGGCAGCCCAGTCATTTGGCCAGGAAGACGACATTCTTGTTCTCCGAGTACGACGCGAATCTCAACCTAAGAACATCCTTAACGCCGGAGCTGTCCTCGCGGTGACATAATGATTTCGTCCGACAGATAAGAGCGGCTGAGAGATCACGCTGCGGAGATCGCTATGGCAGTTCCATACGTCTCACCAACTCGCGACACCGAGCTGATCGACCTGCAACAGCAGGTGGCGCGGCTGCAGGCGCTGCTGGAGGCTACGCGGCAGGTTCACTCCACCACATCGCTCGAGCAGGTGATGATGTGCGTGCTGCAGATTGTGGTGCGCGAACTGGAGATGCCTGGCGCGCTGTTTACCGTCCCTGCGCTTACCTACGGAGTGATGCCGCCTGCCCCATGGAATGCCTGCGCCCGATTTCCGCTGCGCGACAAAGAGGGTTCCCTGCTAACGGAGCTGGTCGTCGCGCTGCCCGATAATCAGGAGCTTTCCCTGTACGAACAGGATTTTATCGAAGGCCTCGCATTGCAGGCAGCGGTGGCGGTTGAGAACGCAAATTATCATCATCGAAATCTGGAGTGGGTTCGCCTGCAGCGAGACCTTGAAGCGGCCCGCGCGATTCAGCGAAGCCTGCTGCCACAGCAGATGCCCGTCATCGGCGGCTATTCCGTCGCGGTACGTTCCAGCGCCTGTTACGAGGTAGGCGGAGATTACGTCGATATCGTCGCCCTGCCCGATGGCTCGCACATCATGGCCGTCGCCGACGTCGCAGGCAAGGGCCTCGCCTCTGCCATCGTCAGCACCGCCTTCCGGTCCGCCTTCCGAGCCATGGCTCTGTCGGGACTACCGCTGGAGGAGATGGCAACCCGCATGAACAACCAGCATTATGCAGAAGGCCCGGAGGCTCGCGGACGGTACGTGACAGCGATCTTTCTCAAGCTGGACGCGCAGGCTCACAGCATCGAGGTGGTCAATGCAGGTCACAACCCTGGGTTCCTCGTTTCGCCAGGCAAGCCCGTGCGCGAGGTGCATGCCAGCGCGACACCGCTCGGCCTGATCCCATCCGCCCGCTACAAAAGCGAGCAGATGGACTTCCCTCCAGGCTCACGTCTGCTGCTCTACACAGACGGCCTCACCGAAGTCTTTCACGACCTCGAAGAGTTTGGAGCAGAACGGCTGCGTACGGCATTTCTTGAGTGCAATTCGCCCGAGTGCAATGCTATTCTCGATTGGCTGTGGACGACCCTCCACGAGTTCTCTGGTGGTGCTCCCCAGGAAGACGACATGACTGCTCTGGCAATTCTGCGAATGCCGATCGGAGAGAGCGAGAGCGCCGACGGGATAGAGATTCGCAGACCTTCAGGGATCATCGCAGCAGAGCTGGGAGAGACCAGAATGAACGAAAGTAATGACACAGCAGTTGAAATCAGACTCCCGTCACGGCTCGGTTACGAAAAAATTGCAATGAGCACCGCCGCCAGCGTCGCAAAGCTCATGGGGTTTCCCGACGATCGTATTGAAGATCTCAAGACCGCAGTTGCCGAGGCCTGCATCAATGCGATTGAACATGGCAACCGTCTGAACGATAATCTCTCCATCGGGGTCAGCCTTTCCATGACCGATGACAGCCTCGAAGTAAAGGTAGTCGATGAGGGCTCCGGCGTCTCCGATCGACCGGCCAGTCCTGACATCGACCGAAAGATGCATGGAGAAGAAGCCGCGCGGGGTATGGGAATGTTTCTGATCGAGGCATTGGTCGATGAAGCGGAGTGGGTGAAAGCCAGCAAGGGAAACAACAGTTACGTGCGGCTTGTGATTCGGCTGGACAAGGAAGGCACCTAGTGGAAGCGGGAACAAAAACTACTGTCGATGAGATTGTTGCTGACAGCGGCAAGCCAGTCAGCGTACTGCGCTTCAGCGGTGATATCTCCAGCAGCTCCCGAGACGCAGTCCTCGGGGCGTACGGCCGAGTCGCCAAAGATCGCTCTGTTTTTCTCGACTTCAGCCGTGTCGACTATATCAACTCCAGCGGCATCGCACTCGTGATCCAGATGATGATGGAAGCGAACAAGGCCGCGCAGGAGATCTGCGCCTTTGGCCTCACGCCACATTTTCAAAAGGTATTCACGATGGTGGGCATCACGAAGTACGCCAAACTCTATCCCGATGAGCCATCCGCAAAAGCCGCGCTCTAAAAACGCTGCCGACCCTTTCGCTTCACCTTGCATCCCAACTGCTGCATGGAGCGCCTTCACTTCAATAGATGCGTTTGCTGGAAGACATTCCTCAGAGCCGTTAAACAAAACTGCGCCCCGCTGAAGTCTGATCAGCAAGGCGCAATCTGCATCTCTTCACTTAGAAGATAAACTTACCGCTAAGCTGAAGCTGACGCGAGGAGCCGCCATCGCTTGTGGCGAAGCGGGTTGCGGAGATCTGGCCGAAGGTCGACGATTGCGTGTTGCCCGACGGCTGTCCGAAGTTGGGGTGGTTGAGGATGTCGAAGGCATCGACACGCAGCTTGAAGTTAAGACCCTCAAACAGCTTCGTATCCTTCTCTCCGGAGAGATCGACGTCGGCGAATCCAGGGCCAACACCAGCGTTACGCTGGAGGTTACCGATCCCGGTGTAGACGACTGTTGCGGTTGGAGTCGCCTGGGTCGCCTGAATCTGCAGGCTGCACCCATTGGCAACCGCCAGAGTCGGACCGATAGGGCAGACGTTCGATTGCGGAATGTAGGTAACATTGGCGATGGCAGTCTGCGATTTGTGCCTGGTGATTGGACCAACCCGGTCGGGACGCACAACGCCGGTGAGACCGTTGTAGCTTGAGCTGGCCGCAGTGATGTTGAGAGGGTTACCGGTCTGGTACTGGACGATCGTCGAAAGCTGATAGCCCGATACCAGTCGGTTGCCCTTGAAGGGCAGTGCATAGATCGCGGTCCCGGCGAAGTGATTGCGCACGTCGAAGTCCGACAGTCCATAGTTGCCGCTGGGATTATTGCTGTCCTGCGGCGCTCCCCCTCCCGCAGTAAGAGCGCCCTGCGACCCGAGCGAGTTGATGTCCATCGACTTCGCCCACTCGTAGTTCACGTTGACCTCAAGCCCGTGGCTCATGTTTTTGCTGAGCACGGCCCACATCGCGTTATAGTTCGATACCCCGATGCTGTTCACCTCAGGAATATTGGAGGCAATCGAAACACCTGCATCGATGGGGCTCGTGGCCGATAGCGTCTGATATTGATGGAGGGAACCCACCGGGCCGGTTGCCTGGTTCTCGTTGGTTATGATGCGCAGATGGCGTCCCACTGACCCATCGTAGAAGAGCGAAGCAACGATGCCCATGGGGAGCGCCTGCTGCACATTCAGATTGAAGCTCTCGATATACGCGTTCTGAAGGTTACGATTGACCGAGCTGATCCCGATGGCCGACGCCTTTGCCGATTGATACAGCGTGGACACCGGAATGGCGGGACCGTTGTAGGAGACCGCGGTGCTGAACGGAGGATTGGTTGTCAGCCCGCTCACCACATTCGAAACCGGTTGATCCACCAGATAGGCATAACCTCCGCGCACCACGGTCTTACCGGTGCCGAAGATGTCCGCTGCAAATCCCACTCGCGGTTCGTAGTTGTAGTTCTGCTTGTATGCCGCGTTGGCCCCAAGCCCGTTGGTGCCTACCTGCGTCAGCGACGGCCCTGCGGGGTTGAAGAGCACGAAGCGGTTCGCACCCTCCACCGGCGTTCCGTTCCACTCGAAGCGAAGACCGTACTCCAGCGTCACCCTTGACGTGAGCTTGAAGTTGTCCTGCACAAACGCTCCCACGGCAGTGTCGTAGACGCGGCTTGAGACAGTATTCGGCTGAACGCTGAAAACTGTGGCGTTGTCCATCTCAAAGTTATTGGGGGTACTCACAAAGGTGAGCACACCGATGTTCGCGGCGAAGCTGGCGCTCAGGTACCGGCGGTACTCACCACCAAATTTAATGCTGTGCCTGCCGCGCAGCAGAGTCGCCGTATCCGACAGCACGCCAAGCGTATCGTTGCGTCCCTGCGGGAATCCCGAGGGCCCACCGAAGACCAGGCCGATATCGGAGAGCGTGATCTGCGGCAGACCGACGTTGCCAGTGAGGCCGTCGCCAATTCCTACGCTGTTCGGATTAAGCAGGTTGGCCGGGTTGAAGGCGATAGAGATGCGATTGAAACCGAGACGCGCTTCATTGACGAAGTTCGGGTTGAAAATATGGGTCTCATTAAACGTGAGCACCTGACGATGCGCGGCGCGATGGTCTCCCCAACCGGGAATAGTATCGCCCTGCAATGCGGGCTCTGTCCGGACATCCTTCTGAAAGGCATAGAAGGCGTGCAGGGAATCTCTGCTGCTGAACTGATGCAGAACATCCCCGGTGAACTGGTCGATATTGACCGGACCCGGTGTGAACGCGACATAGTTACTTCCACTATTCGGCAGTGGAATCAGTTTGGCCATAGCAGCGGCGGCGGGAAAAGTGGCTGCGTTGGCAGCTATCGTCGCTTGCTGGGCTGGTGTCAGCACGGTGCTGTTCTGCAGAATGCCCTGGTGCTGACGCAGGCCTTCGTAGCTGGCGAAGAAGAAAGTATGGCCCTTCCAGATTGGACCGCCCACAGCTGCGCCGAAGTTGTTGCGCTTGAGCGGAGCCTTTTCGCCTGCGAGCCCGGCGATTGGCAGTCCGGTAGTCGGTGCGAAATTGCGGTTGAAGTAGTTGCGGGCGTCGAGAGCCTCATTGCGGAAGTAGTCGAACACCTCGCCGTGAAACCTGTCGGTGCCCGAGCGCGTGGCAACGTTCACAATCGAGCCTGAGCTGCGGCCATACTCTGCACTGAATGTCGAATTATTGATCTTGAACTCGGACGTCGTGTTAATCGACGGCTGAAAGGTGATCTGGTTCTGGCTTATATCGTTCAGGTTCACGCCGTTAATCTGAAAGTTCGCAGAGTCTTCGCGATTACCGGCAGTAATAAACGAATTAGCGCCCAGGCCGCGACTTGGGGCTGTGAGGCTTCCGGCCGTCGGAGCAACGACGCCGCCCGGCGTCAGCACCGTCAGGTCGAGGAAGTGACGCCCGTTCAACGGAATCTCCTGCACCGTAGCCCTATCGATGACCTGACCGACCGTCATCGTCTGCGTCTCGATCTGCACCGCGCCGCTGTCCACCTGGACGGTTTCGCCTGCTGAAGTCAGAGCAAGCTGAGCGTTGGCCGACGCCTTCTGGTCTACCTCCAGTGTCAGCTTCTTCACCGTATACAGACTGAAGCCCGCCGCCGAGATCTGCACCTCATACTCACCTGGCTGCAACGACGGAACGCCATAAATTCCCGCGCTATCGGTTACGACATCGCGGTCGAGCCCCGTCGCCATCGAATGCACCTTAACATGCGCGCCAGGCACCACCGCGCCACTCGGATCGGTCACCGTACCAGACAGACTTGCCGTTGATTGTGCAAAACACATGCCACCACTCAGCAGCAATACGGCAAAGACAAACAACCCGTTTAAGAACTTCCATGAAATCTTCACGTCAAGCCTCCTGCAACAACACGCACTGCTCCCACGCTCTCTCTATGGGAGAACTGCGGCTAAAAGGGACTTCGACTCGTCTGTAGCGTCAATGCACATCCGATGGCCCCGAGTAATGCTGGTGGCCTGGTCTTGTGGCACTCCATTTACTGTCTGAGCGGGGCCGCGACCAGTTCCACAAAGAAAATCTGTTTGGTGATATCTAAAATTTCATCTATCCGGATCGATGTCAACATGCGGAATCATGAATGACATATGTTTTTTTTGTAAATCTTCCCAAAAATCTCTAATGCAATACATCCAATAGAAACAATCGGTTCCGTCGTTTTTGCTGCCCTTTTTCGCTCTGTTCCTGCAGCCGCTCCGTCCTGAAAGCGTTGAACATCCACGTTCGATCAGGGGTGTTCTTTCACGCCAGAGAACATAGCTGGACGGGCCGTGAAAAAATCCTTTTCCGCAAACAATCGTGCCATTCTCATGGCATCAGTCACACGACAGCGGATTCTCTCGTGCCCCTCATTGTCGTGGACCTGCCCTGAACCCTTAGCCCCAGGTATCCGGTCACTTCGCCGGCTGTGCACAGAACCTCACCCCGTCGGCGACCGGGATGCCTGAAAATCCTGTCCACACAGGACGAACTCCAGACATCAACGACTCTCACCCTATGTGAGATCCCACTCATAGAACTTGTCAAGTAGAAAACCTGCACGGGCCAAATCACCAGCCGGAAATAACGCGCTGTCTTCTATGCTCCAGGCCTAGAAGAGCAGCTTGAGACCCAACTGGATCTGGCGGCTGGTAGCAGCGGCGGTAATAACACCCGCCGTTGGGCTCAGGACAGCAGGAGCGGTCTGATTGGCAGCAGTACCCTGCGTCGGACCACTGCTGTAGACGACCTCGTTGGGCGTTTCCAGATTGGTGTGGTTGAGCACATTGAAGAACTCAGCCCGGAACTGCAGCCGCGTCCGCTCAGTGAGCTGGGTGGATTTGCGAAGCGACAGATCCCAGTCCGCATAACCTGGCCCGACGAGAGTGTCGCGCCCCAGATTGCCAACGGTCCCGTAAACCGGCGCGGTAAACGCCGACGGGTTGAAGAACTGGCCAACCCGCGCAGCCGTGCTGCCATGCATGTAGATACTCCCGTTGAACGCAGGATTCAGATTCGGACGAACGGGATTACGCGTATCGCCGGAGCCGGTAGGGTTATAGCCGAGCTGCGGACTGAAGGGAAAGCCTGTCTGAAGAGTCGCGATCGTGCTCAGGCTCCATCCGGAGACAGCTCGATCGACCGCGGACGGCGCTGTAGAAAAGAAGCGATGACCGCGGCCTATCGGGAGTTCGTAGGTTCCGTTGAACGCCGCCGAGTGGCGGATGTCCGTAGCAGCAGGACCGTAATCGAGTGCCGGATTTCCAGGGTAGGACACAAACGCCGGCGTATTGGCCGACACGCTCGTGTTCCACGCCGAGCCATCGTCAAGATTCTTCGCATACGTGTAGTTCGCGCGGAACTGAAGGTCTCGCGTAAGGTTGCGGCGGAAATCGACCTCCAGCGCGTTGTAGTTGCTGGAGCCACCCGAGGTCCATGACGTCGTATTCGCAACCAGTGGGTTTGCCTTCACCGTCGTCGGATAGTAGATCGTGCCGAGGGGAACCCCCGCAGGGCAGGCCGAGCCAGTAGCGCACACAATAGACGCAGGTTCGTTCTGATCCTCAGAGAGTATCTGATGATAACCGTGCGAACCCACGTAAGCGATGGTCAGCGAAGTGCCGGTGCTTAGCTGTTGCTCGATCTGAAACAGATAAGAGAGAACGGTAGGCGTCGATATGTCGGTCTGCACATTCGAAGGAGAGATGAGACCCGGCGCACCGCTGACGGGGTTTGCAATCGGCACATTCGAGTACGACAGAGTCGTATTGTAGGGAGCAGCCTGATCGAGCCGGTAGTCCAGGTTGTCGAGCAGCGAGTGGTGCAGCCCGAAGCCTCCACGCACGCTGGTCCTGCCGTTACCGAAGACGTTCCATGCAAGTCCAACCCGAGGCTCGGGCAGCCACGTCGCGCGGTTGTCGGTCAGCGCGGAGCCTCCGGTCACAGGATTGGTATTGATCACACCGTTCGTGAAGCCGTACCGCGACGCGCGATCGTGGGACTCGTTCCAGCCATTGGTGGACTCAAAGCGAATACCGGCGCGAAGCTCAAGTGTCGGACGAAGCTGCCAGGTATCTTCCAGATAAGCCGCACCCATGAAGGTGTTCCAGTTGAGCGCCGTCGGATTGGGAACAACGGTGAAGGTCTTGATGGTGCCCTGAAGAAAAGTGGCAAGTGTAGCGAAAGAGGCCTGGCCATACTGATTCTGGGCGAGATTATCGTTGGACTGCAGTTCCTGGAGCCACACGCCCGCCTCAACCTGGTGATGTCCGCGCGAGTAAAAAATATGATCGTCGAACGTATAGATATTGCGAGCAATAGCGTTGTTCGAACCCACATTAGCGCCTGCCCCCGTGATCTGAGACGACCCATTGGACGCAGTCGATCCCGCAATGACGATGGCTCCGGTCGGCTTACCTGGGATAAAGCTCGGAGTCGTGTCCTGGATCGAAGCAGGAACGCTGCCAAGGAAAAAATAGGCAGCGCGAGAGTAGCCGACGCGAACGGTGTTCAGCAGGCGCGGGGAGAAAACATGCTGCTCCTGCAGACTGACGACCTGCTCCCGGAGACTCTCATCGACCACCGAAAACGGATTCTGCGTTGGTGTATTCGCTGTTGAATCGTCAACCGTGTAGACGGCGAAGAGCAGATCGCGAGGAGTAAGGTTCGCGTCGAACCGGGTCGTACCGAAGTCCTCGCGGATGTGCTGCGTGGGA
>Ga0302314_10022319_pt1 | contig 10382 bp, 10 predicted proteins | sample III_Palsa_N2_3_FD_200533 | JGI IMG/M metagenome (GOLD analysis project Ga0302314, IMG submission 200533) | Peat permafrost microbial communities from Stordalen Mire near Abisko, Sweden - III_Palsa_N2_3 | ecosystem: Environmental > Terrestrial > Soil > Palsa > Peat permafrost | place: Sweden... | reverse complement strand
CAGCCAGGTCAGCTGCCGCAGTCCGCGTTCGTGGGCCAGGCCGACGGCCTCGGTGAGATTGGCGAGTTCGCCCTCCGCCCATTCCACGGCCTCGGCCGGTGACCGGAGGTCGAACTTCCACCACGCGATCACCACCAAGGCTGGGATCGCTGACCACACCAACGAGGTGCCGTGCCCGCCGACCCGACCCCCCTGTCCGCACCCGGCACGAGCCCTCGCCAGGACGAACCCCGCTCAGGAAGCCCGTCCACGGCCCGGGACCCGTTCTTCGACAACACGAAGATCCTCACCCTGGTCCTCGTCGTCAGCGGCCACTTCTGGGAACCCCTGGTCCAGCACCCGGGACACCGCTTCATCCACGCCGCGTACCTGCTGGTCTACACGTTCCACATGCCGGTGTTCGTCTTCATCTCCGGCAACTTCTCCCGCAGCTTCACCGCGCAGCCCCGCCAGCTCCGCCGCCTGCTCACCGGCGTACTCATCCCCTACCTGGTCTGGAGCACCCTCCTGGACCTGTTCACCAACTGGGCCCTGCACACCCACACCCCGGTCAACCCCCTCGTCCCGACCTGGGTCACCTGGTTCCTGCTCTCCCTGTTCCTGTGGCGCCTGACCGCACCGCTCTGGAAGATCATCAAGGCCCCCGTCCCCATCGCCGTGGCCATTTCCGTCGCCTCGGGGGCCTTCCCCGTGGGATACGAGCTCTCCATCGCGCGCACCCTGCAGTTCCTGCCGTTCTTCGTCGCCGGGATGACCGTGCGACCCGAACACATCGCCCGGCTCAAGGACACCCGCGCCCTGTCGGTGGCCACGCTCCCGGTCTTCGCCACCGTCGCAGCGGTCTGCTACTGGGCAGTGCCGCACGCACCGATCGGCTGGTTCTACCGCAGCGGCAGCGCGGCAGGGCTGCATGCCGGATTCGCCCGATGGGCCGCTGAGTCCATCGCCATCAACCTCGGCGGCGCCGTCCTCGGTGTGCTCTTCCTCGCCGTCATCCCGCGCCAACGCTCCTGGATCACCGCGCTGGGAACCGCCAGCATGTGCGGCTTCCTGCTCCACCCCTTCATCCAACGCACCCTCATCCACGAGGGCGTCTACACCTCGGCCTTCACCGGCAGCGCCATCGGCCTGACCCTGCTCACCGCGCTCGCCATCACCGTGGCCCTCGCGCTGTGCACCCCCGTCGTCGCGAAGACAATCAGGCCTCTGGTCGAACCCAGCCTCCGCTGGCTATTCCGCGACACCCCGCCAGAAGCACATACCGGATCAATCGACACGACAGACGTGGATAGCACAACCCGCCCCCCACCGAGCTGGCGACCTCCCCTATGAAGATCACCTCCGCTGGCCATTGAGGCGCCGAATGGCTGCAGGATTAGGTACACCCTCACGCTACGTCGCGAAGGCACTGGCGTCGACGGAACCCCCTGGGCCGGTCCGCACGGGCCCCGGCCCCGGCACCGGTCCGTTCTCCCTCGCCCGCGTCACCGTGCATCGGACCCGGGCAGGGCTTCGCAGGTGGCGGCTCCGGTGGAGCCGCCTGCGTCGGCGCTGAGCATCGCGCCACCGTCAAGACACGAGGAGGGGAGGTGCCCCGGTCGAAGGCACGCGCCCTCAGTTGGGGCACCTCCCGGGAAGGCCCGCAGCAAGAGACCCGTGGCTCGGGACGAGGACCCGGCCACGAAATGTCCAGGACAGCGGGCCCCGATGGGCTGCTCCCCCTCCCGCAGGACTACGCGGGCGGAGCCGGATCCAACATGCCGGCAAGGTAGTCGTGAACCGCCTGCTCGGGCAGGCGGAAGGAACGTCCGATCCTGATCGCGGGCAACTCACCGCGGCGGATCAGCCGGTACACCGTCATCTTCGACACCAGCATGACCGACGTGGCCTCCGCCACCGTCAGGAAGGACGCGTCGCCTGGGAGCGGCGCTTGCTCCCCCGTACCGCCGCAGTCCGACTCAGTCGTGTCCGGCAGCTCCACCGCTGTCCCAGCGGGGCCGATGAGCAGGTCGTCCAACGCGACGACCTTGACCGGCCAGCGGTCTCCCTGACGCCACTTGGCTGGGGACTCCGCCCCGACCAGAGCGGACAAGCGCTCCGAGGGTTCCCCGTGGAACCGAACCCGGCGAGGCGGACCGTCGTGCAGATCCGACCAGTCCCATGTAGAACCACCCGTACCGGCGACAGTGTCGAAGACGGCCAACGTCCTGCCCCGGAAGCAGCCGACGACCGCCGCAATACGATCTGGATCAAAATCCATCCCGGTGCTACGTCCCCGGTATACAGGCCATTCCCCCAGGACGACGTCACCAGCAGTCGAAGGATCATTAAGGACCTCGCCGCCACGCCGGGCGACACTGACAATCAGGACCTGGTCCCGCACGGCCTTCGAAAGCCCACCGGAACCTCGCTCGAAACCGGACGTCGGCCTCTCGACGCCCCCGTCGACTCGGCCCATGAACCGCTGGAATGCCTCTGCCCTCTCCTGCAGCGTCGGCCCGGGCACCCCGTACTCCAACACCTGCCGGTACGACGACGTTACCGAGACAGCCTTATCCGTCCCGATGGGCTGCGTGTTCATGCCTCCCGCCTCTCATCCTCGGTCAGGTCCCCGATGTCCGTGTCCTTGAGCAGGCAGAAGAGGTCCTCCACCCCACGCTCCCTCAGCCACTTCAGGGCATGGAAGCGGTGCGAGCGGACAGTCACCTCAGCGATACCCAGCTCACCGGCCACCTCACTGGTCGACATACCCAGGCCCCAGCACCTCCAGATCACCTGGTACGGCTGTGCTGGCATCGACCGCATCCTCTGCCAGATAAGCTCAAGAGTCTTCTGCCGCACCACCACCTGCTCCGGGGTCCGCGGCACGCGGTAGTACTCCAACCACACCGCGCCCACCCGGGCCTGGGCGGCAGACCTCTGCCGGAACCGGTCGACGGCCTTCTTCCGGCACACCGCCTTGAGCCACGCCGTCTGCCGCCGCACTCCCTGCCGACGCAGCTTCGGCCACTGCTCGATGATGGCCACGAACGCCTCGTCGGCCAGGTCCAGGGCAGCCTGGCGCTCCCGGGTCATCCCCAGGCAGTGCCTGAACACCTCGTCATAGGTGGCGTGGAACAGGGCCGTCAACTCCTCCCGCTCCGAAGCAGTCCGCCCGGCCACCGCTCAGGGCCTTCTTTCTGTACCGACCTGTACCCGCATTCTCGGCCCCCCATCCCGGCCCCATGCTCGACAACCGAGCCGGGCGGCGCCTTCTCCAGCACATCCAGTAAGGTGCGCCGTCGCTGCCATTCGCTCACCACCAGCTGCATCAGCGCCAGAGCACCGACCACGCACAGCCCGACCAACGACACGTGCGCAAGCGCCCACGGCGCCCACGCGAAGATCCGAGAAGTGTTCCTCACACCTCTTAATCGAACGAGCCGTCAAAAGCGTTGAAGAGTACCGATCACCCGGGCGGCCACCATGTTTCCCGGAGCCAACTGAGCCCCGGGAAACATGGCCCCTGCAACTATCCAAGGGCGGCACAGTGCCGGTTAATTCACGGAATCGGGATTGCTCCCCGACGACCGGCACCTGATCCGTCCATGGCGGCACAGGCTGCCGCCGACCGGACGACACGGCGAGGGCGAAGTTCCTCATCCGGCGCACCGTGATCATGGTCATCGTCGCGTGGTACGCCTCGCCCGGGCGAGCGGCTGCTCTCGCGGTCCTGGCAGGGGAGCACCTCTCACCTGTGCTCCCGGGCACTCCAGGAAGCCACACCAGGCACCGCTCCGGGTCACGGCTCGACTCGCACACACTGCGGAGGGCTGCACCCGCCGAGGCCGGTCTCCGATGGCGGTTCCACCGGCAGTCACGGCCGCCCCCGTCGGGGAGATGCAGCGCTGTCGGTGGCGCAGCAGTGGCGCTCAGGGCCGTGACCTGGCGCGCAATCTCTGTGCGGTTCCTGTCGGGGTCAGCACAGGACGATCTGGCCGTCGGCCGGTCGTAGGGGTGGTGGAAGTTCGGCGGTGCTGGTCAGCAGGGTGTGCAGGCGCTGGGCGAGGGTGGTGTTGCGGTGGGGTTCGGTCCGGGTCAGGGCGAGCCGCAGGGCTTCTTCCTCGCCGACCAGGATCACTTTGCTCTTGCCGCGGGTGACGGCGGTGTAGAGGAGGTTGCGGCGCAGTATGAAGGCGCCGGTGGTGGTGAGGGGGATGACGACGATGGGGTACTCGCTGCCCTGGGCGCGGTGGACGGTGATGGCGTAGGCGTGCAGGACGTCGTCGAGTTCGTCGAAGGCGTAGGTGGCGGTGTCTCCGTCGTCGAGGGCGATTTCGAGTTCGCGTTGTTCGGTGTCCAGGGTGATGACGGTGGCGGTGGTGCCGTTGAAGACGCCGTTGGGTCCTTTGGTGGCGTCGTTGCGGGTGGGCATGACGCGGTCGCCGAGGCGGAAGGGGCGGGCGTCGCACCAGTGCTGGGCGTCGCCGTCGCGGGCGGGGTTGAGGGCGTCCTGCAGGCGCAGGCCCAGGTCGTGGGTGCCGGTGGGGTGCTTGCGGGTGGGGCACAGGACCTGGATGTCGGCGGGGGTGATGCCGTAGGCGTCGGGCAGACGGCGGGTGACCAGGTCCAGGACCAGGTCGGGGATCTTGGCGGGGTTGTTCTCGCGCAGGTACCAGAAGTCGCCGCCGTTGGCCGGGGCCTGGCCGGTGATGATGCGGTGGGCGGCCGCGGTGATGGCGGAGCCCTGGTCCTGGCGGAAGACGTGGCTCAGCGCAGTGCGCGCGACCGCGGGCACGCGCAGGAGGTCGGCCAGGACGGTGCCGGGGCCGATGTTGGGGAGTTGGTCGGTGTCGCCGACGAGCAGGAGGTGGGCGCCGGTGGGAATCTTCTCGAGCAGGCGTTCGCACAGGGGCAGGTCGAGCATGGAGGCCTCGTCGATGACGAAGAGGTCCGCGTCCATGGGGTCGCGGTCGAACAGGTGCTCCGACGGTGCCTGGCCGGGGCGTAGGAGGCGGTGGACGGTGGTGGCCTGACTGCCGGTCAGCTCACTCAGGCGCTTGGCGGCCCGCCCGGTGGGCGCGGCCAGGCTGACCTGCGCGCCGGCGGCCTCGGCCACCTCGACGATCATGCGGACAGTGAAGCTCTTCCCGCAGCCCGGTCCCCCGGTCAGCACCGACACCGGCGCGGTCAGCGCCATGCGCACGGCCTGCTCCTGGGCCGGGTGCAGGGGCGGCGCGTCCGCGCGCAGCGGCAGCGGGTCGCTTTCCCACTGGCCGCGGCGGGCCAGAGAGGTGGGGGCGCGGTGCAGCCGGGCCAGGTGGCGGGCCAGGGACGTCTCGGCGGCGTGCAGGCGGCGGCTGAAGACCACCGGGGTCTGGCGGCCCAGATGCGGCTGGAGTTCAACAAGGAGCCTGCCGTCGGCGTGCAGGGCGTCGAGTTCGCGCGGCAGCAGGGCCTGCTCCTGGTCCAGGATCCGGGCGGCCTCGCGCAGCAGGGTGGCCTCGGGGAGGTAGCAGTGGCCCTGCAGTCCGGTCTGGTCCAGGGCGTGGAGCAGACCGGCGCGCAGGCGCTGGGGGCTCTGTTCGGGGATGCCGAGCCACAGGGCCAGGGTGTCGGCGTAAGTGAAGCCGATGCCACGGACCTCGGCGAGCCGGTAGGGGTGCTCCTGGATCAGGGCGGGGACATGGTCGGTGTCGGTGGCGAAGTGCTGGACGATCCGCGGGGCGTGGCCTGCGGGGACGCCGGCGCCGTGCAGGAGCAGCATGAGTTCGCGGATGTCCTGGTGGAGCTGCCAGGCGGCGATGATGCGGGCGTAGCGGCCGGCCCCGATCTGGTGGACCTCCAGCAGCCGCTCCGGGGTCTCTTCCAGGATCTGCATGGTGTGGTCGCCGAATTCGGCGACGATGGCGTCGGCAAGTTTGGGGCCGATGCCTTTGATCAGCCCCGACGCGAGGTAGCGGCGCATGGCGTACACGGTCGCGGGCAGGGTGTGGGTGCAGTCGGTGGCCTGGAACTGGGGTCCGCGGGTGGGGTGCTGGCCCCAGGTGCCGGTCAGGCGCAGGCTCTCGCCGGGCTGGACGCCGTGCAGGATCTGCCCGGCGGCCCTGACCGGGTCCTGGCCGTCGACCGCGAGGAGGACGACGGTGAAGCTGGAGCGGTCGGCGAACACCACCCGCTCCACGATGCCCTCCAGCGTGATGTCACCGTCGGGCTGTCGTGCCGTCATGTCTCCTCCTTCCGGGGGCTGCGCCGGTCGTGTCACCATCGCAGAGGATCGCTCTACGCACAGTAGCGGGTCGTGATCATCGTGAGGGAAGGAACGCATGGGGGTACTCCCCTGCGGGTATCGCCTCGTTGGCGATGGGTCCCTCAGCCGGTGGTTCCGGTTCCCGGCCCCGGGCGGGGCGGGTGGCTTCGGGTGCGGTGGAGTTGGCGGCACAGCTGGTCGGTGCGGCGCTCGGGGAACCGGTCACTGGAGAGCCACAGGCCGTGGCCGGGGTCGGAGGCCGGGGTCAGCCAGACCGGGATGCCGAGCAGCAGGGCGCGCAGGCAGGTGTCGGAGGTGCCGCCGGATTCGGGGTCGAACTCTTCGTGGAAGGCGATGACCAGGCGGGGTTCCTCGGCCAGGAGCATGCGTTGGTTGCGTTCAGGGCCGGCCCAGTGCCAGCTGCGGGGGCGGCGCTGGCGTTCGGCGTTCCAGGCGACGGGGTAGCAGCGGTGGCGCCAGGCGGGGAGCTGGTGGTGTTCGCACCAGCGGTGGGCGGCGCGGTCCGCGCCGGTCGCAGCGCCCTCGATGATCACGAGGCGTTCGCCGTAGCGGGCGGCGAGCCGGTCCAGGACCGCGGTGACCGTGTCGGGCCAGGGCCAGCGACGGGAACCGCAGACCAGGACCCGAGGTTCATCCATCAGCACGGCCGCTCCCCCGGGCCCGGATCGGACGTGGGCACGGTGGTGGTGATGTGCTGGTGGTGGGCGAAGGCGTCGAACGGCTCCCAGCCGGTCAGGGCGATATCGGCGGCGGGCGAGTCGGCATGGACCGGGCAGCGCTGGGCGCGCCAGCGCAGCTGGGAGGCGTACGGCAGGTGGGTGAGGTCGTAGACGGCCATCGGGGTCCCGGTCAGATGGTCCGTCAGTTCCCTGCGGTGCGAGCGCGGGCGGCCGGACGGGACCGGGACGATCGCCCACTGACCGGTGTCCTTTGCCTGGTGGGTCAGGGTGTTCGGGCAGCGGGTGCGGCGGACGGTCGCTGACACGCACGGCGTCTGCGCGACTGGCCCGGGGGCTAGGTAGAGGGCGTGGAGCAGGCACACGACGTCCCGGCGGGCGGGGGTGCCAGCCGTGGGCGGGGGCACCGGCGGGTCGGCGGGGCGCGGGGTGAACTGCCCGGCGTCGATCAAGCGGCGGGTACTCACGCCCAGGTGGCGGCGCAGCGCGGCCAGGCGTCCCAGGCGGGCGGTGGGGGGTGGTTCGGTGGCGGGGCACAGGGGCGGGTGGGCGACGCGGCACCAGGGGGTGCCGTCGGCCAGGGGGTGGGCGATGCCGTCGGCCAGGTGCCAGCGCAGGTCGGTGGGGACCAGCGCGACGGGCAGTTCGTGGGGGTGCAGCGGGACGGGGCGGCCGTCTGCGCGGTAGTGCCACTCGACCCGGTTGCCGCACAGGGCGCAGGGCCGGCTCTGGGCGGCGCGCAGCAGCCGGGTGCGGGTGTCGGGGTGCAGGCGCAGCGCGCGGTGGGTGCGGTGGCCGGGGCGGGAGCCGTCCCAGTTGCGGCCCGCGGGGGCGGGGCTGGGAACGTGGTCGGGGTCGATCGGGCACATGGATGCGCACTGTGGCAGTCGCAACACGGTACGGCCGGTGCCACGGCGCGGATGTCCCCCACTCGGCGGCATCTGTCGAATTCGGGTTCGTTTTCTCGCTGCTGCGTTCGCCAGCAGTTGCCCGTTGGGGTGATCTCGATGGTGCCGCGGCGGCTGTGATGCGGGGTCAGGCGCGGGTGGCGGGCGGGAGTTCGTGGCTCTGGCAGAGGGTCTCGACCAGGGTGGCGACGGGCACGCCGAGGGCGTGGGCCAGGGCGTGGACGGTGGCAAGGGTGCCGACGGTGCGGCCCTGCTCGATCTCGATCAGGGTGCGCCGCGACAGGCCGCTGCGCTCGGCCAGCTGGTCGTAGCTCCAGCCGCGCTCGGCCCGCAGCCGCGCCAGCTCCAGGCGCAGCGCGTTCAGGTCCGGGTCCGGCGGCAAGATCGTCACTCGACCATGGCACGGTGCAGACCCCTGCCCTGTCAGTGCAGAGCTCTGCCCTACTTCTCCTGCTTCCCCGACTCCCCGGACAGGGCAGAGATCTGCACTAGGGTGTGCGCCGCTCCCCCACGGCCCAACGGACCGTCACCGGAGCCGGCACCGAACACGAGAAGGGCGAGGACAGGGATGGTGAAGCGGGTGGGTCCGCAGACAGCGCGATCCGGGGCCCGGCGGGCCTGGCGGGTGGACATCAGCCCCGAGCCGCGCCGGGTGACCTGCTCGGTACCGGGCTGCCCCGGACCACCTCGCCCCGCGGGGCAGACCACGCAGGAGGCCACCTTGGCCCACCTGGCCGCGCACGCCCAGCACGAAACCCCTGGCCTACCACCTGCGCACCTGCCGCTGCCACGCCCACGGCTGCACCTGGCACCCCCGCCACCGCGGCTGTACCGGGCCGATCCAGCTGACCGTCTTCCGCCGCCACCACGGCCGCACCTGGCAGCTTGCCGACACCTGCACCGGCTGCGCCCGGGCCATCCCCCATGCCGCACCCGTCCCCGACCCCCAGCCTCCAACCGGGTCCCTCGCGCCATCGCGGAGCCGTCCAAGGCCTACTCGACCTATGGGCCGCAGAGGCGAACCGGGCTCCCCTCTCCGCCAGGCGATGCTCCTCGAAGCCGTGCTGCACTACTTGGAAGCAGCACTCAGCCCACAGGTTCCGTCGGCGGCGCGTATCCTCGCACTGGCCTGCCTGCTGCGTGCCGACGCGGACGGCTTCGCCCGACTGCCCCACGGCCTGCTACGGGCGCTGCGCCTGGCCCACCACAGCAACCATCTCGCCGCCATCCTGACCGAGGAGCGGTGGCTGCGCCCCGCGCCGGGCACACCGGAGCAACGGTCCGACCCACCTGGCACCGGTCTCGCCGTGCGCTTGAACGATCTCGCGGCCAGCGCAGCCCTGGCCGGCACCGGCCGCCGTTTCCGGCGAGCCCTGTTCGACTGGGTATCCGCACTGCTGACACACCACCAGGTTCGGGCACTGGACTGCGCCTCCCGCCTCGCCGTGCTCCGCCTCGCCGTCGACCCGTGCGGCATCGCGGACAGCACGACGGCTTCCCCGACCGCCGGCTGCGCCCGAGGTGCTGCGGCCCAGGGGCCCACCGCTTCCACCGACCCGCCGGACACACAGGCCATGCGCGGCGAGTGGAGCTTCTGGCCCGGGCAGGCCACCGACCGGACGCCCGCCCCGCCTGAAGCATCGCGATCGGCTCCCCCCGGCGTCATGCTGAGTCACTCATGAGAAGCGGAGCGCCCCAGCCCGGGGGCACCGTGCCGATCACCTGGGCCCAGGCGAACCTCGGCGCGCTGGTCCGCTGGACCGCCCGCACCCGTGAACGCACCGTCATCACCAACCATGGAATCCCGGCCGCCGCCCTGATCAGTGCCGAGGAACTCGCCTACCTCGAGGACGCCACCCTGGCCCGGCACCAGGTCGGCGAACAGGACAGCGGGGAGAGGCGGCGAAGCATGCCCAACGGGCCAGCCAACGGGTCCGGGCGGGCAGTGCCGTAGGGCCCTACGCCCACACCGCGGTACTGGCGGGCGACTGCGACATGACCGCGCTGGTCCCGCAAGCCGGCATCCGACCGCGGCCCCGACTTGGCTATCGTGTGCTCGATCGAAACATGGGGCACGAACACAGCGGCAACAGCCGCGGAGGAGCAGCCGAGTGGGGGCAGGCACAGTGGGGTGGAAACGCGTGCCTGTCGGCCTCGAGGCCGTGCGCTGGGCTACCCGGGGCCAGCTGCGGAAGGTGTTGCTGGTCGTGCACAACGTGACCTCGGCGACGCGGCTGCTGGACGTGGTCCCGCTCTTCCGTGACGATCTGAGGGTCCAGCTGCTGACGTCATGGACCGAGTCGTCGCCGTTCGACGACGGCGTGGCGGAGCTGCTCGCGCGGATCGGGCTGCCCGTCCTACCGTGGAAGCAGGCGCTGGAAACCCCTGTGGATCTGGCCGTCTCTGCGAGCTTCGGCGGCCAACTCAACCTGCTTTCAGCTAAATTGGCCGTATTGTCACATGGGGTCGGATATAATAAAAGACTGGGGACGCCGGACGCCGGACGCCGGACGCCGGACGCCGGACGCCGGACGCCGGACGCCGGAC
>Ga0302314_10022317_pt1 | contig 10383 bp, 8 predicted proteins | sample III_Palsa_N2_3_FD_200533 | JGI IMG/M metagenome (GOLD analysis project Ga0302314, IMG submission 200533) | Peat permafrost microbial communities from Stordalen Mire near Abisko, Sweden - III_Palsa_N2_3 | ecosystem: Environmental > Terrestrial > Soil > Palsa > Peat permafrost | place: Sweden... | reverse complement strand
TGATCTGGCGCCGCGCCCCGTTCCGCTGGGCCAATGTGTTCAAGCTCTACCTGACCCTGCTGTTCGGCGGCATCGGCCTGTACGGTCACCTGATCCATCCGCGGGCGGTGGTCGAGCTGATCCCGCCCTTCTTTCCCCTGCGCCTGGCCTCCAGCTATGCCAGCGGCGTTCTGGAGCTGGCCTTCGCGGTTCTGCTCTGGACGCGATACGCCCGCGTCACAGCCTGGGTGATCATCGGCTATCTCGTGCTGGTTCTGCCGTTCAACATCTATGGCTGGACCATCGCCAGCAATGTTCCGAGCTACGCCAATTCGCCGAACTATCTGTGGCTGCGCGTGCCGATGCAGGCCGTGTTTATCGCCTTCGCCTATTTCGGCACGCTCGGCGATAGGCCGAGACCCAGGTTCGCCAAGTCATAGTAATTCGCCGGATAGCCAACGCGTTGAGCAACGAAATTTCGGTCCCAGCGTTTTCTTGCCGAACTTCACTTTAAGACTCGGAGAGATCAGATGGACAAGAATCGCATCGACGGCGCGGCCAAGGAAATCAAGGGCGCCGCCAAGGAAGCCTTCGGCAAGGTCACCGGCAATACCGGTAAGCAGGTCGCGGGCGCCGCCGAAAAGAACATCGGCACGGCCCAGCGTAAGATCGGCGAAACCGCCGACAAGGCCCGCGGCTAAAGCCACCGGTTTCTCGTCGACTTGGCTCCAGCGCCGCTCTACGGCGCGGTGTTGGAGCCTGAAAGCCTTCCTTCATCCGTGAAGGGAGGCTTTTGTTATTCAGCCGCGACGGACGGACGGGTTACGGCCATCCGAAGCGCTTCAGCAAAAGCCTTGGTGATCAACGGCAGCGCAGGGTCCTGAAAGATATGCTTGTGTTCGCCGGGGACGAAAAGAATCGGCGTCCCTGGGGCGGCCGCTTTCCAGATCTGGGTCGAAACCGGCGCGAGTTCTTCGCTGACGACCAGCATCGTCGGCGACACCTGGCGACTCGGACGATAGACATCGAGCGCTCGGCCTCGCGTCAGGGCCAGCAATCGCGTCTTTAGCTTGAAAACATATTTCGGAAACAGCCGGGCGGTCACCGCGATCGCCAGGCGTCGGCCGAGGTCAAAGTCGCTGAACCACACCTTCATCGGCGCCAAAACCACCGAGAAGCCGCGCGGTTTAGGCAGGTAGAAGTCCCGGTTCGCTTCGCTGACGAAGAAGGCGTCGAGGATGGCGACGAACGGCACCTCGCGCCCCTCCCTCACCAGATGCTGCGCGGCCTCGTGGGCGACGTCGGCGCCGAAGCTATAACCCGCGATCAGGAGGGGACCGGTCGGGCGCCGCTGCGCGATCCGTTGCGCGACGATCGCGCCGGTCCGCTTCAGGTCGCAAAGAACGACCGCCTTATCTTCAAGTCCTGGCGCCTCGATGATCTCGAAGCGCGCCTTTGACCTCAACTTGCGACGGAAATGGGCCAGGGCCGGCTCGTCTCCCAACATGCCCGGCACGAGGAAGACCAGGGGCAGGGTGTCGGGCCCCGGTCTTATGCCCGTCCGCAACACCTCCGCCAGGTCCGCGGGCTTCATGTCGGGCGCCATCATGTCCAGGGACAGTTTTCGGCCCAGCGTCTTTTCCAGGCTGACCATGAGATTGAGGCTATCGAGCGAGTCGCCGCCCGCGTCCCTCCAGGTCAAGGCCGGATCGAACTCGTCGAGCGAAAGAATATCGATCCAGGCGAGACGTACCGTCTCCTGCAGAGAGTCCGCTTCGCTAAGCAACATTTACCCCCAAGAACAGCGGCCCGCTTATCAGGCTTTGACGCTAAAGGCGCCGTGCAATCCATTTGAATACAAATGGTATATCGGCGCGAACCTACAATCCTACGAGAATGATGTTTCTCAATGGTTATGGCAACTGCCGTGGTCGACGCGCCTTACTGCAAAGGTTAGCGATCTACTTCATCGAGAATCTTGGCTCCGTCACTCTCATGGCGCGAGACCTGCCGACGGCTGCGCGCGATTTGCTCAGGCGGCTAGGAGTCGGCGTCGTTCAATGAAGGTCGCGGCGCCAGCGCCGCAATGGCGAGGCCGGCGACAATATCAGCTTGCGCATTTGCGGGTGGTTTCCAGAGAACGGCACACGTCTTTCCTTGAGGGCGCAACCAAACATCGAGATTTCGTTCCCGGAATCGAGGCGTTGTCGGGATTTTAAATGTAATGATATCGAAGAATTGCCAGAATAAACATGATGTTGCAATAGATTTTTGCGCTTCTTGACCTGAGTTTGTCCGGTCTATTAATTTTAATGGTCCAAAATATTTATAACTTTCTGGAAATTTTCGGTTTCTCGATTTCGTGGCGTAGTCGCCGCCGATTCTGTTTTGGAGTCATTGGTAAAGACGAAATTCCGACGCCTGGTCTTAACTATCCGTCAGTCACATCCGCGCGATATTCCCTGCAAAGTCGAGGGGACCGTGACGATGTCAGTGCAATCCAGCCCTCGGGACCCTGCATCGGCCCCGCACTCGTCACCGGTCGCCTCTTCTATCCACTTGAGCCGAAACCTGATTGTCCAGGCCTCCGGCATGACCATGGTCTGCCTCATGGGGCTGGCGGTGCTTCCCTGGCCGTCGGTGCTGATCTGGAGCCTGGCCACCCTCGGGATCGTTGGCGCCGAAAGCCGCTGTCTTAGGCTTATCGAGCAAGGCGGCGAGGCGTCCCGCAAGGCGATGCGGTGGGCGCCGGTCCTGCGGGTTCTGGCAACCTGCATCTATGCCTTCGCCGCCCTGGTGTTGATCGCCAGGGGCGGGCCGGGGGAGCGCTTGTTCGCCTTCGCCCTGATGAGCGTGTCGATGGTTCATGTGGTGATGCGCTACTACCGATCGCCGCGCGTCGTGGCCGCGAGCCTGGCGCCCTATATGGTCATCCTCGGCCTTGTGGGGCTGGGGCTGATGCGAAAAGCCCTGCTCGCCGGTCATTGGCTGAGCGCGCTGGCGCCGGCCTTCACCATCGCCATGTTCGCGGTGCAGTTCTGGTCGGCGCGGGCGCAGCTCTCCGGCGCCTGGGTCGAGCTGATGAGCGCGCGCGAGGCGGCCGAACAGCGTGAGCGCGCCGCCGAGACCGCCAATCGGGCCAAGTCGCAGTTCCTGTCCACCATGAGCCACGAACTGCGCACGCCCCTGAACGGTGTGCTCGGCATGGCCCAGGCCCTGGCCGGTGATCAGCTCACGCGCGCCCAGTATGAGCGCGTCAGCGTCATCCGCCGCTCCAGCGAAAGCTTGCTCTCCGTGCTCAATGATCTGCTGGACCTGTCCAAGATCGAAGCCGGCGCCCTTGATCTGGAGGTGTCCGAGTTCGATCTGGAGCATCTGATGCGCGGCGTCGCCGCCGCCTACCGGCCGCTGGCGGCCAAGAAGGGGCTTAGCTTCGAGTTCGACAGCACCGAGGCGGCCAAGGGACGCTATCTGGGCGATTCCCCGCGCATCCGGCGCGTCCTCTACAGCCTGGCCGACAATGCGGTGAAGTTCACCGAGGCGGGCGGCGTGATGATGAGCGCCGACGTCGATGAGGGCTACGTCGTGGTGCGTGTTACGGACACGGGCATCGGCATCGACGAGGCCGACCACCAGCACCTGTTCGAGGGCTTCTACCAGGCCGACGCCACCCTGACCCGTCGTTACGGCGGCGCCGGAGTCGGGCTGGCGGTCTGTCGCCAGCTGACCACCCTGATGGATGGAACCATTGAGGCGACCAGCACGCCGGGCGAGGGATCGATCTTCACCGTACGGCTGCCGCTGCGGCGGGTGCAGGCAATCAGGCCTGAAACGGCGCAGGCCGGCGGACCGGCGGAGCGGCTGACCGAACTGCGCGTGCTCGCCGCCGAGGACAACGCCACCAACCAGCTGGTCCTGCGCACCCTTCTGGCGACCGCCGGGGTCTCGCCCACCATCGTCGACAACGGCCGCCAGGCCGTCGAAGCCTGGGAGACCCAGGATTGGGACATCGTCCTGATGGACATCCAGATGCCGGAGATGAACGGCGTCGATGCTACCCGGGCCATTCGCCTGCGCGAGGCGCAGACCGGCCGCGCCCGCACGCCGATCATCGCCGTCACAGCCAACGCCATGACCCACCAAGTGGCCGAATACGGCGCGGCCGGCATGGACGGGGTGGTGCCCAAGCCGGTGGACAACCTCTACCTGCTTGCGGTGATGGACCAGGCGCTGGCCCAGGATCAGGCGGACGGCGACGCCTATGCAGTGGCGTGATCGGCCAACCGCCTAGTCCGCCAGGAACGTCTCCGTCTCGCGCATGAAGACCTCGAGCTGGTCGTGGTGAACCCAGTGGCCGGCGCCCTCGACATTCACCAGCCTGGCGTTGCGGAAGTGCTCGATCCGGCCGTCGGCGACGGGATCCGAGGCCCAGGACTCCAGGCCGCGCACCAATAGGACCGGCGCTGTGATGTTGGCCCACAGCCGGTGCTGGTCGTCGTTTGACAGGCCGCCGACGCCGCCGCCCCAGCGGACATGGTTGTCGAACTTCCAGGAATAGGTTCCGTCTTCGTTCTGCAGCACCCCATGGACGGTCAGATGCCGCGCCTGTTCGGCGGACAGGTGCGGGTTCTCCTCGGCCATCCGCGCGACCGCCTCATCCAGGGTGGCGTAGCGGCGTGGGGCGCGGCCAGAGTTCTCGCGCCGATCCTTGACCCAGTGGCGAAGGCGCTGGTCGACCGTACGCTTGGTCTGTTCGGCCATCATGGCCGGCGAGGGACCCAAGCCCTCGATGGCCACGACCTTCTTCACGTTGTTCGAGAAGGCGCCGCAGTAGTTCAGGGCGATGCCGGCGCCCAGGGAATGGGAGATGATCGTCACAGGCGCTATCGCCCGCTGATGCACCAGCTGGGCGAGATCATAAATGTAGGCCGCCTGGTCATAACCGCCGCCCACCGCCCAGCCGCTGTCGCCATGGCCGCGCAGATCCGGCGCGATCACGTGGTAGCGGTCCCGCAAGCGCTCGGCGACCCAGTCCCAGTTGCGGCAGTGATCGCGGCCGCCATGGACCAGCAGCAGCGGCGGCGCCGCTTCATTGCCCCAATCGACATAGTGCAGCCGCAGGCGCTGCGAGAAATAGAAATGGGACGTAGGCCCTTCCATGGGAGACTCCGTAAAACGCCGGTGATCCTTAGCACCTTCGCCTTGGGCGCGGCGAAATTCGCGGATTCATCGTCCAGGACAAGCGTCCGGCAAAATCGACTGACGAGTCAGTAAAAATCTCTCGACGGGCTTGTCGAAGCGCCCCTTTTCAGGGCTCTCTAGCGGCGGTCGGATCGCCGCCGTGGTCGAACCTGAAGATCGAGGAGCGCGGTCGTGCGGCCCATTCGGATAAGCCTGCCTGACGGACTTGTGGAAGGCTTCGTGTCGAACGGCGTGCGCCGTTTCTACAGCCTTCCCTATGCCGCCCCCATGACCCCCGAGCGGCGCTTTAAGGCGCCTCAGCCGGTCGAGCGATGGGAGGGCGTTCGCGACGCGACGAAGCCCGGTCCTTGCGCGCCACAGAACCCGTCCGCGCCGATGGACGAGGTCGATATCGAGGCCCTGATGGGCGGGCCGAGCGCCGATGGGCCGGACTATCTGACGCTCAATGTCTATGCCCCGGAGCAGGGCGGCGACCCGCGCCCGGTCATGGTCTTCATCCACGGCGGCAGTTTCGTCGCCGGCAGCAAGGACGCCCCCGTCTATGATGGCTCAGCCTTCGCCCGCGACGGCGTCGTCTGCGTGACGATCAACTACCGGCTCGGTATCGAGGGGTTTCTGCCCCTCGATGGCGCGCCGACCAACCTTGGCCTGCGCGACATGATCGCGGCGCTGCGGTGGGTGAAGGCCAACATCGCCCTGTTCGGCGGTGATCCCGGCAATGTCACCCTGTTCGGCGAGTCCGGCGGCGCCTGGTGCACAGCTGTCCTGATGACTTCGCCGCTGGCGAAAGGCCTGTTCCACCGCGCCATCTGCCAGAGCGGGCACGTCTACATCAGCCGGGACCTTTCGCTCATGCAGCGGCTGCTTAAGCGCGTGGCCAGGCGGCTACGGGTCAAGCCGGACCGGGCGGGGTTCCTGTCGGTCGGCGTGGACAAGATGCTGGCCGCCCAGGCCTGGGCGATGCTGCCCAGCCTGTGGTTCGACATGCGCGACAAGACGCGCCGCGATCCAAGCTTCGGCATCACCCGCTACCTGCCCGTGCATGGCGACGACGTCCTGCCCGAACCCACCATCGACGCCCTCGCCAAGGGCGCGGGGCGTGAGATCGATCTGCTGATCGGCACAAACACCGAGGAAGCCAACCTCTTCTTCGTGCCCGGCGGCATTCGCGACAAGCTGAACCGCCTGGTCGTGCAGTTCTTCATCGGTAGGGCTATCCCCCGCGCCGGCGCCGCGCTTCGGGCTTACGGCCTCGGCGACAAGGGTCAAAAGCCCGGTCATGTGATGACCCGCGCCATGACCGACCTGATGTTCCGGGCCATGACCCGGCGCACCGCCGAGCTGCATCAGGGGCGGTCCTACGTCTATGAGTTCGACTGGCGATCGCCGGCGTTTGGCGGCGCCCTGGGCGCGGCCCACGCCGTGGAGCTGCCCTTCGTGTTCGACACCCTGGCCTGCGCTAGCGGCGAGCGCGGCCTGCTTGGCGCGGGTCCGCCCCAGGCGCTGGCGGACCAGATGCATGCGCTCTGGATCCGCTTCGCCACCGACGGAACCGCGCCCTGGCCGCTGTTCGATCCGGTGGAGCGGCAGATCTATTCGCTGACCAGCCAGGTCGCGGCGCATGAGCCAGTGATGCCGGCGGCCGAGTTCCTGCCTTAGCGTTTCACACCTCTCCCAAAGGGGGGAGATATATACTTGACGGAACAAACCAACCGACTCACCCTGGCTGAGCGTGACAGGCCGGTGATCGAGATAACCCCCGCTATGATTGAGGCGGGGGTGGCTGTGCTCTCGGATTGGATCATGTCCGAGCCCGACGAGAATACTCCTACATGGGTTCTGGATCGGGTTGCGGGTCAGGCTTTCGCAGCGATGGAATCTCGCCGTAAAACGTAGAGAAATCGCCCATTAGGGCCAGGACATGTGTCCTGGTGACATTGAGCTGGGGAATGGTGAAGGCGGTGACGCCGCCGACCTTGGGCAGATCGTAGCGAGCGGCATTTTGCGCAGCTTCATGCTGAACTGGTATGTATCTCCGTACCCACGTCGTCGTGATTTTCTTCCGGCCCTCAGGCGCATCGCTGATGATGACGACTGTAGACCACGCTCCATGGACGATGTGATTTCGCTTCGTGTTCTGCTTTGTTAGCCGCTCGCAAAGCGTACCAAGGCGCTTTGCGCCGTCATTCGTCAGGCGTATTGCGCCAAGTGCCGTCAGCACATCCTTCATCTGCTTGGTGCCCATGGAAGCAAACACCGCCATGGCAGCGTTTCCGTCTGTCCCCAGCAGTTCGCGGAAGATCATCTGCACGAAACCTTCCATGCGACTCCAGGCATCCATATATTGACCGAGCGCCAGATCGCGCGGTTCCTCTGACAGGCTTGGAATCTGATATGGTTCGCTCATGACCGATAAACCCCCGAAGGTCGAAGACGAGCCTGGCGCGCAAGAGCGCTTCGATCAGGCCATCAAGAACGCGCTGGCGACGCCGCCAAAGCCGCGCAAGCCTACGCGCCGGACCGAGGCTGAGGTAGAGCGACTCTTGGCGAACGCCATCAGGGATCGCGATGCGTTTAAGGGCAAGCGCAGCGAACACCATCAGATGGCGGCGATGGCGGTAACGGGTTTTGAGCGAGAACTTCGGGCGCTTCGCGAAGGCGCCGACATTAGCGCTGACGACGCCTCGCCTGGATCAGCCTAGCCTTCTGCTTACGCGTGCGCGGCTTGACCAGTCCGCCGATAGGTGAGGCGCTTGCCGGTTGATCCCTTGAGGGCTTCGTCAGTGCGCATCGTGTCATCGACGCCGAGCGCGATGCGGTTGTTATAGCGGAAGTCAAATTCGGCGAGGTAGCGGGACAGATGGGCCTCGCTGACGTGGTGATAGGTCCCGATCACGCCGCGCTTGAGGATCGAGAAGAAGCCCTCGACCGTGTTCGAATGGGCGTTGCCGCGAACGTATTCCTCGATCCCGTGATTGACGGTCTCATGGCTGGAAAACTCGCGGCCGATGGGGCGGTACTGGCCCGCGTCGTCGGTCATGAGGGCCGACTGGCGGCTGACGTGCTTGACCATGATCGGGCGCAGGGTTTTGCCGGTCACGTTGGCGACGTGGAACGAACGGGCGCGACCGCCGCGCTCGACCAGGGTGAAAGCCACCTGTTTGCCGACCGCGCCGATGTTCTTGGCATTGCGCTTGGACAAGCGCTTGTTCTTTTCCTTGCCGCCCACGAACGTCTCGTCGGCTTCCACGACCTTGCCTTCGCCGCCCATGGGGGACGCGGCTTCGGGAGGCAGGGACATGGCTTCGCGGATGCGGTGGGCCATGAACCACGCCGACTTGTAGGTGATCCCGAGGGAGCGATGCAGCTGGTGAGCCGAGACGCCTTTCTTGCTGGACGCCATGAGCCGAAAGCCGAGCATCCACTTGGACAGCGGGATATGCGAGCGCTCGAACACAGTCCCCATCGTGACCGAAAACTTCGTGCGGCATGACTTGCAGATGCAGAGGCCCGGCGCGGTAGACTTGCCCTGAAGGCGCGTGACCTGTTCCGCCTCGCCGCAGCGGGGGCAATAGGGACCGTTCGGCCAGCGTTGCGCCTCAAGGTGCAAACGGGCCGCTTCGTCGTCGTGATAAATCTTGGCGGTCAGGGCAGTCATTGGCGGAAATTCCTCTATGCCGCCAACGTACTAGCTCAATCTTGTTCCGTCAAGTATATAACTACCCCCAAAGGGAGAGGGAGGGACCCAGCGAAGCTGGGAGGGTGAGAGGTTACGCTGCTTCAGGTAGGCGGCCAAATGCTGGCCAAGCTCTCCGACCTCAAGGTGATGGGTAGCGTCTAGACGGTCGTCTCGATAGCGACCGCTTGAGCCAGGATCGAGTCACGTTCCTGCGCGGACATGCCCTTCGACATGGGTTTCCGCATCAGCAGGGCCGCCAGGGCCAGGGGCAGCAGCAGGGCGCCGCTGACGTCGAGCACCGGCGTGAAGGTCCCGAACCGGTCGGCCACAATGCCCGCCGCCGCCGGACCCAACGAGGCCGCGGCCGTCAGCAGCCAGACCAGAGACAGCACGGCGCTGCCGGTGGCCGGGCCGAAATACTCGATCAGCAGCACGGTGATGGTCAGATAGGCCGTCCCCCAGCCAATGCCGAACAACACGGCGAAGATATAGGCCATCCCATGGGAGCCCGCCGAGCCCAGCACCATCATGCCCAGGCCCTCCAGAATCAGCCCGCCCACCAGCAGACGGCGGGCGTTCAGCCAGTCGCCAAGCAGGCCGGAGCCGCCCTTGGCCATGGTCGCCATCAGGGCCTGCAGGCTGAGCATCAGGGCGGCGAAGGACGAGGGAATGCCCATCTTGGAAAAGTGGATGACGGCGGCGCTGTGGACGATGGTGACGCAGGCCTCGGTCACCACCATGCCCGCCGCGAGAATGGCGAACTGGGGCGTCAGCACCGCGGCGCGGTAGCTCCAGGCCGGCGCCGCGCCCTGATCGACCCCGGCCGCGACAGCCTCTTCGGCCGACGCCGGCGCCTTGTCGCGGATGAGCAGGCCGCACAGCAGCCCCAGGCCCACGGCGATCGCCGCCAGCACCCCCCAGTAGACGCGCCAGCCCTCGCCGGCGATCAGCGCCTGCGCGGCGGGCGGCCCGGCCACCCCGCCAAACGCCCCGCACATCAGATAGGCGCCGATGATCCGGCCGGACTTTTGCGGAAACCACTTCGCCACCAGATAGACGCCCGGAATATTGGCGCTGAGGGTAAAGCCCAGGCCCATGAAAGCGGCGCCCAGATAGAATTGCCAAAGGGCATGGGTCAGGGCCGCCAGCGCAAACCCCGCCGCCAGGGTGAAGCCGCCCGCGGCCATGGTCCAGCGGGCGCCGATGCGGCTGGCCAGGGCCATGGGCACGGGGCTGGTCAGACAGCAGGAGAGGCCAAGAATGGAAAAGCTGACCCCGGCCTCGGTCTGGGTCCAGTGCAGCGCCTTGATCATCTCGAACAGCACGACGCCAAGCGACATGAAGGTCGCCGCGCTGATGAAGAAGAACATGATCGATACGGCGATCAGGATCAGCCATTTCCGATGCATGAATCGATTACCTGGGCTTCGCAAAACTTGAACTGCTTCAAGTCTATGGCCGGCTAGACTGCGGTGACAGGCTATCCCGGCGCGCCCGGTTCAAACCAACCGGCGCGTCCAATA
>Ga0302314_10022315_pt1 | contig 10383 bp, 10 predicted proteins | sample III_Palsa_N2_3_FD_200533 | JGI IMG/M metagenome (GOLD analysis project Ga0302314, IMG submission 200533) | Peat permafrost microbial communities from Stordalen Mire near Abisko, Sweden - III_Palsa_N2_3 | ecosystem: Environmental > Terrestrial > Soil > Palsa > Peat permafrost | place: Sweden... | reverse complement strand
CGTCCGAGCGCAACCTGCTGACCCAGATCTTCCGCTTCTTCACCCAGTCGGACATCGAGGTCGCCGACAACTACATGGAGCGCTACGGGCGGGTGTTCAAACCCACCGAGGTGAAGATGATGCTGGCCTCCTTCACCAATATGGAGACCATCCACATCGCCGCCTACGCCCTGCTGCTGGAGACCATCGGCATGCCGGAGAGCGAGTTCGGCGCCTTCATGGAATACGAGGCCATGCGGGACAAGCATAACTACATGCAGACCTTCGGCGTGGAGACCAACGCCGATATCGCCCGCACCCTGGCCATGTTCGGCGGCTTCACCGAGGGCCTGCAGCTGTTCGCCTCGTTCGCGATGCTGATGAACTTCCCCCGCTTCAACAAGATGAAGGGGATGGGCCAGATCGTTTCCTGGAGCGTGCGCGACGAGAGCCTGCACTGCGAGGGCATCGTCAAACTCTATCACGCCTTCCGCAAGGAGACCGGCTGCGTGACCAAGCAGGTGGCCGACGACATCATAGACAACTGCAAGACTGTGGTCACGATGGAAGACAAGTTCATCGACCTGGCCTTCGAGATGGGCCCGATCGAGGGCATGACCCCCGACGACATCAAGCAATACATCCGCTTCGTCGCCGACTGGCGCCTGCGCCAGCTGGAGCTGCCGGAAGTCTATGGGGTGAAGGAAAACCCGCTGCCCTGGCTGCAGGTGCTGCTGTCGGGGGTCGAGCACGCCAACTTCTTCGAAGCCCGCGCCACCGAATACTCCAAGGCCGCCACCCGCGGCCGCTGGGATGGCGCGACCGGAGTGTGGTCGTCCTTCGACGCCATGATGGCCAAGCGGGCGGCGGAAACGGCGGCGCACTAGCCAAAAAAAGCGCTCATCCCGCGAAGGCGGGATGCACGGGATCGCGCGATAGCGTAACCCAAAATACCCCGTTCCCCCGGCCTTGTGCCGGGGGCCCATTGGGCGCGAAACCCGGCAGGTTCGCTCAGGCCGAACCATCACCGCGTCATTCCAACCGTTCGCGCGCAATGGATCCCCGGCACAAGGCCGGGGAGACGAGGGTAGGTGACCTGAGCAGGCATCTAACCCTCCGCACCGTCTCGCAATTGTCGCCGACGCGCGCTAACACCGCGCCATGCAAGAGCGAATCGTGCGCCTGGAAGGCGTCAGCAATTTCCGCGACTACGGGGGCTATCCGGCGCGTGGCGGGGCGCGGATGAAGAGCGGCGTGCTCTACCGATCCGCCAACCATTCGAAAGCCAGCGACGCCGACCTGGACGCCATCGCCGCCCTGGGTATCGGCGTCGTTGTCGACCTGCGCCGCCGGGGCGAGCGCGAGCGCGATCCGTCCCGGCGACACCACACCTTCGCCGGCGTGGTGATCGACAATGACATCGGCGATACGCCGGACGATCCCTGGCTGGTCTTCGTTGGCGCCTCGGACCTGAGCATCGAGTCCTTCCGCGGCCACGGCCTGGGCTACTACCGCGACGCCCCGTTCGAAGAACGGCACATCGACCTCTACAGCCGCTATTTCCGGGCGCTGGCGGAGACCGACCGGGCGGTGCTGATCCACTGCGCCGCGGGCAAGGACCGCACCGGCCTTCTGGCCGCATTGACCCATCATCTGGTGGGCGTCCATCCCGACGACATCATGGCCGACTACCTGCTCACCAACGCGGCGATCAACTATGAGCTGGTGGTTCCCATCGTCACCGAGATGCTGACCGCCAGGGCCGGGCGCACGCCTGATCCGGAGGCCGTGCGGGTCGCCATGGGGGTCCATGCGGACTATCTGGAGACCTCGTTCAAGGTGATCCGCGACGCCCACGGCGACCTCGACGCCTATCTTGAGCGCGCGCTCGGCGTCGACGCCGCCCTTCGCAAACGCATCGAAAACCGGCTGCTCGCCTAGTCATTCAGCCGGGCGATAATTTCCGGCTGACAACCGTTCCAAACCCTCTAGGGTCTCATCCGCTCGGTCGCGTGGAATGACGGCCGTCGACGGGGAGAGCAAAACGGGTGAGTGAGTTGATCAACGAGGCCGATCTGGCTCCGCCGACGCCGGCCAGTTCGGCGAAGATGTCCCTCGGCGCTTACGCCTGGTCGCTGTTTGAGGGCGCCCGCAACCCCTACGTCATCCTCGTCACCATCTACATCTTCATGCCCTACTTCGCCTCGGTGGTGGTGGGCGACCCGGTCAAGGGCCAGGAGGCGGTGGCCGCCTACGGCCAGTATTCCGGCTGGATCGTCATGGTCACCGCGCCCTTCCTGGGCGCGGCCATCGACAAGCTGGGACGGCGCAAGGGCTGGCTCGGGCTGGTGGTGGGGCTGATGGTCCCGCTGATGGCCCTGCTGTGGTTCTCCACGCCTGATCATAAATGGCTGTCGGTGGGCGAGGTGATCGCCATCGCCACCATCATCGGCGTGCTGTTCTCCTATTCCGAGGTGCTGCACAATTCGCTGCTGGTGAACGCCGCCGGGCTTGGCGCCGCGCACAAGGCCTCGGCGCTGGCGCTGTCCTTAGGCAATGCGTTCGCCGTGCTGGCCCTGGGTTTCACCGCCTGGGCCTTTGCGTTGCCGGGCAAGGTGCCTTGGGCCTTCGTGCCGCACGCGCCGTTGTTCGGTCTGCGGCCCGCCCTGTTCGAGACCGACCGCGTGGTCGCGCTGATGGCCGCGGGCATCTTCATCCTGGGCGCCATCCCGCTGTTCCTGTTCACCCCCGATGCGCCGCGCAGCAAGATTTCAGTGGCGACGGCGGTGCGCGCCTCGGCGGTCGACCTCTGGCGCATGGTGATGGCCATGCGCGACTTCCGCGACGGAGCCATCTTTCTGGTCTCGCGGATGTTCTACGTCGACGGGATGACGGCGATCCTATTGTTCGGTGGGGTCTACGCCCGGGGCGTGATGCACTGGGACGCCCTGACCATGCTGTTCTACGGCATCATCCTCAGCGTCCTGGCCACCCTCGGCGGCTTCGTCGGCGGGATTCTCGACGCCCGCGTCGGGCCCAAGCGTTCGGTGCAGATCGAAATCGGCATGTCGCTGATCGGCATCTTCGCTATCCTCGGCATGGCGCCCGACCGCATCCTGTTCTTCTGGCATTTCAATGCGGCCGCCTACGCGCCCTTATGGAACGGCCCCTTCTTCCGCACCCTGCCGGACCTGATCTATCTGCTGATCGGTTTTTCCAACGCCGTCTTCATCACGGCCCACTACGCCTCCAGCCGCACCCTGCTGACGCGGCTGACGCCGCCGGAGCGGACGGCGACCTTCTTCGGCGTCTATGCCCTCTCGGGCACCGCGACTGTCTGGCTGGGATCCTTCCTGGTCAACCTCGGCACCCACATCTTCCACACCCAGCAGGGCGGCTTCGGCATGATCGCCATCCTGCTCGCCCTGGGCTTCGTGGGACTGCTGTTCGTGCGTGGCGACGGACGCTTGGCGGTGAAATAGGCCTTAGGGGCTGACCCGGGCCACCGAGGTGGACTCCCGCGGCGCCAGGTAGAAGACCTCGTTGAAGGTCAGCGGCACGGGGATGAAGTCGCTCACCGGCGAGGTGTAGGTGTAGGACGCCTCGGACTTGATCACCGACCCGCTGGCGGCGACAATGCCCGACGGCACGGTGATCGCCTGGCCCGCGGAGATCACCGGCGACCAGGTTCCCTGCGAATTGGTCCAGGCGATGGTGGTGGCGCCATTGACGTCGGCGACGATGCTGGTCACTCGCATCTTCAGTGACGCGGTCGACATCGGCGTCATCAAGGTGGTGGACACCGTCCAGATGTCGGTCATGTCGCTGTCGTGGATCGTGGTGGTCTGCGCCACCAGGTCGCCGACCGCCGAAGCGATGTGGCTGGCCTTCCGCTCCGCCAGCAGCGCGCCGCACATTTCCGCCAGGCCGAAGTAGCAGGCGATCAGCGCCGGCGCGAGCAGGGCGAACTCGACGGCGGAGACGCCCCGCCGGTCGCCTCTCAGCTTTCGCCACATTCCAGCGATCAAGGCGAGGCCGCCGATCATGAGTAGGGCTCGTTGCGGAAGGTGGTGGCCGACTCGATCAGCATCTTGCCGTTGGAGAGATTGGCCACCGAACCGTCGAGGAAGGGGGTGACGATGGTCCAGGGATAGAAGGTGCGCACCAGCACGATGTTGCCCGGCCCGCCCATCTGGAAGACCAGCGAGCCGGAGCTGAACTGACCGTTGGTGATCGGCTCGGCGATGCTGGTCGACGAAAACGTCGAGTAGGTGCGCACGTCGACACTCAGGTTGGCCGCGCAGTTGGTGCCGAGCCACGACATTTCGTTGCAAACCACCGTACCGAAACTGGTGGCCGTCGCCCCGCCGGCGGTCTGCAGCTGGCCGGTGCGGATCTGCCGCGCGGCGTCCGTGGTCGCATTGTCCAGGGTGGTCGAGATCAGATAGATCATCCCCAGCTCGACGATGCCGAACAGCAGCCCCAGGAAAGGCATCGCCAGCAACGCGAACTCGACCGCGGTCGAGCCGCCGCGCCCGCGCGAGAAGCGGGTCAGGGCTGCGCGCAGGCGAGCGAACTGGAGCTGAGCCATGGTCATGGCCGCGACCTTAGCGGCTTGTCCCTAATCGACGGTTTAGACGCGTGATTAAGGCGTCGACGTCTGCGGCGTGGCGGGCGGATTGGTCGGCGCGCCGCTCATCGGGCTCGCGCTGGCGGCTGGGGCGCCGCCGCCGCTGTCCTTAGGCGGCGACAGGGCCTGGCACCTGGGTGAACAGCTGTACTCCACGGCGTTTATGCCCCGGTGCAGGGTGACGACGCCGCTCTCCGGCCCGGCGACCATGACATGATCGTCCAGCAGGGTTCGCCCGCCCCGATCCATCACCAGCACATCGGTGGCGCCATAGGCCTTGCCCAGCAGGATCACGCTGTGCGAGTCGATGAGGCTCACATCGGCCACGGTCGGATCGCCGACGATGATGTTGGCGGCGACCCCGCGCAGGACGATCCGGCGGCTTTGGTTCAGATGAATGACGGTGGACTCCGCCCGCGCGACGCTGGCCGCGGCGGTCGCACAGGCGAATACGGTAAGCATTAAGGTCCGGGTGGCGCGGCCCATGGCCGTTACTCCTGATGGCGTGACGAGCGCCAGGGTCGGCCGGAATGGTCAACAAAGCTTGAAAACCACCCGCTCGCGCGCGCGATTCATAGAGTGGGCGCAGATGGTAATATTCAGTCAATAAATCCGCTTGGTTAATCGTTGATAATGGTAAATTCAAATAAACTATAGAAAAACATCGAGTAACCTTCTCCTGTTTACTGGTAATTAAACGCGTTGGTGCAAATTGATCGTGTTTTCGGGGGGCGAGCAGTTGGACTGCTTCAAACCTTAGTCCAATGACTTGCTCAAACAGGAGATCCAACATGTCCAAGTTCATCACCAACTTCGCGAAAGACGAATCCGGCGCCACGGCCATCGAATATGGCCTGATCGTCGCCCTGATCGCCGTCGTCATCATCACCGCGGTGTCGACCCTCGGCGGCCACTTGAATAACGCCTTCACGAAGATCAACACCGGCCTGGCGAACGTCTAACTCAGTCGATCGTCCACGAAACGGGGGCCGCGACGCGCAAGCGTCGCGGCCTTCGCCGTTTTGGGGCGCGGCGGTCACGAACGCGTTGACGAAACCTTTCCTTCACCGCTGAGGGCGATTCTCAAGGCCCTACGGATCGCCGGGCCCCGAACACAGATGAACACCCTTCAGGCCGCGCTTCTGACCCTGTTCCCGGCGCTGGTGATCATCGCCGCGCTCACCGACGCGACCAGTTTCACCATTCCCAATCGCGTCTCCCTGCTGCTGCTGGCGGTCTACCTCCCCGCCTCGCTGCTGCTTGGCCGCCCCTTGACCGAGATGGGCGTCGACGTGGCGGTGGGTCTCGCCGCCCTGGTCTGTGGCATGGCCATGTTCGCGGCCGGCTGGATCGGCGGCGGCGACGCCAAGCTGTTCGCCGCCTGCGCCCTGTGGCTTGGTCTTCGCGGCGCGCCGTCCTTCCTCTTGATCACCGCGCTCGCGGGCGGAGGGCTGGCGGTCCTTTTGCTCAACGCCCGCTCGTCCGGGCTCCGGACCTATTTTGCCGCAGGGCCCGCGTGGCTGACGCGATTGGCGACCCCGGGCGGCGATGTGCCTTATGGCGTCGCCATCGCCGCGGGCGCCCTGGCGGCCTTTCCACAGAGCGGTCTGGTGGCCGCCTTCCATGGCCAGTTTTAACGAAATTCAAAATCTGCTTAGCGCGTCGTTAACCATGACCGACCAAGGTCAAACCGCCCCCAAAGGGATTCTTAAGTCGCAAAGTGTTCTGGCCACGGCCGATTGGCCGGCCGGCCCCGGAGTTTAAGCCTGCCATGGGCTCCAACCGCGTGATCATTCTGGTCGTCGCCGCCGTCGCCGCGATCGTCTTGATGTTGATCGTGCGCGGCGTCGCCGGCCATCACCCGCCGCCGGCCCAGGTCGCCGCCGCCGCGCCGTCGCAGCCGTTGACCAATGTGCTGGTGGCCCACCGCGACCTGCCCACCGGCACGCGGATCGGCGCCGGCGACGTGGTCTGGCAGCCCTGGCCGGCGAACGCGCTCAATCCCGCCTTCATCACAGACGGCCATTCCGCCCAGGTCGCGCCGGCCGACGCCGTCGGCGCCATGGCGCGCAAGGCCGAGACCGCCGTCGCCAGCGCCGGGCCGATGGAGGCCGTCTATGGCGCCATCGTCCGGGTTCCCATCCTGGTCAACGAACCGATCGTTCAGTCCAAGCTGGTGCGGTCCGGCCAGGGCGGCTTCATGGCCATCGTCCTGCATCCCGGCATGCGCGCGGTGGCCATTCCCATCGCCGTCAGCACCGCCGCCGGCGGATTCATCCTGCCGGGCGACAGGGTCGACGTGCTGCAGGCCAAGCAGGCGAGCGACGGCCCCAACGCCGGCCACGGCTATACCGCCCAGACCCTGCTGCAGAATGTGGAGGTCCTGGCGATCGACCAGGCCAGCGAACCGCCCAAAGGGGCCCAGTCTATGGTCGGCGCCGTCGCGACCCTGGAGGTTCCCGCCGGCGACACCGAAGTCATCGCCAAGGCCAAGGCGCAGGGCGAAGTGGTTCTGGCGCTCAGATCCTACGCCGACGCCGGCGACCGCAGCGGCCGTGCTGTCATGGCCGCGCGCCAGGCCACCGGCGATGTTCATATCTGGCGCGGCGGCGTCATGACCGATGCGGCGGTGACGCCATGAAAAGCCTCGCCGCCCGCTTCATCGGCCTTACCGCCGCGATCGCCTTGAGCCTGCTTGCCGCGCCCAGCTTCGGCCAGACCGCGGCGACATCCAGCTCGCCGCCGTTCGTCGGCGCCGAGATGCATGTGGATCTGGCCACCCAGACCGACGCCGGCCAGAGTCTGTCCATCCCCAAGGGCAAGTCGGCGATCGTCGACCTGCCGGTGGACGCCCGTGATGTCATGGTGACCAACCCGCAGGTGGCCGACGCTGTGTTGCGCTCGCCCCGCCGGATTCTGATCCTGGGCGTCGCCCCCGGCCAGACCGACGCGGTCTTCTTCGACGCCGCCGGCCGCCGCATCCTGGCCCTCAACATTCGCGTCGACCTGGACTTCAGCGCCGTGGGCGAGACCATCGGCCGCATCATCCCTGGATCGCGGGTCCATGTGGAGGGTGTGAACAACAGCGTCGTACTCTCCGGCCAGGTCGCCAGTCTCGCCGACGCCGATCGCGCGGTGCAGATCGCCCAGCAGTTCACCAACAAGCCCGAGCAGGTGATCAACATGCTCACCATCGCCGGCAAGGACCAGGTGATGCTCAAGGTGCGCATCGTCGAGGTGCAGCGTTCGGTGATCAAACAGCTGGGCTTCAACCTCGCCGCCACACTCGGGCAGTCGGGCAGCGCGCAGTTCCTGCTGACGTCGGCCGCGAACTACGCCGTCAACGGCACCTTGCTGGGCGGCCTGACCGCGGGCGCCAACCTCGACACCACCCAGCAACCGGAGGTGCTGGCCTTCGATCCGAAGACCGGCGCCAACGACCTGCCGGTGGTCTGCCGGACCTGCACCAATGGCGGCTCGGCGCCGATCTCGACCACCCAGACCACCTCCGGCGCCACCGGCCTCAACAAGGCCCTGGGTCAGCTGCAGGCGTTCGAACAGATCGGCCTGGTGAGGACGCTGGCCGAACCGAACCTGACCACCGTCTCCGGCGAAGCCGCCAAATTCCTGGCCGGCGGCGAGTTTCCGGTGCCAACCGGGGAAGATTCCACCGGCCGCGTCAGCGTTGACTTCAAATCCTTCGGCGTCGGCCTTGGCTTCGTGCCGGTGGTGCTGTCGGGCGGGCGGATTTCGCTGAAGATCTCCACCGAGGTCTCGGAGCTGACCAATACGGGCTCCTTCACCCTGTCGACCGGCACCTCGACCGCCGGGCTGACCATTCCGGGCCTGAACGTGCGCCGGGCCGAGACCACGGTCGAACTGCCGTCGGGCGCATCGATGATGATCGCTGGCCTGCTCAAGGAAGAGACCAAGGAAGACATCGATTCCCTGCCCGGCCTCACCAACCTGCCGGTGCTCGGCGCCCTGTTCCGTTCGCGCGACTACCAGGAGGGCGAAACCGAAATGATGGTGATCGTCACGCCCTACATCGTTGGCCCGACCTCGCCAAACAGCCTGCAGACGCCGGCGGACGGCCTGGTGATCGCTGACGACGCCTCGACCATCCTCATGGGCCAGCTCAACAAGACCTACCACGTCAAACCGCAACCGGCCGCTCAGCCGGCGGCGCAGACCTACCAGGGACCGGTCGGCTATGTCATCGAATAGGCGCAACGCCACGATCATCAGGGCTTTGCTGGCGGCGGTGCTCGCGGCCTCGGCGGCGGGCTGCGCCAGCGTCCCCAAACCCACGCCGCAAGCCCCGCGCCAGGGCCTGACCAGCACCGAACAGTTCACGGCCAGCGTCGATTCTCATCAGGACCAGGTTCTGCTCGCGGCCCATACCGACGGGCTTTCGGCCGCGCAGGCGCGGGCGTTGACCGCCCTGGTGGACCGCTGGCGCGACACCGGCGGCGGTCCGATCGTCATCCAGGCGCCCAGCCACGGCGGCGGCGAGGCCTATCGCGCGGCGATGGCGATCCAGGACGCCCTGGCCGGCCTGGGCGTGCGCGAAACCCTGGTCAAGCTGGTGGGCTATGACGCCTCGACCGCCGAGGGCGCGCCGATGATCGTCGGCTTCGCCAGCTATGAGGCCAAGGAGCCCAAGTGCGGCCAGGATTGGGACGCCTTCACCAAGTCGGCGACCAACAAGCCCAACAGCAATTTCGGCTGCGCGATCACCGCCAACATCGCCGCCATGGTGGCCAACCCCGCCGACCTCGCCGGCCCCAGGCCCGAAGATCCGAGCGACGCGCAACGCCGCGACACCGTGCTCGGCAAGTATCGCACCGGCTCGGTCACCTCCACCGCCAAGGATAATCAGGCCGCCGGCGCCGTTTCGACGGCCGTGCAGTAGAGAAGGCGTCAGTGAGCAAACCCTTCCCAGGATCCGAGGACGGCGAAGCCGGCTTCAGCGCCGACGATGAATTCTCCGTGGACGCGGCCGATCCGTGGCGCACGCCGGCGCTCGCCTCCAAGACCCGCGCGGATGATCCCTTCGCCGACGTCGGCGCCGACCCCTACGCGGTTCCCGACGAACGCCTCGATCCCTTCGCCGCCGAGCCCCCCCGCGCCTATGCGCAAGCGGCGCCGATCAATCCGGTCGGCGACCTGCTCGCGGGCGCAGAGGCGGCGCTGGGCGGCGGCGCGGCCTTGGGCGAGGGCGCCCTGGGCGAAGCCAGCGTCCCGCGCATCGCCATCCACATCTTCTGCGAACGGCAGGACACGGCCGCCGTGGCCGACAACGCCCGCCGCGATCGCCGCATGTCGCGCGCCCAGACCACGGTTCAGGCCGGCGGCCTGGCGGCGGCGGTGGACTACTACCGCAACCAGCCGACCCCCTCCCTGGTGATCGTCGAGAGCCAGGACCACGCCGATGTGCTGATCCCACAGCTCGACCAGCTGGCCGAGGTCTGCGATCCGGGCACCAAGGTGGTGGTCATCGGCGCACACAATGACATCGCCCTCTACCGCGAGCTGATGCGGCGCGGGGTCAGCGAATATCTGGTGCCGCCGCTGCAGACCCTGCAGCTGATCCGCGCCATCACCACGCTTTATTCAGATCCCTCGGCGCCGTTTGTGGGTAGGCAGATCGCCTTCATCGGCGCGCGCGGCGGCTCGGGCTCCTCCACCGTCGCCCACAACCTGGCCCACATCCTGTCCGAGCGGATGCAGACCAATACGGTGATCGTCGACTTCGACCTGGCCTTCGGCAC
>Ga0302314_10022314_pt1 | contig 10383 bp, 6 predicted proteins | sample III_Palsa_N2_3_FD_200533 | JGI IMG/M metagenome (GOLD analysis project Ga0302314, IMG submission 200533) | Peat permafrost microbial communities from Stordalen Mire near Abisko, Sweden - III_Palsa_N2_3 | ecosystem: Environmental > Terrestrial > Soil > Palsa > Peat permafrost | place: Sweden... | reverse complement strand
GCAACTCGCCGTGCAAGCCGCCATAGGTGTCGACCAAACCGTGCGGGGGAATGCTGAAGACACCGACCCAGCCATCGAAGCTGTGACCGGAACCGTAAGCAATGTTGAATGCCGTGTGGCCGTTGCCACCGAGCGATTCCTGACCCACGCGTGCCGCCAGATAAGGCAACCCGTAGCTGAGCTCAAACAGGTGATAGGGCAGACTGAAGCGTTGCGGATTGTTGGCGTAGTTGTATTGCTGCGCGCCTTCCAAGGTCCAGGTCAGCGCAGTCCGGTCGCCCAGCAAAAACTCACTGCCGCTCCAACGCGCACCTTCGGTACGCACGGAATCCGTTGCGATGGTCAGGTTCTTCACGAAGTATCCGTAGGCGGTCAAGGTGCCTAGCGGCAGCACTTGATCCAGGTGCAGCAATTTTCCGTCGAGCTTCCAGCGACGCTGGTCCACGTCAGGAAAGTCCTCTCCCACGGTGCGGTTGACCTGGTTTATCCAGCTGGCGCTCAGGGTTGTGCCGCTGCCCAGTTTCAGGTCGCTGGTGACTCCGTCAAACGATTGCGGATTCTGTCGCCAGAAGCAGGTACTGAAGAAACGCCTGTCGTCGATGTTCAGATACTGCCGACCGACGCGGACCCCAACCTGGCCGTTGTCGTAACCCAACCAGGCGCTGCTGAGTTCGGTCGATGGTGGATCGGGCTCGGCCGGATAGGGCGTGCGTCGGCCGGTGGTGTCGTTGTATTGCCGGCCGAACAGTGACGACACCCTGGTACCCTCCGCATACGCGGCAAGGTGCGGTGTCAGGGCCCATAGATAGCCCAGTTGAAGGCGTAACGTATGGGCATGACCGGTATCCGCCAGGTTGTCCTGATGCAGCGTACTGTCGCGATAGCGCAGACCGATAAACGGCGTGCTGACATAGGTATTGTCGTCGGCATGAACGATCTGCGTCAGCAGCAAGCCGGCGAACAGGACGTATTTAAAACCAGTCATTTCGAATCCCAAGTGACAGTTCTGAGGTGAATCCAGTTTGGGCATGCGCTGCCAGGCAAGAAAAATGAAGCGTCGACATATGGATATGCCGGCAAACACTCTTCGGTGAGCCACTTAAGGCGAATTTGGACGCCCGGAAGTAAAGACGTCCAAATGAACGGAAGGTCGGATGCTCTGGAATCAAGCAAGCCCTTTTACGCTTTTCCCCGGTTACCGCGCAGCGCAAGACGCAGGCATCCGTCACACCCAGAAGCGGACGAAAAAATCTCGGGATAAGTGCTCAGGGTGGCGGTGCCTGGCCTGTATTGCAGGCCAACGGCGATGGAAGCTCAGTAGAACGCTTTCACCACGTTGTTCAGGCCAAGCCCCAGAACGGCAGTCGCCGCAAGCAGTGTGGCCGCGCGCGGCGACACCCTGCGTGCAAACAGCGCACCCAGCGGCGCGGCAGTGACGCCGCCGACAATCAGCCCCAATACAGCTGTGCCGTGGGGCGCGCCCATATGCAGTAGAAAGCTGATGCTGGCGGCTGCGCTGACCACGCACTTGGCCAGATGCACGGTGCCGATGACCGTACGCGGCGTGGCGCCGCGGGCAACCAGGGTGGTTACGGTAAGCGCGCTCCAGCCACCACCTCCCATGGCATCCGCGAAGCCGGCCACCAGCCCCAGCGGAGGCGGGCTACGTGGCGCATCGACGCTCGGACGATTACCGCCGCGGGCGTTCCGCAGCAGCAGGAAGAGTCCGGTGCCAAGCAGATACGGCGTGAGCACGAGCCGCATCCACGTCGCGGGCACATGGCTGACCACGTAGGCACCGATCACCGCGCCGATCACACCGGGAACCACCAGGCTCCAGAAAAGTCGGCGGCGCACGTTGCCGGCGAACAGGTGGCTGACGCCCGAAGCCCCGCAAGTGAACGTTTCCGCGTAATGCACGCTGGCACTGGCGAGCACCGGGGGAAGGCCGAGCCCCAGAAGCATCGCGGCCGAGACGACACCGTAGGCCATACCGAGTGCGCCGTCGACCAGCTGGGCTAGTGCGCCGACGGCAGCAAAGGTAAGAAATTCGGGAAGCGGCGCCATGGCGATCGCAATGCGAGGAGTGTGTCGAGTATTGGCAGCCCAGCTTGCGCGAGGAAATAAGGCCTCGGCATATGTACATGCCGATACATCCTTTGCCTTGATGTTAAGTAATGCTTAATTTTGGACGCCAAGAGGTATAGACGTCCAAAGGAAAAGTACTTGAACGCCGTGGTTGCCACCGATTTCCTGCCTGCCCCCCTGAATGCTGACAAGACGGCATTGCTGGCCCGGCTTGTCGAAGGCCTGCAACCTGCCGAGCTCTATTGGGTGGCTGCGTGGAGCGCTTCGCTGGCCGCACAGGTGCAAAGTGGCGCAGCGGCGACCGTAGCGGCCAAACCTGACGCGGCGCGCCTGACCGTCGTCTATGGCAGCCAGACCGGCAATGCCAAGCGTATCGCCGAGCAACTGGCCGAGCGCAGCGAGGCAGCGGGGCTGCCAGTGCGGCTGGTGCGCGCCAACGCCTATCCACCACGCGAGCTGGCGCTAGAGCGCTACCTCGCGGTGGTGATCAGCACGCAGGGCGATGCCGAACCACCGGACGATGCGCGTGGTCTCGTCGAGTTCATCCTCGGCAAGCGGGCACCGAAACTGCCGTCGCTGCAGTTCGCCGTATTTGGCCTCGGTGATTCGAGCTATCCACAATTTTGCGCGATTGGTCGCCAACTCGACGCGCGGCTGGCCGAATTGGGCGGCACGCGTTTCGCGCCGCTGGGCGAAGCGGATGTCGATGTGGAGGCATTCGCCAAGCCCTGGCTGGTGCAGACGCTGGAGCAAGCCCGCGAGTTGTTGAAGACCGCCGCACCATCCGCGCGCGTCACCTCGCTGCATGCGGTATCGAACCGTTCCGCGCATTCACGCGAGAAACCGTTTGCCGCCACCGTGCTGGCGAACCAGCGTATCGTCGCGCGCGGCAACGAACGTGACGTGCGGCATATCGAGCTGTCGCTGGAAGGCTCGGGACTGCAGTACGCGCCGGGCGATGCACTGGGCATCTGGCCGCGCAATCCATCGGCACTGGTTGAACAATGGCTGGCGACGCTGCAACTCGATGCCACGCTGGAGGTGACCCACGACAGCCGCACGCTGACACTGACGCAATGGCTGACCCACGAGCGCGAAATCACCCGGCTCCACCGCGCCTTCGTCGCGACGCTTGCTGCCACCGGCGGACACGCCGAGCTGGCGCGCGTACTGCAGCCAGAGCACGCGGCGGACTTCGCAGCGCTGCTGGCCAGCGACCAGCCGATCGACCTGCTGCGCCGCTATCCCGCCGCTTGGCGTGCCGAGGCGCTGGTCGCCGCGTTGCGCCCACTGGCACCACGCCTGTATTCGATCGCGTCCAGCCCAAAGCTGGTTGGCGAAGAAGTGCACCTGACTGTGGCCGTGATCGACTACGAAGCGCACGGCAACCCACACTGGGGCGCGGCATCCGCGTTCCTGGCGACGATCGGGGAGGACGGCAAGGTGCCGGTGTTCGTCGAGTCGAACGAGCGCTTCCACCTGCCGGCCGACAGTTCGCGCGACATCATCATGATCGGCCCCGGCACCGGCGTCGCACCGTTCCGCGCGTTCGTGCAGGAGCGCCAGGAAAGCGGCGCCAGCGGCCGCAACTGGCTGTTCTTTGGCAACCGCCATTTCGCGCAGGACTTCCTCTATCAGACCGAGTGGCAGGAGGCGTTGAAGCAAGGTGCGCTGCACCGCCTCGACCTGGCGTTCTCGCGCGACCAATCACACAAGACCTACGTGCAGGACCGCCTGCGCGAACAAGGCGCCGAACTGTATGCGTGGCTGCAGAGCGACGCCCAAATCTACGTCTGCGGCGATTCCGCGCACATGGCGAAGGACGTGCACGCCGCCCTGATCGACGTCGTCGCTGCTCACGGCGGGCAATCGTCCGACGATGCGGCCGCCTGGCTCAACGAACTCCTGCAGCAGGGCCGCTACGCCCGCGACGTGTACTGACATGACAACGACACTTTCCGACTTCGAACGCATCAAGGCGAAAAGCAACTACCTGCGCGGCACGATTGTCGAGGGGCTGGCCGATCCGGTTACTGGTGCGATCAGCGACGACGACAACAAGTTGCTGAAATTTCACGGCAGCTATCTGCAGGATGATCGCGACCTGCGCGAGGAACGCCGCCAGCAAAAACTCGAGCCCGCGTATGCGTTCATGCTGCGTGCGCGACTGCCTGGCGGCGTGGTGACGCCGGCGCAATGGCTGGTGTTCGATCGTATCGCGCAGGAATACGCGAACGGCACGCTGCGCATCACCACGCGGCAGACGTTCCAGTGGCACGGCATCATCAAGCGCAAGCTCAAGCCCACCATCGCCGCGATCCATGATGCGTTGGCCGGCACCATCGCGGCCTGCGGCGACGTGGTGCGCAATGTGGTGAGCACGGCGAATCCGATCGAGTCGGCGGCGCACGCCGAGGCTTACGCATGGGCCGTGCAGCTGTCCGCCGAACTGGCGCCGAAAACCCGGGCGTATCACGAGATCTGGCTCGATGGCGAAGCGCTGATCGGCGAACCGGAATCCACCGTCGCCGAGCGGGAACCGCTGTACGGCGCCACCTACCTGCCACGCAAATTCAAGATCGGTCTTGCGATCCCACCGCTCAACGACATCGACGTGTTCTCACAGGATCTGGGCCTCGTCGCGATCATCGAGGCGGGCACGCTACGCGGCTTCAACGTTGCGATCGGCGGTGGCATGGGCGCGACACACGGTGATCCAACGACCTACCCCCGACTGGCCAGCGTGATCGGCTTCGTGACGCCACAGCAACTGTTCGCCGTTGCCGAGACGATCGTTCGCATTCAGCGCGATTGGGGCAACCGCAGCGAGCGCAAGCACGCGCGACTGAAGTACACCCTCGATCATCGTGGTCTCGACGTGTTCAAGGCAGAGTTGCAAGCGCGGCTGGGCTTTACGCTGGAGCCAACGCGCCCGCATCACTTCGAACACAGCGGCGATCGCTACGGCTGGGTCGAAGGTCATGACGGTCGCTGGCACCTGACCCTGCACATCGAGTCCGGACGTCTTGCCGACGTCGGTACAAACCGATGGCTGACGGGCCTGCGTGAACTGGCCAAGGTGCACACCGGCGATTTCCGCATGACCTGCAACCAGAACGTCATCGTGGCGAATGTCACAGCTGCTGATCGCGCGCGCATTGATGCGATCGCGCACGAGTACGGTCTGGACGGCTATCTCAGGCAGACTGGCATCCGTCGCCACGCGATTGCCTGCGTCGCCCTGCCCACCTGCGGACTGGCGATGGCGGAGAGCGAGCGCTACCTGCCGGGATTGCTGCCGAAGCTGGAGTGGCTGCTCGACCAGCACGGCCTCGCCGACGCGCCGATCCTGTTGCGCCTGTCCGGCTGCCCGAACGGCTGCTCGCGGCCATATCTTGGTGAGATCGCGCTGGTCGGTCGCGGGCCGGGGCGCTACGACTTGCGCCTGGGTGCCGATTTCAGCGGCCAGCGGCTGAACACTGTCTATCGCGAGAATGTGGATGAGGCCGCGATCCTCGCTGCACTTGATCCGCTGTTCGTGCGCTATGCGGCCGAACGGGCGCCCAGCGAGGGCTTCGGTGATTTTCTGTTGAGCAGCGGCCTGCTGCACAACGACAGGGCGACCACGGGGGTGGCTCGGCAGATCCCCTTGCAGGTGCTGGCATGAGCGCGCTGGAACTTCCACCAAAGATCGACGAGCCCGGCGCGCTGAACGCATTGAACGCGGCACTGGCAAAGCTGAGCGCTGAAGACCGAGTGGCCTGGGCGCTGGAACACGCGCCAGGAGAGCACGTGCTGTCGTCGAGCTTCGGCGCACAGTCGGCGGTATCGCTACATCTGGTCACGCGGCAGAAACCGGACATCCCGGTGGTACTGATCGATACCGGCTACCTGTTTCCGGAGACTTACCGTTTCATCGACGAACTATCCGAGCGCTTCGCGCTGAACCTCAAGGTCTACCGCCCACACATCGGCATCAACTGGATGGAGGCGCGCTACGGGCGGCTATGGGAGCAAGGCCTCGAGGGCCTGGATCGTTACAACAGCATCCGCAAGGTGGAGCCGATGCAGCGCGCGCTGGACGAACTCGGCGCCAGCGGCTGGTTCGCCGGTCTGCGTCGAAGCCAGGCGCGCAGCCGTGCCGACATCGCCTTCGTGGAGTGCCGTGCCGACCGCTGGAAATTTCATCCGCTCGCCGACTGGAGCGACCGCGACGTAGGCATGTATCTGCAACGCCATGGCCTGCCCTACCACCCGCTGTGGGAACAGGGCTACGTATCGATCGGCGACATCCACACCAGCCGCCGCTGGGAGCCCGGCATGGATCCCGAGGACACCCGCTTCTTCGGCCTCAAACGCGAGTGCGGATTGCACAGCATCGCGTGACTGGCATGCCTTCAGATGGCGACGGCCTGCCCTGCCTCCATTCACCTCGATCGGATCCATCACCATGAGCCACACCGCACTTTCGCCGAATAGGGACCTCGCTCCGGACAACGAGCTGATCGCCCCGCACGGCGGGGTATTGAAGGACCTATACCTGCCACACGCTGAAGCGGAGGCGCTAAAGCAACGCAGCGGCAGCTTGCCGGGCGTCGATCTCAATATCCGCCAGCTGTGCGATCTGGAGCTGTTGCTGAGCGGCGCGTTCTCGCCGCTCGAAGGTTTTCTTGGACGCCACGACTACGACCGCGTCGTCGAGGAACTGCGTCTCGAAGATGGCACGCTGTGGCCGATCCCGATCACGCTGGACGTGAGCGAGGCGTTCGCTGCGAAACTCGCGCCCGGTAGCGAGGTCGCATTGCGCGACAGTCAGGGCGTACCGCTGGCGGTACTCGAAGTGCAGGACATCTACTGGCCGGATCGACTGCACGAGGCGAAGCGGGTTTTCGGCAGCACCGACCGCCTGCATCCGGGCGTTGCTGAATTGCTCGAACGCACACAGCCAGTGGCACTCGGTGGTCGCCTGCGCGGCATCCAGCAGCCCGCCCACTACGACTTCGACGAACTACGCGACACGCCGCGCCGCCTGCGCGAGTGGTTCGCCGAAAACGGCTGGACGCGTATCGTCGCGTTCCAGACGCGTAATCCGATGCACCGCGCGCATCGCGAACTGACCCTGCGCGCCGCGCAGCAGGTCCGCGCGAAGTTGCTGATCCAGCCATCGGTGGGCCGCACCAAGCCAGGCGACGTTGATCACTACACCCGCGTCCGTTGCTACCGCGCGCTGCTGCCGCAGTACCCGCAAGACAGCGTGAAGCTGTCGCTGCTCCCGCTGGCGATGCGCATGGGTGGTCCGCGCGAAGCACTGTGGCACGCAATCATTCGCAAGAACTACGGCGCCAGCCATTTCATCGTCGGCCGCGATCATGCCGGTCCTGGCAAGGATTCAAACGGTCAACCGTTCTACGGTCCGTTCGACGCGCAGCTGCTGCTGGAGCAATACCAGGACGAGCTCGGCATTCAGATCGTGCCGTTTCCGGCGATGGTCTACGTGGCAAATCGCGACGCTTACCTGCCCTCCACCGAAGTGACGTTCGAAGACACGGTGCGCGACATCTCCGGCACCGAACTGCGCAAGCACCTGCATGAGGGCAGCGAGATCCCCGCGTGGTTCAGCTTCCCCGACGTGGTGAAGATTCTGCGCGAACGACATCCGGTGCACGCGCCGCGTGGCTTCGCGCTGTTCTTCACCGGCCTGTCCGGCTCCGGCAAGTCGACCATCGCGCAGGCGTTGATTGCGCAGCTGCTGGAACAAGGCAGCCGCCCGGTCACCGTGCTCGACGGCGACGAGGTACGCAAGCATCTGTCGCGCGGGCTCGGTTTCTCACGCGAGGATCGCGCCGCCAACGTCACCCGCATCGGTTACGTCGCCAGCGAAATCGTGCGCCACGGCGGCATCGCGGTGTGCGCACCGATCGCGCCGTACGCAGACGCCCGCAGCGAGGCGCGGGCACTGGTCGAAGCACATGGCGCGTTCATCGAAATCCACGTCGCCACCGCGCTGGACGTCTGCGAGGCACGCGACCGCAAGGGCCTGTACGCTCAGGCGCGCGCCGGCAAGATCACCCACTTCACCGGCATCAGCGATCCGTACGAGGTGCCGACACAGCCAGAGCTTCGCCTTGACGGCAACGCAGCCGCGCCGGTAGTTCTCGCGCGGCAGATCCTTGCACTGTTGCGCAACAAGGGGCTGATCGACCCAAGGGATTGATCGACCGCGGAGATCTCATAGCACTCTCCGCGCCCCCCGCTGAGGGCGCGGTGTAGGAGCGCACCCTGTGCGCGATGCTCTTGTAGGAGCGACTTCAGTCGCGATGCTCTTGGTGTACTGCGGGAAGGCATCGCGACTGAAGTCGCTCCCACAAGGTTTTCCCGCACGCCTTTCGCGCACAGGGTGCGCTCCTACACAGACGGTCAGACCACATCGAGCAACGATGACGCCTGCCGCTCCCGCCAATGCGGGACCGCGGGCCAGTCGGTTCGAGGCGGGTCGCTGGCCAGTGCGCGCACCACGTCGCGGCGATCCAGATGTGGCGCGAATTGGCTGATGAACTCCAGCACGTAGTCGCGCTGCACGCTCTCCCGCCGCAGCACGATCCAGGTCGTGCATGCGGGAAACAGGTGGTCGGCCGGCAACACCTCCAGATCCGTATCGCTGGAAAGCATTGCCATTTCGGCCAGCACCCCGACGCCCAGACCCGCACGCACATAGGTCTTGATCAGGTCGGCGTCCCCGGCGGTCATCGCGATCTGTGGGCGCAGCCCGGCGGCGTCGAACGCACGACGCAACGACGACTCCGCCTTCAGTGATGATTCGTAGCTCACCAGCGGCAGTGTGGCCAGTTCATCGAGACTGGGTAGCTGTTTGCGCGTGGTCAGCGGATGTCCCTGCGGGGCGATGATCACGCGCTGCCACCGATAGGCCGGCAGCGCGATGCCGACGGCCGGCGGCGCTCCAGCACTGCTGACCACCGCCAGATCAACCCGGCGCGCTTCCAGCTGCGCCAGCACTTCGGCGTCACGGCCCGGCTGCAGGTGCACGCTGACCTGCGGGTAGCGCTGATTGAGCGCGCCGATCGCCGGGGGCAGTGCGAAACGCGCCTGAGTGTGGGTGGTGGCGATCCGCAGCTCGCCGCGCGCCTCGTTGCGCAGGTTTGCGGCAATCGAGCGGATGTTCGCTGCCTCGGCGAGGATCGTGCGGGCTCGTTCGAGCACATGCTGACCGGCATGGGTCACTGAGTCGAGGCTCTTGCCCTTGCGCACGAACAACTGAAAACCGAGCTCGTCCTCAAGCTGCCTGAGCTGCTTGCTCAGGCCCGGCTGGGTGGCGTGCACCCGCTCGGCGGCCAGTGTGATGTTGAGGCCGGAATCGGCGATGGCAATCAGATAGCGCAGCTGGGTAAGCGTCATGGCAGATGGCTCGTGAGCGGTCGGGGTCAATGGATTGATACGCGAACGGAGCACGGGTACATCGCATGGAACGAGCCGGCATCGTGCAGGACATGGTGGTATGGACGGCCACAAGGTCGTCGCGGGTGAACATGCCGTGGTGCTGATCGCCGTGCATAGTTAGACGTCTATACGGCCAATCGTTAAAACTGTCAAGTTTTTGTTATCTGTGGCAGCCTCATAACGCGACGGCATATGCGCCGCGGCACAAATCATTTGCCGGATAAAGCGGCCTCCCCGTAGCGTGGCTTTCCCCGGTTATATGCCTGCAGGTTCGCGCCATGAAGCTCTACCCGCTGTTCGCCGATCTCACCCACCGCGCTGTTCTGGTGGTGGGCGGTGGCAGCGTGGCCGAACGCAAGATCGCCGCACTGCTTGGCGCGCGGGCGCAGGTGACGGTGAACGCCGACGAGTTGACCCCGCAGCTGCAACGCTGGGTGGCTCAGGGCCGCATCGCCTGCCGCCAGGATGCGTTCCAGGACAGCTGGCTCGAACGGATCTGGCTGGTGGTGGCCGCCACTTCCGACCACGAGCTGAATCGGCATATCGCTACGCTCGCCGGGTTGCGGCGGATTTTCGTCAATGTGGTGGACGATGCCGTGCTGTCGAGCTTTCATGTGCCGGCGGTGATCGATCGGGCACCGCTGACCATCGCAATCTCCAGCGGCGGCGAATCGCCGATGCTGGCGCGATTGCTGCGCGAACGGCTGGAGACACTGCTCGACCATTCGCTCGGCGCGCTTGCCACGCTGACGGCACGGCTGCGACTGCGCATCCGCGCGCGGCATCCGGAGATGTCAGCGCGGCGGCGTTTCTATGAAGACCTGTTCGCCGGCAAGGTAG
>Ga0302314_10022313_pt1 | contig 10384 bp, 2 predicted proteins | sample III_Palsa_N2_3_FD_200533 | JGI IMG/M metagenome (GOLD analysis project Ga0302314, IMG submission 200533) | Peat permafrost microbial communities from Stordalen Mire near Abisko, Sweden - III_Palsa_N2_3 | ecosystem: Environmental > Terrestrial > Soil > Palsa > Peat permafrost | place: Sweden... | reverse complement strand
CGCAGGGGAACCTGACCGAGTACGACTACGCGACCGAGACGAACTACTACCAGATGGGCGGGGGACAAGGGAAAGGGACGCTGGCGCAGTACGTGCGGGGCGGGTACCCGACCCAGATCTCCTACGGGTGGCTGCTGTCGCAGGCGATCGCCGGGGCCAAGCCGGCCGCGCAGGTGGAGTTCGGCGTGTCACAGCGGTGCCTGACGACTTCGACGTTCACGAACTGCGCGTATTCAAACCTGAGCTCTTCGACCGCGTCTGAGTGGCCCGACACCCCCTACGACCAGAACTGCGGCTCCACCGGGACGTGCGCGGTGGACTCGCCGACGTTCTGGTCCACGGCGCGGCTGACCTCGATCACCACGCAGGTTCTGGAGGGATCCTCCTACCATCCGGTGGACAGCTACGCGCTGACCCAGTCGTTCCCCAACGCCGGCGGCGGCGCGGCCACGCCGGTGATGTTCCTCGACTCGATCCAGCACACCGGCGAGAACGGGACGGCGCTGTCGCTGCCGCCGGTGACGTTCACCCCGACCGAGATCGACAACCGGGTCGACGGCCTCGTCCCGGCCGCGCCGCCGCTGTACCGGCCGAGGATCTCCGAGATCGCGACCGAGTACGGCAGCGACATCGCGATCACCTACGCGGCGCCCGCGTGCTCGCGGGTCAACAACACGATGCCGTCGTCGCCGGCCTCGAACACGATGCCGTGCTACCCGGTCTACTGGACGCCGGCGGGCGAGGCGAACCCGATCGAGGACTGGTTCAACAAGTCGCTGGTCACCCAGGTGGACGTGGCGGATGAGACCGGCGCGGGCTCGCCGACCCAGGTGACGAACTACGCCTACCTCGGCGGGGCGGCCTGGCACTACGATGACTCGCCGCTGACCGAGGCCTCGCAGCGGACCTGGGATCAGTTCCGCGGCTACGCGCAGGTGGAGACGACCACCGGCGCCGCCCCCGACCCGGTCACCGCATCCGTCGCCACGTACCTGCGGGGGATGGACGGCGACAATAACGGGTCGGGCGGCACCACCTCGGTGAGCGTGAAGGACTCGCTCGGCGACTCGATCACCGACAGCAACTGGCTCTCCGGGCAGATCCTGGAGACCGACTCCTACACCGCGGCAGGCGGGACGGTCGACGCCAAGGCGATCAGCGGCCCGTGGACCTTCAACCAGACAGCGAGCCAGGCGCAGCCGGACGGGCTGCCCGCGCTGACCGCGCAGATGCCGCGGGCGACGGAGTCCAGATCGCTGACGCTGCTGGCCAACGCCAGCTGGCGCACTGTCCAGACCGACACGACCGACAACGCCGACGACCAGGTGACCCAGGTGGACGCCAAGGGGGACGGCACGGCGTCGGACCCGGAGACCTGCACGACCACGACCTACGCGTCCAGCACGGCCAACCCGATGATGGAGTCCTACCCGTCGCGGGTGCTGTCCGTCACCGGGCCGTGCGGCACCACGCCGACCACGGGCAACACGGTGTCGGACACCCTCACCTACTACGACGGGAACGGCAACGGCTCCCTCACGAGCCTGGGGACGCCGGGCGCCATCACCGGCGGCGGGCAGGTCACCGGCACCCAGGTCATCTCCGGGTACGGCTCCTCGGGCAGCCCGCTGTACCAGACGAAGTCGGCGGCCACCTTCGATGAGTACGGCCGGCAGCTGACCTCCGTCGATGCCAAGGGCAACGTCACCGGCACCGCCTACACCCCGGCCAGCGGCGCGCTGCCCACGAGTGCGACGGTGACCAACCCGATGGGCTGGCCGACGACCACCACGCTCGACCCGGCCCGCGAGCAGCCGCTGACGGTCACCGACGCCAACGGCGAGACGACGACCGAGACCTACGACGCGCTCGGTCGGCTCACCGCCGTCTGGCTGCCGGGGCGCTCGACGTCGGACTCCGCCAACGACACGTACTCCTACACGGTCACCGGCACGGCGCCAACGTACACGACCAGCAGCGTGCTGCGTGAGAACGGCACGTACGCGGCCACCGTGGACGTCTATGACGGCACGCTCCAGTTGCGCGAGGTCCAGGCGACGCCGGCCAACGCGGAAGCCGGCCGGCTCGTCTCCGACACGTTCTATGACTCGCACGGGTGGACGGTGAAGACCTCCAGCTCGTACTACGACTCGAGCTCGTCGCCGGACGGGACGCTGTTCGTCGCCGACGACGACACGGTTCCGTCGCAGACCGTGACGGATTATGACGGCCAGGGGCGCCCGATCGCGTCGAACTTCTACTCGCTGGGCCAGTACCAGTGGAAGACGACGACCGCGTACCCGGGCGCGGACGAGACCGACGTGACCCCGCCGTCCGGCGGCACGGCCACGTCGACGTTCACCGATGCGCTGGGGCAGACGACGGCCTCGTGGGCCTACGACGACTCGGCGACACCGACGGGCAAGGCCAGCGACGCACGCGTCACCAGCTACGCCTACACGCCAGGCGGTCAGGTCGCCACCGTCACCGACAATGCGGGCAACAAGTGGTCCTACGGCTACAACGTGCTGGGCCAACTGGTAACCCAGACCGACCCGGACGCAGGGACAACCACGTACGCCTACGACCCGGACGGCAACCAGATCTCCAGCACCGACCCCCGCGGCCAGACGCTCGTCTACAGCTACGACGCGCTGAACCGCAAGACCGCCGAGTACTCCGGCAGCGTCAGCCCGGCCAACGAGCTGGCCTCATGGACCTATGACACGCTGGCCAAGGGCGAGGTCACCTCCTCCACCAGCTATACGGACGGGGCGTCGGGGTCGGCCTACACCGAGGCGGTCACCGGTTACAACGACGCCTACCAGCCGACTGGGACGTCACTGATAATCCCGTCCGCCGAAGGCAGCCTGGCCGGGACCTACACCACGGCCGACACGTACAGCCCGGTCAGCAGTGAGCTGCTGTCGACGGCGTACTCTGCGGACGGGGGGCTGTCCGCCGAAACCGAGCACTACTCCTACGACGCCGAGGGCCTGGTGTCGGCGATCGGCGGGACGACCCCCTATCTCGACACGGTCACCTACGATCCTTTCGGCAATGTGGATCGCACCACCACGGGGCTGTACGGCTCGCAGCTCGCGGTGACGGCGGCGTACGACGCCGGCACGCAGCGGCTGCTGCGGACGACGGATAACGTGCAGACTGCATCGTCCGCCGTGGATACGACGAACTACACCTATAACGACTCCGGCGCTGTCACCTCCGTCTCCGACGCTCAGAACACCGGCCAGACCGACACCCAGTGCTTCGCCTACAACGAGCTGAGCGAGCTGACCACGGCCTGGACGGACACCGCGGGGACCGGCACCGCGGCGTCCCCCTCGGCGGGGGGCATCGGCGGCTGCACCACCGCCACGCCGTCCGCGTCCACCATCGGCGGCCCGTCCCCGTACTGGGAGTCGTGGACCTACGACCCGCTCGGCGACCGCACCTCGGAGACGGTCGACAACACCGCGGGCGACACGGCCGACAACCAGACCCAGACGCTCGCCTACCCGGGCGGCGACGGGACGTCGCCGGCGAGCCAGCCCAACGCGGTGTCCGCGGTGGCGACCACCGGCCCCGGCGGCACCACCAACACCACCTACGCCTACAACGCGGCGGGCGACACCACCGGGCGCACCTCGACCTCGACCGGCGCCAGCCCGCCAGCCGGCCCGGACCAGTCCTTCACCTACAACCCGCAGGACCAGATCGCGTCCGTTACCACCACGTCCGGCGGGGCCTCGCAGACCAGCGACTACCTGTACGACGCGGACGGGAACCTGCTGATCCAGCGGGACCCCGGCACCACCACCCTCTACCTCGACAACGGCGCGGAGGAACTGCAGCTCAACACCTCCACCAACACGGTGTCCGGCACCCGGTACTACTCCGAGCCGGGCGGCACCACCGTCGTCCGGTCGTCAACCGGCGCGCTCACCTACGAGCTCGGCAACCAGCAGGGCACCAACACCGAGACGATCAACGCCACCACCCTCGCGGTCACCCGCCGGTACTACGACCCCTACGGCAACCCCCGCGGCTCGGTGCCGTCGAGCTGGGTGGACAACCGGGGCTTCCTCGACCAGCCGGCCGACGCAAGCACCGGTCTGGACCTGCTCGGCGCCCGCCAGTACGACTCCGTAACCGGCAGGTTCCTGTCCGTTGACACCGTGTTCGAAGCCGGCGACCCCCGGCAGATGGGCGGCTACAGCTACGCGGCCGACAACCCGGTCAACGGATCCGATCCCGGGGGCACCGACTACATCGTCGCGGGCGGCGGACCGTGCGGCCTGACAGTCCAGGACTGCGAGAACCACGGTGGCAGCAGCGGTGGTGGCGGTGGCGGTGGCGGTGGTGGTGGTGGCGGCGGATCTCACGGCGGCGGCAACGGCCAGGGATCCCCCGTCGGCTCCGGCTGCTGGGAGCCTGGCGGCGAGTACACCTGCGGCGCGCCAGGCAGCAGCCCGGTGGCGCCAGCGCTGACCGCACCGCCGTTCAACCCGCCACCGCCCGCAGCACAGGCGACCAGGGCGGCCGACCCAGCCTCCTGCGGGCGTTTCGGTACCGGATGCAACCAGATCCCGCTCGCCTCGTCCTCCAGCAGCTCGGGCGGCAGCTGCTTCATCGTGTGCGGCTGGGGCAACTTCACCCGCAAGGCGGTGCAGGTAGCAGGCAACGTCACCGGGGCCGACGTGATCCTGCAGTGCGCGGAGCACGCTTCGTTGGGCACCTGCAGCTCGGCCGTCCTGGTCATCGGCATGGACCTAAGCGACGTGGCAACCGACGGGGCGGACACCACCGAGGTAGTGGCCGAGAACTACGCGCTCGACGCGACGGTCGATGCGAGCGCCGAGGCCGGCGGGGACGGGGTCGCGGCAGCGTCTAACGGGGCGGACGACGTCGGCAATGATGCCGCGACGAGCTGCAGCCTGAACAGCTTCACCGGCAGTACGCGGGTGCTGCTCGCGGACGGCAAGACGATCCCGATCGACCGGGTCGCCGTGGGCGACAAGGTGCTCGCGACCGACCCGATCGCCGGTGTCTCCGCCTCCCGGCCGGTGACGGGGCTGATCGTCCATTCCGGTCCGCGCACGATGACCGCAGTGACGCTGGCGGGCGGCGCGACCATAGTCGCGACTGACCACCACCTGTTCTGGGACGCCACCGCAGGCTCGTTCATCGACGCGGACTCGCTGCGGGTCGGCGACAAGCTCCGCGAGGCGACCGGCCGCCTGATCCGGGTCATTAAGACCCGGGTCTACGACGCGGCGCTGACCGCGTACAACCTCACGATCTCCGGGATCCACACGTACTACGTGGTCGCGGGCGGCCAGTCCGTCCTGGTGCACAACAGCTGCGGCCCCGATTACAGCCAGCTGCCCGAACCGGTGGAAGCGACCGGGACGAGCCAGGGCTGGGCGCCGCCGGAGCTAACTGAGCCGACCGCCGTCGGCGCGCCCAGCCCGATAGGTCCTGTTTCGGCCCTCAGTCGGTTTAAAAAGACCTGGGCCATTCTGCGGTTGATCAGCGCCATTATTCCTCAGGGCGGAATAGAGGCAGGTGGGACTATCGATCATCCCATCTCGATTGTCTGGGAATATTCGCAAACCCCACCATCTGATGGCCTGTAGCTCCAGACTGCGCACACAGGAAAGACAATGATAATGAGAAAGCACCTGCGGTACGTCATGACGGCGATTACCGCGATTGTCCTCACGGCGCCGATCGGCCTTACGGCTGCGCTGCAGTCGCAGGCCGCGACCTTCGCGACCGCCGGGGCCGCGGCCCACCGCCCGGCGCGGAGCCCGCTCCAGGCGGCAGCGCTCACGGCGAAGGCCACGGGAAAGGTAGTCCCGGTCCCGGCGCAGACGACTGCGACGTCCACGACGACGGCGCTGCCGGACGGCAAGTTTGCCATGACGACGTACGTGATGCCGGTCCGGGTGAAGCAGCACGGCGCCTGGGTGCCGGTCAGCGCCGCGTTGCGGCGGAACGCGGACGGCACCTGGAGCCCGGCGGCTACCCCGTCGGGCCTGGTGCTATCGGGCGGCGGGACCAGGCCGTTCGCCGTCTTGACCTCGCCGTCAGGGAAGCGGCTGTCGATGACGTTCGGCTTCCGGCTGCCCGCGCCGTCGGTCACGGGCGCCACGGCGGATTACGCGGACGTGCTGCCGGGCGTGGACCTGGACATCACCGCCACCGACCAGGGCGGTTTCGACGAGGTGCTGGTGATCAAGAACGCCGCCGCGGCGGCCGATCCTGCGCTGCGGCAGCTGCGCATCACGACGACCGCGGACGGGCTGACCGTCCGCACCGACGCGGCCGGCAACATGACGGCGTCCCCGGCGGGCGGAAGTCCGCAGTTCGTTGCGGCGCCACCGCGGATGTGGGATTCCGGCACGCTGACCGGGGTGCCGCAGGCGGCGGCATCGCGGGTCACCGAGTCGAGCACGGCGATGCCGTCGTCTGGCGCGCGCGTGGCGGCGATCGGCTTGCGCGCCGTGCCCGGCGCGCTCGTGCTCACCTTGAACCAGCGGATGCTCACAGCGCCGTCCACCAGGTTCCCGGTCTTCGCCGACCCGGTGGTGAACCCGGCGTCCAGCGGCACCGGCAACTACACCGAAACCCAGCAGGGCTGCCCTACCTACACGAACTGGGACTCGCCGCAGACGAACGGTGAGGGCGCCGGGTTCGAGAATTACCCGGGAACCTCGTGCCAGGGCCTGTACCGCAGCTTCTACCAGCTCAACACCGAGAACCTCAACTCGTCGATGGTGGTGTCCTCGGCGACGCTGCTGACTGCCGAGACCTATGGCTCCGACCAGGACTGCTCCGACACCTGGCCGGTCACGGTCAAGTGGACCAGCCCCATCAACCCGGATACCGACTGGAACACCCAGCCCAGCGTGGTCAGCTCGATTGCGACGATGTATCCGAAGAGCGCGTGGTGCGGCACGCAGGACGTCGACTTCAACGTCAAGTCTGAGATGGTAAGCATCGCGGAGGGCAACGACACCACGTGGACGTTCGGCCTGTACGGCGACGAGAGCGACCTGCCGGACTCCTCCTGCTCGCCGTCCAGCGAGTACAACTGCGGCTTCATGCGGTTCGCCGACAACCCGTCGGTGACCACGCTGTTCGACATCATGCCGAGCGTGCCGACTGACACGACGACCACGCCGTCCTCGGTCGATGACGGCTCCGTTACCGGGCCTGGCTGCGGCAGCAACACCGTCGGCTGGATCGGAGCCACCGACCTGGGCGCCGGCAACGGCAGCGGGGTCACGCTGAACGCGACCCTGGCCTCAGACGTCGAGGGCCAGCACGTGCGCGCGGAGTACACCATCTGGGACAACTCGATCCCCAACGACCCGGTCGGCTCCAATGTAGTCGCCTCGCCGGTCAGCGCCGACGTGGCGTCCGGCACGGCCGTCGATGAGCCGGTCGGCATCACGCTGCAGAACGGGCACGCCTACGGCTGGCGGGTGGCCGCCTCCGACGGCACCCTGACCTCGCAGGACGCCCCGGACTGTCACTTCAACGTCGACACCACGCCCCCGACCGTGCCGGCCGTCACCAGTTCCAAGTTCCCGCCGTCCGGCTCGAACCCGACGTCGCCGCCGCTCACCGGCGCCACGGGCACGTTCAGCTTCGCCAGCACCGACCCGGCGCCGGCCGGCTGTGCCAGCGCCTGCGTCTCCAGCGGCGTCGCGTACTACCAGTACTCCTTCAACACGGCCGTGACGTCGGGCGCCAGCAGGGTCGCGCCGGGCAGCACGGTCCCCTACACGGCGAACCTGTGGGGGACCAACATTCTCTACGTCAATGCCGTGGACAACGCCGGCAATGTGTCGCAGACGGCGGAGTACGACTTCTACGTGGAGTGGAACCCGCAGACGCCGGTCACGGCCGGGGACGTCGACGGTGATCACATCCCCGACCTGCTCGCAGCCAACACGGCCGGCGACCTGCTGCTCTACCCGGGCGGCGCCGCCCCGCCGGTCAGTCCAGAGGTTGCGGGCACGCCGGCGACCAGCCCGGACGGCTCCTCGTGGAGCACGTTCCAGATCACCCACCGCGGGTCGATGGACCAGGATGGCGTCGATGACCTGTTCGCGCACAAGGGCGAGAACCTGAGTCTGTACCAGAACAACCCCACAGATCCCGGAGTGGCGCCGCAGTTCGGCAGCACCGCGGACATCGACCCGATTATCAAACCGTCATGCGCGGCGACTGCGAGCAACGCGAGCAACTGCGCCGGCTACGACGGCACTGACTGGTCGGACACCACCCAGATCCTGGCGCCGGGCGACGTGTACGGCACCGGTCTGCCTAACCTGCTGACGGTGGAGGACGGCCAGCTCTGGCTGTACAAGGGCGAGTACAGCGATCATGTTTCTACGCCGGTGCTGCTTGGCAGCAGCAGCGGCAGCACGAACTGGAGCGGGATGACGATCATCGCCCCCGGTGAGGTGAACGGCCTGCTCACGCTGTGGGCGCGGGATAACAGCACGGGCGTGATCTACAGCTGGCCGCTGACGCTGGACTCCAACGGCGTGCCCGAGCTGGGCACGGCTTCGGTCGGCGCGCCGGTCAGCGCGACCAGCGGCACGGTGGTCGGCGGGGTGACGCTTACCTCGGCCGCGTATCCGCTCGCGGTGTCCTCGGGCCCGCTGGCGGGCGGCACCTGCGGATCCTCAGATTTGAACGCGTGCCCCGGTATCTACGCCGAGGACACGTCGGGCAACCTGTGGTACTACGAGGGCCAGTCCGCCACCGGCGGGGCCTCCCCCCTGTCAGGTACCAGGATGCTGGTCGGCAACATCAACAGCGCCGCGGATCAGTACCGGCTCGCCGCTGGCTGACGACAGCGGCACGGTGGCGCATGACGTCAGCGGCAACGCCGGCAACGGCACGCGGAGATGTGCTGAACTGACCGAGTTCGATGGGAGTAGGGAGCGATGGCGCAGCAGTACGGCGAGATCAGTGATCGACTGGCGGAGTTCGTTGCGGCCCAGCACGTGTTCTTCGTGGCGACAGCAGCGCGCGAGGGGCGTGTTAACGTCTCGCCGAAGGGGCTGGACGGCCTTCGTGTCCTTGGGCCCAATCGGGTCGTCTGGTTGAACGGCACTGGCAGCGGCAATGAGACCGCGGCGCATCTCCTGGACGTCAATCGGATGACCCTGATGTTCTGCTCGTTCGAGCGTCAGCCGCTGATTCTGAGGCTGTACGGCACCGCGACGGAGATCCAGCCCGACCAGCCGGAATGGGACGAGCGCATTGGGCTCTTCCCGCCCATGCCCGGCGCACGGCAGATCTTCGACATGAGAGTCGATCAGGTCCAGACCTCGTGCGGCTACGGAGTGCCATTCATGGAGTACGCCGACGATCGGCATCTGATGGCGCAGTGGGCCGAGAAGAAGGGGCCTGACGGGCTCGAGGTCTACCAGCGGGAGAAGAACCTGGCGAGCATCGACGGCTTCCCGACCGGGCTGCGCGTACCTGACGCTCCTCATACTCAGGTCAGTAGCGCAACCCGGCGATGATGCCGATCACGTGCTGATCCGACGGGCTACGTCACCAAACTCGCCGTTCTGCCCTGACGGCACCTGGTTCATCGAGGACCGCACCGACTGGTCATCAAGCGCTTTGTCCGCACCGCCCGCCGCCATCCACTATCCAGATCCGCGCCGGCCGGCATATCTCACAGCTGCGGACCGGCTGCCACCCGACCTACGCGACGCCCCTGCGCTCATGAAGTAGCAAACGATGCGCACTAACCTGATAAAAGTCAGGTAGAAACAGGTGTCCGGGCGCTTGCGTCCGCTTACGAGTTCGGCCTTGCCGGGCTCGTCGGCTCCCGGCGCGTTAACGTGCGCACCGGGCCCGGCGATCACCAGGTGCGCCCTTCTCACCCGGAATGGCGTCCGGATTCTTCTCGGTGGTCTGTCCGGCGCCGTGGTCGCAGGCGTCATGAACCCGCGCCGCGCGCGCAGTTACGGTTTCGTCCACAGCGGCGACCAGGCAGGCGGCAGGGGAGCGTCAGTTCTGCGGGGTGAGGCCGAGTGCCCGAACGAGCTGGGTTAGCTCCTCATGGAAGAGCTTGTCCGGGCTGAGCGTCATGGACCGCATGTGGCCGTAGACCTCTAGTGAAACCAGGCCATGCAGATGCCCCCTGAGGCGGAGCGCGAGCGCGACGCCGGCGGGCGGCAGATCCGGGAAGGCCGGGCGCACCTCGTCGAGGAACGCCGCGTCGAAATCGGACCACTCGAATTGGCTGTCCGCGTAGACGCGCTCGGCGTGGGGCCATGCGGCGGCCGCGAGCCCCGTGAGCCCGAGGCAGATCCGGCGTATGGCATCCGGGGCGGCACCGCCT
>Ga0302314_10022312_pt1 | contig 10384 bp, 7 predicted proteins | sample III_Palsa_N2_3_FD_200533 | JGI IMG/M metagenome (GOLD analysis project Ga0302314, IMG submission 200533) | Peat permafrost microbial communities from Stordalen Mire near Abisko, Sweden - III_Palsa_N2_3 | ecosystem: Environmental > Terrestrial > Soil > Palsa > Peat permafrost | place: Sweden... | reverse complement strand
TCGATATGTGGCCCCGTTCGCACACCTCACCCCGCTTCGGGTGAGGTCCGGGCAGTTATGGTCGCTCGAGCGGAGAGCTGGCCGCGACTGTAGGCATCGGGCGGGCCGGGGGCAGCTCAGTCGATCAGTCGACCGCGCATTCGCCAGATCGCGAGCCGCCAGACGACCGCACCGAAGCCGAGCAGCACCGCGAGGTGGACGAGGTCGGCCGTCTGGAAGTGCTGGAGCGAGACGTCGCGGACGAGCGCGACGCAGTGGTAGAGCGGGTTGACGTGCGCGACTGCCCGCAGCGCGCGGGGCAGGCCGCTGATCGGGAAGAACGTCCCGGCGACGAGGAACATCGGCGTCAGCACGGCGCTGGTGATGTAGTTGAAGTTGTCGATCCGCTTCGCGATCGCGGCGACGAGCACCCCGAAGGCGCAGAAGCCGAAGCCGGTGACGAGCCCGATCGGGACGACCAGCAGCATGCCGGGCTCGGGTTTGAGCCCGAAGAACATGCCGACGATCAGCGGCGCGAGTCCGTATACGCCGGCGCGGATCGAGACCCACAGGACCTCCGCGGTGATCACTTCCTCGACGTCAACCGGCGCAGCCAGCAGTGCGTCGTACGTCCGCTGGAACTGCCAGCGGATCGCCGTGTTGAACATTCCGGGGAACGCCGAGGAGAACAGCACCGCTGTGGCGACGACGCCAGTGGCGACGTACTGGACGTAACGCTGGTGACCGACGCTGTGGACGAGCGATCCAAACCCGAGACCGAACGCAACCAGGTAGATCACCGGCTGCACGACCGCCGAGAACGTCGTCGAGAACCAGTACTGGCGGAAGATCATGACGTCGCGCGACATCACCCCGGCGAGCGCCGCGGGCTCGAGCCGTCCCACCCGGCGCGGCTGGCGGGCCGCGCCGGACGCACCGCCCCACTCCCCAGGAACGGCGCTCATTCGATGCTCGTTCCGGTCAGCGCGACGAACGCGTCCTCGAGGTTCGCCGGGCGGCGCACGCCGCCCTCGGGAGTGTCGGTCAGCGTCTCGGCGCCGAGCAGCGCGATCGCCGGCCCGCTGCGGCGCAGCGGCCACCCGCGCCGGCCGGCCTCCTCCTCGAGCTCGCTCAGCTCCGCGGCCGCTCCGTAGACCTCGAGCACCTCGCGTCCGACGTGCGCGCGGACGAGCTCGGACGGGGTTCCCTCGGCGATGATCCGGCCGCCGGACATCACCGCGACGGTGTCCGCCAGCCGCTCAGCCTCCTCGATGTAATGAGTCGACATCAGCACCGTCACCCCGTCGGCGCGGAGGCTGTCGATCAACGACCACAGCTCCTGGCGGATCTGCGGGTCGAGCCCAACCGTCGGCTCGTCGAGCAGCAGCAGCTGAGGCTGATGGATCAGCCCGCGCGCGACCAGCAGCCGGCGGCGCATGCCGCCCGACAGCTCCCGCACGATCGTGTCGGCGCGCGACCCGAGGTTCGCGATCCGCAGCGCCCGATCGACCGCCGCGCGCCGCTCCGCCCCCGGCACCCTGTACAGGCGCGCGAACACGGTCAGGATCTGGCGGCAGGTAAGCTCGACGTCGAGGTTGTCCTGCTGGGGCACGACGCCCATCGACATCCGCGCCTGCTTGGACTCGCCGGGCAGGCGGTAGCCGAGCACGCGGATCGTTCCCTCGTCGGCGATCGCCTGCGCGGTCAGCATCCGCATCGTCGTCGACTTGCCCGCGCCGTTCGGCCCGAGCAAGCCGAAGCAGACGCCGGCCTGCACGGTCAGGTCGAGGTGGTCAACTGCCGTGATCGCGCCGAAGCGCTTGACCACGCCGCTCAGCTCGATCGCGGCGGGCGCCTCGGACACGGTGGCAAGTGTAGAGAGCAACCTTGCCACACTCGTGTCAAGGTTCGCTACCATCATTCGGGATGCGCGACTTCCTGGCAGCCACGCGCGAGCGCGTCGTCGTGTTCGACGGGGGTATGGGCGCGACGCTCGAGATGTTCGACCTGAGCCTCGAGCACGACTACGGGCTCCCCGGCCGCTGCCACGAGGCGCTTGTGCTCAACCGCCCCGATGTGATCGAGGGCGTGCACGTGTCGATGGTCGACGCCGGCGCGCAAGTGCTCGAGACGGATACCTTCCAGGCCTCGCGGCTGAAACTCGACGAGTGGGGGATCGGGGAGCACGCGCTCGAGATCAACATCAAGGCCGCGCAGATCGCGCGGCGCGCGGCCGGTGAGGACCGCTTCGTCGCCGGCTCGATCGGCCCCACCGGCTTCCTCCCCGCAAGCGATGACCCCACTCTCGGGCAGATCACCTTCCCGGAGCTCGTCACGGTCTTCACCGAGCAGGCGACGGGGCTCGTGCGCGGCGGCGCCGACCTGATCATCATCGAAACCGTCCAGGACATCCTCGAGGCCAAGGCCGCGGTGTTCGGCGCGCGCGAGGCGTTCGCGAACGAGGGCCGGGCGCTCCCGATCATTGTCAGCGTCTCGCTGTTGCCCAACGGCGGCAAGATGCTGCTCGGCACCGACATCAGCGCGGTGCTGACGACGCTCGAGGCGCTGAAGGTCGATGTGATCGGCCTGAACTGCTCGACCGGCCCCGAGGACATGCGCGACGCGATCCGCTTCCTCGGCGAGTTCAGCCCCGTCGCCGTCAGCTGCATCCCCAACGCGGGGCTGCCGCTGCAGGGGCCAAACGGGGAGACGATCTTCCCCGAGCAGCCGGCGCCGCTCGCAGCCTCGCTCGGCGAGTTCGTCGAACGCTACGGCGTCGGGATCGTCGGCGGTTGCTGCGGGACGACGCCCGCCCACATCGCCGCGATCGCCGAGCGCGTCAGCGGCAGAACCCCGAGCGACCGGGCGGGTGGGAGCCAAAGACGGTCGCCGTTCGTCAGCTCGATGATCGCCGCGACCCCGCTCGTGCAGGATCCGCGGCCGACGCTGGTCGGCGAGCGGGTCAACTCGCAGGGCTCGCGCAAGGCCAAGGAGCTGCTGCTGGCGGACGACTACGACGGGCTGTTGCAGATCGCCGAGGATCAGGTCACCGGTGGAGCGCACGTGCTCGACGTGTGCGTGGCGCTGACCGAGCGCCAGGACGAGGCCGAGCAGATGCGCCTCCTCGTCAAGCGGATCTCACTCACCCAGCCGGCGCCGATCCAGGTCGACTCGACTGAAGCACACGTGATCGAGACGGCGCTCCAGCAGATCCCGGGCCGGGCGATCGTCAACTCGGTCAACCTCGAGGCCGGCCGCGCCAAGCTCGACCGCGTCGCGCCGCTCGCGCGCGCCCACGGCGCCGCGCTGATCGCGCTGACGATCGATGAGGTCGGGATGGCCAAGACGGCTGAGCGCAAGCTCGAGATCGCCAGGCGGATCACGCAGCTGTGCTGCGAGGAGCACGGGATGGACCCCGAGTCGCTGATCTTCGACCTCCTGACGTTCACGCTGACGACCGGCGACGAGGAGTGGCGGCCGAGTGCGGTCGAGACGATCGAGGGGATCCGCCGGGTCAAGGCGGAGATCCCGGGCGTCAAGACGTCGCTCGGGGTCTCGAACGTGTCGTTCGGCGTGGGGGTTCCCGCGCGCAGCGTGATCAACAGCGTTTTTCTCCACCACTGCGTGGGAGCGGGGCTCGACCTCGCGATGGTCAACCCCAACCACATCACGCCATACGGCGAGATCCCGGACACCGAGCGCGAGCTCGCCGACGATCTGGTGCTGAACCGCCGGCCCGACGCGCTCGAGCGGCTGATCGCCCACTTCGAGGCAAAGGGAGCGACCGGCGAGGCTGCCGGCGCCGGCGCCGGACAGACCGACCCGACCGAGGGGATGGAGCCCGAGGAGGCACTTCACTTCCACATCCTGCGCCGGCGCAAGGAGGGCGTCGAGGCGTGGATCGACCGCAGCGTCGAGAAGATCGGCGCGGTGCCGACACTCAACCAGGTGCTGCTGCCGGCGATGAAGGAGGTCGGCGACAAGTTCGGCGCCGGCGAGCTGATCCTCCCGTTCGTGCTGCAGTCGGCCGAGGTGATGAAGCGCGCGGTCGCCCAGCTCGAGCGCTACCTCGACAAGCTCGAGGGCTACACGAAGGGCACGGTCGTGGTCGCGACGGTATTCGGCGACGTCCACGACATCGGCAAGTCGCTCGTCAACACGATCCTCAGCAACAACGGCTACACGGTGATCGACCTCGGCAAGCAGGTGCCGATCTCGACGATCATCGACGCCGCCGTCGAGCACGAGGCGACCGCGATCGGGCTGAGCGCGCTGCTCGTCTCGACCTCCAAGCAGATGCCCGCCTGCATCCAGGAGTTGCACGAGCGCGACCTGCGGTTCCCGGTGCTGATCGGCGGCGCCGCGATCAACCGCAACTTCGGGCTGCGGATCCTGTACCCGCACGGGCTCGAGTCAGACGACGTGTACCAACCCGGCGTGTTCTTCTGCAAGGACGCGTTCGAAGGGCTCGCGCGGATGGATGAGCTGATCGACGCGCCCGCGCACGAGGCGCTGGTCACACGCACGCGCGAGGCGGCACGCGTGCTCCGGGAGCGGCCCGCGGAGTCCGACGAGGGCGCCCCGCCGCTCGACGACGCGAGCGTCCGGAGCCCAGCGCGAACCGACAACCCGATCCCGGTGCCGCCGTTCTGGGGCGCCCGGGAGATCGACGTCGACCTCGACGAGGTCTACGCCCACCTCGATACGCATGTGCTGTTCAAGCTGCACTGGGGCGGGCGCGGAGTCAAGGGAGAGGAGTGGCGCCGGCTCCTCCGTGAGGACTTCCAGCCGCGGCTGGAGCGGATGTGGACGACGCAGACCTACCTGGATCCGCGGGCGCTGCTCGGCTACTTCCCGTGCAACTCCGACGGCAACGAGCTGATCATCTGGGACCCGGAATCGCCGGGCAAACGTGAGCTCGAGCGGCTGGCGTTCCCGCGCCAGCCGCGCGGCGAGCGGCTCTGCCTCGCCGACTTCTACCGGCCCCTCGGGTCCGACATCGACGTGGTCGCGATCCAGGCGGTCACCGCCGGCGACGAGGTCACCGAGCTGATGGCGCGGCTGGAAGCCGACGGCGAGTTCGCCGAGCAGCTGTTCGTGCACGGGCTCGGCACCCAGTGCGCTGAGGGGATGGCCGAGTGGCTGCACGCGCGCGCCCGGGCCGAGTTGGGGATCGGGCCGGCGCAGGGCCGCCGCTATTCGTGGGGCTACCCCGCCTGCCCGGAGCAGTCAGAGCACGAGAAGGTCTTCCACCTGCTCGACGCGGGTGGGCGGGCTCCAATCGGGCTGCGCCTGACCAGCGGCTACGCGCTCGAGCCCGAGCAGTCGACGCTCGCGATCATCGCCCACCACCCCCAGGCGGACTACTTCACGATGCGCCACGGTCAGCTGCCGAAAAATGCGCGCCAAGCGGCCGACGAGCTGATCGCGGGGACCGACAAGGACCCGACCCGGCTTGCCGAGCTGACCGATCAGGACCCGGGCAACGAGCTCGCCGGTGAGGACGAGCCGGCGATGGCCGGCGCCTGAGTGGCCCCGATTCGGGCCACTGCGACTCAGCCGGGTGCCGGCACGCGCCACTGCACGCCTGTGAGCTGCTCGCTCAGCCCCCAGAGCTGCTCCGCGGCGGCGGCGTCGTGGCTGGCGGCCGAGGAGGCCACCGGCTTGCGCTGGTAGAAGTACTCGCCGGTCGTCGACGCGACGTCCGGGGCAGAGGAGAGATACACGATCGTGTCGGCACCCTGCTCGGGCGTCAGTGAGTGACGGCGGTAGATCAGATGGGTGACGAGGTACCCGAGTGACGGGACCAGCCCCTGGTGGCGGCCGAGGCCGGTGCGCACCAGGCCGGGGTTCATCGCGTTGGCCGTGACGTCGGTCCCCTCGAGGCGGCGTGCCAGCTCATAGGTGAACAGCAGGTTCGCGAGCTTCGACCGCGCGTACGCCTGGAACGGCCGGTAGCGACGCCGCAGCTCCAGATCGGTGAAGTCGATCCGCCCGCGCTCGTGCGCGACCGACGCGACCGTGATCACGCGGGACGGCGCGCTCGCGATCAGCAGGTCGGCGAGCAGGTTCGTCAACAGGAACGGCCCCAGATGGTTGACGGCGAGCGTCCGTTCGATCCCCTCCGCCGTGTAGGAGGCCTTCGGCTCGATCGTCCCGGCGTTGTTGACGAGGACGTCGAGGCGGTCGTAGCGGCGCTGGTACTCGGCCGCGAGCTCCCGGACGTCGCTCTGGACGGCGAGGTCGCCGATCAGCCACTCGACGGTCGCGTTCGGGTGGGTCGCGCGGAGCAGACCCGCCGCGGCGGCGCACCGGCCGGCGCTGCGCCCGGTGAGCACGACCGTGGCGTCCCGCCCTGCGAGCTCGCGCGCCGCGGCGAGGCCGATCCCGTGGGTCGCACCGGTGATCAACACCGTCTTGCCGGTCATGCTCGATCCTGCACCTGGAACATCGACGAACGGCCCGGCGGGCGCGGCGGCAGCTTGATCGGCGTTGCGTGCATCGCGCGCTGGCGCACCTCTCGCCAGGACATGCCCTCCTTGAGCAGCGCGGGCATTCCCATCAGGATCGCCGTCGTGACCTCGACGGCCTGAAGAATCACCCCGTAGGCGACCCCGGTTGGCACGCCGATGTGCCAGCCGGCGTGCAGGACCGCGGCGCATGCCGCCTGGAAGACGCCCAGGTTGGCGGGCGTGGCGGGAATCACCGCCGTGATGTTGACGGCGAACAGCACGCCGGCGGCCGCCGCGATGCCGGTGCGATTGCCGATCCCGAGCGCGTACAGCAGCAGATAGCAGGAGAGGCACTGCAGAGCCCACGCCCCGAGCTGGGCGGCGGCCGCGGTCGCGCCCAGCCGCGGCTTGCGGAACACGCTCAGCCCGGCACGAACCCGGCGCAGCGAGCCCTGGATCTGCGTCAGCGCCCGCCGCGCCCGGCGCCACCTGGTCCCGCCCGGGCCGTAGCGGAGCAGGATCGGCGCCAGCAGCACGAACAGCAGCAGCACCGCCGGCGCGATCGCGACGGTCAGCAGCGCGTTCTCATGGCCGTTGAAGAAATCGACCGACGAGAACATGATCGCGGCGAGGATCGCCAGCGCGACGATGTTGAGGACCGTCTGGGACACGAGCGTCCCGAGCACGACGGGAAGGTTCTCGCGCGGTTGTCCGGTCCGGCGCGCGACCACGAGCGCCCGCGACGGCTCGCCGAGCCTGGCCGGAAGCGTCGATGACATCAAAACGCCGATCATCGTGCCCTGGAGCGCGTCCACCAAGCGCACGCGGGCCCGCGGCAGCGCTGCCTGCAGGATCGCGTGCCAGGAAATCGCCCTGACCGCCATCGCGCAAGCCATCGTCGCGAGCCCGAGCAGCACATACGTGGGGCTCGAGGTGATCAGGGCGTGGACGATGTTGCTGATCCCGATCTTCTGCAGTGCCAGAAACGCGAGCACGACGCCGCCGACGAGGATCAAGCCCATCGCGGCACGGCGAAGGTGGGCGAGGGCGCCCCTGCGCGCTGCCGCCGCAGGCCGGCGCTCGAGGCTCGGAAGTCGGCGCGCGGGGGCGTGTGGCTTCAGATCGGAGCTGACGAGACCTGCGCGCACGGCCGCGCGTCGCAGCGTGCCGTGCGGCTGCGGCGTCGCGATCGCGTCCGTGTAGGCGACCATCACCTCGCGCGCGACGCGGTCCCACGAGAACCGGCGGACGCTCTGTGCCGCAGCCCGCGCCAACTGGGCGCGGCGCCCGGGCTCGTCGTACAGGTCGCGCAGGACCTCGGCGAGCCGCTGCGCGTCGCCCGGCGGGACGAGCACCCCGTCGACGCCGTCGTGGACGACGTCGCGGTAGCCGGCGATGTCGGAGGCGACGACGGTCGTGCCCGACGCAAATGCCTCGGTCAGGACCATGCCGAAGCTCTCGCCGCCCAGCGACGGGGCGCACAGCACGTCGGCGGCGGCCAGCTCGCGGAGCTTGCGCTCGTCGTCGACCTTGCCGAGCGCGCGGATCCCGCGGGGGTCGAGAACCAGTCGCTCGAGCTCCTGCGGCGAGGGTCCGACCACGGTCAGCTCGGTGGGCAGTTGCTCGCGCAGCGCCTCGAACGCGCGTAACAGGAGCGGCAGTCCCTTGCGCTCGACCGCCTGACCGACGAACACGATCCGCAGCACCCCGTCCTGCGACTGTGCGCCGGCGCGAGCGAGCACCTCCTCGTCGATGTGAACACCGTTGGGGATCACACGGTACTCGCCGCCGAACCACCGCCGCCCGGTCCAGGCGGCCGCCTGCGACACCGCGATCCGCACGTGCAGGTGGTTCAGCATCTGCCGCGCGCCCAGCGCGGTGGCAACGGTGTTGGGCAGCCACTTGATCGAGTACGAGTGGAACGTGCCGACCAGGGGCTGACGGGTGGCGGCCGTCCCAAGCCAGCCCAACAGTGGCGCGATCGGCTCGTGGACGTGCACGACGTCGTAGCCGCCATGCTGCAGCTCGCGCTTCATGCGGCGCGCCGCGGTCAGGCTGACCGACAGGTTCGAAACCGCGCCGTTGGCCTTGAAACCTACGGTCCGCCCGAGCGGGAAGAGGTAATCCGGTAGCTCCAGGCGCTGCGGCCGCCCGCCACGATGGAGCACCGTCGTGACGCCGTCCGCCGGGTCCACCGGCGCAAGCACGCGAACCTCGTGGCCCTCGCTCAGGTATTGCTCGGCGAGGCCCTCGATGTGCCTCGTGACGCCCCCGGGATACGTCCACGAATACGGCGACACGAACGCGATCCGCATCTCCTAATCGTATCGTCTCGATCTGCCCCCTTTTTTGACCCGCCCAGCGCAGCCGCGGCCCAGCGGGGCCGCGGCTGGCATCATTGGTCGCAGATGCCGGCTCGCCACTTCGTCAAGTACACGTTCCTGCAGGTCGACCCAGCCTGGCGCCGGCTCGACCCCGACCTCCGCGAGGCGGACAAACGCGAGTTCGTCGCCGCCTGCGAGAACTTCGCCGAGGACCACCTGCTGCGCTCCTTCTCGCTCGTCGGCACACGTGGGGACGCCGACCTGATGTTGCTCAGTCAGGCCGAGAACCTCGATCGGATCCACGAGTTTCACGTCGTGCTCTCGCAGAGCGGGCTGATGAAGTGGTGCACGGTGCCGCACTCGTTCCTCGCGATGACCAAGCCCTCCGAGTACTCGGACGAGTCGCGACTGGAGGTGCGGCCGGGGCACAGCCGCTACCTGTTCGTGTATCCGTTCGTGAAGACGCGCGCCTGGTATGCGCTTGCAGCCGATGAGCGCTGGCGGATCATGCAGGAGCACATCCGCGTTGGGCGCGAGTTTCCGTCGGTCGACCTCAACACCAGCTATTCGTTCGGCCTCGACGACCAGGAGTTCGTGGTCGCGTTCGAGACGGACAACCCGGCCGACTTCCTCGATCTGGTCCAGCGCCTGCGCACCACCGAGTCGAGCTCTTACACGCTGCGCGACACGCCGACGCTCACGTGCATCGCCTGCTCTCTCGAGCGCGCACTCGGCGCCCTGGATGGCACGCCGCTGCGGATCGCGGTCCCGCCCGGGATGTGAGCGACCCGCCGAATGCTGCTGCCGGGAGCGAGGCCGCAGCGGTCGATCACCTGCGGGCCGCCGACCCCATGCTGGCGCGCCTGATCGACACGACCGGCCTGGAAGCGGTCGGCGACCGCCGGCGCGGGCGGCCACCCGACCACTACGGGGCGCTGGTGCGCTCGATCGTCGGTCAGCAGCTGTCGAGGAAGGCCGCCCGCGCGATCTACGGGCGGCTGATCGACCGCTACGGCGGGCGCCCGCCGACGCCCGCGGAAGTGATCGCCGACGACCCCGATGAGCTGCGCGCGAGCGCCGGCTTGTCGCGCGCGAAGGTGACGTTTCTGCGCTCGCTCGCCGAGCACGTGCTGAGTGGCGCGCTCGAGCTCGAGCGGCTCGACGACCTGCCCGACGACCAGGTGATCGCCGAGCTCGTCGCGGTCAAGGGGATCGGCGAGTGGAGCGCGCACATGTTCCTGATGTTCCACCTGCAGCGCCCGGACGTGCTCGCCGTCGGCGACCTGGGGATCCGCAAGGCGGTGATGCGCGTGTACGGCCTTCCGAAACTCCCTGCTCCTGCCGAGATCGAGGCGATCGCCGAGCCGTGGCGTCCATACGGGACGCTCGCCTGCCTGTTCCTGTGGGAGTCGCTCGACGCGGTGCCGGCGTGACTCAGAGTCCGTGCAGGAGCGAGAGTCCGTGCAGGAGCGAGCTTAGGTTCATCGTCTGGTCGGCGGGCGGCGCCGCGGGGATCGGCTGAGGCCCGTAGGAGATGAAGTCCTCGGTGAGCGAAAGCGAGACGGGCTGTGCGGCGGCGCCGGTCTTGACCGGAATCATCATCGCGTAGTCGAGCTTGATGCGGCGGAC
>Ga0302314_10022310_pt1 | contig 10385 bp, 7 predicted proteins | sample III_Palsa_N2_3_FD_200533 | JGI IMG/M metagenome (GOLD analysis project Ga0302314, IMG submission 200533) | Peat permafrost microbial communities from Stordalen Mire near Abisko, Sweden - III_Palsa_N2_3 | ecosystem: Environmental > Terrestrial > Soil > Palsa > Peat permafrost | place: Sweden... | reverse complement strand
GCGGCGTGGGCTACGTCGGCGGTCTGGTGGAGGGTGAAGTAGCGCGCGGTAGCGGCGTCTGCCGAGTAATGCTCGGCGAGGCCTTCCGCCTTGGTGACGGCGATGGCCGGAACCTTCGACTCGTAGGCGTAGAGGGCAGCTAGAGCGGCGGCTGGCGTGGACTGCTGCATGGCGGAGCGGAAGGTGGCGAGCAGGGCTGCCATCTCAGGCTGCACGGTGTGCGCTTCGACGGTGGAGCGGGTTGCGCCCATGCCTTCGGCGAAGTCCATCCAGAGGTCGGAGTGAGGACGAGAATTGCCGGTTTCGATGCCTTCTTCTTCGACGAGATTGCGCAGGACTTCGCGGCGTAGCTCGGAGTCTGGCAGGTTGCTGTGCAGCGCGCTGAGATAGGTGGGGAAGGCGGAGACATGGTGCCAGTACTCGGCGGCGTACTCGCGGAGGTCTTCGCGGGTGAGTTCGCCGCGCGACCAAGCTTGATAGAAGGGATGCGTGAGCAGGTTGTAGGGAGCGGTGCGCTCTTCAAAACGTGTCCAGAATGCTGCGTGGGTCATGGTAGAGATCTCTCTTTCATGCCAAGATGCGGCGTGCGGCCAGTGTATCGCGAGGGCTGTGGGTTGTTGCTGATGAGGGTGTTGGGCTCGTCGCGTAGAGTTGGGTTATGCAGTTGCTTCGATGGCTTAAGCAGGGGTACGAACGTTTTGCCCCGATCGCTGGTGCGGTGTTTCCGTGGGTAGGCGCAGCATTGTTGTTGCTGGCGGCTGGGTTTGGGGCTTCGTCGTGGAGGTATGCGCACTCCGGGCTGCGGACTACGGGGACGATCACGGAGAACGTGGCGGCCTTCGTAAAGGCTGGCGGTGTGGAGTACTATCCGCGGGTTCGCTTTCGGGATGAGAGCGGTGAGTTAGTGCAGGTGACGTCGAAGATAGGCGATGAGGATGCCGCGTTTGCGCCGGGGGATACTGTGCCGGTGATGTATCACGCGGAGGATCCGCAGGATGCGGTGATCGTGTCGGTGTGGCGGACGTATCCGGCGGCGATTGTGTTGGGGATTTTGGGTATCGCGCTCTTTGATCTGGGGTTGATTCTTGGCCGGCTGTGGCGGCAGCGAACGGCTTAGGGCGTTGCTCCGGATAAGAAGGCATCCCCCCGGGCTAAAGCCCACATTTGTGCGGGGCTATGAGACCCAAGGCTAAAGCCTTGGGGTACCTGGGTCGAGGAAACCTAGGCTGTATCTGCGTATCAATGGGGGCTGATCTAACTCGACTGTCTTGGCGATCCAGCTCGGCCGTCAGGGGGATTGACTGTCGTGGTCGAAAGCCCGGAGCTGTATTGCTTGTACGGGTTGCATGGCAGGTCCTTCGACTGCGCGTCTTGCATGAAGCCGCAAGACGCTTCGCTCAGGATGACAGTTCTGTAGTTTTAGAAGTCCACGTGGGTTCTTACGCTGAACACAGCTACAGGGCCGCGGGCCTGGTTGTAGCCGGGGTGGGCGATGAGCTGGACGTCTAAGGCGGTGAAGAGGCCGCGCCAGTTGTGGGCTGTGTAGTAGGTTTCGAGGATGTCTTCGCGAGCGTAGCTTAGCGCTCCGTCTCCGAGCAGGAAGCCCTGACCGCCGAGGGCGAGGTACTGCTGGTGGTCGCGCTTGATAGCGTTCGAGACGCCGACTAGGCCGACCTTGTCGTTGGGGCGCGACCAGCGGTTGCCGGTGATGTCGCCGCCGAGCTCGAAGGTCTGATCGACTTCGGTGTAGGCGTAGCTTTCGTGCTGGCCTTCGTTCCAGCCGAAGCGGCCGAAGACGCGGACATCCTGCGTAAGCTCCTGCTCGAAGTTGAGGCCGACGCCGTACTTTACGGTGATGACTGGCGCATGGGCAGTGATGACGGGGACGGCTGTGGGGTTGCCGTGAGTGCGCTCGTAGAGAGCTGTGTTGACGGCATCGCGATAGTCGCCCATGTTGGCGTGATTGACGAAGCCGAGCAGGCGGACGGTGCCTTTGCGTTCGGAGTTGAGGAAAAGAGCGAGTGGGGTCTTGCGGTACTCGAGTTCCATGTTTTGTCCGCTGGCCTGGCGGAGGTTCCATTGCAGGTCGATGCCGTTGGCGATGGTGGGCATGAGGGCGATGGCGTAGCGGGCGGACCAGTGGATGTCGTCGTACTCGGTGATGAAGGCGTAGGTGTAGCCGCGGGTGTCGGCGGCGTAGTCCCATGCGCCGTTGTTGTCGACGGTCCAGTTGAGGAACTGGAGGTGGGAGTCGGAGCCGGGGCCGTTGGCGTCGTAGATGTCGGGGAGACTCATTTTGCCGACGCGGAGGTCAATGCGCCGCTCGGGGACTTTTGTGGCGAGCGAGAACTGGGTGCGTTCGGCATCGACGAGCTTGGAGGTGAGGCCGATGGTCTGGTGGATTTGTGCGCGGGCGGTGTACGGCGTGGAGCCGAGATTGGGATTGCGGACGACGTCGAGGTTGGTGAAGCCGGCGAGGCCGAGGGCTTGCGAGTCGCCGCGGCCGCCGGCACTTTCGAGGTCGTAGATGCCGTCGGTCTCAAAGCGTGGATTGGTGATGAGTTTGAAGCCGAGGAAGAGGGTGCCGACGAGCGAGGTTTTGTACTCCCCGCGAGCAAGGAGGGAGTTGGTGCCTTCGTAGGGAGAGTGGAAGCCGGGGTGGGCCTGGAAGATGATGTTGGCCTGGCCGGAGAGCAGGTAGCGTGCGGAGTCCGGATGAGGGAAGAGCGTGAGAGGCGTGGTGTTGGAATCTGTCGCTGCGTCAGGCTGCGAGGCCTGTGGCTGCTGAGCGGCGGCGGACACGCTGAGCAGTGCGAGCGAAAGGAGCAGGCTGCGAAAGGTGATCATGAAGATTCCTATTCTTCACAGGAAAGAAGAATGTAGTGTGAATTCGTCGTTGTCTGTCATAGTATACCCCAGTAGGGTATAGGAGCTGAAGATGTCAATCGATCGCGAACGGGTGAAGCTGATCAACAGGGCCAAGCGTATTCGTGGGCAGATGGATACGGTGGAGCGCAGTCTTTCCGAGGCGCGTGATTGCACGGATGTTTTGATGCTGCTGGCTGCGGTGCGGGGTGGAATCGACGGGCTGATGGCCGAGGTGCTGGAAGACCATATACGGCTGCATTTGATTGGGCCGAAAGCGAAGGCGTTGACTCCGGAGTTAGGCGAAGAGTTGATCGATATTGTGCGGGCTTATATGAAGTAAAGCGGATTGGATCGCTGACGTCTTTGTGCCACGAGGACGTTTGGGTTGGATAATTAATTCTCAAAGGTTCGTGGTCTGGACTGCTTGATCCAGCGCTGGACAGGAGAGCGTACCTCAGCGGCTAACGCCGTATTTGCGGTTGCGGCTCTACGGACGGCTGAAGCCGTGCCCTTAACGAAACATTTTGTGGTGCTCCAAAATCCCTTGCTGCTCTTTGGTGCTTCAGCGCAGATTCATTGGATGAGGCGTTCTTCCACACGGGTGTCCGTCGCCAAGCTGCGATAATAGAGGCATGAAACGCCGTGTGATCGAGCAATATGAGTTCATCCGTAAAATTGGCGCGGGTGGCAGCGGTGTGGTTTTTCTGGCCAACGATACGCTGCTGCAGCGCCCTGTCGTACTGAAGCTGCTGAAGCGCGGTGTGCAGACGGCGGAGCAGGTGCGGGCGACGCAGTTGCGCGAGGCGCGGCTGGCTTCGGCGATCGACCATCCTAATGTTTGCGCGATCTATGAAGTCGGCGAAGCAGTGGTGGAGGGCGGCGAAACAGAAGCGTACATCGTGATGCAGTACATTCCGGGCAAATCGCTGGATAAGGTGATTGCGGAAGGGCCGGCGAGCGCGCAGTTGGTGCTTTCGAGCGGCATGCAGATCTCGGATGGTTTGGCGGCGGCGCATAACCTGGGAATCTTCCATCGTGATTTGAAGCCGGCGAACGTGATGCTGACCGATGGTGGGCTGATCAAGATTCTGGACTTTGGACTTGCGCGGCAGTTGAAGCGCGAGAACCGCGAGTATGTGGACTTCGATCCTTCAGGGCCGGGGCAGGCTGTGGTTCCTGCGGCTCCGGGTGAGACGTATACGGCACGCGGCGGCACGATTGCTTATATGGCTCCGGAGCAGTTTGTTACCGGGCAGAGCAGCGTGCAGAGCGATATTTTTGCGCTGGGTTTGATCTTGTACGAGATGGTGAGTGGGCGGCATCCGTTTCACAGGCCGGATGCGCAGGAGCTGCAGAGCATACGGGCGATCCAGTTTGCGGAGCCTCCGCCGCTGCGGGAGATTGTGCCGGGGATTTCAATGGAGTTGGAGAGTGTGATTCTTCGCTGCCTGGCGAAGCAGCCTTCGGAGCGGTACGCTTCGGCGGCGGATGTTCGTGAAGGGTTGAAGACGATTGTGAAGTCGCTGAACCTGGACTCGGACATGATGCCGGGCGGTGGCGCCATCAACATGCCGGCGCAGCAGCGGCTGGACATGGAGACTCCGGAAGAAGAGAAGCGCACGACCGGAATTTTGTCGATGTTGGCGGAGCGGTTTCGCGACAGCACGGTGAGCACGGAGACCAAGGGCACGAGCATTGTGGTGTTGCCGTTTGTGAATCTTGGAACGACAGACGCGACTCCGTTTTATGGCTATGCGCTGGCGGATGCGCTGGCGGCAAGGCTGGCGAAGGTGCCGCAGCTTGTGGTGCGGCCATCGAGCGCGTTGATGAATGTGTCGACACAGCAGCTTGATCCGCTGAGTGTGGGGCGGAAGTTGCTGGTGAACTTTGTGCTGGCGGGAAGCTTTCTGCGGTCGGATAAAGGGTTTGATCTGAACTGGCAGTTGCTGGATGTGGCTGGGCAGAGTGTGCGCACGGGCGGCGCGATCAGTGTGTCGTCGTTTGATTTGATTGCGGTGCAGACGGAGATTATCGACGAGGTCTTTGGCGAACTGCATGGAGTAGGCGACCTGCAAGGTGGACAAGGTGAGCCGCAGCGGAAGAACTCGCTGGGGTTCGATGTTTCGGAGGAGTATCTGCAGGCGCGGGCGTTGCTGTCTTCGTTTATGTCGAGGACGGGAAGCAGAGATGAACTGGATCATGCTCGGGAGTTGTTTTCGGGCGTAGTTGCCAGGGATGGATCGTATGCGCCGGGTTGGTCTGGGCTGGGGATTACGCATCTGCAGTATGCGCGAATGGGGCTGGGCGGACAGATGCATGTGTTGGAGGCGAGGCGTGCGTTTGATCGCGCGCTGGAGCTTGATCCGGGATCGACGGAAGCTAATCTTTACCGGGTTTATATGCTGCTGTCGCGCGGTGAAAAAGAGAGCGCGCGGCATGGCATTGAGCATCTGCTGCAACAAGCAGGGAATGATTGGAATGTGCATCTCGTTGCAGGGCAAACGCTGCGCATCGATGGGATGTACGAAGAGGCGTTGAATGAGTTCAACATATCGCTGCGGCTGAATCCCTCGAATGCAGCGATGATCTATAACCATCGTGCGCGGGTGTATCAGTACCAAAACCAGTTGGAGCTGGCGTCGGATGAGATTCAGAAGGGGCTAACCCTGGAGCCGAGGCAGCCGTTGCTGCGGATCTCGCAGGGCTATCAGCAGATGCGTGAAGGGCAACTTGCTCGCGCTGTCGATACGCTGGAGAATGTGATTCGCGATGATGCTTCGCTGCGGATCGTGTTTCCGACGATTGCGATGTGCTACGTGCAGCTTGGCAATCGCGAGAAGGCAGCGGAGTTCATCCTGGATGAGACGCTGACTGCGGCGGAAGCTGATAGCGAGATGGCCTACAGGCTGGCGACTTACTTTGCGGTGGAAGGCGATGAGTCAGAAGCGCTGCATTGGCTGCGTCGAGCGATCTATCTGGGTAACGAAAACTATCCGTGGTTCAGCAAGAATCCGGCGTGGCGTGGAATGAATGAGAATGGGGACTTTCAGCGCGCGCTTGAGGATTTGAAGAAGAGCTATAGGAAGAACCAGAAGAACTGGAAACGGCTGCTGTCGCAGGTGATGCGGTAAGGCAGGGAATAGGCAATAGGGAGTAGGGAATAAAGCGTTGCTTTTCTGGTGTAGAGAGTGCCGCTACGGAGAAAAAACAGAGGTTCTTCGCTACGCTCAGAATGACGGAATTTATTGCTTCTCCACAAACGATAGTTGTTCCTCATATACAAAAGGCCCTCCGATTGGAGGGCCTTTTGTATATGCGGTGGAGCGGGTTTAGTTGGCTACGTTTTGCAGGAGCATGGGTTGGTTGAGGCTGAGGATTAGCTCGGTGCCCTGGGGGAGCGTCTGCTGATTTTCATGCCGGAGCCAGAAGATGGAGCCTGCGGTGACGCCGACACCTAAGCCGACGACAGCACCTACGCCTCCGCCGAGGACTGCGCCTGCGACAGTTGTGCTGGCGGTGGTGAGGCCGAGTGCGGCCATCTCGCCTTTGGTGTGATCGTTGCCGATGATGGTGCCTTCGCTGGATACGTGCGAGCCGCGCATGTGGGCGAGATCGATGACCTGCGCTTGAACTTTGTAGGAGGTGCCGTCAGGCAGGGTGATGAACTCGGGCTCGAGATGAATGGTGGCCGAGCCGCTGATGCGACGTCCGCCGTGAAGCGCGCTGACGCGGCCGCTGAGCATGGCTCCGGCGGGCACCAGGATGACGCCGTGACGCTGAATGGGGTTGACGAGCTGGGCGTGGAAGGCGGCGCCGCGTGCGGTAGTTACGGTGGAGATGTCGCCGTCGAGCTTGACGTGGAAGAGGGTGCCTTCGGGGACTTCGTTATCGGGGGAGTAGGCCTCGGTGACGATGCCGCTGTTGATGTCGTCGGTGACGACGAGGTTTTGATTGCGGACGATGGGCGCGGGGGCTTCTGCGGGTGTGGACGATGCGACTATGACCGGAGCGGGCGGGGCATCATGCTGATGCAGGGCGGGAGCGGAGGTCGCCAGAGGGACGTCGGGCGAAGGCTTTGCTGGCTTCACGGGAGCGGACGCGGTGGTGATGGAGTCGTCGAGAGCTTCAGGGTGCGAGGTGCCTGAGGTTTGCGCGGGTAGATGCGTGGCGACCAGAAGCAGGCTGGCGGCGCTGAGTAGCGAAAGATTTTTGTTCATGGCAATGGACTCCCATGAGGCGCAGAAGCGCTCCCAATTTGAGCATAGGGTGGGGAGATGGCGGATGGGGGAGATAGTGGGGGTGGGCATCCGGGGGGTTAATAGAGGATGCTGGTGTTGGGTTGGGTTTAGCGGTGTTGGCTCCCGGGTCCGAGAGTCCGGACCCGGGGCACCCGGTTTATTGCGGCTACGTGCGAGAAGCTAGCGGCGTGGGCCGGCGGCGATTACTTTCTCGTAGTAGGCCTCGTAGAGGGGGATGATGCGGGTGGCACAGAACTTATCTTGTGCGGTCTTTCGGGCGGCGGTGGCCATGGCTTCGAGGCGGTCGGGGTCGGTGAGGAGGGCGAGTGCGCCGGCAGCCATGCCTTCGACGTCGCCGACTTCGTAGAGCAGGCCGTTGCTGTCGTGTTCGATAAGCTCGGGCACGCCGCCGACGCGGGTGGCTATGGCGGGGACGCGGCAGGCCATGGCTTCAAGCGCGGCCAGGCCGAAGGACTCCATCTCGCTGGGCATGAGCATGAGGTCGGCGATGGCGAGGAGCTCGTTGACGTTTTCCTGCTTGCCGAGGAAGTCGATGCGATCGGCGATGCCGTGTTTGAGGGCGAGGAACTCGGCGGCGGAGCGCTCGGGTCCGTCGCCGATGAGGAGCAGGCGCGAGGGGACGTGAGGAGCGATGCGGGCGAAGATCTCTACGACGTCGAGAACGCGCTTGACGGGGCGGAAGTTAGAGAGGTGGACGAGGATTTTTTCGTTGGGTTTGGCGTAGCGGGGACGCTGCTGGGCGACGAGTTCGCAGTCGCGGGTGTAGAAGTCGCAGTTGACGAAGTTGCGGATGACTTCAATGTCGCGGGTGATGTTGAAGGCTTCGTAGGTGCGGTCGCGGAGATAGCTGGAGATGGCGGTGACGCCGTCGGACTCGTTGATGCCGAACTCCGTGATGGGCAGGTAGGAGCGGTCGAGGCCGACGAGTGTGATGTCTGTGCCGTGCAGCGTGGTGATGAAGGGGAGATGGTGGCCGCGGGCGGCGAGCATCTGGCGGGCGAGCAGAGCGCTTACGCTGTGCGGGATAGCGTAGTGAACGTGGAGCAGATCGAGCTGATGGAACTCGGCGACTTCGGCCATGCGGGTGGCGAGGGCGAGATCGTAGGGCGGGTACTCGAAGAGCGGGTAGTTCGAGACCGGGACTTCGTGATAACGGATGTTGGCTTCGCGGCCGGTGAGGCGGAAGGGCTGCGAATAGGTGATGAAGTGGATTTCGTGGCCGCGGGCGGCGAGCTCGATGCCGAGCTCCGTGGCGACTACGCCGGAGCCGCCGTAGGTGGGATAGCAGGTGATACCGATCTTCATCTTGTTGCCTTTGCTTCGGGTCGACTTGGTTGGTAGCGCGAGCAAACAGCAGATTCCTTCGCTGCGCTGCGGAATGACAAATCAGGGCAAAATCTTTTCATGGCCAGTGTTGGATTGGTGCTGGCCAAGTTCGCGGAGACGGCCTGTGCTGCCGAGGCTCCCATAGTGGATGAGTTCTGGACGGATAAGATGCAGGTTTGGACGCAGGGAATCGGTCGCGAGGGCGGTAAATAGGGCATTGCGTTCGATTTCGCGGGTGACGCGGAGGCGGGTGGTGACGGCGTCGAGGTCGCGGTCGTTGTAGCCGGGATGGCAGACGAGCTCCCAGAGGCCGTCGGGCATGGCGTCGAGAATGGAGTGGAGCATGGGGGCGTCGAGGCGTCCGGTGGCGGAGATGCCGATGGTGCCGTCAGTAGTGAGGATGAGGCCGTCGCGGATTTGCGGGAGAGCTTCAAAGCGTTTGCGTAGTGGGTGGATGAGCTTGACCTGGAGACGGCGGATGGGGTCGCTGTGGCCTAGCGCGAGGCTCCAGGGTTCTTCAAAGGGGTTGCGGATGGCGCCGATGCCGGTGCGTTCGCAGACGTAGAGCAGGGGGCGTGCGACAGCGGGGAGGATGTGGGTGTGCTTGTGGGTGTCGATGTGGGTGACGTCGATGCCGGAGCGTTGGAGTTGCTGGATTTGGGCGAGAGCTTCGATGGCGATCTCGTCTTCGCTGACTTTGCCGCGAAGGACGGCGAGGAGGAAGTCGATGAGGGACGGGCGGAAGTTTTTGCCGTCCGCACCGAGGAGGGTTGGGATGCTTTGTGGATGCGAGAGGGGTGTGCCGTCGGTGAGGACGATGTGGCAGCCAACTCCTAGCTTGGGATTGGCCTGCGCGATGCTGACGGCGTCTCCAAACGCAGGGCCGTTGGCCATGAGCGTGGCGGAGGTGAGCGCGCCGGCCTGATGGAGTTCAAGGATGGCGCGGTTGATGCCGCGGGTGAGACCGAAGTCGTCTGCGTTGATGATGAGGCGAGCGGGCACAGCTAAAGATAGCTGAACGGAGACTGCAGGCGTTAGGATGCATGGGTGAGACGACTAATGAAGCGGATGATTGTGTGTTTGGCGATGTTAGCCAGTGGAGTAGTGGGAGCGCGGTCTGAGGGGCAGGCTGCCGGTGTTCGATTAGGCACGAATCATGTCTGTGCGGTCCAGGACTATGGCGCGAAAGGTGATGGAAAGACACTGGATACGGTGGCGATCCAGAAAGCGCTTGACGATTGCTCCGCCGCCGGTAGGGGAGGTGGTGTAGTGCGGTTGGCAGGTGCTGCGAAGTTTGTAAGTGGGCCGCTGGTGCTGCACACTCGCACGATTCTGGAGATCGCCACAGGGACGACGCTGGAAGCCAGCACCAATCACGACGACTTTCCGGAGATCGAGCAGTTTCACGATAAAGGCCGGCAGAGCTTGTTGAGTGCGACGAATGCGGAGGGGATTACGATTCGCGGTGGTGGCGTGATTGATGGGCGCGGTGAAAGCTGGTGGGAGCATCGCGGGCCGGGAGAGACGCGGCCACGGCTGATTGTGTTCGACCACTGCAAGCATGTGTTGATGGAGAACGTGACGGTACAGAACTCGCCGATGTGGCAGATTGTGCCGTATTACTCCGAAGACGTGACGTTTCGGAATATGAAGGTGCTGGCACCGTTGCCGGAGGGACATAACACCGATGGCATTGACCCTTTCAGCTCGAAGCATGTGGTGATAGACCACGTGACGATTGATACGGGCGATGACAATGTCGCGATCAAGAGTGGGCAGCCGGGGTCAGCGGGGCCGGATGATCCAACGACCGATGTCACGATTACGGACTGCGTGTTTTTGAAGGGGCATGGGCTTTCGGTGGGGAGTGAAGTTTCCGGCGGCGTGCAGCATGTGCGCGTGGAGCGTGTGCAGTTCAAAGGGACCACACAG
>Ga0302314_10022307_pt1 | contig 10385 bp, 5 predicted proteins | sample III_Palsa_N2_3_FD_200533 | JGI IMG/M metagenome (GOLD analysis project Ga0302314, IMG submission 200533) | Peat permafrost microbial communities from Stordalen Mire near Abisko, Sweden - III_Palsa_N2_3 | ecosystem: Environmental > Terrestrial > Soil > Palsa > Peat permafrost | place: Sweden... | reverse complement strand
GCGATGACGTCCGCGCAGCTCAACGCGCTGACCACCGACCAGATCGGCGCATTGATCACTACCGACATCGTCGCCCTGACGACCGCGCAGCTGCTCAACCTGACGACGACCAACCTGAACGCCATGACGACGGCGCAGTTCGCCGCCCTGACGACCGCGCAGGCGGCGGCATTGACCACGGCCCAGATCGCCGCCCTCGAGACAGCGGATCTCGCAGCCATCGGCACGAACCAGATCCATGCGCTCGGCACCTCGCAAATCGTCGCGCTCACGACCGACGAGGTGGTCGCCCTGACCTCCGCGCAAGTCGCAGCGTTGAGCACGGCCCAGGCCCAGGCGCTGACGACCGACCAGATCATCGCGATGCAGACGAGCGACCTGCGTTCGATGTCGACCGCCGACATCGCCGCGCTGACCACCGCACAGGTCAACGCGATGACGACGGACGAACTCCAGGCGCTCTCGACCAGCCAGGTCGCCGCGCTGACGACTTCGCAAATCGTCAACATGACGACCGATGAGCTGAACGCCTTCACGACGCAACAGTTCGTCGCGATCACGACGGCCCAGGTCGCCGCCTTCACGACGAGCGAGGTCGCTGCCCTGCACACGACCGACATCGCCGCCATGACCACCAATCAGGTGCATGCGTTCAACACGGCGGACGTCGCGGCACTGACTACCGACGAGATCGGCGCGATGAGCACGGCTCACTTCGCCGCGCTCACGTCGACCCAGTTCGTCGCGCTCACGACGGATCAGATCGGTGCGATGCACACGGCCGACGTGCAAGCTCTGTCGACGGCCGCCGTGCACGCGATGACCACCGACCAGATCCAAGCGCTCAACACCGACGACATGGCCGCGCTGACCACCGCGCACATCGGCGCGATGACGACCGACCAGATCGCCGCGATCACGACGACCGACTTCGATGCCTTGACGACCATGCACATCGCCGCGCTCAGCACGGCACAGGTCGTGGCACTGACGACGGATCAGATCAGCCACATGACGACGACCGAGCTCGGCGCGTTCACGACGGCCCAGGCGCATGCGATGACGACCGACCAGCTCGTCGCCTTCACGACGGATCAGATCACCTCGTTCAGCACGCACGACCTCGCCGCGCTGTCGATGACGCAGGCCTCGGCCTTCACCAGCGACCAGATCGGCGTCATGCACAACGATCAGATCAACGCGCTCGTCTCGGCATCGCCGATCGTGCTCGACCTGACCGGCGCCGGCATCCACACGACCTCGGCGGCCCAGGGCGTGAACTTCGACCTCGACGGCACGGGCCAGGTCAGCCAGGTGGGCTGGACGACCAAGACCGAAGGCCTGCTGGCGCTCGACCTGAACGGCAACGGCAACATCGACAACGGCACCGAGCTGTTCGGCGTCGCCACGCAACTGGCCAACGGCCAGCGCGCGGGCAACGGCTTCGCCGCCCTGGCCCAGTACGACACCAACGGCGACGGCGTGATCGATGCGAAGGACGCGATCTTCAGCAAGCTGAGCGTCTGGGTCGACGCCAACCACGACGGCAAGGTCGAAGCTGGCGAGATGCATTCGCTGACCTCGCTGGGCATCGTCTCGCTCGACCTGCATGCGCTGGCCGGCACGACGATGAGCAACGGCAACCTGCTCGGCCTGACCTCGAGCTACACCACGACCACCGGGGCGACCCATGCGATGGACGACGTCTGGTTCGCGAAGGAAACGAGCGGCACCACCAGCGCCGCGACGGCCCCCGCGACCTCGACGACCGCGGCCACGACACCCGCGCTGAGCGACCTGCTCGCGGCGCCGGCGACGGACGTGCTCCCGGGCGGATCGAGCAGCTCGACGACGGCGACGACGACGACCCATACCGATACGTCGACCACCGCAATGGCACACGCCGCGGCCGTGCACGGGCTCATGGGTGGCAACCTCTTGGGAGACGACGAGCACCGTCGCAACACGCTGCTCTGACGAGACCCTGGCGCGCCGCAAGAGCGATCGACCGGCGCGCCACCCTCAACTCCCATGAGCATCCATTGGTTCAAGTGGCTCAAGCAACTCGGGCACTATCTCGAAGACGGGCTCCGACGGCACCATGACGCGTCGGCCCCGACGACGACCGATCCCGCCGCGCTGACGTCCCAGGAAATCGCGGCACTCGACTCGGCCCAGGTCGCGGCGCTGACCAGCGCGCAGCTGCAGGGCATCGTGCCGACCGACATGGTCGCGTTCGACACGCGCGCCATCATCGGCCTGTCGACCGTGCAGCTGGGTGTCCTGTCGACCGCGCAGTTCGCTCATTTGACAGCGGGCGAGATCGCCGCCTTCACGACGGCGCAGATCGCCGGCCTGCCCGCGGCCGACCTGGCCGTGATGGGCAGCACGCAGGCGCAGGCGCTCCACACCGACCAGGTGGCGGCGCTCGGCTCTGCGCAGCTGGCCGCGCTGGGCGCATCGAACATCGCCGCGCTGTCGACTGCCGCGGTGGCATCGATGTCGACCGCCAGCGTACAAGGTCTCGGCACGGCCGAGATCGCCGCACTGAGTACCGCCGACGTCGCCGCATTGAGTACGTCGCAGGTGAGCCAACTCACGGCCGGGCAGTTGAATGCGCTGTCGACCGACCAGCTCCCGATGCTGAGCGGCGCCGACCTGGGCGCGCTGTCCACCGCGGCGCTTGCCGGGCTCTCGTCGAGCACGCTCAACGCGCTGACGAGCGACCAGGTCGCGGCACTCACCACCACCGTGATCGAGGCCCTCACGCCGGCGCAGATCGCTTCACTCGACGCGACTCACCTGGGCGAGCTGTCCACGCTGCAGTTCGCGGCCCTGACGACGGCGCAGGTCGCCGCACTCACGACCGCCCAGGCGGCCACCTTGTCGACCTCCGACATCGCGGCCCTCACGACCGCGCAGGCGTACGCCTTGAACGCGGCGCAGATGGTCGCGCTCTCCACCGATCGCGTGGCCGCGCTCGGCACGGCCGCACTGAACGCGCTCGGCACGGCGGCGCTGCATGCGCTGACGACCGCGCAACTCGATGCCCTGCCGTCCTCGCACCTCGCCGCGCTCGCCACCGCGCAGCTCGACGCGTTGACGACCGCCCAGGTCGCGGGCCTCGGAACAGCAGGGATCGAGACGCTCACAACAACGCAGGTGGCCGCCCTCACCACGACCCAAGTCGCGGCGCTGACGACCGCCCAGGTCGTCGCACTGGGAGCGGCTGACGTCGCGAGCTTGAACAGCGCGCAGGTCGCGGCGCTGACGACGCTCCAGGTCGGCGCGCTGACGACCACCGAACTGGCGGCGCTGTCCACCACGGAGATCGCCGCGTTGACGGCCGCTCAGATCGGCGCCCTCGGCACGGCCTGGGTCGCCGCGCTCGGCACGGCGGGCATCGCGGCGTTGACGACGACGGAGGTGCACGCCTTCGGCACCGCGCAAATCGCGGCGCTCTCGGCCGCCGAGGTCCAGGCGCTGAGCCCGGCGCAGGTGGCGGCGTTGACGTCGACGCAGGCCGCCGTGTTGCTGCCGGCCGACCTCGCCGTTCTCGGCAGCGACCAGCTGGCCGCGCTGGGCACCGCCGCCCTTCGCGCCCTCTCGCCGACGCAGATCCTGGCCATCGCCCCGGCGAGCCTGCAGGCGCTGACGACGAGCCAGGTGGCCGCACTGACCACGACGCAGATCGCCACCCTGCCGTCCGCGGTGCTCGCCGAGTTCGACACCGCGCAGGTCGCCTCGCTGACCACTGCCCAGGTCGCGGCGCTGACCACCGCGGAAATCGCGGCGCTTTCACCCGCCGACGTCGCGGCGCTGACGAATGCGCAGCTGCACGCGTTGAGCGGCGTACAGTTCGGCGCGCTGTCGACCGCCGAGCTGGCGGCCCTGCCGACGAGCGCGATGGCGATCCTGACGACGGCCGAGCTCGCTGCCCTGCCGCTCGATCACCTGGCGGCGCTGACCACGGCCCAGATCCAGGCGCTGATGCCCACGCAGATCGCCGCGCTGACGCCCTCGCAGATCGCGTCGTTGCCGACCGCGGACCTGGCCGCGCTGTCGACCGCCCAGGTGCGCGCGCTCGGCAGCGCCGCGGTCGCCGCGCTCAGCACGAACGAGCTGGCGGCGCTAGTCACCGCACAGTTTGCGAGCCTCACGAGCACCCAGGCGGCGGCGCTGGGCGGCCTCCAGCTGGCCAGCCTGTCGACTGACGCCTTGCAGGCACTGACGACCGCTGCGCTCGACGCCGTGGCAACGGCGCAACTCGTCGCGCTCTCGAGCGACCAGCTTGCCGCCTTGACGACGCTGCAGATTGCCGGGCTCGCCACCACGCAGATCGCCGCGCTCGCCGACGCCCAGCTCGCCGCGTTGACGACGACGCAGTTCGCCGCATTCTCGACGGCCGGCGCCGCGGCACTCACGACCGCGCAGCTCGCGGACTTGTCGACCGACGACCTGGACGCGCTGGGCACCGCCGCGTTGCGCGCGCTGGGCACGCGCGGCATCGCGGCGCTGCTGCCCGACGAGATCGCCGCACTGACGACGACCCAGGTCGCCGCCTTGACCACGGCGCAGGCGCTCGCGTTGACGACCCTGCAAATCCAGGCGCTGTCGTCCGACGAGATCCAGGCGCTCGCCACCGCCGACCTGCAGGCGCTCACGCCCGACCAGTTCAACGCGTTCACCTCCACGCAACTTGCCGCCCTGACGACGGCCGAAGTCGCTGCGATGAGCACCGCCCAGATCGCCGGCCTGAGCGTCGACAGCCTGGGCGCGCTCACGACCGACCAGGTCATGGCCTTGAATACCGCGGACATCGCTGCACTGTCGACGCTGCAGATCGCCTCCTTCTCGACCCAGGATCTCGCCGCGCTGACGACCGCCCAGGTGCATGCCCTGGCCACCGCCGACATCGCGGCGCTGACGACCGACCAGGTCGGCGCACTGTCGACGCTGGAGCTGGGCGCGCTGTCGGGCGCGCAGGCCGCGGCGCTGACCACCGACCAGGTCCATGCGCTCTCCACCGACGAACTCGGCGCGCTGTCCACGACGGCGATCGGCGCCCTGACGGCGGCGCAGGTCGGCGCGCTGGACACCGACCAGGTCGCAGGCTTGGTCACCGCCCAGGTCGCGGCACTGGGCACGGCGCAGCTTGCGGCGCTCGGTTCCGACGAACTCAACGCGTTCAGCGCCACGCAATTCGGAGCGCTCACCACGACGCAGCTGGCGTCGCTGACGACCGACCAGTTCAGCCACCTGGCGACCGCCGAGATCGCCGCACTGACGACGACACAGGCCCACGCGCTCGCGACGAGCGAACTCGTCGCGATGACGATAGACCAGATCGTCGCCCTGTCGACGAACGACCTCGCGGCGATGTCCATGACGCAGGTCGCCGCCTTCACCTCCGACCAGATCGGCGTGATGAACGGCGGGCAGATCAGCGCGCTGATCGCGGCATCGCCCATCGTGCTCGACCTGACCGGTGCCGGCATCCACACGACTTCGGCGGCCCAGGGCGTGAGCTTCGACCTCGACGGCACGGGCCAGGCCAGTCAGGTGGGCTGGACGACCAAGACCGAAGGCCTGCTGGCGCTCGACCTCAACGGCAACGGCAACATCGACAACGGCACCGAGCTGTTCGGCGTCGCCACGAAACTGGCCAACGGCCAGCGCGCGGGCAACGGCTTCGCGGCCCTCGCCCAGTACGACACCAACGGCGACGGCGTGATCGATGCGAAGGACCCGATCTTCAGCAAGCTGAGCGTCTGGGTCGACGCCAACCACGACGGCAAGGTCGAGGCCGGCGAGATGCATTCGCTGACCTCGCTGGGCATCGTCTCGCTCGACCTGCACGCGCTGGCCGGCACGACGATGAGCAACGGCAACCTGCTCGGCCTGACCTCGAGCTACACCACGACCACCGGGGTGACGCACGCGATGGACGACGTCTGGTTCGCGAAGGCAGCGGGCACGAGCGCAGCGACAGCCGGCGCGGCGAGCCCGGTCGCCGCCCCGTCAACGCCCGCGCTGCACGACCTGCTGACGGCGCCTGCCGCGGATTTGCTCACGCAACGCACGGACAACGTCACCGGCGGCCACGCGTCCGCGATGAACGCGCACACGCCACTTGACGGCTCGAACCAGTTTCACAGCCTGTTGAGCGGCGATTCGCTGGGCTCGGATGCCGCGGCGCGGCACGGGACGCTCTTCTGAGTCGCGAGTCGCGTCCGGCCCCAGCGGCTCCCTAGACGTTGCCTTCGTCGATCAGCGTGAATTCGTCGGGCAGCCAGCAGTAGTTCAGGTGCGGGATCATCTGGTCCGATTTCAGCGTGCGAGCCGGCGCGATCATCCGCTTGCCCGGCGCCTCGTTGAGGAACGCCCCCCAGAAGCTGAACGACGAATTGGCCGTGATGTTGTGGTCGCACAGCGACATCGCGCACATGTCCACCACGCCATCGTTGTCGCCCGCAAACACGACGTTGTCCTTGTCGGCAAAGGTGGCGCGGCACCACGCCATGTCGTCCGAGAACACCAGGTACGTCGTGCGGCGATCGTCGAACTCGCGGAACGCGGCATCGAAATAGCGGCGGTCGACGTTGACGAACAACCCGTTGATGTAGTCGGTGCGCCGCACATGCAGCGACACGACTTCACGGCCGTCCTGGCGCACCGGCCCGACGACCGCGCGCGCCCGTTCGACGACGGCGGGGTCGAACCGGTACATGCGGCGCACCTGCTCGCGCCCCGGCCACCAGTATTTGTAGCTCGAGAACAGGCCCTGGAAGTCGTAGCTCATGGCCGGGTCGAGCTGGAAGACGGCGGACTCGACCGCGATCATCTTGTTCAACGGATAGATCGCGTAGACGCGCTCGGACTCCGGCAGATCGTTGACCGAGATGCGTTCCAGCGGCAGGTCCCGGAAGTGGCGATCGAGGCGCAGTCCCTTGCCCGTGTTGCAGTGCTCCTCGAAGAACACGACGCGGTGGCCGCTGCGGCGCGCGATGTGCGACAGCGCGGCGAAATGCCACATCTGCGAGCCGAGCTGCTCGGTGACGGGCAGGCCCATCATCGTGAGGAATTTCTTCATGCGACCTGTTCTCCCTGCGCCTGGCGAACCTGGCCGACCACGCGCGCCGGGTTGCCCGCGACGATGGACATCGGGGGCACCTGGAGACCGGGCGGGACGACCGCGCCGGCCGAAATGACCGAGCCACGGCCGATGCGGCAGCCCTTGAGCAGCGTGGCGCGCCCGCCGATGAACACGTCGTCCTCGACGATCACCGCCTGTGGCCGGTCGTCGGGCAGGTGGCGGCTGCCGAGCGCGAGCTGGTGCGCGTTGGAATCGAGCATCTGCACCTCGAAGCCGATCAGGCAGCGCTTGCCGATGCGCACCGCCGCACCTTCCGACAGGATCATGGCGCGGTTGTTGAGCACGGTGCCGTCGCCGATCTCGATCAGCGAGTCCGGCGTGCGCGATTCGATGTAGCTGCAGCTGTAGCTGCCCGGCGATCGCGGCACGCCGAAGACCGTGGTCGCGCCGAGGTGGATGCGCCCGGCGCCCTTGAAGACCGTCGGCGTCATGACGTTGACGGAGCGACCCGGGTTACCGTTCGCATCCGCGCCCACCTGCAGGCCTTGCTTGTCGGAGACGTGAAAGAAGTAGTGGATCGCCACCGCGCGCACCCACCCTTCGAGTTCGAGTGGCGAGCTGCTGGATATGGCCGCCCGGAGGCGTTCGAGTCTGCGCATGGAGGGGGTTGTCGTCGGTGGGATGCCGCGTCTGGCAACGCCGGGCCGCGTGCGCTAGTAGAAACCGCGGCCGCGGCGTCCCATCGGCGGAGAAACACGGGGAACCGCAGCCTGTTGTCCCAGCCACGCGAGGCGGGCGCAGGGGCTACCCAAGGGCCGATCAGGCCCGGGTTCCGCGCGGTTTTCCGCGCTTCGCTCGTCGGTGCTCCGCGGTGTACTCGTGTCTCGGAACGCCCTCGCCGACGGCGTCCCGCCAACGACACAACCTCAGGACCCCCCGCATGGGACATCCCGCCGCCCCGTTCGCCACCGAGCTGCGCTCGCATGTGCATGCGACGTCCATCGACGAGCTCGCGCACATCGATCCGCGCGCCTTCGTCGCCCACGATTGCGTCGTCAAGAGCGGTGCGCACATCTGCGCCGGCGTGACGATCGAGCGCGGAGTCTATGTCGGCGCCAACGTCGCGTTCGCCGAGCTGCCCGATGCCGTGGACGGCGGGCCGACCCGCGTCAAGGCCGAAGCCTGGATCGGCCCCAACGCGACGATCGGCGCCGGGCTGACCATCGGCGCACGCGCCGTCGTGCGTCCTGGCGCCGTCGTGACGCGCTCCGTGCCGCCGGGGGCCATCGTGGAGGGCAACCCCGCGGCGATCGTCGGATACGTCGGCGCCAAGGATCATGTGGCAGCGCCTATCATCGCGGCCGCCGCTCCGGCCAAACGCCCGGCCGTGCAAGCCACGCCGGTCAACGGCGTGACGCTGCACCACTTCCCGCTGATTCCCGATCTGCGCGGCAACCTCACCGTCGGCGAGTTCGACCGCCAGGTGCCGTTCAAGCCCTTGCGCTACTTCATGGTGTTCGGCGTGCCCAACCGCGAAATCCGCGGCGAGCACGCGCATCACCGTTGCGAGCAATTTCTCATCTGCGTGCGCGGGAGCTGTTCGGTCGTCGCCGACGACGGCGAGAACAAGATCGAAGTCATGCTGGACGGTCCCGACCAGGGTCTCTACCTGCCGCCGCTGACCTGGGGCGTGCAGTACAAGTACTCGGCCGACGCCATGCTGATGGTCTTCGCGTCGCACTATTACGACGCCGCCGACTACATCCGCGAATACGACGAGTTCCAGGCGGTTGTGTCAGCATTGGCGACTTGAACCCGGCCGCCGTCGGCCGGGCAGACTTCGCAGTGCGACGACCTCAGGAATCCGCGATGCCTCCCCCATTTGTCCACGCCCTGTCCGACGTGCAGAGCGATGCCATCGGCGCGGGCACGCGCATCTGGCAGTTCTGCGTCGTCCTGCCGGGCGCGCGGATCGGCCGCGACTGCAACGTGAATGCGCAGTGCCTGATCGAGAACGACGTCGTCGTGGGCGACCGCGTCACCGTCAAGCCCGGCGTGCAGCTGTGGGACGGGCTGCGCATCGAGGATGACGTCTTCATCGGCCCGAACGTCACGTTCACCAACGACAAATACCCCCGCTCGCGCCGCCCGCCACCGCAATTCGCCCAGACGCGGCTGCGTCGCGGCGCCTCGATCGGCGCGAACGCGACGGTGGTCTGCGGCGTGGAGATCGGTGCCGGCGCCATGATCGGCGCGGGCAGCGTGGTGACGCGGGACGTGCCGGCGGGAGAACTCTGGTACGGCAATCCGGCGCGTTGCCACGGACCCGCGCCGCGCTCCGCCGAAACGCCCGGCATGGCCGGATCGGTGGCGCACGACGCCCAGGAACCCCACAGGAATCCCGAATGATCCCCTTCCTCGACCTCAAGAGCATCAACCTCGCGCAACGCGCGGAACTCGTCGCCGCGTTCGAACGCGTACTCGACTCCGGCTGGTACATCATGGGCGACGAGCTGAAGGCGTTCGAAGCCGAATACGCCGACTATTGCGGCGCGCAACATTGCGTGGGCGTCGCCAACGGACTCGACGCCCTGGTGCTCGCGCTGCGCGCGCTCGACATCGGCCCGGGCGACGAGGTGATCGTCCCGTCCAACACCTACATCGCGACGTGGCTCGCGCCTAGCCACGTGGGCGCCACGCCGGTGCCGGTCGAACCCGTGCCGGGCACCTTCAACATCGATCCGGCGCGCATCGAGAGCGCCATCACGCCGCGCACGAAGGCGATCATGCCCGTGCACCTCTACGGCCAGCCCGCCGACCTCGATCCTGTCCTCGTGATCGCGCGCCGGCACCGCCTCAAGGTCATCGAGGACGGCGCCCAGGCCCATGGCGCACGCTACGCCGGCCGTCGCCTGGGTGCGCACGGCGATGCCGTCGCCTGGAGTTTCTATCCCGGCAAGAACCTCGGCGCGCTCGGCGACGGCGGTGCGGTGACGACGAACGACCCCGGCGTGGCCGACCGGCTGCGCACGCTGCGCAACTACGGGTCGCGGGTGAAGTATCACAACGAGATCATCGGCGCGAATTCGCGGCTCGACGAGCTGCAGGCGGCGCTGCTGCGCCCCAAGCTGCGCACGCTCGACGCCTTCAATGCCCACCGCGCCGTGCTGGCGCAGCGCTACCTGCAGGGCCTCGCCGGCACGTCGCTGGAGCTGCCCGAGATTGCCGCGTTCGCCGATCCCGTGTGGCACCTGTTCGTCGTGCGCCACCCGCGACGGGACGCGCTCGC
>Ga0302314_10022305_pt1 | contig 10386 bp, 7 predicted proteins | sample III_Palsa_N2_3_FD_200533 | JGI IMG/M metagenome (GOLD analysis project Ga0302314, IMG submission 200533) | Peat permafrost microbial communities from Stordalen Mire near Abisko, Sweden - III_Palsa_N2_3 | ecosystem: Environmental > Terrestrial > Soil > Palsa > Peat permafrost | place: Sweden... | reverse complement strand
ACTCTGCAGCCAGGCGCCGGTCGAACGGGACCATCCCCACCTCGAGGGATGCGCGCTGCTTGCCCCCCACGTACACGGCCGAGGCGGGGTCTTCGCCGACGAGCACCGTGGCCAGCCCGGGCGGGCGATCGACGCGCTCGACGAAGTCCTCCACCTCGCGCGCGGTCTCGCTGCGCACGCGCGCGGCGATCGCGCTGCCGTCGATGATCCTGGCACTCATCGAGCGGATGCTAAGGGTTTGCGGGGACCGGCCGACGGCGGGCGTCAGCGGTGGCTGACGGGCGCGTGCTCGGCCATCAGCTTGCGCTCGGAGCCGTCGCCGGCGAAACGGACGACGATCACCCCGTCGGGCTCCACGCCGGTGACCACGCCCTCCCCGAAGGCGGCATGCACGACGTCCTCACCGAGTCGAAAGGCGATGGCCGCGGGGCGCTCGCCGGAGTCCGACAGCGACCAGGCCTGCGAAGCGGGTTCACGCGGACCGAGCCTGCTCGCGGCGCGTGAGCCGCCGACGCCCGCGTGGATCGGGCCCATTGGCTGGGCGGCTCCCCAGCGGAGCGATTCCTGCGGCTCGTCGAGGAGCGCCGAGGGAATCTCGTCGAGAAAGCGGCTGCGCATGCCGCTCGTGTGAGCTCCGAACACGGCGCGCCGGCGGGCGTAGGTCAGGTACAGGCCGCGCATCGCCCGGGTCACGCCGACGTAGAACAGGCGCCGCTCCTCCTCGAGCTCGCCTTCGTCGATCGCGCGCGAATGCGGAAAGACGCCATCCTCACAGCCGGCGACGAACACGGTGGGGTACTCAAGGCCCTTTGCGTTGTGCAGCGTCATCAGCGTGACCAGGCCCTCGTCCTCGCTGCGGGTGTCGGCGTCGGCGACGAGTGCGATCTCCTGCAGGAACACATCGAGCGTGTCCTCTTCCCCGGGGGCGGCGGCATCGAACTCGCGTCCAACCTCCACCAGCTGCTCGAGGTTCTCAAGACGCCCCTGCGCCTCGATTGTCCGGTCGGCCTCCAGGGCCTCCACATAGCCGGTCTGCGAGAGCACGGCCTCGAGCAGCTCGGCGATGGGAAGCGGCCCCGGGCCGGTGGCGTCCTGATCGCCTCCCGGCGCACCATCCTCGGCGGGCAGGCCAGCCTGTGCGCGCAGCTCCTGCATGGTGGTCATGAACCGCTGAAGCGCCTTCACGGCGGCGGCCCCCAGCCCGGGAATCTGCTCGGGCGCGCACGCGGTGAGCCACACCGAGGTGTCCATGGCGGCGGCATGGGCCAGGACGCGCGCGAGCGAGGTCTGTCCCAGCCCCCGCCGAGGCGAGTTGGCGATCCGCGTGAAGCTCACCACGTCGAAGGGGTTGGCCAGCAGCGACAGGTAGGCGATGGCGTCCTTGATCTCGGCGCGCTCGTAGAACTTCGTGCCGCCGATCACCTGATAGGCGATCTCACGACGAACCAGCGTGTCCTCGAGCACGCGCGACATCGCGTTGGTGCGATACAGCACCGCGATGTCCGCGCGGGCTGCACCCTCGTCCAGGAGGCGCTCGATCTCGCCCACGATGAACCGCGCCTCGGCGTGCTCGTCGTCCAGCGCCCGGATGTGGACCTTCTCCCCCTCCCCCAGCTCGCTCCACAGCCTCTTGGCGATGCCGCCGCGGTTGTTCGCGATCACGGCATTGGCGGCCGAGAGGATGTTCTCCGTGGAGCGGTAGTTCTGCTCGAGCTTCACCACGCGGGCGTCGGGGAAGTCCTCGTGAAACTCCAAAATATTCTTGACGTCGGCGCCGCGGAAGCTGTAGATCGACTGTGAATCGTCGCCCACCACCGCGAGGTTGCGGTGGCCGGGAATGATCGTCCGCCCGCCGTGCTCGGGCTCCTTGCGCCCTCCACCGACGAGCAGCTGCAGCAACCGGTACTGCGCGTAGTTGGTGTCCTGGTACTCGTCCACGAGGACATGGCGAAACGTCGACGAGTATCGCTCGCGCACCTCTCCGAACAGCTCGAGCAGGTTGACGGTCCTGAACAGCAGGTCGTCGAAGTCCATCGCGTTCATCCGGTGCAGATCGCGCTCGTAGATCTCGTATACGTCGGCGACCATCTCCTCGAACGGCGAGCCGGCCGCCTGGCGCAGCTCGGCGGCCGCGCGCAGGCGGTTCTTGGCGGCCGAGATCTGGTTGTGGATGGCCGCCGGGGTGAAGCGCTTGGGGTCGACGCCGACGGCGTCCGCCGAGCGCTTGGCCAACCGCCGGGCGTCGGCCTGGTCATAGATGGTGAACTGGCGGGTGTATCCGAGGCGGTCGGCCTCGGCGCGCAGGATGCGCGCGCATGCAGCGTGGAAGGTCATCAGCCACATGCCACGCGTTCCCCGGCCGAGCAGCGCTTCCACGCGCTCGCGCATCTCCTTGGCGGCCTTGTTGGTGAACGTGATCGCGAGGATCTCTCCCGCCTGCGCCTGGTCGGTGTAGATGAGAAACGCGATGCGATGGGTGAGCACGCGCGTCTTTCCGCTGCCCGCGCCGGCGAGTATCAGCAGAGGTCCCTCGCCGTGCGTGACCGCCTCGCGCTGGGGCTCGTTCAGCCCCTCCAACAGCTCCTGGAGGTGCTCTGCATGGGGGTTTTCGGGCATCAGATCTCCAGCATAGATGCGCGCACGGCGGGCCTCCCGGGCGCCTGCCGCGGCCACCCGGGCCACAGCCCGGGCCACCGAAACCTGCTCGGGCGCGCCAATCGCACCGGTCGGCCGTGTGCCGGCTCAGCCACCGGCGGGGTTCGGACCCCTGACCTCTCGCAGCGGCCTGACCTCGGCCACGGGCTGGGGCTCTGAGTCCGAAAGCTCTGACACCATCCGTTCCAACGCGCCGATGCGGCTTGCCAGGCCCTGGATCGCCTCGGCGATCGGGTCGGGGAGGTGGATCCAGTCGGCGTCGGGGCCCTCGACGCGACGCCCGTCCACCCGCACCGGATGGCCGGGGTTGCCCACGACGGTGGAGTTGGGGGGCACGTCGGTGATCACCACGCTGTTGGCGCCGATCTTCGCCCCATGCCCGATCGTGATCGGGCCAAGCAGCTTCGCTCCCGAGCCGATCGTGACGTTGTCCTGCACAGTCGGGTGGCGCTTGCCGGTCGCGAAGCCCGTGCCTCCCAGGGTCACCCCCTGGTAGAGCGTCACGTCGTCGCCGATGTCGACGGTCTCGCCGATGACCACGCCCGCGCCATGGTCGATGAACAGTCCCTGCCCGATGCGCGACGCCGGGTGGATCTCGATACCGGTCAGCGCGCGCGTGATCATCGAGATCAGGCGCGGAAGTAGCGGCACCTCAGCCTCCGCCAGCGCGTGCGCCACCCGGTAGGCGAGCAGCGCATGGATGCCGGGCCAGGTGGCGAGAATCTCAAGCTGCCCAACCCCCCGTGCCGCCGGATCGCGATCGCGCGCGGCGAGCACATCCCGCCGGAGCTCTTTGCCGACCCCTGCGAAGGTGCCGAAACCAGGCATGCCGAACAGCCTAGCGGGCAATCGCCGGAATGTTGAGCGCGCAACCGAATCCCGCCAACTGCGCCTGCCGCGGGCGCCCCGACAGGGGCGCCCATCGAAATCAGGGCTCAGGGCGCGAAGAAGGCCTGGGAGACGTAGCGCTCGCCGGAGTCGGGCATGATCACGACAAATCTCTTGCCCCTCGACTCGGGACGGGCCGCGACCTCGAGCGCCGCCCACACGGCCGCCCCGCAGGAGATGCCGGCGAGCAGCCCCACGCGCCGGGCGCAGCCCCAGGCGGTGTGGATGGCGTCGTCATCGGACACCGCTATGACCTCGTCGAGCAGCTCGCGGTTGAGCACCGGGGGCACGAACCCGGCGCCGATGCCCTGAATGCGGTGTGGACCGGGGCGCCCGCCCGACAGCACCGCTGAGCCCTTGGGCTCCACCGCCACCACCCGCAGCTCAGGATTGCGATCGCGCAGGTACTCGCCGACCCCCGTGATCGTCCCCCCGGTCCCCACTCCGGCCACGAGCACGTCCACCGGGCCCTCGAGCGCCTGCTCGATCTCGGGACCCGTCGTGCGCCGGTGGACCTCCGGGTTGGCGGGATTTGAGAACTGGTCGGGCAGGAAGGTGTCCCCTTCGCGCGCCATCGCGCGTGCTGCCTCGACCGCCTCCCCCATGCCGCCGAGCGACTCGGTGACGTCCACACGGGCGCCATACAGTCGCAGCAGGCTCTCACGCTCGCGGCTCATCCCCTGGGGCAGCGTGAGCACCAGCTCATAGCCCTTGGCGGCGCATACGAACGCCAGCGCTATCCCCGTGTTGCCGCTGGTGGCCTCCACGATCCTGGTGCGCCCCGGCTCGATTCTGCCTTCGGCCTCGGCGGCCTCGATCATCGCGACGCCGATACGGTCCTTGACGCTTCCACCCGGGTTGAACGACTCGAGCTTGGCGAACAGCTCAACCCGATTGGCGGCCGCGGCCGTGCCGTCGAGCATCTGCGGAAGCCCGACGAGCGGAGTGCTCCCGACGAGCTCCGCAATGTTGATCGGGATTCTGGTCATGGATGCCACGACAATAGTGGGCCAGCCGGGCACGCGCGAGCTTGAAGGAGCGCGGAGGAGCGCATGCGCGCCGCGCCGCCCAGCAGACCGCCGTTGGAAGGCTTCGCCTGCGCATCACCAGCTGGCCTTTTCGCCACCGGAGCAGCCGGTCTTGGTGATCGGGCTCACGCAGCTGCGGGTGATTTCGCCGTTGGCGCTCTTTGCGATCTTCAGTTCATCGCCCGTGCTCGATTTGGCGGTGAGCGAGTATTCGCCCTTGGAGGAGGTGGCGGCGCTCAGGTAGGCCCCGCTCGAGCCCTGGGTGATCGGGATCGACGGCTCGTAGCGGTTCAGTTCGGCCGCGGTCACCTTCGTGTATTCGCCGTTGTTGTCGGTCGCGATCGTCTCGGCGGTGGTCTCGGCGGTGCGCACGAGCTCCTTGGCCTGGGCGTCTGAGGCCTTGCCCTTCTGGGAGGCGAAGGCGGGGATCGCGATGGCCGCGAGGATGCCGATGATGAGGATCACCACGAGCAGCTCGATGAATGTGAAGCCGGCGGACTCGCCTGAACGCTCGCGCAGCCGCTTGAAGCAGTCCTTCAGGCGGAGCCCGGTGGTGCTCAGAAACCGCTCAGAAACCCTTGAAAACACGATAGCCCTCCGTGGCGTTCTCACTGGCGGCCGAGCTATCTCGCGTTGAGATCCCTGGCTTTGCGCCCTCGCCTCACGGCGAGTTTGCCTTTTTCAGCATTGGTTGTTCGAGCCCGCACTGTGGCGGACCGACGCGCCGCTTGAAAGCGCGGATCGCCGTTGGCAGCAGAAATGGACGGATGTACTAGTGGCGGCGCGGGCGGGTGCGGTCGCAGGGGGGCTGCGAGCGCCGGCCGCGTGGGCGGGCCGATCGCTAGATGTGGTACATGCTGGCGCCGGCCTCGCGCTGCTCGCGCTCGATCACGTCGGCGATCGTCGTCTCTTCGAGAACCTTCCGCGCCGCTCCTGACGCGTCGGCGAAGACGCCCTCGGCGTCACGTCCGAGCGGGCCGTCGAGCAGCTCGACCACCTCGAGCACGCTCACCGTCGACGGCTCGCGAGCGAACCTGTAGCCGCCCTTCACGCCGCGCTGGGAGCTGATGATGCCGCCACGCCGCAGGGCGGCGAACAGCTGCTCGAGAAACTGCACCGGCACGTCGCGGCGGCGCGCCAGCTCGCCGATCGGCACCGGCGCCGAGCTGGAGCTGCGCCCGAGCTCGGCGAGCGCGAGCACCGCATAGGGGGACTTGCTGGTGATCGAGATCATGTTCGCCTGGTCGCCTTCCTGTCGCCGCCGACCGATTCGATCGTATTGCTCCCGGGCATGATCCGCTGAAACGGTCGGCGATCCCCCGGAAGGGCGCGCGATGTATCAGTTTCGGCGGCAGCGTATAACGATGGTTATACAGGCGCCGGGTCTGCCGGTGACGCATTCACGGGCTGCGTATAACCATGGTTATACAGCCGCCGGGTCTGCCGGTGACGCACTGACGGGGGCGCGTATAACGATGGTATTACCGGCGCTGGAGGAGCCCACACCGAAGCAGACCGCGCCGGCCGCGGCCCCGCTCGAAGTTGGGGCTAGAGCCAGCCGCGCTCGGTCGCCATCAGCACGGCCTGGGCGCGATCGACTGCGCCGAGCTTCCCGTAGATGTTGTGCAGGTGGGTGCGCACCGTGCTCGTGGAAAGCGTCAGCTCGTGGGCGATCTGCTTGTAGACCTTGCCTTCGGCGAGTCTCTGCAGGACGCCGAGCTCGCGGCCGGAGAGCGGACACGGGTCGACGTGGCGCCGGCGCTGGCTGGGTGAGCTCGGCAGCTCATACATGACCCGCCTCAGTTCCTCGGCGCCGAGGCCGACGGCGCGGGCCGCCTTGAGCATCTCGGCCGGGGACACGGGGCCGCCGTGCTCATAGTGGGCGAGCATGTCGGCCAGGCGAATGACGGCGGCCTCGCCCTCCACGTCGCTGTTGTGATGGCGCTCGATGACCGCGGCGATCGTCGCCGGCATCCCCCAGCGGCGGGTGAGCACGCCGCCGACGAGCGCGTGGTCGACGCCCAGCTCTCGGCGCTCCTGGTGGATCCGCTCCTCGGGGGTCCTCGCTCCGCGGTGCACCTGGGAGGGATAGCCGGGATAGGCGTGGAGCAGCACCAGCTTGCCGATGTCGTGCAGCAGGCTCGTGACGGTCAGGCGATCACGATGCTCGGAGTCGACCTCGGCGGCGATACGGTCGGCTGCGTGCTGGGTCGCAAGAGCGTGCAGGCGAAAGCGCTCGGGAGCCGCGTCCCAGACGGTCGCGCGCTCGAAGAAGTTGAACGTGCCAACGCGACCGGCCAGCGCCTCGACCGCCGGCGCGGTCAGGAGCTCGACGGCTCTGGCAACCGTATCGACTCGCCCGCGACCGCCGGGAACCCGGTTGGCGAGGCGCAATACGGCGATGATGAGCGCGACGTCCGACTCGACGGCGGTCACTATGTCGGCGGTGGCCACATGCTCTTTGGAGGCGACCGCGAGCAGACGGTTGCGTGACTCGGCCAGGGCCGGGTAGGCCTCGAGGGCTTCAAAGGCGGCCGTGAGACGGCGGCCATGGCCCTCGTTCTGGTGGCGCTCACCGGAGACCTGGCGCTCGGTGGAGGGCGCCTGCGCCTGGGGGCGCTTCTGCGCGGCAGGCGCCTGCGCCTGGGGGCGCTTCGGCGCGACGGCCGGCACGGATCCGTTACGGCCGCGCCCGCTCTTCGGCTTGCTGCTCGCTGGTCTGGTGCTTGACTTTGGTTTTGAGACTGTCGCCGGCATTCGCCCGTATCCCCTCCTTGGGATTGCCGACCTTCCCGGTCGGTGTGTCAGGGTAGGGGTCTATCGGCATTCCCCGGGGAATATTGAGGGGAGATTTCGAATCAGATGCCCGCCAGCGCGCGATCGATGCGGCGCAGCGTCTCATCGCGGCCGAGCAGCGCCACGCTCTCGAAGATTCCGGGCGAGACGGTGGTGCCGCTGATGGCAACCCGCAACGGCTGGTAGACCTCGCGCGGCTTGGCTCCGCGCGCCTCGATGACGGCTTCGAGAGCCTCGGCGACCGAAGCCTCGTCGAAGCCCGCGACCTCGGCGAGCCGCTCACGCGCATCGCGCAGCGCCGAGCGCCCGGCCTCGCCCAGCCAGCGCTCCCGCGCCGCCGGGTCATCCGTGGGCCCGTCGAGGAGGAACCCGCTCAGCGGCCAGAAGTCCGCGAGCGTATGGATCTTCTCCTGACTGATGCGGGCGGCCTGCGCGAGTCCCTCGCGCCCCGTGAACGCTTCAAGGCGGCGGGCAAGCTCCTCAATCGGCAGCTCGCGGATGTAGACGCCGTTCAGCCACTTCAGCTTGGCCTCGTCGAAGCGCGCGGGGTTGCGGCTGACCCGCTCGAGCGTGAACCGCTCGACCAGCTCCGGGGTCGAGAGCACGGTCTCATCGTCGCCCGCTCCCCAGCCCAGCAGCGCCAGGTAGTTGCGCACGGCCTCGGGCAGGTAGCCGGCGTCCCGCAGCTCTCCGACGGCCGCCGCCCCGTGGCGCTTGGAGAGCTTCTTGCCGTCCGGCCCGTGTAGCAGCGGCAGATGCGCATAGACCGGCAGCGGCGCCTGCGAGCCGATGCCCACCGCCCGGGCCGCCTCCAGCACCAGCACCTGCTTGGGCGTGTTGGAGACGTGATCCTCGCCCCGCACCACGTGCGTGATGCGAGCGTCGAGATCGTCGATGGCGACCGCGAAGTTGTACAGAACCGACCCGTCCGCCCGCGCGATGACGGGGTCGTCGAGGTGGGCGTGCTCGAAACGGGTCTCGCCGCGAATGGCGTCCTTCACGACCGTCGCCCCCTCGGCCGCAACCCTCAGGCGCACGGCCCCCGCGGCCTCCGGCTCGCCGCGGAATCCATGCTCGGCGCCGTGCTCGAGCTTGAAGGCCTTGACGTCCTCGGCGGTGGCGGTCGAACGGTAGGCGTGACCGGAGCCGAGCAGGGTCTGGAGCACCTCCTGGTGGCGCTGTGAGCGTTCACTCTGGAGAATCGGCCCCTCGTCCCAGTCGAGCTCCAGCCAGCGCAGGGAGTCGAGGATCTGCTCCACGTTCTCCGGCGTCGATCGCTCGCGGTCGGTGTCCTCGATCCGCAGCACGAATTCTCCGCCTGCGTGCCGGGCGAGCAGCCAGTTGAACAGCGCGGTGCGCGCGCCGCCGATGTGCAGCTCGCCCGTGGGCGATGGCGCGAAGCGAACCCTCATAGTTTGTTCGCTCTGGCTCCATACGTCGGGATCAGGCGCGCGCGTCGCCGGCCCTCGGGCTCGGAGCCCACCCGCACAGATGCAACCCCCGTAGCAGCCACTGGTGGCGAGCGTACACGAGGCGACGATCGAGCAGGCGGCGGAGGTCGCGGCGGCACAGCGCGGGACCGAGGTGAGTCCTAACCCCTCGCCGCCCGCCCGCATCGTCCTGGGCGATCGACCAAGCACTTACGCTGGGCGACCCGACCTCCGAACGGGCGGGAACCTTGGGCTCCCGCCCGTTCGAGAGTGCGCGGTCGCGGCTAACTACCGCAGAGGGCGTATGCCGTGATTTCGACTGTGCCGGTTTCTCCGGACCAAGCCCCTTCGGCCTTCCAGGTGCCGCCCAACGTAAACGGGCTGCTTGGGTAGGAGGCCACAAGCACTCCGAGCGCGTTACCGCCGGAGTGTTTGATTTCCGCGCCGCCGCCCACAAGCGTTTCGCTGATCGGGCATTCCGCCATTGCGGGGCCCACCGGATAGCCCTGGGTGTGCGTACCTTCAACCGTGACCGGGGTGCCCGTCACACGCGTGACGCTCGCGGGACCGGCTGGACCTGTCGCACCCGTTGCCCCCGTAGCCCCGGTTGCCCCTGCGGCTCCGGTTGCTCCGGTCACTCCCGGCGCTCCTGTCGCACCGGTCGGACCTCTCGGTCCTTCTTTACCCGGTTTAGGTTCGGGCGGTTCGGGCCCCGTCGGACCGGTCGGGCCTGTCGGTCCCTCTTTCCCTTCTGCTCCAGTCGCTCCGGTCACGCCATTTTCGCCGCTTTTACCTGCGGCTCCCGTTTCGCCTTTGGCTCCTGTGGCTCCGGTGGCTCCCGTCGCTCCGGCTGCGCCAGTTTCGCCGTTTTTACCAGCGGCTCCAGCTTTGCCTTCGGGTCCGGTAGGGCCGCTCGGTCCCGTTTTACCTTCTTTACCTCCAGCTTCGCCTTTTTCGCCTTTGGGCCCCGTGGCCCCAGTTTTCCCTTCTTTGCCTTCTTTGCCGGCCGGGCCCGTCGGTCCGGTCGGTCCCGGCGGTCCGATCCTCAGGCAGGCCGGGTAGGGCTGGCACGGCGGTGTGAAGCATCCGAGCTGACCTTCCGAGTTCACCAGCACGGTGCACACGGGACCAGGAATCGTTTTTTCCCATATGCCGGCCATGAAGGCCCGCGCTCTTGTGTTTTCGGTGCCGATGCGGGTGGTGAGTTCGTCGCCGGCCGCGCCTCCGTTTGAAATGTCGATGTTGTTCGACCCAGTCGTCACACTCTTCCCGGCTTCGAATCCGAGCGCCACGTTTTTTTGGCCGGTGGCGTTGGAGTCGAGCGCTTTGGTACCACTCGCGACGTTGTCTTCGCCGGTGGTGTTGGCCTTGAGCGCTTCGACGCCGCTCGCTATATTGTTGCTGCCGTTGTTGTGGAAGAGCGCTTCGACGCCGCTCGCGACGTTGTTCTTGCCGGTGGTGTTGAAGACGAGCGCTTGGGTGCCGCTCGCAATGTTGTTTTCACCGGTTTTGTTGGTAGCCAGCGCCCCGGTGCCGCTCGCGATGTTATTGCTGCCGTTGTTGAGGAAGAGCGCGCGCCAGCCGGTCGC
>Ga0302314_10022304_pt1 | contig 10386 bp, 8 predicted proteins | sample III_Palsa_N2_3_FD_200533 | JGI IMG/M metagenome (GOLD analysis project Ga0302314, IMG submission 200533) | Peat permafrost microbial communities from Stordalen Mire near Abisko, Sweden - III_Palsa_N2_3 | ecosystem: Environmental > Terrestrial > Soil > Palsa > Peat permafrost | place: Sweden... | reverse complement strand
GGCCGCGAAGTTGGCGGCTTTGGCGTGATCGGGACCTATGAGGGCCAGCAGGCCGCCCTGGGCCGCGCCGACCTGTTCGAGCGTCATGGCGTCAAGGCGCCGGAGCCGCCAGCCCACGATGGCCCGATCGCCGGCGTCAGCCTGGGCTCCAAATTCGTCGGCTGGCTGCTGTTCACCGACCAGCTGCGTCCCGGCGCCGCCGATGCGATCCGCGAACTGAAAGACCTCGGCATCGAACGTGTCCTGATGCTGACTGGAGACCGCGCCGCCGTGGCCAATATCGTCGGCGCCGAGGTGGGCATCGACGACATCAGCGCCGGCTTGCTGCCACAGGACAAGCTGGAGCGGGTGCGCCAGGAGATCCGTCTGGGCTACCGGCCGATGGTAGTGGGCGACGGCATCAATGACAGCCTGGCCCTGCGCGCGGGCGCGGTGGGCGTCGCCATGGGCGCACAGGGCGCGGACGTAGCGATGGCGTCGGCGGATCTGGCCCTGATGACCAACGACCTGCGCCGCCTGGGAACCTGCATCCGCCTCAGCCGACGCTGCCGGCGGACCATCTATGTCAACGTCGCCATCGGCCTTGGCTTCACCTTCGGCTTGACGGCTCTGGCCAGCGCCGGCGCCCTGGGTCTGCAGGCGCCGATCATCGCCGCCGTGCTGCACAACGTCTCGACCTTCCTGGGCCTCGGCAACGCCGGCCGCGTACTGCTGTTCGACGAGACCCAAGGCGTGGCGGCGAAGGCCTAAGGACAGCCCCGAATGGCCGCGCCTTCGATCGCCCGAACAGGACCATTGATCGCCCTAGCGTCAGCCATTCTGTTTGGCGCCAGCACTCCGCTGGCCAAGCTGTTGCTCGGCGATGGCGTCGACGCCGGCCTGCTGGCGGGCCTGCTCTATCTGGGATCTGGCTTGGGTCTCGCCGCCGTTCTCTTGGGCCGCAAGCTGGCCGGTGCGGCCAATACCGAAGCCCCGCTGCGGCGAGCCGACCTACCATGGCTGTCGCTGGCGGTGCTGTTTGGCGGCGTTCTGGGGCCGTTGCTGCTGATGGTTGGTCTGTCAACGACGGCGGCGTCGTCCGCCTCGCTGTTGCTCAATGTCGAAGGCTTGGGGACCATGGCGATCGCCTGGATCATCTTTCGCGAGAACGTCGACCGCCGCCTCATGATCGGCGCCTTCGCCATTCTGGCGGGCGCGCTGGTGCTGTCATGGAGCGGCGGGCCGGCCGGAATTGGCTGGGGCGCTCTGGCCATCGTCGGCGCCTGCCTGGCCTGGGCCATAGACAACAATCTGACGCGCAAACTGTCGTCCTCCGATCCCATGCAGATCACCGCCATCAAGGGCCTGGCGGCTGGAGCGGTGAACCTGGTCCTGGCTCTTAGCCGGGGCGCAAGCCTGCCACATCCGCCGACGCTCGCCGCCGCGGCGGCAGTGGGCTTCTTTGGCTATGGCGTCAGTCTGGTGCTCTTCGTGCTGGCCTTGCGCCAGCTCGGCGCCGCGCGGGCTGGCGCCTACTTCTCCACCGCGCCCTTCATTGGCGCGAGCCTGGCGATTCTGCTGTTCAGGGAGCCCCTCACCCTTCAACTTGTTTTAGCCGCGGGGCTCATGGGCATTGGCGTCTGGCTGCATCTGTCGGAGAGCCACGACCACGACCACCTGCATGAGGCGCTCGACCACGAGCACCGCCACGTCCACGACGCCCACCATCAGCACACCCATGCCGCCAGCGATCCATCGGGCGAGCCACACAATCATCCGCACAAGCATGGGCCGCTAAGGCACGCCCATCCGCACTATCCGGATATACACCACCGCCATCATCATCACGCTCAATAGGGCGTCGCCTGTTCAGACGCTGGGATCTCCGGGCGTCTCCAGCTCGTCGTAGCCCATATAGCGGTAGACGATGATCGACCCGATCCAGGCGACGATGAAGACGCCAATGATGATGAAGCCGAGGCTGTTGAAGTTGTCATTCAACAGCCCAACCACGTTCCAGACCCCGCCCGACAGGTTCAGCTGATCCTTCAATAGGCCAAGCGCCTCAATGCCGCCGATCACAACGGCAATCACCACCGCCAGCAGGGTGATGATCAGGTTGTAGTAGAGCTTGCGGATCGGCTTTACGAACGCCCAGTCATAGGCGCCCAGCATCAGGATGCCGTCGGTGGTGTCGATCAGCGCCATGCCGGCGGCAAACAGGGCCGGGAACAGCATGATGGTCCAGATCGACACGCCCTTGGCCGCCTGCGTCGCCGAGATGCCGAGCAGCGCGACCTCTGTGGCCGTATCGAACCCGAGGCCGAACAGGAAACCCAGCGGGAACATGTGCCAGCTGCGGTGGATCAGGCGAAACAGCGGCCGAAACAGCCGCGCCGCGAATCCGCGCTGATTGAGCAGGATATCGAGGTCCTCGTCGACATAGGCGCCGCCGTTGCGAACCGTCTTGAAAGTCCGCCAGACCGAGCGGAAAATCATCAAATTCATCGCGGCGATGGCGAACAGGAAAAGGGCCGAGATCGAGGTGCTGATCACCCCGCCATAGCCCTTGAGCTTCTCGAAGCTGAAGGCCTGTGCGGCGCCGGCGATAACGGCGGCGGCCAGCATCACCACCGTTGAGTGACCGAGGGCGAAGTAGAAGCCGACGGTGACCGGCCGGCCGCCTTCCTGCATCAGCTTGCGCGTGACGTTGTCGATGGCGGCGATATGATCGGCGTCCACGGCGTGGCGCAGTCCAAAGCCATAGGCCAACAGCGCCGTGCCCAGCAGCAGGGGATGGCTGGCGAAGACGATCGCCGCCCAGACCCAGACAGCGACGTTGACCGTGATCAGGAAGGCGTAGACGCCAAAGATCGATCGACGCAGGCCCGGCGGTTGGCGGTCGATTGCGCGTCGCAGAAGATCGAACATGAACCCTCGAAAAGCTGGGCCAGTGGCCACGGCGTGGCCATGCCCGGTCCATCCCTCGCCGTCGATCAGATTACGGTTCCAGCTACGTTCATGAACGTGGGTTCAAGACCGTGCCGCACACCCGTGCAACGCTCGGAGGAACCGAGCTTCGCCGCCGACGCGGTTTCGGTAAACTCGTTCAAACCTAGCGGCTTTCGAGGAGACTACCGCCAGGCGTGGATTCGTCATGGCGGGTTGCGCAGCGCTCGCGCATGGGCTCGCCGGTTCCGCTTTCGCGGCGTGCGTGTTGTTGCGACCGAACGGATAGTGGCCCCTATCGTCGGCGACGCGCGCATTCAGTTTCCCCGCGGCGGCTACATCATCACTGCCAGCTTAAGCGCAATGGGGGCTGTTGCTTCCAGGTCAGCGAGGCTATGGAGTGCATGAGAGTCCGCCTCCCGCGGGCCGCGCGCGGGGACCGATCAGGCATGGGACTGTTAAAGCCGCCGTTGTCTCGGCCGCGCCATGACCCAGGCCGCCTTTTCGACCTGCGCAATCTGCGCCGTCGCCCGCGCGACGAAAACCAGGATTACATCCGCAGCCTCTGCGACAACGCCTATCTCGGCGATGGCGACAGCCTGTGCCGGGTGCTGGGCCGATTCAAGATGTTCGTAGACACCCGCGACGTTGGCCTGTCCTCCCACCTCCTGCTGGACGGCTATTGGGAGATGTGGCTGACCGAGGCCTTGAGCGCAGTGCTGGAAAAGGGCGTGGTCGCCGTCGATATTGGCGCCAACCTCGGCTACTTCACCCTGGTTATGGCTGAAATGGTAGGGCCTTTGGGATCTGTGCACGCGTTCGAGCCCAACCCGGCCATCGCCACCCGGCTGGCGCGAACCTGCGACATCAACGGTTATCGCGAGCGAGTGGCGATCCAAACCGATCCGCTGGGTGCCGAGCAGGGCCTGGCGGTGCACTTGATCGTGCCCGAGTACGAGCCCAAGAACGCCTATATCGTGCCTTGGACGGACGACCCGAGGGCCGTGGCGCTGACTACACGCCGCTTTGACAGTTATCCTGAACTCATGGACGCCGGTGTGATCAAGATTGACGCAGAGGCGGCAGAGCAGAACATCTGGCGCGGCATGACCGCCAAGCTCGACCGGAGCGATACGCCGATGATCGTCTTCATGGAGTTCGCGACGATCCGCTACGAACAGCCAGGCGCTTTTCTGGAGGAAATCGAGGCGCGCGGCTTCAGCCTGGCGGAAGTCACCATGCTGGACGGAATCGTTCCTCGCACGCGTGAACAGGTCCTGGCCGCGCCCCCTCGGATAGACCAGATGCTGATGCTAAGGCGTGGAGGCCCCAGATGACGCGCCCTGTTTGCTGAGCACGTCCCGGCGCCGGGCGCCAGCCACCTTCATCAATGTGTTCAAAGCCGATAGCAGGCGTGCCGGAGGCCACAGGAGGAACCGAGCTCCGCCGCCGGCATTGTTTAGCTAAGCTCGTTCAAACGAGCCGGCATTCAAGGAGACTATCATTATGCGTCGATTCATCATGGCCGGTTGCGCGGTGCTCGCTCTCGGCCTCGCCGGATCCGCCCAGGCGACGCAAAAAGGCGCGGTTGGCGGCGCAGTGACCGGTGCGGTCGGCGGCGCGGTGGTTGCGGGGCCTGTCGGCGCCGTAGTCGGCGGCGTTGGCGGCGCGATCGTGGGCAACCACGTCACCAATCATCACCGCTACCGGCGTCACCACCACCACTAGATAACGGAACGGCGCGCGGACAAGGCGCGCCGATCTCGTTAGTCGAGCGGCTTCAGATCGCCCAGCATGGTCGGAACCAGTTCGCTCACCGTTGGGTGGATATGCACAGCGCGTTGGATCACTGTGTAGGGCGCCTTGACGTACATCACGTCCAATAGACAATGCACGAACTCATCGGCCTCGATGCCAAGCAGCGTCGCGCCCAGAATCAACTTGGTTTCGGCGTCGATCAAGACCTGCATGAAGCCTTCGGTTTCGCCGCGTTCGCGGGCGCGACCTACACGGGCCATCGGCAGATAGCCCTTCAGGACAGGACGACCCGACTTTCGCGCTTCGCTCTCGTTCATGCCGATGCGCGCCAGCGGCGGATCGATATAGAGGGCATAAGCCTGAATGCGGTCACTGACCTTCCGGTTATCGCCATCCAGCAGATCACCCGCGAGGATTTCGTAGTCGTTGTATGAAGTGTGGGTGAAGGCGCCGCGGCCGTTGACGTCCCCGATGGCCCAGATTCCCGAGACGTTGGTCTGTAAGTTGTCGTCGACCGCGATGTAACTGCGCCTATCAAGTGCGATGCAGGCCTTCTCAAGCTTCAACGCCTCAACGTTCGGCTTGCGGCCAACGGCGAGCAGCAGATGGCTGCCGTCGCAGGATAGCGGGGCGCCATCGACCGTCGCCTTAAGTCTTATGGCGCCGGCCGCTCCAGCCACCGCGAAGTCGCGGACACGAAGGCGGACCTCGATCCCCTCCCCCTCCAAGATGAGCCGTACGGCCTCCGAGACGTCCGGATCTTCCCGTCCAATCAGCCTGTCGCCGTACTCCAGCACCGTCACCGGGGAGCCGAACCGGCGATACATCTGGGCGAACTCCAGCCCAATGGAGCTGCCGCCGGCGATGATCAGATGATCGGGCAGAACGTCCAGATCCATCGTTGAGGTGTTGGTGAGGTAGGGCACATCGCCCAATCCCGGCCAATCAGGGATCACCGGTCGACCGCCAGTGTTGAGTATATCTTTGGCGCGGTGAGCGCCTCGCCATTCACCGTCACCTCGTGATCGCCGCTAAAGCCGTCCTCGCCAAGGAACGGGTCAGGTTCGGCGTCCCCTCCAGCCAACTCGTCAGGCTGTCGACCGACTGTCCCACGATGGCGTCCTTGCGCGCCTTGACCGCCTTCATATCGACGCTGACGCCGCCGACCTGGATCCCGAAATCAGCCGCGCGGCGCGCGAGGTGGGCCACACGGGCGCTCGCCACCAAGGTCTTGGTCGGGATGCAGCCGTCGTTGACGCAAGTGCCGCCCAAATGCTCGCGCTCAATCAGGGCGACCCTTTGGCCGGATTGGGCGAGCCGCACCGCCAGCGATGGACCGGACTGTCCCGCCCCAATGACAATCGCATCAAACGGTCTGGACATCATCCACCTCATCGACCGGGCCGACCATAGGCTGGTCGACGGGCTTTTAGAACGATGTTCGGTTGCGCGCCGACGGTCTTGAACCTTTAGGCCGCCATTGAAGCGGCTAGCATGCCGGCGTCGTTCGCGAATGCGATCAGATCCGGGCCGGCGGACTCAACTGACGCCTGAATCCCCAGGCTGGACTTACGCTTAGCTCCGCCGCCATCCAGGTGTAATGCGTTACATCCAGGGGCGCGCTGGACCAGGCATAACGCGGCTGGCGCGCTCAGGACCCCGCCAGGTCCAGCGATCGCTGAAAGGCGGCGAGCGGCGCCCCGGCGCCGGACTCGCGCCCGCAACAACCCACGGTCGACCTTGAGCTCTTCGTCGACGGGCGCTCTAGAGTTAGGTTGCCGCTCGAAAGAAGCAGAATCGCCCAAGTTTCAATGAACTAGCGAAGCTGCATACATTGCCTAGCTTCCAATCGCAAACCCTAGGCGAATCCGGCGAATGTTAGGCGCGTTGCAGATTTACGCTACTCAACCCCGAGAGCACCGGCTAATCTGAGGGCTGGTTGCAGCGCTGACGCGCGAAGATGTGGGGAAAGAGTGTGGTGCGTTTCGCCCTGCTGAGTTTGTCGATCCTGGCCCTTGGCGGATGCTCCAGCTTCCCGGATGACGGCCCCGCCACCCGTAGCATCGTCAAGGCCGCGCACGCCACAAGCGACAAGCATTATGATCTAGTGAATCTTGATTATCGCGTCGTCGGCGAAGTCGCCGCCCATCCGCCGGAGCCGCTGACCACAATGGCAGGATCGTCAAGCACTGCCCGGCTGAGGCCGATCGGGGACGGTGATCTTCTGTCCGTTACTATCTTCCAGCCAAACTCTGAGATGTCGCTGGACCTCTCGGGCTCCGATTCAGAGACCAAGAAATCAGACAATCAGTCGTTGCCGGGCCTTTTGGTTGACGACACCGGTGGGGTATCCATTCCATATTGCGGCCAGGTAGAGGTCGCGGGTTTGACGCCAACCGAAGCTGCCGGGGCGATCAAACGAGCTCTCAAGGGCCGTTTCATCAACCCCCAAGTTCTGGTCAGCGTGCAAACAAGCTCGGCCAACTCCGTCACCGTATTTGGCGAAGTGAAGACCTCCGGCCTCATCCGGCTATTCCCCAACAACGACACCCTGGTCAACGTGATCGCCTCCGCCGGTGGGACCTCCCGTCCGACCGGCGATGTGGTGGTGGCCATTACACGCGCGGGACGGACCACTACGGCGCCGCAGTCTGTCGTGCTGAGCGATCCGGCTCAAAACAACCGGCTGGCGCCACGGGATGAGGTCAGACTGATCTATCATCCTCGTAAGTTCTCGACCTTCGGCGCTTTAACCAGGGATGCTGAGACACCGATCGAAGATGACAGTCTGTCGTTGGCGGGCGTGCTTAGCAAACTGAGCGGCCTTGACAGTAACAACGCCAACCCTTCGGCGGTTATGCTGTTTAGATTTGAGCGTCCCGAGGTCGCCCGCGCGCTCGGTTTAAGCTTCAATCCTTCTGCGGATCAAGTTCCGGTTGTATATCGCCTTGACCTACGGAATTCATCGGGCTTCTTTGTTGCTCAGAGATTTGAAGTGCAGCCGGACGATATCATCTACGTGCCCCACGCCGACCTCGCCGAAGCGCGCAAGTTTTTCGAGGTGGTCAATGAGGTGTCAAGTGTCGGTTACGACATCACCAACACCAACACCGTTGTGAAATAGACCGCCGATCGTGCCCGGCAACGCTTTGAAAAATAATTATTTCTGATGCTTTTATCGCCAAAAGCGAGCTCGGAACGTGGGACAGCGAATCTGCTGGATTCGACTGTTTCTGATGCTGCTCGCCCGGCCGCCGGCCGCTGCTTTGTCTTTATAACGGCTCCGTTCGGCCACTTCTCCCGTCATCTAGCGCGAGAGTTACGTGTGCACGGCGCGCGCTGCAAGCGCGTGCTGGTCAACGGCGGCGATGTGATGGACTGGGGGCTGCGCGAAGCCGCCATCTATCGCGGCGGACCATCTGATTGGCCGCGTTGGATTGCGGACTATTTCAGGCAAGAGAAGGCCACCGACCTCATTATCCACGGCTCCGCCTACAGCCATGCGCAGCAGGCGGCGAAAGAAGCCCGCAGACTTGGCATGAAGGTGCACGTGTTCGAGGAAGGCTACTTCCGACCACACTGGGTGACGCTTGAGCGTGACGGCGTCAACTGCACATCGAGCCTTCCCAAGGACCCGGAGATCTATCGTAAGGCGGCGGCGCACAGTCGGATGGCGCCCTTCGTCCCGGCCGGCAAGATTACGCCGGCGGGTGTGAAACGGCTGATCGCCTACCACACCAACTACATTCTCGGCAGCCCGCTGTTTCCACGTTTCCCGCTGCCCTATCGCTACTCGATCTTGGGGCAGATGAATGGGCATATCCGGCGGTATGTGAAGCAGGCGATCAGCAAACGTGCCACGGCTCGCCGGGTGCAGGCCATTCTGGATGATCCGCGTCCTCTATTCCTGGCGCTGCTGCAACGACCTGGTGATGCTCAGCTGACGCATGATCTCAACTTTAGCGAGATGCGTGACTTCATCGACCACGTGGCGAAGAGTTTCGCCGCTCACGCGCCGGCGGACGCGCGACTTTGCTTCAAAGTGCATCCGCTCGATCAGGGCATCGAGCCGCATGAACGCATGGTGAAACGCGCAGCCGAAGCGGTGGGCGTCGCCGATCGTGTCAGCTGTGTCGACGGCGGCCACTTTCCCACCATGGTGCGCGCGGCCGTTGGGGTCATCTCAGTCAATTCCACCGGCGGCCTATCCGCTATAGAGTTCGGTCGTCCGACCATCACCCTGGGGCGTGCGATCTATTCTCTCCCCGGCCTTACTCATCAAACCGGCCTCGACACGTTCTGGAACGAGCCCGAGGCGCCCGATGCGAGCCTGTTGGTGGCCTTCCGGGCGGTTGTTATGGCTCAGACTCAGATCAACGGTGATTTCTCAACGCCGGCCGGCATTGCGCTGGTGGCTCCGGAGGCGGCGCGACGAATGATCTCCGCTCAGTAAGCCGGCGGCCTGGGCGGAAACAGCAGGGTTTTGGCGGCCTGTCCAAGGCGCATAATCCGCCCTCTGGGCTTTTGCGATGAGACCGCACTGCTGGCTCGAAGGACGCGGATGCGGTCGACAAAGGTTTGAGCGTCGCAGGGTAGCCAGGATATCGGATCCAGATAAAGCGGATAGGCCATCAAGGCGCCGGCCACCAAGGCGTCCAGATCTATGGTGCGCCGCTGTGGCCCTGCGCTCTTGGCCCGATCCGTCGTCAAGCCCCAGCCAGCATAGAAAGGCCAGCCGTAGGTGACGACAGGCTTTCCCCGCAACAGGGCTTCAAAGCCCGTCAGGGAAGTCAGAGTATGAACCTCGTCGACGGCCTCGACGCAGGCAATGATGTCTACGTCGCGCACCACCAAATCGGCCAGCGCCTGGGCGTCAGCCTCCAGAATGCGGCCTCGCCGATTGCCGGCTGTAACATCCGGATGTTCCTTGTAGACCACATAGGCCTCGGGCGCGGCCTGACGCACCCGCTGTAACAGCGCAAGGTTGGAACATGCTTCGCCGCCGAACAGCACCGAGGCGTCCCCTTCCACCTGGCCGGGCACGAGAATCCTGACGCGGGCGCCGGCGGCGGAAACGTCCAGGGTTGGCCGAACCTGGAGATTATATTTGGACAGGCCGAGTGCGACGATCGCCTTGCGCAGGCTTCGAGCGCGTTCCAGCACCTTCGGCGAGAAGTCCGACGTGTTTAGGATATGCTCAAGATCGGACGGCTGCCGAGGGTCGTAATAGATGCCGCGAGAATCCAGCACCAGCGATGAAGCTGGATGGAAGCTCGACCCCAGCCCGACCGATCGCACGAACCCGTCCTCGATGTTGGTCGCCTGCCCGGGCCATTTCACCTGTGCGCGACGGACCGCGGCGCTCGACCACGATGCCCAGTTGGCATAGCGCGCCGAAGCACCGGGTCTCGGGCTTCCGTATAGCGAAAAGCTGGACTGAGGCCCTGCAAGAAATGCCTTTAGAACCGGCTGTTTCGCCGGCGGTATGTTCAGCCCTACCCATTGGCCCCGTACGCGGTCGGTATGACGTTTAAACGCCGCCAACCGCTCAAAGCCGATGCGCGCAGTGCAGGACTCGCCCGTCAGCGGGTCGACATAGCGCGGATAGAGTAGATAGGCTGCGGCAAAAAGAGCCTCGGGCGTTCTTGGCGTCCTGGCGTCGTCCTGCGGCGCTCGATCGTCGGTAAGTCCAAGTCCGGC
>Ga0302314_10022303_pt1 | contig 10387 bp, 11 predicted proteins | sample III_Palsa_N2_3_FD_200533 | JGI IMG/M metagenome (GOLD analysis project Ga0302314, IMG submission 200533) | Peat permafrost microbial communities from Stordalen Mire near Abisko, Sweden - III_Palsa_N2_3 | ecosystem: Environmental > Terrestrial > Soil > Palsa > Peat permafrost | place: Sweden... | reverse complement strand
AGCGGGAGACGTCGACGCCCTGCTCCCGCCCGTCCGGGCAGCCGGTCAGGAGCCGATGATGGGGCCGGTACCCGCGTTCGGTGAGCACACAGACGCGATCCGCGCGGAGTTCGGGTCGGCGGACCCGGTCCGGTTACCGTCATCGCGTGTACTTTGGGGCGGGGTTCACTGGGGAGAAGGCGGTTGCGGTGACGACATCAGCCCTGGCCACGCTGAGTATGAGCGCAACCGTGTCCTGCTCACCGCCGAGGCGAGCGCGGCCTTCAGGAACCTGCTGCCCGAGCGACTCGACCGCCGCGCCGTACTGCTGCGCGGCACGCCCAAGCCCTGGGGCAGGTCCCTCCGGTGCTCGTCGCCGGCGACGATAGCGTTGCCGCGGAGGCGGCCTGCGTGGCGCCGGGGATGCGATCGGTGGTGGTAAAGCGTGCCCTGGGAGCCCGCGCGGCTGCGCTGCTGCATCCAGATGAGGCCTGCGACAGGATCGAGCAGGAGGTACCGAAGGCGCTCGCAGACCGCGGGTCGGTCAAGCCGCTGCGGTTCGACGGCCCGGTCGTGTTGGAGGTCGAGGTGCTCAGGACCCGTATGACCGAGCACGCGCTGCTCGTACCGGGGATGGAGCTCGCGGACGGTCGCACCCTTCGCTACGCGGCGCCGGACTTCCCGACCGCCTACCAGGTCGGCGAGCTCATCGCGCTGCTCGGCGCCCTCTGACGTCGCGAACCGCGCCATTCTGGCTGATAGCGGTCCTGCCGCGTTACGCGGGCCAGATTTCGGCGAGGGCGCGGAGGACGTTGCCGCCGAGGACCTTGATGATCTCTTCGTCGCTGAGGCCATCGCGGACGAGCCACGCGGCGATGTTGTGGAAGGCCTCGCTGGGGTTCTCGAGTCCGTCCACGTACTCCACGACCGGGTGTTCGGGGCCGGCTGACGCCGAGTGTCCGAGCAGGCTCGCGAAGGTGCGGTGCAGGCCGACGTGGTCGCCGTAGAGGGTGTCGGGGCCGAAGCCGACGTGGTCGAGCCCGACCAGGTCGGCGCAGTAGCGGAAGTGGTCCATGACCGAGGCGATCGTGTGGGTGCGGTGCTCGGCCGAGATCGTGGTGTGCGGCGCGGCCGAGATGCCGATGACGCCGCCGGTGTCCGCGACCGCGCGCAGCACGTCGTCGCCCTTGAGTCGCGGTATGTCCCACAGCGCGCGGGCGCCGGCGTGGGTCATGAGCACCGGCGCGCTAGATGCCGCCGCCGTGTCGATCCCGGTTCGGTCGGAGGCGTGCGACAGGTCGATCGCCAGGCCGAGGTCGTTCATCCGCTTCACCGCGCGCCGGCCGAACGCGGTCAGTCCGTAGTCGACCGGCTCGTTCAGTCCCGCCCCGAGGCCGTTGGAGTCGGAGTAGGCGATCCCGACCTGCCTGACGCCGAGGCCGAACAGAATGTCCAGCTTGTCGAGGTCGTTGCCGATCGGGGTGGCCGCCTCGAGGCCGAACACGAGGCCGACCCGTCCCGTCTCGTGCGCGAACTGGATATCGCGCAGGGTGCGCACGACCATGACGCGGTCGGCGTGGGCGATGTCCGCCTGCCGCATCCCTAGGTCCGTCACCACGTCGTCCCACTGCCACGGGGTGTTCCCGGTGACGTACGCGGTGCCGTCCATCATGTTGTCGAACACGACGGTCAGGCCCGATGACGCCAGGCCCGCGAATGCGGTGTGCTGACGGCCGGTGCGGTTGTACTGCGGCGTCAGCGCCATGTCGGCCGGGAACCGGACCGGGTGATCGTGCAGGCTCACGACGATGCTGCGCGCGAGCAGCCGCTCGGCGCGGGCGACGGTCGCCGCGTCGAAGCCGCCGTCGTAGGGGGGCACCCGGCCCGATTCCGGTGCCAGTGGGAACCGCGCGAACGCGGCCGGGTCGTCGAGGTAGCCGAAAGAGGAGTAGTCGTTGCTCATGCGTTTGCCTCCGCGTGCTCGGGCGGGCTGGTCGGCTGCAGCCGGTGGGGGCCGTCTGCCATCGAGATGAGCAGCGCGTCCCAGGCCCGCATGCCCTCGTGGATGCGGCGCAGGCGCAGGAACTCGTTGGGTGCGTGCAGCTTCTCGTCGGCCGTGGAAAACGAGAAGAACAGCGTCTTCGCCCCCAGGACCTGCTCGAACAGGGTGGTGGCGGGCAGCGTGCCGGCGATCACCGCCAGCAGTACCTCTTGAGAGGGGTAGACCCTTCGCAAGGCTTCGGTGGCGGCGGCGATCGCCGGGTGCGCCGGATCGATGCGGTAGGCGGGCACCGCCCCGCCGTCCTGCTCGACGGTGACGCGCACGCCGCGCGCACCGAGACGCTTCACGTGGCCGCTGACCGCCGCCAGCACGCGCCGCGGGTCCTGCTCGCCGACCAGGCGGCACGAGATGAACCCGCGCGCGACGTGCGGGATCACGGTGTAGCGGCCGCCGCCCGCCACCCCGTTCACCTCCAGGGTCGGGCGCTCCCACAGGCGCTGCAGGGTGGTGTACCCCGCCTCGCCGCAGGTCTCGGAGACCCCGATCTGCGCGGCGAACTGCGCATCGTCGAAGGGCACCGCGTCCAGCTGCGCGAGCCGTTCCGCGCCGGGCGGGGTGACCCCGTCGTAGAAGCCGGGGACGGCGACCGACCCGTCGGGGTTGTGCAGGCTGGCCAGGATCGTCGCCAGCACCTGCGCGGGGTTGGCGACCGTGCCACCGTAGCGGCCGGAATGCAGGTCGTCGCGGGCGCCCTCGACCGTGATCGTGAACGCGACCAGTCCCTTGGAGGCGACCGACAGCGAGGGCTCGTCGGGGCGCCACTGCGCGCCGTCGGCCGAGATCACCAGATCGCAGGCGAGCTCGCGCGCGTGCGCGCGCACGTACTCGGGCAGATGCGGGCTGCCGATCTCCTCCTCCCCCTCGATGAGGAACTTCACGTTCAGCGGCAGTCCGCCCCGCTGCGCGATCGCCGCCTGAAGCATCGCGACCACGAGGAAGACCGGTCCCTTGTCATCGGAGACGCCGCGGCCGCGGGCGATGTCGCCGTCGACGGTGAGGTGGAACGGCGGGGAAAGCCACTCGGACTCCTCCCCGGTCGGCTGCACGTCGTAGTGGCCGTACACGAGCACGGTGGGGGCGCCGGCCGCGCCGAGCCATTCGCCCCGGACGACCGGGTGGCCGCCGGTCTCCTCGACCCGGCCGCCGGCGAAGTCGAGCCGGCCGGCGATCCAGTCGGCGGCGCGGCGCATGGTGCCGCGGCCGGCGTTGCGGCTGTCGCTCGGGATCGCCACGTACTCCCCGAGGCTGGCCAGGACGCCGTCAAGCGGCGGGAGTTCCAGGTTCTTCACAGCTGCCATCCGTTCTCGATCGGCTCGCGGGTCTTCGTAAAACCGGCATGAGGCACGGTCGCCGTCCCCTCGTCGTCCCGCTCGGTGGAGTCGGCCGGAACCACGATTCGCCCATTGCGGTCAGGCACGCGCATGCCGCGCTGCCTCTCTCGCTCGCACCAGGGCGGCGGTGCGGGCCATCTCGTTGCCCACGATCATGAGTCCCTCGTCCACGCCCATGCCCGGCTTGGCCAGCACCTGGCTGGCCTGGCAGGCCATCGCGACGTGCGCGCTTACCTGGGCCGACCGGTCGGTCTCGCTGCAGGTGCCGCCGCAGAAGGCCTCCAGCCCGGCGTCGCGGGCCAGCAGCAGCGCCTGCACGGTGTTGCCGATGCTGCCCAGGTCGGGGGTCTTCACGTGGATGACGTCGGCCGCGCCGGCCGCGGCGAAGGCACGCACATCGTCGAGGGAGTTGCACCACTCGTCGACGACGACGCGCACCCCCGACCCTCGCTGCGACAGCCCGTCGCGGAGCCTGCGGAAGGTGGCGATCTGCGCCGCGCGCGAGCCGGCGTCGATCGGGTGCTCGATCGCGAGGTCGTAGGGCTGCGCTATTCGGCCCAGTTCGGCCAGGTAGGCGGCGACGGCGTCGGTGTCCCCGGCGAACGCGAGCCCGGCGCATCCGTACAGGTCGAGGTGGAGCCGCGGACGGTACCCCGGAAACGGCGCGAGGTCGCGGATCCGGCCGACCAGCCAGCGAACGTAGCCGGCCAGGATCTCGCCGGACGGGCCGAACTTCTCGGCCACGTTGTTGACGAGCCCGTGCGGGAGCACGTCGACGCCCTTGAGGATCATCTTCTCGGCGTTGCCGTAGCGGTCGTCGCCGGTCTGGGCGTAGAGCGGGACCGGCAGCAGCGGAGCGCCGGTGCCGTACTCGTCCCTGATGACCTCGGCCATGGTGAGCCGGCGGGAATGAGCCACCGCGGCGAGCACGGCCTGGGTCACGCCGTAGCGCACGCCGGTGTGGAGCAAACCGCCGTCGCGTCCGGGCAGCGCATCCATACGTTCAGACACCTGCCTGAACCCCTCGCCGAGCTCAGTGTCGCGCAGCGCGGGCGCGACGACCTCCTCGACCGCGGCGACCGCGTCACCTGCGGTGAACAGCGGGTCGCGGCCGCCGGCCCCGCTGTACTGCACCGCCGCGCAGTCGCCGAACTCGACCCCGCCGTCGTCGAGCAGGAGCAGCACCGACACGGCCTCCCCGGGCTGCCGCACCCGGCGGAAGCCGGGAATCCGGGGCTCTCCGGTGTAGTCGAACCCGTCGTGGCCGGCGCCCGCCCGGATGGCCAGCTGGTCATCGAAGAAGAAGCCGGCCTGGACCGGGACCGCGAGCACGTCGGCGATGCGCATCACGCGGCCGGGAGCGCGGCGACGAACTCGGCCAGTTCGTCCGGGTGGGCGCCGAGCGCGCCGCCGATGGCGCCGGAGGCGATGCTGGTCACCCTCATGCCGACGCCTCGGTGGCGGTCCAGCGCTCGATCTCGTCGTCGAGCAGGGTGAGGGGGATCGCGCCGTTGCGGAGCACCGCGTGGTGGAACCGGCGCAGCTCGAATCGCGGCCCGAGGGTGCGCTGCGCGCGTTCCCGCAGCCGGACGATCTCGCGTTTGCCGGTCACGTAGGCGAGCGCCTGCCCGGGCCAGGCGATGTACCGGTCGACCTCGTTGCGCACGTTGCCGCGGGTGGTGGCGGTGTGGTCGTACATGAAGTCGACCGCCTGCCGGCGCGACCAGCCGAGCTGGTGCAGGCCGGTGTCCACCACCAGCCGGCACGCCCGCAGCGACGCGAACGACAGCATCCCCAGCCGCGCGACCGGGCTGCTGTAGAGGCCGATCTCGTCCGCCAGGCGCTCGGCGTACAGCCCCCAGCCCTCGTTGAATGCGCACAGCTCGGCGTCGATGTGGCGCCGGTAGCGCGGGATGTCGAGCGTCTGCGCGGTCGCCAGCTGCAGGTGGTGCCCGGGCACCGATTCGTGGAACGCGAGCGGCTCGTATTCGTATCGGTACCGCTCACCGGGCTCCGTCGTCAGCAGGCAGTGCGCGCCGGGGCGGCTGCCGTCGACGGCCGGCGGCCGGTAGTAGGCCATCGCGGTGTTGTCCGCGTCGATCGGGTTGATCTCCTCGATGACGCAGTCGGGGATGTCGTAATGCTCGAAGTAGGTGCCGCGGACGGCCTCGGCCCGGTCGAGTGCGTCCTGCGCGACCGCGATGATCTCCTCGCGGGTGCGGAATCGCAGCGCCTGGTCGTCCCGCATCCGCGCGGCGATCACGGTGAAGTCGCGCTCGCCGAATGCCTCCTGGCCGGTCTTCGACCACAGTCCGGCCAGTTGGTCGAGTTCGGCCAGCCCGATAGCGTGGATCTCCGCCGGTGACAGCGCGGTCGTGGTGTGCCGCGCGACCGCGGCCAGGTAGCCCGCGTCCCCGCCGGGGACCTCGCGGATGCCGACCCGGTCGTCGGGCCGGCCGACCGGCCGCAGTTCGCGCCTGAGCAGCTCGGCCAGCCGCGTCATGGCCGGCCTGATGGTCTGGGTGACGTGGGCGGTCGCCGCTTCGCGCACCGCCGGTGCCGCGTCCGCGGCCGGCTTGAGCAGCGCGTCGTCGGCTACCGGGAGCGCGAGGTACCCCTCCAGCTGGCGGATCGAGTGGTCGACGCCGACGGCGGTGGGGGTGCGCCCGTCCGCGGCTTCGGCCAGGTAGCGCTGGCCGAGCGCGTCGAGGGTGGCGCCGATCTTCGACAGCCTGCTCAGGTAGCGGGCGGCGGCCTCCGGGGTGCCGACGGTCATGGCGGGCACCGCCTGGAAGATCAGGCCCTGCCGGCTGACGTAGCTTTTGGCCGACGCGTTGGCGGCCCACAGCGAATGCTCGGCGTCGGAGCGGGCGCCCTCGACCAGGGCGGTGAGCACCCCGTGATCGACCCGCTGGGGTGCGGTCAGGCCGGCCAGGCCGATTGCGCGCACCTGACGCCCGATGGCGGCCAGGTCCTGCGCGGTGCGCTCGCTCGCCTCCCGGCTGGGGTCGAACGACAGCCCGTCGAATTCATCGACGCCGAGCAGGGTGGCGTTGTACGGGTCGTAGCTGTGCTGAGTGACGAAATACGCCTCTCCGAGCCGGGTGAGTTCGGCCGAGGCCGCGGTTTCGATGTCGGTCACGTCCTGTCCTGGAAGAGCGAGTGCCCGTCGGCGGGGAACGCCCGGTAGATGTGCACTGACCGCTCCCAGTCGGCCATCCGCTCGATCGCCGCCTCGCCGACCTCGTGGAAGACGGCATCGACGAGGCTCTCGGTGAGCACCAGGAGCGCGGCGAAAGAGTCGAAGGGGGCGCCGGCGACGGCGACCGGCAGCACGATGTCCGCTTCCTCGGCCGACGGGGAGAGCGACTCGTCGGTGATCAGGATGACGCTGGCGCCGCTGGTCTTGGCCAGCGAGACGATCTCCCTGGCCGCCAGTTCGTATCGGCGCAGGTCGTAAACGATCACGACCGAGTCGCGGCCGAGCCGCAGGTACTTCGCGAGGTCGGCCCCGCGAGGCTCGTCGGCGTAGTCGACGTTGGGGATCAGCTGATCGAGCTGCATCGCCAGCATGCGGGCGATCAGGCGGGAGAAGTACCCGCCCGAGACGACGACGTGCTTCGGGCGCCCGGCCAGCAGGGAAACGGCCCGTTCGATCTCTCCCGGCGGCACCGTGTCCTGCAGTCGCGCGACCAGCCCGGCCCGCAGTTCGACCGCGCGCAGGAACACGCTGTCGTCGGACGGCGCCGCCTGGCGGGCCCGGGCGCGGCTCAGCGGGCTCTCGCTCATGGAGCGGGTGACCTCATCGCGCAGGCGCTGCTGGAATTCGGGGTAGCTGCCGAACCCGAGCCGGTCAAGCAGCCGCAGCACCGTTGGCTTGCTCGTGCCCGCCGCCGCCGCCAGCGCGGCGGTGCTCTCGAGCCCGGCCGCCGGATAGCGGGCGAGCAGGGTGCGCGCCACCTTCCGCTCAGCCGGCGTGAGCTCATCCATCCGCTGGAAGATCTCGTCCCGCAATGGCAGGCCTGCGACCGGAGTGTCCGTCATGTTGTGAGCGTAGGTTCCGGGCCGGTACCGCGGGCGGAGAGCATCGCCGGCGAATTATGCGCCACGACGATGCGGCCGTCGCCGCCGACCGCGATGACGCCTCCGGTGTGGCCGCGCTGGCCGAGCTCCTGCTCGATGGTGTCGCGGACCGCCGCCGCCAGGTCCGCACCGGTGTAGCGGATCCGGGCGGCGATGTCGTAGGCGACGACGCCGCGGATGAAGGCCTCGCCGTCGCCGGTGCCCGACATCGCGACGACATTGTCGCGGGCGTACACGCCCGCGCCGACGATCGGCGAGTCTCCGACCCGCCCGTCGGCCTGGCCGGTCATCCCGCCGGTGGAGGTGGCGGCGGCGACCGCGCCGTTGGCGTCACGGGCGACCGCGCCGACGGTTCCGTGCCGGGAGGCGGCCGCGCGCCCGTCCATCACCCGGTCAAGCTGCTGCCGTCGCGGCTCGGTGATGAAGTAGTCGCGCTCGGCCACGTCGAGCCCGTGGCGCTCGAGGAACGCGACATCCGGGTCGACGATGAGGACGTGGTCGGTCTGCTCCATCACCGCCCGGGCCAGCCGGACCGGGTTCTTGGCGTGCTTGGACGCGGCCACCGCGCCCGCCCGCCCGGCTCCTGTCATCACCGATGCGTCGAGCTCGGCCTGTCCGGTCGCGGTGAGCGCGGCGCCGCGGCCGGCGTTGAACAGCGGATCGTTCTCTAGTACGGCAACGCTCGCGCAGACGGCGTCCAGCGCGCTGCCGCCTGACGCGAGTACCCGCCAGCCGGCCGAGTAGGCGGCCTGCAGGCCCTCCGCGTAGGGGGCGCGGCCCGCGAGGGTCAGCTCGTCCACGCGCCCGCCGGCCCCGCCGTGCAGGGCCAGGCTCGGCCCTTCAGCCGGCCCCGGCTCTTCGAAAATCTTCATCGTGATCGTCTCTCTGTCGTCGGGGGCGGCGGTTGTCCGGGGGCGCAGCTCAGCGCCCGCCGGCCTGCCGGGTGATGTAGGTGACGGCCACGAACGACTGGAAGACCTTGAGCAGGTTGTCACCGGCGATCCTGGCGGTGCGTTCGCCGGTCCGTTCGGTGTCACGCGCCCAGGTGGCGACGTCGGCCATGTCACCGGTCTGGAACTCCAGGTCCAGATTCACCGGCGTGCCGATCGAAGGCGCCTGCACGTTTCCGGCCGCGATCCGGCGGACCGCTTCCTCGGCGCCGGCCCGGATCCGCCGGCCCGACTCGTCCGGATGCAGGTTCAGCGCCGCCGACCGGGTGATGGACTCCTTGGTGATGACGCTGACGGCGTCCGGCGCGAACGGCCCGGTCTCCTGCGCGGTCACCCGGTCTCCGCAGACGAGGGCGATGGGGGTGTCGTAATGCGCCATCGGCAGGGCGTTGATGCCGCTCTCGCCCACGTAGTCGCCGTTCACCCGGACACCGGCGAACACCTCGGGGTTATAGGTGTGGGACAGCGTCGACGGGCGTCCCGAGATTGAGCCGTGATAGCCGACAAGGAAGACCGCGTCGAAGCTGTCGTCGAGCCCCTCGACCATGTACATCGGCTTGTGGCGGCCCGACAGGTAGCTGGCGCCGCCGGCGATCTTGCGCGGGTCGAGATTGGCCATCCGGCCGTGCGAGTCGTTGACGACGATCTCAGTCGCCCCGCCGGCGATCGCGCCGTCGATCGCGGCGTTGACTTCATCCTGCATGAGCGCGCAGCCAAGCGCGTAGCCGGAGTCGCCCGGACGGCACTGGTCCCAGTCGACGATGCCGGCCACGCCTTCCATGTCGCATGAGATCCAGATCTTCATTTTTCCTCCTGGACGGGACGGGCGAGCCCCAGCAGGAGCCCGTCGGCGCCGACAGCAGGACTCGAGGTGATGAAAAGCGGGACCCCCGGGGCGGGGGCGGTAATGCGCGTCGGGGTGCCGCCGATGATCGGCGAGACCGTGCCCAGGAGGTCACCCTCGGCGACGGCGGCGCCGGTCTCAACCGCGGGCTGCCACCATCCGGCGTCGGCCGCCCGCATCCAGATCCAGCCGTCGTGCTCGACCGGGCGCTCGAACACGACGGCCTCGCCGGGAAGCAGCCGCAGCTGGCGGAGGACGTTCCGCAGCCCGCGCAGATGCCGGTCGACCGCGTCCCTGGCGAGGATGCCGCACTCTCCCGACTCGGCCGTGAACGACGGGATGCCGAGATCGGCCGCGGCCGCCGAGGTGCTGCCGGTAACCGTCCGGCCGTCGGACGATTGCCGCACCATGTGCCCGAGGCCGTAGGTCAGGGCGAGCTCGCGGGCCTGCCGCTCGACCGGCGATGCGTCGTAGAAGACGAACGGCTCGAGCGCTTCCGGCAGGTCGCCGGCGTGCAGGTCGATCAGGTAGTCGGAGCCCTTGATGAGGCGTTCGGTGACCGCGGCGGCGATCCGCTCGGCGGCGCTGCCGCCCGCGTCGCCGGGGAAACTTCGGTTGAGGTTCTTCCCGTCGAGCGGGACGACGAACGGCGAGCGCGCCCAGAATGCGGGCAGGTTGATGATCGGCGCGACGCTGACGGTCCCTGAGAGCTCGGCCGGCCGAAGCTCCGCCAGCAGCTCGCGCGCGGCGGCGATTGACGTGTACTCGGTCCCGTGCACGCCCGCGATCACGGTCAGATGCGGCCCGTCGCCCGCCTCCCCGACGACGTTGACGTACGGGATGCTCAGCGTTCCGTCCGCGCCGAGGTCGACCCGCACCTCGCTTGTCTCGATCATCCTTGCCTCTCCTCCCAGACCCGGCCCACCGAACGGGACTCACGGCCACGGCGAGGCCCACACCCGCCTGCCACGACTCCCGTCGATGTTACAGGTCGTTACTATACGGGAAAATAGACAGAAAATGTACCGAATGTTACAGGCTTATCCCGGTCGGCGCGCCCCCACGCCGGTCTCAGGCACGCTGGCCGGGTCTCGGAAGACGCAGCAGCGGCTGCCCGCCAATGATCGCGAAGACTTTT
>Ga0302314_10022301_pt1 | contig 10388 bp, 8 predicted proteins | sample III_Palsa_N2_3_FD_200533 | JGI IMG/M metagenome (GOLD analysis project Ga0302314, IMG submission 200533) | Peat permafrost microbial communities from Stordalen Mire near Abisko, Sweden - III_Palsa_N2_3 | ecosystem: Environmental > Terrestrial > Soil > Palsa > Peat permafrost | place: Sweden... | reverse complement strand
TCGCTTCGGTCCGCCGGGTCCTCGCCGAGTCTGTCGTGTACAGCTGGCTGATGGTGGCCGTCTCGCTCGCGGTCTGGCCCTGGGCCGGCCCGCTGTACGGCGCGGTGGCGATCCTGGCGGGACTCGCGTTCCTGTACGAGGTGCACCGCCTCTACCACCTGTCACGCCGCACGGACGCCCAGGGCGGCGCCGACGGCCTGGTCACGATGCGCCTGTTCCACCTGTCCATCGCGTATCTCACCGTGGTGTTCGCCGCGGTAGCCGCGGGCGCCTTCATCCGCTAGCCGCGTTCGCGCACAAAAACAAGAATTAGGCGTTCGTCTGTTGAACCGGTGACCCATGTGGCTCGTATCTCAACATAGAGAAGGCCCGCGGGTTGACCAGAGATGACGCTCCCAACGTTATGCCCCGCGGGCCTTCCCGCCCAAGTTCTTAGTTGTTGTAACTCCGGTGGAGCCGCGGCGCGTTACATCGCGGCGCCGCCCGGGCGTGCCAGCTAGACTGCGGGCCGTGATCCTGATCGTCGCTGGGGTGGCCGGCAGCGGCAAGACAACCGTAGGCGCGCTGCTCGCGGGGCAACTGCGCTGGCAGTTCGCCGACGCCGACACGTTCCATCCGGAAGCCAACGTCGCCAAGATGCGGGCCGGCATCCCACTCACCGACACCGACCGTCAGCCGTGGCTGCGCGCGGTCGCGGACTGGATGGATGCCAGGATCGCGGACGGGGAGTCCGGCGTGGTCACCTGCTCCGCGCTCAAGCACTCCTACCGTGACCTGCTACTTGCCGGGAGGCCGGCCGCCACGATGGTCTTCCTGCAGGTTGGCAGGGACGTACTTGACCGGCGGCTGATGGCGCGGCACGACCACTTCTTCCCCGAGAAGCTGCTCGACAGCCAGCTCGCGGCCCTCGAACCGCTGACGCCCGACGAGCGCGTGCAGACGGTGCTCGCGGAGGGCGATGCCGCGCAGACGGCGGCGAAGATAATCGCCCTGTTGTGGCCCGACGGAGATCCCGGCCAAGGCGCTTGAACGGGCGTAGCCTAGGCGCGTGAAGCTCACTCTGGACCTGCACGACATCTACAACCAGGGCACCCAGATCGAGAAGGCTCTGCAGCAGATCTTCGACGATGCCGTCGCGAAGAAGGCGCCGATGATCGAGATCATCCCCGGCAAGGGGTCAGGCCAGCTGAAGAAGCGCGTGCTGCGTTTCCTCGAGCGCAAGGACATCAAAGCGCTCTACCACCGGGTCGAAAAGGATTCGAAGAATCACGGCCGCCTTTTCGTACATTTTCGCTGGTAATCCCCACAAAATACACAATTGTGACGAGAGTCACAGATGTGTCGGCACCAGTCTCCTGTGTCGCTATTTTTCACACAGGAATCATCGTTAGCAAACACCTTCTAACCGCCTGATGTCACGAAATATCTGAGATTTCGCCGGAATCTTCAGGCCGTTGCGCCTTCCTAGCCTCCACCGGTTACTGCCGAGCTACGAGACAGTTTCCGCACGCCGACTTGCTAACAAACTGGTGCTGGACCGTCACGAATCAGTAAAGCCCCCCAGCACCACCCACCTGGGACGTTTACAACTATTTACGGCGTGGCACTTACTAGTTCTGACAAACTATGGTTTTTCCTAGTAACGCGAAGCTCCGACGACCCGCAACCGGTTGCTTTCGTTCTGTGTTCTTTGTGCCTGGATGCGAACCGCGCGTCTGGACTAGACAACTTGGGGTGGAGGGCCACAGGGTGAGTCGGGTCTCGGAAGTAATTGACACGATGGTGCACGCGGTACCGGCGCATAAGCCGAACCTGGATGATCAGGAGGTCGCCCGTCTGCGCGAGCTGACTCGCGAGCTCATCGCGGCAAAGCCAGAGGCGCAGGCCGAGTACGCGAGATTCCTCGGCGTAAAGCAGCGGGGTCTTTGCCTACCAGAGGCGGAGCTTACGGAGCGTCTTGGCGGGGCCACCGTCCTGGTAACCGGCGGGACCGGGTGCATCGGCTCGACGCTGATGGCCCAGCTCGCGGCGCGGCACCCAGGGCGCCTCGTCAGCGTCAGCAGGGGCATCACGGCCGGGTGGCCAAGGCAGGACAGCGCGGAGTACCTGCAGGGGGACGTCAGGGACCGCGCGCGGCTCGATGAGATCATCGCCGAGGTACGGCCCGACGTCATCTTCCACGTAGCCGCGCAGCGCTCACCGGCGCTCGCCGAGGTGGAGGTGCATCGCACCGTCACCACCAACGTGCTCGGATCCCACAATGTCCTTGGCGCCGCCCGGGCGTTCGGCGTGCCCCAGGTGGTGTGCGCGTCCACGGGCAAGGCGCTGCGCCCCTACTCGCCCGAGATGTACACCGCCTCCAAGCGCGCGGCCGAATGGGTTGCCGCGAGCGCGGCCGCGAGCGGCGAGCTGCTCGTCTCCGCGGCCAGGTTCACCCACGTGATCGACAACTCCATCGTCTACTCGCGGCTGCTTGACTGGGCCGACAAGGGCGTCGTCCGGCTGCACGGTTCGTCCATCGCCTTCTACGTACAGTCGGCGCTTGAGTCGGCGCAGCTGCTGCTGCTCGCCTACATCGGTGCCAGGCCGGCCGAGTTCCGGGTGCACGCCATCACCGACCTCGGCTGGCCGGTGAGCCTCATCGACGTCGCGCTTGGCGTGCTTGCCTCCAAGAACTCGACGTCACCCATCTACATCAGCGGCTATGACCCCGGTTACGAGGAAGTGCCGTTCCCCGGCCTCTATGACCCGGCGACCGCAGGCGACGTGTCGCCGCTGCTCAACGCGTTCGAGACCGCCGCCATGGTGCAGTCACCATGTCCCATGGTTGATGCGTTCACGCTGGAGATGGCAAACGACAACGTGGGGGTCAAGCAGCTCGCCGCGCTCGACCACGTCTGCGATCGGACACAGGACCCGGCCGAGGTCCGGACGTCGCTCGACGACCTGAGCTGGTCGCTGCTGGACTGCGCCCTCGCCGCCGCGTCCCGCACCGCGCTCGACCGGTCGGCCAAGCTGATCTGCCGACATGAGGAGACGATGACCCCGGTGCACCGTCGAGTTACCGAGGCCATCAAGGGCCACGCTACCCCGGCCCCCAGCCAGGCGGTCGTCGTCGCCTAGTCGGCCACCGCGTTAATCACTGGACGACGCGTCCGGCGGGTCGGTCGTGGTCAGCTGACCACGACCATCACCGTGGTGCCTCCGGGGCTGAACACCAGGTGGACGTGCATCTTTCCCGGGCCGTCAACGGCGACGCTGACGGTTGAGGTAGCGCCGGATGCGAGCGTGCCGGACATCGGCGAGACGACTACCTTCTTGGTAAGGCCGGGCGGCTCCGAGACCGACCAGTCAACGGGGCCGCCGGAGGCGATGAGCGTGATCGTTCCGGTCGCGGACGGCGTGACATCGAGGGTTGCCGGGCGAACGCTCAGCGTGCCAGAGGCCGATGTGGCGCTCACGGTCGCTGACGCCGGGGCCGACGTGGACGTGACCGCCGTCGCACTCGGCGATGCGCTGTCCCCGGTCGTGGCGGCACTGACCCTCTCGGTACCGCCGGTCCCGCTGGCAGCGGGCACGTCGCTGGGGGGCCAACTGGCAGCATGGCCCACAGTGCTAGGCCCGCTTGCGGTTGGGCCCGCGACGATGACCGCGCCCCTGGGCGGGGGCGCGGCGTGGTGGGGCGGCAGGGCGGCGACGGTGACGACGGACGCGGCTACCGCCGCCGTGCCCGCCAGCGCGCCAGCATGCGCCGAGCGCAGACGCCGCCAATGCGCCCTGGGCGGGGCGAGGGGCCGGGGGAATCCGCGGGAGCTGAACGCGGACGCGGTGCGCGCCAGGGCAGCCCGGTGAGCCACCGCCGCGGGCGAGTTCCCGGTGGCGGCTCGCATGACTAGGTCCCTGAAGCCCGGGCTGAGGGCAGCGGCCAGCGGCAGCGCGACGATGGGCGTCACGCCGAGGAGCATCGCCGGCGTCATCTCCCGCTGCCATCGCTCGGAGCAGACTACGCATCGCCGCACGTGCTGGTTGACGCGCTTGCGCAGCAGGATCGTGAGCCGGTCATCCCAGCCTTCGAGCATCGAGTCAAGGACCTGGCAGTCCTGGCACCCGGCGCGGGCCAGGACGAGGACTCCGAGCGAGGTCTCTAGCTGGTCGCGGGCACGTGATAGCAGCACGTGCAGGTGGTTGCGAGAGATCCCGAGTATGCTCGCGGCCTCGCTATTGGTCAGGCCGTGACGGAGCTGGAGTTCCAGGACTTCCCGTTCGGTGGATCCCAGGCCGCTGAGGGCGTCGTGAACCAGGGCCCTCAGTTCTGCCTTTTCCGCGGCCGCGGCAACGTCTGCGGCTTCATCGGCCATGCCCGCAGCCGTCTCGAGGGGCGCCTGCCGGCTGCCGTCTCGCAGCCTGCGCCGGCATTCGTTGCGTGCCACCGCGTACAACCAGGAACGGAGCCGCTCCCGGTCCTCCAAGCCGGACAGCCGGCACGCCGCGATGACGAACGTGTCGTGCACGGCGTCCGCCGCGTCGGCGGATTCATGGAGCATGGTCCGGCAAAACCTGTAGAGCGGGTCCGCGTACCTGTCGTACGCCTCCGCGAGCCCTGCAGGGTTGCCCGCAACGATGGCCGCGGCAACCTCGCTGTCGCGCATGGCACTACCGTAGTAATAAGACCGCGCAAGCGGACAGAAATGGACAAATATGACATCAAGGTAAGGCGACAGTGACAGACCGATGGTTTGGCCGCGATGCCCGATGAGTTGATCGATGTCCGGGCCGTTTATCGGGCGGCATGCCAGGATGACTCCAGCCGATAAACGCGCAATGACCACATGTTTCACGTGAAGCAGCGCAGCCAAGACCTGACACCGATGTCGGCGAACGCGCCGCACCGCTGGATAGAAAATGGTCGGCTGGGAACACATCCGGTCAGAGAAGCTGGGTCAAACCAGCGCACATCCGACCGAGACCGAGGGAGGCGTCACCCATGCCGTTCCGTCACCAGGCTCGCCGGATCTACCTAGTTCCGACAGCCGGCCTCACGCTTGCCGTGGCACTTGCTGCCTGCTCAAGCTCGTCTTCATCTTCGTCCTCTTCATCTTCGTCCTCAACGGCAAGCACCGCCACGTCGTCGGCACCCGCCGCGACAACCGCCGCGTCAACCCCCGCTACAAGCGGCGGCGGCTCGGCGGCCGACGTCGCGGCGATCAAGGCCAACTGGGTCAAGTTCTTCAGCTCCTCGACCCCGAACAGCGAGCGGGTCGCGCTGCTTGAGAACGGGCAGACGTTCGCGTCCGCCATCAAGTCCTTCTCGTCAAGCCCGCTCGCCGCCGCCGTAACCTCCAAGGTCGACTCGGTAACGCTGAACTCGGCCACCCAGGCCGCGGTGAAGTACGACCTCACCGCGGCGGGACAGTCGGTGGCCAGCGGGCAGACGGGCACCGCGGTTCTACAGAACGGCACCTGGAAGGTCGGCGACGACGTCTTCTGCGGCCTGCTCAAGCAGGGCGCCGCGCTCCTGGGCATTACCCTGCCCGCGGCATGCAAGTAGCCACTCTCACTGCGGTAGGCGGGCGCGACCGGTCCAACCGGCTCGCGCTCGCCCCTGTTATCTTCCGGGGGGACAGGCTTCCCGCATGGGGGGCTCCCGCCCTCTTCCCGCATGGCCATCCCCCCTGGCCCCCGTACCTCCCGGGGCATGTCCGATGAAAGGCAAAAATATCGGACATGCAGCCGCGCTGACCGCGCTCTGCACGATTCTGTTTTTGACTTTTCTTGATAACACCATCGTCTCGGTCGGTCTCGGCAACATGCAGACCGACCTCAAGGCGTCCGTCGCCGACCTCCAGTGGGTAGTCGGCGGCTACGCACTGACCTTCGCCTCCATCATGCTGGCCTGCGGCATGATCGGGGACGAGCTCGGCCGCAAAAAGGTCATGCTGACGGGCGCCGGAGTCTTCTGTGCCGGTTCTGTGCTCTGCGCCCTCGCGCCGAACGCCCCGGTGCTGATCGCGGGGCGCGCCATCATGGGCCTTGGCGCGGCGGCGAGCGAGCCTGGCACCCTGTCGATACTTAGGCACATCTACACCGACGACCGCGCCCGTGCCAGGGCGATCGGCGTCTGGGCGGCGGTCTCCGGGCTCGCGCTCGCGCTCGGACCCGTGATCGGCGGCGCCCTCGTTGGCGCGTGGAGCTGGCGCGGGATCTTCTGGTTCAACCTGTTCTTCGGCCTGGCCGCCCTGCTCGCGGCCGCCGTCGCCGTGCCGGAGAGCGCCGACCCCAGGCAGCTGCGGGTGGACATCCTTGGCACGGTGTTCGGCGCGGGTGCGCTCGCCACGCTGATGTTCGCGATCATCGACGCGGAGACGTCGAGCTTCGAGGCGCCCTTGGTGGTGGCGCTGCTGTGCTCCGCGGTCGTACTCGCCGTCGCGTTCGCCCTCTGGGAGCGGCGCAACGCTAACCCCCTGCTCGACCTGAGGCTCTTGCGCTCCGCCTGGTTCACGGTGCCGAACGTCGTCGCGTTCTGCACGTACTTCGCGACCTTCGCGATCTTCTTCTTCACCGCGCTTTACCTGAACGAGGTCGTGGTCGCCTCCGGCTACCGGATCGCGCTCGTCTTCGCGCCGATGACCGTCCTCATGATCGTCGCGTCGGTGCTGGCAGGCTACTGGACCGGACGCGTCGGCCCGCGCTGGCCGATCGTCACCGGCTGCGCGGCGTTCGCCGCGGGTCTGCTGCTCGCGAACCCGCTGATCACGCCCCATCCGGACTACATCCTGCTGGCCCTCGCCCTCGCGCTGGCCGGCATCGGCATCGGCATCACGGTCGTGCCGGTGACCGCGACCGTGCTGAACACCGTGCCTGCTGACAGGTCGGGGATGGCCGCCTCCACCACGAACACGAGCAGGGAGATCGGCGCGGTCGTCGGCGCCGCGGTCCTCGGCGCGCTCGTGTTCTCCAGGCTCAACGCCTCCCTCACCACGCACCTCGAACAGCTCAACGTCCCGGCGAGCGAGAAGGCGCAGATCCTCGGCTTCAAGTCGGTGATCATCTCGTTCATCGAGACGGGCCAGACCAACGGGAACACCAACTACAGCAGCTACGGCGGAATCGTGAACCAGGTGATCGGTGCGGCGTACGCGTCGTTCGGCGAGGGCCTGCACGCGGCGCTTTACCTGTCGGCCGGCCTCGTGATCGCGGTCGGCCTGCTCGCGGCGGTCACCCTTGGCGGAAGGCAGACCGACACGGAACGTACCGGAACGGTCGCCGAACGCTCTTGACAGGACGCGCTTATTGAGCGATGCAAGAACTATGCAGTTATCTCCCGGGGGGACGACCCCGGGTGCTTGCAACGTCGCAGAGACTGCTCCGAGTCCGGAAGACCGGCCAAGGGAGACCTGCCGTGCGCCTGCGCTGCTACCTGCCATCCACCTCCGCGATCGTGGTCATCCTCATCGTCGGATTCCTGCTCTTGCACAACGCGGCGAGCCACACCTTCGCGGCGGCGGGACTCGCCACCATGATCGTGATGGCCGTTGGCGCCGCCGGCCTCGCCGCCGGTACGATTACCGTAAGCGCCGTGACGATCCGGCGCCGTCGAGCGGCGGCCGGTGCGTGCCACACGTGTAGTCATCCCTGTCGGGAGGCCATGGTGCCGTTGCCCGAGTTCGACGCACCGCTGTGGCCGCACCGGCCGCTCAGTTATCTCCCGGGGGGGCGGCCCCCCCGACCCCCCCAAGTCCCGCCGGTTGGGGCCCCTTGGAAAAAAACCCCTAATATAGGCCCGCCCCGGCAGGACGAAAAGCTGCGGGGCTGGGCGGATCAAGGCAAGATCGAGCCGCCACGGACGGACCAAGAGCGGGTCCGGGCCTGAAATCGATAGTGCTGAAGGTTTGACCGGCCATAGGTGGTCAGACCTTCAGCACTAATTCGATCTTGGTACGTTTATCAGCATAAATCCGACAGGGAACTGGCGTGCCGGTGCTAGTTTGCGCGAAGTTACGGGACCGTTCTGACCCTTATGTCTGGTCTTGGTCTGTTTGCGGAGCGCGCAGGACGGTTAGGGAGCGGGGGCGGGCGATTACCTGGTCTCCGGTGTGCCGCGGGAATTCTCGGGCGGCGGAGACGGCCGGGTCGTAGCTGTCGAGCTCGATGAACCAGGTCTGGGTGGTCTCGCGCACCTCGGGGATGGTGAACGTGACCGGCTCCCACCAGGCGTTGACCAGGATGAGGAAGTCGTCGTCGAGCAGCGGCGTGCCGTCTTCTGCCTGGTCGGGTGCGTCGGTGCCGTCCAGGTAGACCGCGATGGCGTGCATCGTGTCATCGGCCCACTGCTCGTCGGTCATGCCCGTGCCTGCGCTGCAGTACCAGCCGAGTTCGCTCGCCTCCGCGCCGGTCAGGTACCGCTGGCGGCGGAAGACCGGATGTGCCCGGCGCAGTTCGAGTAGCCGCTTCACGAAGGCCCGAAGGTCGCCGTCCGCGGCCTCCCAGTCGAACCAGGAGATCTCGTTGTCCTGGCAGTAGCCGTTGTTGTTGCCGCCCTGGGTGCGGCCGAGCTCGTCGCCGCCGAGCAGCAGCGGCATGCCGAAGGAAAGCAGCAGCGTGGACAGCATCGCACGAGCCTGGCGGGTGCGCAGCGCGGTGATCTCGGCGTCGTCGGTCGGGCCTTCGACACCGCAGTTCCACGAGCGGTTGTCGTCGGTGCCGTCGCGGTTGTACTCGCCGTTCGCCTCGTTGTGCTTGTCGTCGTAGGAGACCAGGTCGCTTAGGGTAAAGCCGTCGTGCACGGTGATCAGGTTGACCGAGGCGGTGGGCCGGCGGCGCGCGGCGCCGTACAGGTCGGACGAGCCGCTGAACCGGGTGGCGAACTCCGCCACGCCCACGTCCTTCGACCGCCAGTAATCACGCATGCTGTCCCGGTACTTGCCGTTCCACTCCCGCCACTGCGCGGGAAAATCGCCAAGGTCGTAGCTGTCCATCTGGCCGACATCCCACGGCTCCGCGATCAGCTTCGCGCTGGACACGACCGGGTCCTGCGCGACCAGTTCGAAGAACGAGGACGTCTTGTCGAAGTTGCCGTCACTGCGGGCGAGGGTGGCCGCCAGGTCGAACCTGAACCCGTCCACGTGCATCTCGGTCAGCCAGTACCGCAGGGAGTCCATGACCATCCGCAGCGTGTACGGGTTGCCCGCGTTCAGCGAGTTCCCCGTCCCCGTCGTGTCGTAGTAATGGCTGGCATCGTCGGAGTCGAGCCGGTAGTACGTGGCGTTGTCCAGGCCGCGGAAGGACAGCGTCGGACCGTGCTCGTTGCCCTCGGCGGTGTGGTTGTATACGACATCGAGTATCACCTCGATGCCCGCCCGGTGCAGCGCCTTGATCATGTCCTTGAACTCGGCTACCTGGCCGCCAGGCCGCCCGGCGGCGACGGCCGAGGAGTACGCGTGGTGCGGAGCGAAGTAGCCGATCGAGTTGTAGCCCCAGTAGTTGGTCAGGCCGCGATCGAGCAGGCCGCCCTCGGGTACGTACTCGTGGATCGGGAGCAGTTCCACGGCGGTGATGCCAAGGTCGCGCAGGTATCCGGTGGCCACGTCGTGAGCCAGGCCCGCGTAGCTGCCGCGCAGCTCGGGCGGGATGTCGGGGTGGCGCATCGTGAATCCCTTCACGTGCGTCTCGTAGAGAACAGAGTCCGCGTACGGGAGCAGGAGCGGGGCGTCGCCCTCCCAGTCGTATTCCGCCACATCGGAGACCAGGGACCTGGGCATGAACGGGGCGGAGTCGGCCGTGCTCGGCCGCGAGGGATCGGCCGGGTCGTGACCGAGCAGCGCTTCGTCGTATTTCACGGTGCCCGTGATGGCGCGGGCATAGGGGTCGAGGAGGAGCTTGTTCGGGTTACAACGCTGGCCGTTCGTGGGGTCGAAGGGGCCGCTGACCCGATACCCGTAGGCCTGGCCAGGCATGATGTCGGGGACGAAGCCATGCCAGACGCCGGCGTCGTAGTGCTCAAGCTGTGCCCGCGTCTCGTTGCCCGCTGAGTCGAAGAAGCAGACGGTGACCTCCTCGGCAACCGTCGAGGTCACGGCGAAGTTCACGCCGTCAGCGAACGGCGTCGCACCGAGCGCGGTGCCGTCGCCTTGATGCGCCTTGACGGTGAGCGCTCCCCCCTCGGTGTCCGTCATTCCTGTTCCTCTCGCGCGTACAGCAGGCCGTTGATCAGGTCGATAGTCTCAGGCACTGCCCCGTGGCGGCGACGGATAACGTCGGCGATGAGACCAGTCCAGCCGGTCTGGTGGCTCGCGCCAAGGCCCGCGGCGTTATCGCCGTGGTAGTACTCGTTGAAGTAGATGTTGTCGCGCCAGCGCGGATCGTGCTGCAGCTTGTCGACCCAGCCGTAA
>Ga0302314_10022299_pt1 | contig 10389 bp, 1 predicted proteins | sample III_Palsa_N2_3_FD_200533 | JGI IMG/M metagenome (GOLD analysis project Ga0302314, IMG submission 200533) | Peat permafrost microbial communities from Stordalen Mire near Abisko, Sweden - III_Palsa_N2_3 | ecosystem: Environmental > Terrestrial > Soil > Palsa > Peat permafrost | place: Sweden... | reverse complement strand
GCGTGGCAATGGCGCGCACCCGTAAGCTCGGCTTCCGCCATGGCTTCTTCGCCTCGCTTGCGCCGCGGAACAATTTCTGTGTGTGCACCACTGAGTGGCTCCTGACCATCTTTGTTACTCGTATACATAAAGGGTCGCCGGCGGCACGAGTAGGCGTGACGGGGCGGAAGTCACAATCCCTTATTCGCAAACAACGTCTTCACTCGCTCGCCAGTCTTGGGGTCCTTGAGGTTTCTAAACTCCTCCTCGAGGGAATTCACGTCCAGTTCCAGGCGAGGCGGAAACAAAGCAATGGCCAACGGCAGCGCTCCAGCCAAGCACATGGTGACCACGACAACCTCGGTGGCCATTTTAGCCTGCGGCGGCACGGGAAGGGCGGACATGATCAACGGAGGAAGCACCAGAGCGGGAAGCGGCAACCCAATCGCACGCGTCACAATCGTCTTGGTCACGCCTTGCGCGCCGGCGCGTCGTGACACTCCAACGACGGTGCCGTCCTCAGTACTCACCGGGACGCCGTTGGTGATTTCCGTGAATCGCGACGCCAAGATGTTTGCCGCTCCAGCGCCCGCCACGGCGCTGTAAGGCACCACCCACGGCACGCGATCCAGCGCCTTGCGTAGACCTGCGGGGCCGCGGCGCGCAGCAGCGCGAATGCCAAACGAAATGCCCAGTGCCGTGGACACGGCAATGCCGTACGACTGCAGGATTTGCGCGTTGGACACGTCCGCGCCAGAGCGGTTCGCATAGTTGAGCGCAGAGTTGTAGCTCTGGTTCACAACCTGCCAAGCAGCCGTGGCCGGGCCCGAAGTGGCTGAAATCATGCCGAGGAGAATGGGTACGTTCATTGGGATAAACGCAGACATGCGCAAGGGAGGGAAGATGGGCTCATTGGTCACCGGGTGCAGGACGGCCTGCTTGAGCTTTTGCGCAGCCCAAAGCTCGTCGTCGGAAACGCCCTGGGCCTCGCCGCGCTTGAATCGATTGAGCAAGTCCACAGCGCGCTCGACATCAGCCTGCGAGGCCAAGAGCGAGCGCGGGTCGATGACGTCGAGGAAGTGCCTGACGCGGCCAAAGTAGTCGTTCAAGTCGTGTGCTGCAGTGCCGTCGAATTTTTTGGTCATGTTTTTCTAGCCGAAAGGTGGCGGGTGTGTGCGCGTGGATGCGACACTGGCCGTGGAGCGCTTGTAGGCGCCGGCGCGTTCACCGTCTCCCTGTGCAGTGAGCGAAGGGCGCACGGCGACGAGGTGGCTCCTTGCACGCGTCGCAACATCTTGTGTGTGAGTGCCACGCAGCAGAAGTCGTGTGACGTGTGCGTGAACGTGGTGCGAGCCCATGGCCGACCAGTACTGCTTGGGGGAGAACCGCCCCATGTGGGGCACCTTTTCACTCGGCGACATTTTCGCCGACGCGTTTCTGGACCCGGATGCGCGTCGGCAAGAGCGCCCGGCGCCTCCGTTCCACTGCCTCGCGCAATCGCTGCAAGTGGTGCAGGAGGGCCTGAACCGCCTGTTGAGGGACCGCGCCCTCGACTCGTCGCCGGATTCGCTCCGCGCCGTGGTGGGTTTGCAGCGCGCCATGGTCGAGAGCCTGCAGCTCGGCGCGCGCTTGCCCATTGGAAAAATGGACGACGACGATGACAATTTTGAGCAAAAGCTCGCGGGCAAGTACCTGGATTTCCTCAACACCTTGGTCATGAAGGTGAACTCGGTGCGCCCGGGGGAATTGCTCATGTGCCCTGGGGGCTGGCGGACGTCGGAAAAGGAAGGCCACGCCGTCGTGTACCTGGTGCTGCGCGCGCAAACGACGTTTACGTTTGCAATTTGCAACACGGGCTCGGGTCAAGAGTACCATCCGTCCAAGTCGGAAATTGCGCCGCCCAAGCTCAAGCGCGCGCTCACCATGGTGTTTGAGGGCATCCCGCTGCAAAAACTGAGCGACTCGTCGTTTTGGTTCATGCTGTTCAAGCCCATGGTGTACCCGGACGAGTCCAACGGGCCCACGTACATTTACGAAACGCTGCTGCCCTACCTCAACAGCCGCCCGCTGTCGTCCAACGCCGTGCACCAGGACGACGCGCCGCAGGAGGCCTGGCGCCCGCCGCCCGTGGCTGCCGCGCCGCCCTCGGCGTACGACAACCCGTTTGGCCATCAGCCCTTGGTGGCCGTTGCCCCAGAGTCGTTTGATTTTGGCGCGCCCGTCGCGACGTCGCCGATGGCGTCGTCCACGTCGAGCATTGACCCGTTTGGCGCCGCGGGCCTCGAGCAGTTTGCCGCGATGGCGGCCAACCCGACGTTTGCAAAGCCGGCCGCGGTGAGCCCGCCGTCGGTGGCAATGCCGCCGCCCGCTGCTGCCTCCAAGCCAGTGGCGGCGGCCGCTCCGCCAAAGCCAGTGGCGGCGGCCGCTCCGCCAAAGCCAGTGGCGGCGGCCGCCCCGCCAAAGCCAGTGGCGGCGGCCGCTCCGCCAAAACCAGCGGGCAAGTTTGAAGCTTTTGACTTGTCGGCGCTGTCGACGCCCGTCGCGGCACCGGCGCCCGTCGCGGCACCGGCGCCAACGGCGGCCAACGTGCTACCGGCGTCCAACCCCAACGCGGCGCTGTTTGCCGGTCTCGAATCTGGAACGCGCTTGGAATTTGGCAAAAAGCCAGCGGCCGCGCCCGTCGCCGCGACGAAGAAACCCACGCCGGTGACGCTGGCCCCGCCGGCGCTTCCGCCCAACAAGCCCGGCGGCGCGGCGCCGCAACCCTCTGCGGCGCCGCAAAAGAAGAAGTCCGAGGACGACCTCGTCGAGTGGGACGACTTTGAAGTGGCAGCGGATCCCTTTGCCTCGCTGCAAGAACCGCCCAAGGGTCCTCGCGGTGCCGCGGGGCCGGACGAGGACGAGGACGGCGTGACGTGCGAGTTTCGCACACCTCCGCGCGGCGGCGACGCGAGCTACGCGCGCTGCCTGTTGGAAGCCGTGCACGCGGGCGTGCGTCTGATGGGCGCCACGGTGGAGCAGGCCAAGTCCATCTCGCTGTTGCTGCGCTTCTCCCTGGTGAAGATGATCCAGGCCGACTTGCTAACGGTGACCAAGGCCAAGCTGAGCTTTGCCGACCGGCTGCTCGTCGACCGCGCCGGCCGCAACCTGGCACACGCCGCCGCCAAGCAGGCCAGGCTGCCGCCGAGCGCTCCAGGGGTGTGCACGACGGCGCAACTGTTTGACATTAAGCGCGTCGTCAACGACTTGCGCGCGCGCCTCGTGGCTTTGGAGCCGGTGGCGGACTTTGACATGCTGCCGCCCGAGCTCGACTTGGGCTCGCTGCCCGTCAACGCCACGTCGCACCCGCTGTTTGGCCGCTTTAGGGTGGACTACCCATCGGTGGAGCCGCTGGCCGGTGAGGCGGCGAGGCCGCCAATCTATCGGCCCGTGCAGCTGACGCTGGTGTCCGACCGCGTCGAGTCCTTCCACGATGTGGGCGTGGCGCTGCGGCACTGCGCCAACCTGTGCACGCGCCTGGCGCACCAGCAAGGCATGATCAAGAACACGTACTTGCTGCGTGTGGCGCTCATCCAGCACCTCTTTACGCGCGTCATGCCCATCCCGCTCAGCCTGGACCACCCGCGTCGCAGCAAGCAGTGCTTTTGGGGCGCCGTGGGGCGCGACATGCGGCGAGAAACCCAGGTGGACATTTTGCGCCTGCTCAACCTCGTGGCGCAGCACTTTGCCGCCGCGGCGCTGTCGCTGCGCGCCACGCGATCGCTGGACGCTGTGAGAATTCTCACCATGGCGTGCATCGCGGCCGTGTCCGACGCCGTGATGCGCAAAGCAGCCACAGACGTGCCGTCGCCCCTGGCTGCCTTGTACGCCGGTGAGTCGATGGGGCCTGCCAAGGCGTTTGGCATTGAAATGCGCCAGTTTGCGGCCGAGTCGGCGTACTTTACATTGACGGACCCCAACTTGGCCTTGGTGCGCACGCAGGTGCTCGATTACTTTATGCGCCAGCGCGCGCTGCTCGATGACGACCACGTGCTGTTCCGCTGGGAGCAGAGCATGAACTGCGGCCCGGCGGAGGAGCTGCTGATTGACGAGCTGTGCCTCCAAGTCGGCTACCCGCGCCCCGCTGACGCGTACGGCGCCGTGCTTTTGGGCGCGGCCAACGACGTGGCTGCGGAAAAGACGCGCTCTGCACGCACGCTGCAGCTCCAAATGGCCGCGCGCTACCTGACGGGCGAGCTGCCCGAAGTGCTGCAGGACTTTCCAGAGTTGGGGCACTTCCGCGACGTGGTCATGGTGCTCAAGGTCATGATGGCGCCCACCGCCGACGCGCTGCCGGACGCCAAGGCGTGGGCGCCGGGCGATGCCATTATTTCGTGGCGCTCGGTGTTTGTCAAGCCCGACGATGAGAAAGTGGCCTCGGCCGCCCTGGGCGACGACGACGACGACGACGACGACGCCATGGTGGTGGACGCAGACTCTGTAAAGAAGAAGCCAGCCAAGCCAAAGAAGAAGCCAGCCAAGCCCAAGCTGCCGAGCGTCGGCGGGCCGGCGTTTCCCATGAGAAAGACCGTGGCGGAATGGCTTGCGAAAAAACCCGCCACGGCGCGCTTCGTCGTCAAGGGGTTCAAGGACACGGAGCTCAAGCCGACGTGGGACCAAGTCGAAGGCCAGGGCACGGCGTGGTTTGGCGGGCTGCTCAACAGCATCAAGTCCCTGTTTCTCACCAAGAAGATTCCCCGCGTGGCGCCGTCGATGGCCAACCCGGCATTTCTGCTTGGCGCCCCGTGCAGCACTGAGGAAGACGCACTCCACGTCAAGCAAATGCCCGACTTTGGCGGCCGACTGTCGGCACGCAACGTCGAATTGCTGGCGCAGTACCTCACCGTGCCCTACCTGCGCATCCCGCTCGTGCTCAAGTTTTTTGCCACACAGGAAATGACCTCGGCGCTGTCGTGCCCCGAGCTCATGGAAATGGTCGACGGCGTCGTGTTTGAACCTGGAGAGTGGCAAGCCAGTGAGGCCAAGTCAGTGCCCACCGTGGTCCCAGCGCCGGACCGCGACCACTTGCAGACGCCGTTGGGGTTGCTGTTCAACGAGCTCAGGTATGCCCCAGACGCGCTCTTGGACTCGGTGGAACGCATGGTGTTCAACGTGCTCGAGCTGGACACTGGGCGGTACTCAAAGCACTCAAGCCCAGCGGCGCTCTACGTCGTGCGGCTCTGCCTGCGCGTGTACGGCTACGCGCTTACGTTGCTGCACCACGCCGAATGGGTGGCCCAGTCGGACTCCGCGACAACCATGTCCGGTGGCGGAACGCACGTGCGCGGCCTCGAATGCCCGCAGGCGCTCTCGGCCAAGCTTGAGGCGGCCACGACGCGCTGGCGCTCCATGCTGCTCGGGCGCGTGCTGCCCATGCTTACGGGCTGGCTGCGACGCTGCGACGAGGCGGGCGACATGGACATTGTGTGCATTTTGCGCGCTCACCTCGCGTACTTGTTCAAGGAGACTGAGTGGTCGCTGGATACCGCGGGGGATTCCAAGTCGGCGGTGATCACGTCAGTGGCCGGTCTCGCGGCGCGCACGCTGTTGACCAGCCAGATTTTCATCACGGCGTCGTACCGCGTGGTCACCGAACCAAGGCCGCCGTCGCGCTTCGAAGCCCCGGACGCTGCCAAGGCGCGCCAGCAAATGAGCGACGCCGACGTGCAAAAAATGCAAGCACGGTTGGGGTTGGACGAACTTGAAATGTTTGCCCTGTTCCAGCGGCATCGCGTTGGGTTGCTGCGCTGGCTCAAGGCGCATCCGGAAAGCACCAACGAGCTCATGGAGCACGCCGTGGCCGTGCTCGTCAACGACGCCGAGCGGCGCAAGCGGCAAATGCTTGACCGCGGATTGGGCGACGACCCCGACGACTTGCAGCTGACCAAGCCCACCACGGCGTACGAGGCGCGCACGTGGTCGTGCATGACGAGCGTCGACTGCGACGGGCGCTTCGTACCGGACACTGAGGCCACGGAGGCGCGCAAGCGCAAAGAGTCGCGCAAGGAGTCCACTGATTTTGAGGCGTGGCTGCGCGAAGGCGCGGACCAGGATGTGGACACTGAGCTCAACGTGCAGCTGGGCGAATTCACGCTGAAGAAGCACCGCGTCGAACCAGTGAACGACGTCATGTGCGATTTTGCCGATTTTGCGGACATTTTCGGCGACCGCGTCGCGCGCACCGGAGGCGTGCATTCAGCGGAGGTCAAGCACACGACGATGCGCTCGTGGGTGCGCCTGGTAGGCCAGCGGCACGACTTGCAGCTGTGGGCGCTGGACCCGCGCACTCCGGCGTCGCCGTTCAATCGCTTGTACCCGGCCAAGCTGGCCTCGCACGAGCGCTGGATTTACGATGCGCTCGACCCAATGCTCAAGCTGGTGGACAACTCGCGCATTGAAGTGTACATGGAGCCAAGCACGGCCCCAGACGCCGAGGTCACGCGCTTGGCCGTCAAGCTGCAGTCGCCGACGCCAGTGGACGGCCTCGTGCTCGAGTCTGTAAAGGAAGTCGTCGTGGTGCGCCGCGCGGTCAAGGCCGAGGTGCAAATCTACGACGTGGTCGAGGTCGGGCGCAAGTTTTACTCGTCGCTCGTGTACACGTCGGACAACTCGACGTGCCTGCAGCAGTGCATCTCGGGCGACGAGCACGTGGGCGCGCAGTTTCTCACGCGCGCCGTGCTGCCGTCACCCTCGCTCGTGATTACGCGCAATTTGTCAACGGCCACTGGTATTCAGCAGTACGTGCCCGATCGCTTCTTGTACGGCCGCATCCCCGAGGCTCTGGTTGAAGAGTACGTGTTTTGGCAAAGCCAGGCCGACGGCACCATTGTCGGGTACCAGCGCGAGCAGTTTTCAAAAGGCGGCTCGAGCAAGCCGTTGTTTCAACTCAGGCTTGCGCTCGAGCCCGACGGCCCGGCCGACGCCACTGGCGCCGGCGGGGCGCACGCCAACATGGTGGCCCTGCGCCTGCCTTTGCTTCACTCGTCGCGCGTCAAGACTGCCCTGGAGGCTCTGGAGGACGAGGCGCCCTTGTTGGGCATTGGCGCCGCCGACCAAGTCGACTCGGTGGGCCAAAGGCTGGTGCTCATCAACCTGGCCACCACGGGAAGCAAGGGGCCGGTGCGCCGCCTGTGCGACTTGCTGTCGCGGTTGGACTGCATGTCGCACATTGTGGCATGGGCGCGCGAGGACGACAAGGAGGCTGGGTTGGACCTCGTGGAGCTTCCGCGCCTGGGGCTCAACTTCCGCGTCGAACGCCGCTCCGTGGTCGGTCAGGCCGCGCAGCAGCGCAGGTTGCACTGCTTGGACCACCCTGGGCTGTTTGTGTCCAACGAGGCGCGCAAGTGCCGCCGCACGCAAGCGCTGCTCAAGGGCATTCCCCACGGCCTCGTGCTCGAGCGTGACTCGGACGGCGCGCTGTTCGTCTTGCTGCCGGCGTCGGCCAAGCCCATGTGCCGCAGGCATTCGGGCCCGGGCGGGTTTGACTCGTTTGAGCTGTACTTGGAGCGCTCCGACTCGACGTGGATTGCCAACTTGAAGGACCCCAAGTCCACCAACAACTTGCATTACCTGTACCCGGTGCACGCGTCGCGCTCGTTTCTGTTTACGCCCACGTTTGCCTCGGCGCTGTACTTGCTGCTGTTGCGCCTCATCGCCGGGCGGTACGAGGAAGCGTTTCGGCTGGTGGACTTTTGCGTCACGGACACGAGCCTCACGCCCGAGGAGCGCCAGCTCGTGGACCAAGTCGTCGAGTCCCAGGAGCACGCCACCCACGTCGACGCCGTGGCATGCAGGCTCAAAATGCTCCTGGTCACGTCTGGCACGCCCATGTCCTCGAGCTTGCCGTGGCGCCTGGCGCGCGAGCTGCAGCGCTATTTGACGAGCCTCACGCACGTGTCAGGCGGCTGCCGGCTGTCGCGCGAGGAAGAAATTTTGCTCCTGGAGCTCGAGTCGGCCAGCGCCATGCCCGACGTGAACGACGACGACGACGACAACCGCCGCGTCGGGTTTGAGGGCGCAAGCGCGTTGCTCATCAACCGCATGACGTTTTTGCACAAGCTCCTGAACCAGCTGCAGCAAGCGCCCAACGACGCATTTTACGTCAACGTCATGCCCAGCGACGTGTCGCGCGAGGTGGCGTACGACTTTGACGCCGTGGGCGACTCCACCGTGGCCACCGTGGATGACGAATTCCTCAAGAAGATGACCGTGCTCAACTACTCCAAGCCCAAGGACGAAACGCTCAACGGAGTCCCGGCAGCGCTCAACATGCTCAAGTGGACCAAGCCTGGGCGGCTGCGGCTCCGCGGCGGCAGCGACAACCTGGGGTTTCTATTCATGTACGAGCTCATGACCGACCAGGTGCTGCTCAAGGTGCTGCCGGGAGACAGCTGCTTCAACTGGGGCGCGCTTTTGCTGCGCCACCTACCGCGCGAGGACACCGAGAGCGCCGACGTCCTGTCGTCCATGCTGCGCGCCATGGCCAAGAACCCCAACTTGGCCTCGGCGCTGCCCAAGTTTGACGACCAGCGACGCTTTAAGATTTCCACCATTTTCCGAGGCCAAAACGTGTTGCAGCGCTTGATTGTGGACTTCCGCGAGTTTTGCGCGCGGCACCCCGAGGCCGTGCAGCCGCCCAAGCATTACCGCAAGTACGAGGCGCCGCTGCAAGTCAAGTCGCCAGCGCCCGCGGTGGCTTTGGGGCTGATGGGCGGCGACCGCACGCTGTTCGCCCCGCGCGTTCCGGACAATGCGCGCGACGTGAGCGAGCTCAATCCGGTGTCCGTGGCTGGTCTCAAGGTGACGCGCGAGGACTTGTTGGCGTTTTGTCGGGTGCCCATGTCGGGCGGCATCAACGTTGCCGAGTACGTGGAAATCTCGAGCAAGCGCTCGCGCGGCGCCGTGGAGTGGCCGAACAAGGTGCCGTTTGACGTGTCCAAGCACCCGTCGAGCAAGTCGCACGTGGCCAAGACGATTTTGTCTCGCCTGCAAGACGACGTTGAGTGGTTTGCCAACGCCGACGCCACGGACGAGACGCCTCGGCTCTTGGGTTTTTCGCACAGCGAGCTCGTTGCTGCCGGCGGCGTGGAAGCTGCGCGGCACAAGCTCGAAGGCCTCCGCCAAGGCTTGCAGGCTTTGCGCGACAAGGACGACCGCTTCGTGTCGTCCGGAATCGACGCCTTGTTGCGCTTGGTGAACCAGGTGGACACCAATGAGCCGGCGCCCACTGCGTCGGAGGAGGCCAAGCATGCGTTTAGACGCCGCTTGGCGTTGCTGTTTGCGCGCGACCACGGCCAGGAGCCCACAATGTGGCTCACGCTCTTGGTGGGCACTGCGCTCAGCAGCAAGGGTTTTGGCGAGCTGAAGCGCGTCAACCCCTTCCTCACCGACGAGGACATTGGCCGTGTGTCCGACCTCGTCACGGCGCTCATGCTCACCATCAACCGCGCCTCGCTCGTGGCGCGCTGCCGCGTCGCCGCCGCCAGCCTGGCGTTGCTGCTTGACAAGCTCGCGTCCTCGGGAGGCGCCGACGCGGCAGCGGCGGAGCACTTGCTGAGCGAGTCCACGCTGCGCGCTGCGCAATTGGCCGAGCTCTTGGCCACGCGCAGGCATTACATGCAAATGGCGCCGGGGTCGGAGCACGGCAGCATTTCGTACGACCCGCGGCTTTTAGTGTTTGAGTTCATGCAAGACATTGTGCTTCGCAAGCCTCAAGTAGAGCTCGTGGAGGAGTTCAAGGGCGCGCTGCGCTCGGGCGAGTCGCGCTGCCACCAAATGTTGATGGGTGGCGGCAAGACGACTGTGGTGGCGCCCATTTTGGCGCTCCTGCTGGGCGCCAAGGAGCAATTGGTCGTGCAAGTGGTGCCGCACGCTCTGTTTGACTTTTCCGTCACGGTGATGCGCGCGTGCTTCTCCGCCGTGCTGCAAAAGCACGTGTACACGTTCTCGTACGACAGGTTTACGACGCCGTCGACGGCACTGCTGCAAAAGCTGCTCAAGGCCAAGGCATCGCGCGGCCTGGTGGTCACGACGCCCACGGCGCTCAAGAGCTTTTCGCTCAAGTTTGTGGAGACTTGCAACGCCATTGTGGAGCTGCGCGTTGCCATTGCCAACGGCACGGTGGACTTGTCCAAGCTGTCGTTTGTGGCCTTGCTGGGCCGAAGGTTCACGCGGCGCCGCGAGCAGGCGCTGGCCAACGAGCAAGTGCGCGTCAACAAGGCCGCGCTGGAAACGCTGCAGCACCAAGCCGAGCTGTGCGTGCGCATGCTGGCCTTGTTCCGCGAGGGCACGCTGTTGCTGGACGAGGTGGATTTGATTCTGCACCCGCTCAAGAGCGAGCTCAACTGGCCGCTGGGCGCCAAGGCGCCGCTC
>Ga0302314_10022298_pt1 | contig 10389 bp, 9 predicted proteins | sample III_Palsa_N2_3_FD_200533 | JGI IMG/M metagenome (GOLD analysis project Ga0302314, IMG submission 200533) | Peat permafrost microbial communities from Stordalen Mire near Abisko, Sweden - III_Palsa_N2_3 | ecosystem: Environmental > Terrestrial > Soil > Palsa > Peat permafrost | place: Sweden... | reverse complement strand
AGCGCGAGATCCTGGCGCTGACTATCCGCTCGGCCCTCGATTTCTTCTTCGCCCTGTCGGCGATCCCTAATCTGTCGCTCGGCATCCGGGAATGCTTCACCCAGGAACTGCGCTCGCTGAAAAGTGCGGAACGCCGGGTCAGCTCCGAGATCCATCGCGGCGAGATCCCGGCGGACCTGGAAGGCGATCTGGAAACCGCCCGCGAGATCCTGAGCGAGATCATGGAAAAGGCGCCGGCCATGCTGAGCTTCGACGAACCGCAACAGCGCCGACCCTAAATCCGCGTCGGCCGCTCTATGGCTAACGGGTCGTTGACGGCAAAAAGTTGAGATCTTTCAAGACGATTTTCGATCCTGGAGATTTCAGGGGCCAGACCGAACGCAAAGACGGCCCACCCGATCTGAAGGTGCTGGCGACCAGCGGACGCGAATCGGCGCCGCCGGGCGAAGCGCTGCTGCAGGCGAAGCTGGTCCAGCGGCTCGATCTCTGAGACCGTTACTCCGCGTCGGGCTGGTTTTTCGGCAGCGCGCGGTCGAAGGCTTCCAGCCCCAGGCAGGCCTCGTGGATGCGGCGGATGGTCGGATAAGGCGTCAGATCCAGCTTGAAATTCTGCGAATTCACGACCTGCGGCACCAGGCAGATATCGGCCAGCGTCGGTTCCTCGCCATGGCAGAAGCGCCCGGTCTGGTCCGAGCCGGCGAGGAATGTCTCCAGCGCCTGAAACCCCTCGGCGATCCAGTGATTGTACCAGCGCTGGACCGCCGCCTCGTCCTGACCCAGCTCGTTGCGCAGATAGCGCAAGATGCGCAGGTTATCGACCGGATGAATGTCGCAGCAGACCATCTGGGCGATGGCCCGGACCCGCGCCCTGTCGCCCGGATGGCCCGGCAGCAGCGGCGGAAACGGGTGCGTCTCGTCCAGATATTCGACGATCGCCATGGATTGCAGCAACAGCTCGCCGTCATCCTCGAGCGTCGGCACCAGGCCCTGGGGATTGAGCTTCAGATAGTCCGGCGCCCGCTGCTCGTCCCGGCGCAGGTGATGGAACGCGTCCTGATAGGAGATGCCCTTCAGATTGAGGGCGATCCGCACGCGGAACGAGGCCGAGGAGCGGTAATAGCCGTGCAGCTTCATCGAAGACCTCTGGCGAAAAGGAACGGCCGGCACCGTGGCGCCGGCCGTTCCCATCGTCAAGCCGGCTTGTTTATTCCATTTCCATCCGCTTCACGTCGCCCAGGATGAAGATGTAGGACAGCGCGCCGATGAGGGCGATGCCGCCGACGAACATCAGCGCATAGACGAAGGAACCGGTACCGCTGACAATGAAGCCGATGACCAGCGGCGTGATGATGCCGGCGAGGTTGGCCATCAGATTAAACACGCCGCCCGTGAGGCCCATGTAGTTGCGCGGCGCGATGTCGGAGATCAGCGTCCAGCCCAAACCGACCATGCCCTGGCCGAAGAAGGCGACCGACAGGATGGCGATCACCGTCGCGTCGCCGTCGACGTAGTTCGCCGTGATGATGGTCGATGCCAAGAGCAGCCCGGTGATGATCGGCCCCTTGCGCGCGATATTCGCCGAACCGGTCCGGCGCAGCAGCCAGTCCGACACGATGCCGCCCAGCATGACGCCGATCGCGGCGGCGATAAACGGCATGACCGCGAAGAACCCGACCTTGATCCAACCCATATGCCGCTCGGTCGCGAGATATGTGGGGAACCAGGTCAGGAAGAACACCAGGGTCGAATTGCCGGCGAACTGGCCGAGGCAGGCGCCGATCATCTGGCGCTGCTTCAACAGCGTGCCGATCTGGGACCAGGCGAAGCCCTTGCCCTTTTCGCCCGTGGGCTTGGCGAGCCCGCCGCCGGCGGCGATATAGTCGAGTTCCTCGCGATTGACGGTCTTGCTGTCCTGCGGCTCGCGATAGCGCGCCCACCAGACCAGGCCGAACGCGATGCCGACGGCGCCCACGACATAGAACAGCGAGCGCCAGCCGAATTCGGCCAGCAGCCAGAACAGCGCCGGGCTGAGAAACGCCAGGCCGATATATTCGCCGACCGTATAGGTGCCGGTGGCAAACGCACGTTCTTGCTGCGGGAACCAGGTGCCGACGACGCGGCTGTTGGTCGGGAAGCACGGCGCCTCGGACACGCCCAGGCCGAAGCGGAAGCCCAGGAGCGTGCCGATGCCGCCGGCGAAGCCCTGCAGCAGGGTGAAGAACGACCAGAAGGTGATCGACAGGAAATAGGTCGTCTTGGACCCGAACTTGTCGAGAAAGATGCCGCCCGGAATCTGGAAGGCGGCATAGGTCCAGGAGAAGGCCGAGAACACCAAGCCCATGGCCGCGGCGTCGATGCCCAGCTCCTTGGTCATGGTCGGTGCCGCGATGCCCAGCACCGTGCGGTCGAGATAGTTGATCATCGTGCCGACGGCGAGCAGGGACAGGATGCCCCAGCGCGCCTTGCTGGCCGCAATCGGTGGTGCCAGCGCCGTGGCGCGGTCGGCGGTATCGGTCGTGATCTCCATAGTGTTCCCCCTGTTTGGTTTTTGTTCAAAGCCCCATCGACGTAAAATTCACGATCAAGCGGTCGCAGTCCGGTTCGAGCCCGGTGAACAGCCGGAACGCCGAGATAGCAAGAAGGCACCCGCGCCAATCGTTATGGCCCGAGTGCCTTCTTGCCAGCCTCAGGCCGGGACGGAAGCGGGTTTGCGTTCGAACGACCGCCCTCGCATCTCGTCATACTCGTCTTTGCTTACAGGGACCGCGCCGTGATGGCCGAGGTCGTCGAGCCGAAGGCGATAGGTCTCTCGGGCCGTGAAGGCCGCAACCGCGGCAATGACCGTGACGCCGAACGCGAGCGCGCCGATCGTGAGCGGGATGTCGGCAGCGCCCGGAGGGGCCACGATCGCGAACAGCGCCGGCAGCAGGGCCGTGATCGTGGTCCCGACGTTCTGACTGATCGCCATGGCCGTGACGCGAACCCGGGTCTGGAACAGCTCCGGATAGAACGACGGGAAGGTCGCGTTGTAGCCCTGGTACACGACGCCCCACATGAGCACCGACATCGCCACCGCCAAGGGAACGCTGTGAATGCTGATGGCATAGAGATAGCCGAACGCCAGCGCGCCGGAGCCGAGGGCGCCGACGATAATGGGCAGCCGACGGCCGATCCGGTCGGACAGATTGCCGACGAAGGGGATAACCAGGACCGCGACAATGTTGCCGATGACCGGGATCCAGAGATAGACGTCGGGGGCGAAACCGATGCCATAGGCTTTCTGTACCGCGTAGGCGCCGCCGAACACGGTGGCGACGACGGGGATGACGTTCATCAGCGCCATGCAGACCACGCGCAGCATGTCGGCCCACCCGAGCCGGAAGGCTTCCGGGATCGGCGCGCGCGGGATACTGCCCTTCATTTCTTCCGCGGTGAAAGCCGGGGTCTCGTCGACGTTGCGGCGGATGAAGTAGCCGGCGATGACGACGAGAATGCTGAGCAGAAACGGCACCCGCCAGCCCCAGTCCATGAACTCATCCCGAGGCATCATCCGGGCCAGAGGAATGAACACGGCGGCGGCGAAAATCTGGCCCGCCTGCACGCCCTGCAGGGTGAAGGACGAGAAGAAGCCGCGGCGGCCGAACGGCGCGTGCTCCAGGATCATCGACGACGAGCCGGAAATCTCACCGGCGACGGCGAAGCCTTGGATCAGGCGCAGGACCACCAGCAGGGCCGGCGCCAGGATGCCGACCTGGCTATAGGTCGGCAGCAGGCCGACCAGCATCGTCGAAATGCCCATCATGAACATACAGGTCAGCAGGACATTCTTGCGCCCATGGGTATCGCCCAGATGGCCCAGCACGAACGCCCCGATCGGCCGCGCCACGTAGCCGACCCCATAGGTCGCCAAGGATGCGACGATCGCGACGGTCGGGTCGGTAGAGGGGAAGAACAGCTGCGGAAATACCAGCGACGCGGCGGTCGCATAGATGAAGAAGTCGTAGTATTCCAGCGCGGAGCCGATCCAGCCACTCGCGGCCGCCTGTTTCGATTGATGCCTGCCGGTCGGTTCACCAGTGCTAGCGCCAGCCCCCATGGCCATTCTTTCCTCCCTGTTTTAGGTTTTATTGTTCAGGATCCCATCGCCGTGAAATTCGCGATCATCCGATCGCTGTCCGGTTCGAGCCCGGTGAACAGCCGGAACGCCGCCACTGCCTGAAACACCGCCATACCACCGCCATCGATCGTACGGCAACCGAGCGCGCGGGCGCGGCGCAGCAGTTCGGTCTCCAGCGGGAAATAGATCACTTCGGCCACCCACAGATCGGGCCGGAGCAGCGCGGCCGGCAGCGGCATGCCCGGATGGCCGTCCATGCCGATCGGCGTCGCGTTGACCACACCGTCAGCCTCGGCCATCGCCCCGGCCAGATCGGTGCCGGCACGGGCGCGGCCGGCGCCGAAATGACTGTTCAGATTGTCGGCGACGCGGCGCGCCCGGTCCGGGTCGATGTCGAAGATTGTTAGCTGCTTGACGCCCAGCACCATGTTGGCATGGGCGACCGCGGAGCCGGCCCCGCCGGCGCCGATCTGCACCACGCGGTCGCGCGCCACGTCGGCCATCTTGCGGCGAAACGGCTCGGCGAAGCCCGACCAGTCGGTATTGTGCCCGATCCGCTTGCCGTCCTTGAACAGCACCGTATTGACCGCACCCAGCGCCCGCGCGTCCTCGGACAATTCATGGAGATGCGGAATGACCAGCTGCTTGCACGGATGGGTGATGTTGAGGCCGGTGAAGCCGGTCCGTTCCGCCGCGGTCAGCAGATCCGGCAGGGCGTCGACGCCGAGACCCAGCTGGGTGAGATCGATCAGGCGATAGATCAGCCGCAGATCCTGGGCCTCGCCCTCCTGCATATGCAGCTCGGGGCTGCGGGAGCCCTGGATGTCCTGGCCGATCAGACCGACCAGCACGGCGGGACGGCGCGCGAATTTGGTCATGTCAGCCTTCCAATTCTTCGAAGCTATAGGGCGAGCGGCCGGCCGTGGCGGCCTGGGCCGCCAGGCGGACCGGCGCGTTGGCAGCCCCGTATTGGCGATAGCCGTGGCGTTCGACGATCTCGATCACGAAGCGCTCGTCGAACGGCCGGGAATAGGCCTGCAGGAACTCGCCGCCCTCGACATCGCGGTCATAGAGGATGTCGAGCGCCGCCAGCCCGTCGAGAAAATCCTCGGCCAAGCCGAACTTGCTGGCAAGATCGTCGTAATAATTGCGCGGGATCGCCAGGAACCGCACCCCCCGGTCCCGCATCGCCGCGACCGTCGCGCGGATATCGTCGGTGGCCAGCGCGATATGCTGCACGCCGGCGCCGCCATAGGTGGAGACCGAGCGGGCGAGCGCCGTATTGCGGCTTTCCGAGATATTGAGCGGGATGCGCACCGCATCGCCGACCGAATGCAGCGCGCGGCTGCGCACGAGGCCATAGGGGTCGGGTACGACATGGGTGTCGTCGGCAACGAAGCCCAGCGCCGTCTTATAGAACAGCAGCCAGCGATCGAACTGCCCGTCGGGCAGGCCGATCGAGACATGGTCGATACGGGTCAAATGGTCGGCGCCGACGGGCCCGTCCACGACCGGCACGAAATCGGTCTCGTAGATGCGCGGCGCGGCATCGGTCTCGACGAAATAGATCAGGCTGCCGTCCGGCGCGCAGATCGCCGGGATGACGCTCTCGTTCGGGCCGACACCGCCGGCATAGGGCTGGCAATGATAGAGCAGCGCCCGGTCGAGCGCGCCGGCCAAATCATCGACGGTCAAGGCCATGGCGCAGACCGACGGCCCATGCATCAGGAAATAGGCGTGGGCGAAGCTGTCCGGCTCGCTGTTCAGGATCAGGTTGACCGAGCCCTGGCGATAGAGCTCGACATTCTTGGAGCGATGCCGGCCGGCGAGCGCGAAGCCCAGGGTTTCGAGCCATCCGGCCAGCGCCGGACCCGAAGTCTCGTCGACGGCGAATTCCAGGAACTCGAAACCGCCGTAGCGGCTGGCCGGCGGCGGCTGGAACAGCGCCGCGCGCTGCTTCGACGGGATCTTCGCCGGATGCGCCTTCAGATGCGCCGCGGTGACCTCTTCCAGATGCAGTAGCCCGCGCATGCCGTCGGCCGCGGTCGGGCGCGGCGGCGCCGCGCGGAAACCGTCGTTGAAGATTTCGAGCGAGATCGGGCCGCGATAGCCGCCCGCCACGATCGGCGCCAGGAACGCGGCCAGATCGAACGCGCCCTGCCCCGGAAAGCAGCGGTAATGGCGGCTCCATTCGAGCACGTCCATCGCCATGATCGGCGCGTCGGCGATCTGGACGAAGGTGATCTTGTCGGCCGGGATCTGGTCGAGGCCGGTGAGATCGTCGCTGAGCGCCAGGGTATGGAAACTGTCGAGGATCAGCCCCAGGCTCGGGTGATCGACCTGTTGCACGATACGCCAGGCCTGATGCCAGGACCGGACATGGCGGCCCCAGGCCAGCGCCTCGAACCCGACCTTCAACCCGCGCCGGGCCGCGCGCTCGGCCAATTGGCTGAGGTCGTCGACCAGCACGGCCTCGTCCCCGATCGCATCAGCGGCGACGTTGGAACAGACCAGCACGGCCGGCGCGCCCAGCTCCGCCATCAGGTCGAATTTCCGCTCGGCCCGATCGAGATTGCGTGCGAGCCGGTCGCGCGGCGCGCCCTCGAAATCGCGGAACGGCTGGAACAGCATGATGGACAGGCCCAGGTCGGCCGCCATCTGCCGGACCGCGCGCGGCGAGCCGTCGAAATAGACCAGGTCGTTTTCGAAGATCTCGACACCGTCGAATTTGGCCGCGGCAGCAGCCTCGAGCTTTTCCGGCAGAGTGCCGCTCAGCGAGACGGTGGCGATCGAACGCAGCATGTCGCTCTTGTCCTCCCAGGAAAGCGGGTTCGACCCCGCCTGATTGGAACAACCATAGCGCCGAACCTGGCCAAACATCGCATGCGTAGACTATGCTCACCCATAACATCGAGTTATGGAGCGGAAGGCCCTTCCGTGAATTTACGCCAGATCGAGGTCTTCCGCGCGATCATGCTGACCGGCGGCATCAGCGACGCCGCGCGCTTCCTCGGCGTCTCGCAGCCGAACGTCAGCCGCCTGATCCGCCATACCGAGGATCGGCTGGGCATCAAGCTGTTCGAGCGCATCAAGGGCCGGCTCTATCCGACCGCCGAGGCGCTGACGCTGTATGAGGAGGTCGAGAAGGCCTATCTGGGCGTCCGCCTGGTCCATGACATGGCCCAGGACCTGGCCCTGAGCCGGACCGGCCGCCTGCGCCTGGTCTGCAGCCCCAGCCTGGGCCTGACCATGGTGCCGAACGCGATCACCGCGTTTCGCGCCGAACGGCCAGGCCTGCGCATCGGCCTGGAAATCCTGCCCCAGGCAGCCCTGCTCGAACGGGTGCTGACCCATCAGGCCGACCTGGGCCTATCGATGTTCCCGAGCGATCATCCGAACCTGCATGTCGAAACCTTGTGCCGCGGCCGGCTGGTCTGCGTGCTGCCGGCCGGGCATGTGCTGGCGGCCAAGGCCGTGGTGACGCCGGCCGACATCGCCGGCCATACGCTCATCTCCTACGACCGCGACACCCAGCAGGGCCAATTGATCGACCAGGCCTTCGCCGCCAAGGGCGTGCCGCGCGACATCGCGATCGAGGTCCGGTTCGGCCATACCGCCTGCGCCATGGTCCAGGCCGGTGCCGGCGTGGCCTTGGTCGACGAGTTCAGCGTCACCGGCGGCATCTTCCCGAGCCTGACGGTGCGGCCGTTCCAGCCGGCGCAATGGTTCGAACTGTCGATCGTGCGCGACCGGCTGCGCCCGCTGTCGAAGGCGGCCGACGGATTCGGCGCCGAACTGCGCCGAATCGCGGCGGCCATGCCCGCCATGGCCTAGAGGAAGTCGCGGTAGTGCTGGCCGGGCTCGGCCTCGGCCGGACCCAGGCCCATGTCGCGCCGCATCCGCTCCGGCAGCTCGTCGGCATTGCCCAACTGGCGCGACCGCCCGCGCAGCCGCTGCAGCAGCCAGCCGATCAGCGAAACCGGCGCCGCCTGGGTGCAAACCCCCTGTACCGGGATGAAAATAGCCATCGCATCCTCCTCGATATCCATAAACATGATTGATATATTCGGGTGCCATAGCGCCTGGAACAAACCAGTTATCATGGGTTCACGCATAAGGAGGACTGATGGATAAGGCTGCAGCGCCGCGCCTGCCGCCCCTAGCCGCGATCCGCGTGTTCGAGGCGGCGGCCCGGCATCTGAGCTTCACCCGGGCGGCCGCCGAACTGGGCATGACCCAGGCGGCCGTCAGCTATCAGATCAAGCAGCTGGAAGACCGGGTCGGCACGCCGCTGTTCCGGCGGCTGACGCGGAAGCTGGAGCTGACCGAGACCGGTCGGACCCTGGCGGCCCCGGTCGCGGACGCGCTGGCGCGCCTGTCGGAAGCGTTCGCCGAGGCGCGCGGCGACGAGGATTGCGTGCTGAAGATCACCGCGCTCTATACCTTCGCCGCCAATTGGCTGGTGCCGCGGCTCGCCAGGTTCGAGCGCGCGCATCCGCAATACAGCGTCTGGCTCGACAGCTCGTCGCGCGTGGTCGATCTGTTGAGCGAGGAAGTCGATATCGGCATCCGGGTCGGGCTCGGCGAATGGCCGGGCCTGGTCGCCGAACCGCTGATGCCGGTCACGGTGGCGCCGATGGCGAGCCCGGCGCTGATCGCCAGCATCGGCGGGGTCGAAACCCCGCTCGATCTGTTGAAGCTGCCGATGTTCCGCGAGGACGATGCCTCATGGGAGGAGTGGTTTGCGGCGTCGGGATATGACGTGCCGCCGGGCGTGGCGCGCGGCCGCCGGCTCGACAATCAGCAGATCATGGGCCGCGCCGCGATCGAGGGCCATGGCGTGGCCCTGCTCAATCCGCCGTTCTTCGCCGACGAGATCGCGGCCGGGCGGCTGGTGCAGCCGTTCGCCCAGCAGCTGCGCTCCCAGCGGCAATATTTCATGGTCTATCCGCGCGTCCGCCAGCATCTCGCCAAGATCAAGGCCTTCCGGGCCTGGGTCCTGGACGAGATGGCGGCGGAGCCGGATTATTCGTCCTTGAGCGTGCCGCGGCGGATCTGATCGAGCTCCATCGATTCGAACAGCGCCTTGAAGTTGCCTTCGCCGAAGCCCTCGTCGCCCTTGCGCTGGATGATCTCGAAGAAGATCGGTCCGATCACTTCCTGGGTGAAGATCTGCAGCAAGAGCCGGCCGCCCTCGCCATTCTCCGAACCCGGCGCGCCGTCGATCAGGATCATGTTCCGCTTCAGGCGCGGCAGATCCTCGCCATGACCGGGCAGGCGCTTGTCGACCAGTTCGAAATAGGTCTCAGGAACCGTCTGGAACGGGATTTCGCGCAGCTTCAGCGTCTCGACCGTGTCGTAGATCATGTTGGTGCCGAGCGCGATATGCTGGATGCCCTCGCCATGATAGGCCTCCAGATATTCCGCGATCTGGCTCTTGTCGTCGGAGCTTTCGTTGATCGGAATGCGGATCTTGCCGCACGGGCTGGTCATGGCCTTGGACTTCAGGCCGGTGAGCTTGCCTTCGATATCGAAATAGCGGATCTCGCGGAAGCCGAAGAGCTTGGTGTAATAGTCCGCCCATTGCGCCATGCGGCCGCGATGCACGTTGTGGGTCAAATGGTCGATATAGGTCAGGCCCACGCCCGGCGGGTGCTGGTCGACGCCGTCGATCGCGACGAAATCGACGTCATAGATCGAGCCCTTCGGACCATAGCGGTCGACCAGATACAAGAGGCTGCCGCCGATGCCCTCGATCGCCGGGATCTGCAGCTCCATCGGGCCGACCTGGCTGGTGACCGGCTTCGCCCCCAGCTCCAGCGCGCGGCGATAGGCGGCACCGGCATCCGCGACTCGGAACGCCATGGCGCAGGCGCAGGGCCCGTGCAGCTTGGCGAAAGCCTGGGCGAAACTGTCTTTCTCGCCGTTGACGATGAAATTCACGTCGCCCTGGCGATAGAGCGCTACATCCTTGGATCGGTGCCGTGCAACCTTGACGAAACCCATCTGCTCGAACAGCCGGCCGAGCGCCACCGGATCGGGTGCCGCATATTCGACGAACTCGAAGCCATCGGTCTGCATCGGATTGTCCCAGAGATCGATTCTCGAGCCCTGGACGGCGAGATCTGTGGCGACGGTCATGGCTTCCTCCGCGATTTTAGTGTCATGATTTATCGACCCTGGCCGGGTGAGCCTTTTTCGAAAGAGCGAAACCGACCGGACTTTGATGGCGAGAAGATAGTTTCATATGAAACCGATGCCAATAAAAATCG
>Ga0302314_10022296_pt1 | contig 10389 bp, 7 predicted proteins | sample III_Palsa_N2_3_FD_200533 | JGI IMG/M metagenome (GOLD analysis project Ga0302314, IMG submission 200533) | Peat permafrost microbial communities from Stordalen Mire near Abisko, Sweden - III_Palsa_N2_3 | ecosystem: Environmental > Terrestrial > Soil > Palsa > Peat permafrost | place: Sweden... | reverse complement strand
CGGCATGACCAAGCTGGGCTGGAAGGTGCCCATCGTCGGCAGCTGGACGCTGTCGATGGCCAACTACATCGACAACGCCGGCCCCGGCGGCGAGGGCGCGCGCATGCCGCAGACCTTCATCCAGGAGCCCACCACGCCCAAGCGCCAGTCCTTCATCATCGCGTACCTGAAGACGTTCGCGCCGAAGAACAACCGCATGGATTCGCCGGTGTCGGCCGCGCAGGGCTACGACTCTGTCTACTTGCTGGCCGCCGCCATCAAGCAGGCCGGCTCCACGGACGGCCCGAAGATCAAGGCCGCGCTGGAAGACCTGAAGACGCCGATCGATGGCGTGGTCACCACCTACAACCACCCGTTCTCGAAGACCGACCACGAGGCCATCACCGCCAACATCCCGGTGTTCGGCGAGGTCAAGGGCAACCGCGTGGTCTACGCGTACGCGGACGACCAGAAGAAGGCGTCCGAGGTCCGCCTGAAGAAGTAAGCTCCGCAGGGAGACGAGCGCCGCCGCGGCTCTTCCAGGCCACGGCGGCGTCTTTGCTTCGAATCCACCGCTCCTGATTTCCGGGCCACGCATGCAGATCCTGACCCAACTCGTCTTCAGCGGCATCGCGCTGGGGATGATCTACGCGGTGATCGCGTTCGGCTACCAGCTGACCTTCGCGACCTCCGACACCCTGAACTTCGGCCAGGGCGAAGCGCTGATGCTGGGCGCGCTCGTGGGCCTCACGCTCGTGGGCATGGGCGTGAACTACTGGCTGATGATCCCCATCGTGTGCGTGTTCGGCGCGATCCAGGGCGCGGTCGTCGAGCGCATCGGCGTGCGGCCGGCCATCAAGATCAAGAGCGAGTTCGGCTGGATCATGTCCACCATCGCGCTGGGCATCATCTTCCGCAACGTGGCGGAGAACGTCTGGGGCCGCGACATGCGCCCGTTCCCGTCGCCGCTGCCGGAGGCGCCGCTGCACTTCCTGGGCGCCAACGTGCGGCCGATGGAGATCCTGGTGGCCGTCGGCGCGCTGCTGATGATGGCCGCGGTGGAGCTGTTCAACCGCAAGACCATCTGGGGCAAGGCCGTGGTCGCCACCTTCAACGACCGCGACGCCGCGCGGCTGATGGGCATCAACACGAGCCTCGTCATCACGTTCTCGTACGCGCTGTCGTCGATCAGCGCGGCGCTCGCGGGCGTGCTGATCGCGCCGCTGACGCTGGCCGGCCCGAACATGGCCGCGCAGCTGGGCCTGAAGGCGTTCGCCGTGGCCATCATCGGCGGACTGACCAGCGGCATGGGCATCATCGTCGGCGGCATCATCCTGGGCATCGCCGAGAAGCTCACCGGCTTCTACGTCTCCACCGGCTACAGCGACGTCCCCGGGCTCGTGCTGCTGCTGATCGTCCTCGCCGTCCGACCTGCCGGGCTGTTCGGCAGGTCGGCCATCAAGAAGGTGTGAGCGACGACCGATGATGAAATCCCGTCCTCTCCTGTTCGCCGCCGTCGGCCTCGCGCTGCTCGTGCTGTTCCCCGTCGCCACCGACAACGCGTACTACATCCACCTGGTCGAGACGATCTCCATCTACGCGATCCTGCTGTTCGGCCTCGACATCGTCGTCGGCTACACGGGCCAGGTGTCGCTGGGCCATGCCGGCCTGTTCGGCATCGGCGCGTACGCCGCCGGCGTCGTCATCACCAATTTCCCCAACACGCCGTTCGTGCTGATCCCGATCATCGCGATCGCCGTCACGGCGCTGTTCGGCGCGATCCTGGCGCTGCCCGCGCTGCGCGTGACCGGGCCGTACCTGGCGATGGTCACGCTGGCGTTCGGAACCATCATCCAGATCCTCGTCAACGAGATGGACTTCCTCACCAACGGCCCGATGGGCATCACGTTGACGAAGCCCGTGATCCTCGGCCACCAGCTGACCGAGCGCGAGTACTTCTGGGTGGTCGCGTTCCTGCTGGTCGCGGCGCTGCTGGTGGTGCACCGCATCCTGCGCTCGCACCTGGGGCGCGCGTTCGAGGCGCTGCGCGGCAGCCCGGTGGCGTCCGACTGCATGGGCGTCTCGGTGTACCGCTACAAGGTCTTCGCGTTCGTCGTCAGCGCCGGACTGGCCGGCCTCGCGGGCTCGCTGTACTCGTACTCGGAGCAGTACATCTCGCCCAACACCTACAACTTCGAGCTGACGGTGCTGTTCCTGCTGGCCATCATCATGGGCGGCCGCAAGACGCGCTCTGGCGCGCTGCTGGGCGCGGCCATCATCGTGATGCTGCCCAAGCTGCTCGACGACATCGTGCTGTTCCGCTACGTGGCCGTGACCTTCGCCGCGCTGGTGCTGGTCGGCGCGGTCGCCTTCGTCGCGACGGGCCGCTCGACGCCGCAGCGCGTGGCCGTGCCCGTCGCCGGCACCGTCGCGCTGGCCGGCGTGTCGTTCAAGCTGGACAACATCGGCGACTGGCGGCTGGCCATCTTCGGGCTGATCACGCTGCTGGTCGTGTACTACCTGCAGGACGGCATCGTCGGCTTCGCGCGCCAGACGCTCGGCTGGCGCGGCCACGGCGCCAGCGACGCCGAGGCCGCGGCCAGGCTGCCCGCCGCGGGAAGCGCGGTGTCGACGTCGGTGGCCGCGGCCGCCACGCCCGCGATGCAGGACCTGGTGGCGGCCGACAGGGTGCTGATGCAGTTCGGCGGCCTGAAGGCGCTCAACGACGTCACGCTGCACGTCACGCGCGGCACCATCCACGGACTGATCGGGCCGAACGGCTCGGGCAAGAGCACGATGATGAACGTGCTCACCGGCATCTACGTGCCCACCGAGGGCGCGATCGCGTTCAAGGGGCAGTCCATCGTCGGCAGGACGTCGGCGCGCATCGCGCTGACGGGCATCGCGCGCACGTTCCAGAACGTGCAGCTGTTCGGCGAGATGACGGCGCTGCAGAACGTGCTGGTCGGCCTGCACCACACGTACCGCAGCAACCTGCTGGACGTCGCGCTGCACCTGCCGCGCTTCGTGCGCGAGGAACGCGCCGCGACCGCGCGCGCGTATGCGCTGCTGAAGTTCGTCGGCCTCGAGTCGCTCGCCGGCGAGGAGGCGCGCAACCTGCCCTACGGCAAGCAGCGCCTGCTCGAGATCGCGCGCGCGCTGGCGCTCAACCCCGAGCTGCTGCTGCTCGACGAGCCCGCGGCCGGCCTCACGGCGCCCGACATCAGGGAGCTCGTCGTCATCATCCGCAAGATCCGCGAGCACGGCATCACGCTGATCCTCATCGAGCACCACATGGACGTGGTGATGTCGGTGTGCGACGTCGTCACCGTGCTGGACTTCGGCCAGAAGATCGCCGAAGGCACGCCCGCGGCGGTGCAGGCGAATCCGCAGGTCATCAAGGCTTATCTGGGCGGCGAACTTGAGGCCCTCGCGCTCCAAGCGGCCGCCCGGACCGGCTCGGAGAGTGACCCGCGCTCCCCGGGAAGCCCGGCCTAGGTCGGCGCCTCCGGGCGACAACTCATACGAAACACGCCAAGAACATGCTCTCGATCAGGAACCTGCACGCCGGCTACGGCAAGGTCGAAGTGCTGCAAGGCATCTCGCTCGAAGTCCCCAAGGGCCAGGTCGTCACGCTGATCGGCTCCAACGGTGCCGGCAAGACGACCACGATGCGCGCCATCTCCGGCATGATCGCGCCGCGCGAAGGCCAGGTGATGCTCGGCGACGTCGACATCACGGGCCGCGAGTCGCACCGCATCGCGCGCCTCGGCCTCGCGCACTCGCCGGAAGGCCGGCGCGTGTTCGCGACGATGACGGTCAACGACAACCTGCTGCTGGGCGCGTTCCCGCGCTTCACCGGCGCGCGCAAGAAGGGCGACATCGCCGCAGACGTCGAGCGCGCGATGGAGTATTTCCCGCGCCTGAAGGAACGCCGCCTGCAGCTGGCCGGCACGCTGTCGGGCGGCGAGCAGCAGATGCTCGCGATGGCGCGCGCGATGATGATGAACCCGGAGGTGGTGCTGCTGGACGAGCCGTCGATGGGCCTGGCGCCCATCCTCGTCGACGAGGTGTTCCGCATCATCTCGCGCCTGCGCTCCGAAGGCGTGACGATGCTGCTGGTGGAACAGTTCGCCGCCGCGGCGCTGAACGTGTCCGACTACGGCTACGTGCTGGAGAACGGCCGCATCGCGGTGCACGGGCCGGCGGACAAGCTGCAGCGCGATCCGGCGGTGCAGGCGGCCTACCTGGGCGGCGGCCACTGAGCGTTCTTTCGCCGCGCGCGTCCCGAGGCGCCGAAACCCGCCATTCGGCGCGCCGGTGATTGCGCTGGCCGTGACAACCTGGGAACCCCAGGAATCACGACCTCATGGCCAACACCACCCCACCCGGCGTCCCGCGTTTGACCGGGCTCGAATTCTGCACGCCGGCACGCACGCCCGGCGGCCTCGGCATCAACGGCCAGGCCGGCCCGCGCGCGCGCGCGCCCGGGCGACACGCCCGCGCGGCAGGATCAAGGCCGGGGCGGCGGTCGGCAAGTCCGGCGATGCGCACGGGGCCGCCGCTCAAGCCTCGCCGCCCTCGCCCGTCCCCTTGTGCTGCGCGAACCGCCACGTATGGCGCCCCGAACGCTTTGCCTCGTACAGCGCCAGGTCGGCCGACTTGTACAGCTCGTCCTGCGTGGTGCCGTCGGCGGGGTACAGCGCCACGCCGATGCTGGGGCTGGTGCGCATCTCGTGGCCTTCGTGCCGGATGGGCGCGTCGAAGGCCTCCTGGATGCGGCGGCAGGCGATGTCGACCGCGCTCGGCACCGCGGTGTCGGCCAGCAGGATCGCGAACTCGTCGCCGCCCAGGCGCGCGACGACATCGGCCTTGCGCGCGATGGTGCGCAGGCGGCGCGCCGTCTCCACCAGCAGCGCGTCGCCGGCGTCGTGGCCCAGCGTGTCGTTGACCTGCTTGAAATGGTCGAGGTCGATCAGCAGCAGCGCGAAGCCGTTGTCCTGGCGCTCGGCGCTGGCGATCATCTGGCGGCAGTAGTCGCCGAACATGCGGCGGTTGGGCAGCGAGGTCAGCGCGTCGCTGTAGGCCAGTTCCTCGAGCTGGTGCTGCAGCTGCGTCAGCTCGTGCGTGCGCTGCTCCACCAGGCGTTCGAGTTCCTGGCTGCGCTGCTGCACGTAGCGCACGCGCACGGCCACCACGGCGGCCACCGCCAGCAACGCGCCCAGGATCTTGAGCAGGTCGAACCACCAGGCCTGGTACCAGGCCGGCAGGATCTGCACGTCGACCTCCAGCGGACGATCCGTCCACGCGCCGTCGCGGCTGGCGGCCTTCATGTGCAGCGTGTAGTGGCCCGGCGACAGGTTGGTGTAGCCGGCGGACCGGTGCGTGGTGTCGACCTCGCGCCAGGTCTTGTCGTAGCCTTCGAGCCAGTAGGCGTAGCGGTTGCGCTCCGGCGCGGTGAAGTCGAGCAGCGAGAACTCCACCGAGAAACCGCTCGACTCCGCCGGCACCGTCAGCTGCTTGCGGCCGTTCGAGTCCTTGAGCGCCGCGGGCCTGCCGCCCACCTCGACGTCGGTGACGACGATCGGCGCCGCGTACACGCGCCGCGTCAGGCGCTCGGGCCGGATCACGGTCAGGCCGCCCAGGCCGCCGAAGAACACCTCGCCGGTGGGCCCGACCGCGCCCGAGTCGACCCAGTACGTGGAGATCGCCGCCCCGTCGGCCGGATGCAGCACGCGCAGCGCGTACGTGGACGGGTCGATCTCGCCGATGCCGTCGTCGGTGCTGACCCAGACGCGGCCGCTGGCGTCCATCAACAGCGTGTCGATGTTCTCGCTGGTGAGGCCTTCTTCCTTGCCGATGTGGTGGAAGTGCGCGCGGCCGCCGGCGTCGCGCTTCTCCAGGATCTGGATGCCGGCGTTGTTGCCCACCCAGAGCCGGCCCTGGCGGTCCGTCAGGAGAGTGTTGATCACCGCCGCGGCGAGGCTGCTCGGATCGTTGGCCACCGACATGATGCGGTCGACCGGCTGGCCGCGCCGCACCAGGTTCAGGCCGTTGTTCGTCGCGATCCACATGGCGCCGCCGGGTCCCTGCGCGATCGCCGTGACCTCGGGGTCGCTCAGTTCGCTCGTGGGCACCGGCTGCGTCATGGCGTGCGTCGGCGAGGCCAGGTCCATCTGCCAGATGCCGTCGCCCTTGCCGCCGATCCACAGCGAGTCGCCGTCCAGCAGCAGGGAGGTGACGGCCTTGACCGCGCCGCGCTGCGGCATCGGCACCGGCCTGATCTGGCGCGCGCCGCGCGCCAGCGTGAACAGCCCGTCGCTCGAGGCCAGGTAGCGCGTGCCGTCCGCCGCGTGCACGACCGCGGTCACGTTGGTGATGGGCGGCGGCGTGCCTCCCGAGTCGGCGCCGGCACCCAGCACCGCGGACATCGTCTGCTGCGCCGGGTCGATGATCTCGAGGCCGCTCTTCTGGCCCAGCGTGACCACGCCGCGCCCATCGACGTCCACCGCGAAGACGTACGGGTCGGTCCAGGCCGAGCCGTCGGACGAGAACAGCGACAGGATCGCGTCCTGCTGCGGACGCGTGCGGCTCAGGCCGGTCGTGGAGGCCACCCACATCTCGCCGCCGCGATCGCGGTGCAGCCCCCAGATCCAGTTCGCCTGCAGGTTGCTCGGCACGCTGCGGTCGCGCACTACGCGGCGCGCGAGCAGCGAGGAGGTGTCGGCGATCACCAGGCCGCGCGACTGCGTGCCGATCCAGATGTCGCCGTTGCCGGTCTCCTCGAACGAGCTGACGCTGTCGGTGAGCAGCGCGGGGTCGTCGGCGCCCGCGGGCTGCAGCCGCGCCACGCGGCCGGTGGCCGGGTCGTGCACGAACACGCCGCGCTGGCTGGTGCCGATCCAGACCTGGCCGTGCGCATCCTCGTAGAGCGCGAGCACGGACGTCGGCGCGCCTTCCGCGACGCCCGGCAGGTCGATGCGCCTGCCGGGACGGCCGTCCGGGAATCGCTCCACCAGTCCCGAGGCCGAGCCGACCCACACGGCGCCGCTGCGATCCTGCAAGACGGCGGTGATGCTCGAATCGGGCAGCGCGTCGGGCGACTTGCCGCCGTGCGGCCAGGCGTCCTCGACCTGGCCGGAACCGTGCACGTGCATCAGCCCGGTGGTGCTGGCGGCCCACATGCCTCCCTGCGCATCCGCCGACAGGAAGACCACGGTCGAGCCGCCGAAACGCGTGAACCAGTTCTCGGCCGTGTCGAAACGGGCCAGGCCGCCGCCATCCATGCCCACCCAGATGCGGCCCAGGCTGTCGTGCGCGATCGTGCGCACGTAGCTGACGGGCAGTCCGTGCGGGTCGTCCGGCCGCGCCGGGAAGACGCGGAAGCGATAGCCGTCCCAGCGCGCGACGCCGTCCTGCGTGCTGGCCCACAGGTAGCCCTGGGCGTCCTCGGTGACGCCGGTGGCGATGTCGTGCGGCAGTCCGTCGTGCTGGCCCAGGTGCTCGAACACCGTGTTGGCCATGCGGACCCAGCCGATGCTGGCCGCCGCGGCCGAGGCGGCGGCGGGTGCGGAGGCCGACACCGGCACAGGCGACGACCGCCGCCCGGCCGCGCCCGGCCGCGCGGTCGTGGCCAGCGCCACCCACGCGAGCCCGCAGGCCATCGCGAGGCGGACGCCGGTGCGCACGGTGCGTTCGACCTGATCGCTAGCCCTCCGACTCACTCTTTCGCGCTCCTGGCGTGATGCCCGCCGGTACGGGCCGATGATCCGCGATGAACCCGCACGTGCGGACCCACCGTGCGCAACGAGGCGCATCCACCCATTGTCGGCGGCACGGACGGGACCTGAAGGTGTTTGAATGCGACCGGGGGAAATCCCGAACGGTCGAGCAGGCGGGCGCGTGGCGTGGTCAAGCGGGAAGCATAAGGCCCGGACGCGGCGGCGTCCGAGGCCCGTGGCGGGCGAGGGACATCGCTTCGAGGCATGCGTCACGCGACCGGTAAAATCGGCGGATGACTCGTCCCGTCCGCTCGCAATACGAAGATTTCATGCGCCTGGTGCGCGACCAGGGCCGTTTCAAGGCCGACCGCACCGGCACCGGCACGACGAGCGTGTTCGGCCACCAGATGCGCTTCGACCTGGCCGAGGGTTTCCCGCTCGTGACGACGAAGAAGGTGCACCTGAAGTCCATCATCCTCGAGCTGCTGTGGTTCCTGCGCGGCGACTCGAACGTGAGGTGGCTGCAGGAGCGCGGCTGCACGATCTGGGACGAATGGGCGCGCGAGGACGGCGACCTGGGCCCGGTCTACGGCGTGCAATGGCGCTCGTGGCCGACGCCCGACGGCGGCCACATCGACCAGATCGCGCAGGTCGTCCAGCAGTTGAAGACCAATCCCGACTCGCGCCGCATCATCGTCAGCGCGTGGAACGTGGCCGACCTCGGCAAGATGGCGCTGATGCCCTGCCACGCGTTCTTCCAGTTCTACGTGGCGCCGCCCGAGACCCCCGGCGGCCGCGGCAAGCTGTCGTGCCAGCTCTACCAGCGCAGCGCCGACATCTTCCTGGGCGTGCCCTTCAACATCGCCAGCTACGCGCTGCTCACCCACCTGTTCGCGCAGCAGTGCGACCTCGACGTCGGCGACTTCATCTGGACCGGCGGCGACTGCCATCTGTACGCGAACCACGCCGAGCAGGTCGAGACGCAGCTGGCGCGCACGCCCTTCCCGTACCCGACGCTGCACATCAAGCGCAAGCCGGCGTCCATCCTCGGATATGAATTCGACGATTTCGAGGTGGTGGACTACCAGCACCACCCGGCGATCAAGGCCCCGGTGGCGGTATGAAGGTCGCCCTCATCGCGGCCGTGGCGCGCAACGGCGTCATCGGGCACGACAACGACCTGCTGTGGAAACTGCCGGAGGACATGGCCTTCTTCAAGCGCACCACCTTCGGCAACCCGGTGATCATGGGGCGCAAGACCTGGGAGTCGATCCCGCCCCGCTTCCGGCCGCTGCAGGGGCGCACCAACATCGTCGTCACGCGCCAGGCCGGCTGGCACGCCGACGGCGCGCTGGTGGCGCACGGCTTCGAGGAGGCGCTGGAACTGGCGCTCGAATCGGTCGCGGCCAATCCGCACGGCCTGCGCGCCTTCGTGATCGGCGGCGCCGAGCTCTACGCGCTGGCCCTGCCGCACGCCGACGAACTGGTGCTCACCGAGATCGACCGCGACTACGACGGCGACGCGCGCTTCCCGACCTGGCCGCGCGAGCACTTCGTCGAGATCGGCCGCGAGCGCCACCACGCCGCCGCGCCCAACGACTTCGACTTCGCGTTCGTGACCTACCGACGCACGCACGCGGCGCGCTGAGCGACATGGAAGCGCGCGTCGTCGTCTTCGACCTCGACGGCACGATCAGCGATCCGCTGCCGGGCTTCAGCCGCTCCATCAACCACGCGCTGGGCCTGCAGGGCCTGCCCGAGCGTTCGCCCGCCGACCTCGCGCGCTACATCGGGCCGCCGTTGTACGAATCGGCCGTCGAGCTCACCGGCAGCGCCGACCCGCACGCCCACGCGCGCCTGATCGCCGACTACCGGCAACGCTACGGCGAGACCGGCTACGCCGAGAACACGCTCTACGACGGCATCCCCGCGGCGCTGCGCGCCCTGCGCGACTCCGGCGCGACGCTGGGCCTGTGCACGTCCAAGCGCGCCGACTTCGCCGAGCGCATCCTGCGGCTGTTCGGCCTGCGCGAGCTGTTCGCATTCGTCAGCGGCGGCGACATCGGCGTCCACAAGTGGCAGCAGCTGCAGGCGCTGCGCGAATCCGGTGCGGTCCGCACCGGGTCGGTGATGGTGGGCGACCGCGCCGTCGACATCACATCCGCGCATCGCAACGGCCTGCGCGCGTGCGGCGTGCTGTGGGGTTTCGGTTCGCTCGAGGAACTTCGGGCAGAGCGTCCGCTCCACCTCGCCGCGACGCCCGGCGACCTGCCGTCGCTGCTGCTTTCGCCGCACTTGTAACTGACAAAACGGACAGCCGAGTAGAGCGAAAGGAGATACCCGAAAGATGAGGGTGCCTTCACATCTTGTCACTATGATCCCGGGCTTGACTGCCCGGGATTGACGACTCCATGAATCTGATCCAGCTCGCGCTGCGACGACCCTACACGTTCATCGTCATGGCGATGCTGATCGTGCTCGCGACGCCCTTCGCGTTGCTGAAGATGCCGACGGACATCCTGCCCGAGATCAACATCCCGGTCATCTCGATCGTCTGGAACTACACCGGCATGTCGGCCCAGGAAATGGGCCAGCGGATCACTTCGCAGAACGAGCGCAGCCTGACGACGACGGTGTCCGACATCGAGCACATCGAGTCGCAGACGCTGTCCGGCATCGCGGTCATCAA
>Ga0302314_10022294_pt1 | contig 10390 bp, 9 predicted proteins | sample III_Palsa_N2_3_FD_200533 | JGI IMG/M metagenome (GOLD analysis project Ga0302314, IMG submission 200533) | Peat permafrost microbial communities from Stordalen Mire near Abisko, Sweden - III_Palsa_N2_3 | ecosystem: Environmental > Terrestrial > Soil > Palsa > Peat permafrost | place: Sweden... | reverse complement strand
CTCCGCCGAGATAGTCAACGACCTAGGCAGGCAATTCGGCCTTACGGTCGCATCGACGCCCTTCATCGCCGTCATTGAAGCTGCGTGCACCTTCGCCTGGACCCGCGATCCGTTCGATCGGCTGATCGTCGCCAACGCGATGGCCGACGGCGCCCGCCTGCTGACCGCCGATGAGACGATCCTGGCGAACTTCAGGGACGCGGTCTGGTAGTTGGGAGCGAGGCTCGTCGCGCCAATGCGGGGTTCCAGTCAGGTCGAACTGGCGCCGAAGGCGCACCAAAGTATAACCGCAGAGGCTGCGGAGGAGGCGCGGAGGTCGCAGAGGAACTCAGCTCTTCTCCGCGGTCTCCGCGCCTCTTCGATCTCCGCGGTAAGATAGTTCGGCTGCGGCGAGCGCCGGCTCCGCAGGACCAACGCCGGGAGGCTTGGTTTGCCGATTTCTAGAACGGGATCTCGTCGTCCAGGTCGGCGGAGAAGGTTTCTTTCGGGCCGCTGGACTGGTTTTTCGGGCCGCTGCTGGCGTAGCCGCCGAAGTCGCCTTCCTCGCGGCCGCCGCCCTCGCCCTTGCCGTCGAGCATGGTCAGCTCGCCCCGGAACTTCTGCAGCACCACCTCGGTGGTGAACTTCTCGACGCCGGACTGGTCCTGGAATTTGCGGGTCGAGAGCGCGCCCTCGATGTAGACCTTGGAGCCCTTGCGCAGATAGTTCTCGGCGATCTTCACCAGGTTATCGTTGAAGATCACCACCCGGTGCCACTCGGTGCGCTCCTTGCGCTCGCCGGAGGTGCGGTCACGCCAGGTTTCGGAAGTGGCGATCGAGAGATTCGCCACCCGGTCGCCTGAGTTGAGCGAACGGATTTCGGGATCGCGCCCGAGATTGCCCACCAGAATCACCTTGTTGACGCTGCCCGCCATTTGCGTGGCTCCTTCGATCGCCCAGCGACCCAACGCGCTGGCATCAGAGGCAATCGTTAACGCGGCTTCAAACGACGCGCAAGCATTTCGTTCTTTTTTTGTTCACGTAGGGCGCCGACAAACCTGTGGGCAACCTAAGAAGGATTCGAGCCCACCGGCACCAGTTGGCCGCCGCTCCTGACCAGGAACGGGTAGCGCGCGCCATCGTAGGTCGCGCCCGTGAACACGCCGTCGTCGCCGAGGAACAGGAAGTTGGCCTGATAGGCGCCGACGATGTTCTGATTGGCGCCGCCGAGCGCCAGGAACCGGCTGCGCATCGCCTCCAGGGCGGCGGCGCAGTGCTCCATGTCCGGCTCTGCCCTCGCCAGCACGTTGAACTTGGGCTTGCCGTCCTGGATCGCGGCCAGATGGTAGCAGGTCCCGGCGTCGCCCGGCGGCTGGACCTGGGCGCGGCAGGCGGTCAGCGCCAAGGCGGCGGCGGCGAGCGGGAGGAGAGCAAGGCGAGCCATGGCGGCCACGATACAACGGCGCCCGCCGTCCGGCGAGGGGTTCAACCTGGCTCGTTGCGGCACGGCGGCCACGGATCGACCAGGCTGCTGAAGTCGCGGTTGTTCGACGAGATTTCGACGCGGCCGCCAGCCTGCCGCAGCGTCTGGTCACCCCAGCGGCCGTAGTCCGGTTGCTCGTCCATCGAGCAACGGCCAGCGTAGAGGGTCTGGACGCAAATCTGCAGCGCCATCGGCGGGCCGAGCTGTCGCCAGCCGCCCGCGCCGTATCGCCAACAGACCTGCGCGCCCCCGCTGGTCCCCACCGCCGGCGTCGCGTCCGCATCAGCCTGATCGGGCGGGGTCTGCTCGACCACCGGCAACGACTGCGCCGGTTGCTGCGAGGAAAGCGGCGTCAGGGAATTCGTGCCGTTGGTGGCGGCCAGCGCGCCGGCCTGGTCGAGACCCACGTCGAGCGCGCCGGTGGCGACGCCGTTGCGCTGGGCGCAAACCGCAAGCGGCAGCTCGCCGACGAACTGGCCGCCGACAAAGCAGCGCAGCGGCCGCTTCGGATCGAGTTTGGCGTCGTCGTCGCGGCCGGAGACCACGGTGAGGCCACCTTGCGAGGCAGGCGGCGCCTCGGCCGGCTTGTGGCTGTGCGACAGCAGCAGCCACGCGATCACCAAACCAGCGACGAGCGCCAGCCCAGCGCCGCCGAACGCGATCACCCGCCGATCCTTGAGAAAATCCATCCGCCTCGTCGCTGACTCGAACGGTGCCACAATACATGGGCCGCGCCGCCCCGCATGCGCCGCTTTCCAGAGTCGCGCGCGAAAATGGCCGGACTTGGCCGCCGCGGTTCAGGTGGTCGTTGCGACCCTCGCCAGCAGCAGCCGCTTCACCGCCGCAAGCGCCCGGTCGATCGCGGCGCGGCGATAGTCCCACATCGGCTCGGGACCGGGCGGGGAGATCACCATGCCGGGGTTGGCCTCGAACAACAGCAGCTGGCCGTCCGGCGCGAGGGCGAAGTCGACGCCGGCGTAGTCGAGGTCGAGTTCGGCGGCGATAGCGCCAAGGGCGGCGACGGCGCGCGGGCCGAGCACGGCCGGCATGTCCGCCAGGAACGCCGCCTCCTCGGCGCGCAGCGCCGCGCATCCGGCCATGTCGGCCGAGAAGTAGTGCACCTTCCAGTGCGCCGAGACCGCCAGGTGCAGCGGATAGGCGACGCCATCGATCAGCATCGCGCGGTATTTGCGGAAGCGGCCGTCGGCGCCGCGGGCGTCGAGCGGGGCGATGGCCAGCAGCGCATCGCCCGGCAGATCGGCGATGGCGACCACGTCTTCGCGCCTCTCGACCCGGACGAAGTGCTGGCCGGTATGGAAGCCAGGCGAACGGAACAGGTGTGGGTAGGCCAGCGCGTCGAAGCCAGCGTCGTCGTCGCGGCGAACCAGGGCGATCACCGGCGCGATGACATCCTCGAGGGCGGCCATCCGGCGCGCGATCTCGGCGCGGCCGGTCGCGACGACCAAGTCCGGCGGGTTCACTGCCGGCGCGGTCGAGCGGGCGACGATGGTGCTGGCTTGGCGCAGCGCCTCGGCGCAGAGGTCGGCGTCGCCGATGGCGTTGAAGATCAGCGCGTGCGGCGGCAGCGGCAGGGCCGGGTCGTGGTGCTCGGCGTAGAACGCGGTGACCGCGAACACGGTGTCATCGAGCAGCGAGCGGGTCGGGATGTTGCCGCCCTTGGCCGAGACCAGCAGCAGCACCGCGACGCCCGACCCGACGCCGCCGAAGGGCTGCGGCGCGAAGCCGCCGGCGCCGAATCCTTCGCGCCAATGGATCGCTGCGGCGTCCGGCTCGCCGAGTGCGGTCAGCACCCGGGCCAGGCCCTGATGCGCCGCCGCCAGCGCCGGGCGCGCGGCGATGGCGGCCTCGAACTGCGCTCGCGCCGCCTCGAACTCGCCGCTCTCGATCCAGAGATTGCCGAGATTGACCCGCGCGGTGGGGTCGTCCGGGTGGCAGAAGATCGCCTGTTGATAGGCCGTGCTGGCAGCCGAGCGGTGGCCGCTACGTAGGGCCAGCCGCGCCAGTTCGAGTAAGGCGTCGAGGCAGGTTGGGTCCTGGCGCAACACGTCGAGGTAGGCGCGCTTGGCCGGCTCGTCGGCGGCGGCGCGAGCATGTCCCCTCGCCCGTTCCAGCAGGTCCGCGATCTGTGACGATTGAGCGTTGAGTTCGGGCACGCGATTACCGAAGGAATGACTCGTCGCCGCCAGCGTGGTCGCGGCATGGTTAATGAATCGCGCGCCCCGGAGCCCGTCGCCCTTGCCACGTCCTTGGCCAGAGTATTCAGCCCGCGAGTGGGCGCGGCTGCGGCCGCTGGTCGAGCGCTACAAATACGCGCGTTACCAGGCGCTGGTGGCGCGGCATGTGCGGCGTCCGGCGGCGAAGGGCGACGTGGCGGCGCTGCGGTCGCGGATTGCGGGGCGGCAGGTGCTGATCGCGGTCGCGTTCAACGACCCCAGCTTCGTTGAGCGACAGGTCGCACTGGTGGCGCGCAACGTGCCGGGTTGCCTGCACTTGATCGCCGACAACTCCACCGACACAGCCACATCGGCGCGGATCGAGGCGGCGGCGATTGCGGCCGGCTGCGCCTACGTGAAGCTGCGCCCCGGCCCCTGGCGCAAGCCCGAAGACGGCGGTCGCTCTCATGCCCTGGCGATGAACTGGGTCTGGCGCAACCTATTGCGACCCGCGCGCCCCCTCGCCTTCGGCTTTATCGACCATGATATCTTCCCACTACGCCCGACCAATCCATTCGCGCCACTGGAGGATCACGCCGTCGCGGGTCAGGTGCGCGATCGCAGCGGCGGCAGAGGGCGCTGGTACCTATGGGCCGGGTTCTGCTTTTTCCGCTTCGACGCGGCGGAGTATCGCGCGCTCGACTTCTCGCTGGACTGGGCCGCCGGGCTCGACACCGGCGGGGCCAACTGGTTCTCGCTCTATCGGCATCTGGCGCCCGCGGAAGTGCTGGACGCCGGGATGACGATCGAGTCGGTGGAACATGACCTCGGCGACCAGGCACTGCGGCTGGAATGGATCGGCCCGTGGCTGCACATCGGCAACTTCAACGTGCCGCTCAGCCTGCCGGAAGCGGTCAGGCGCGAGTTGATCGCGCTGAAGCAGCGGGTGGTCGACGAGCGGCTGGCAGCGGCGCTCGGATCAGAACAGCGAGGAGAGGCCTGAGCTCGACGAGCTTGAGCTGGACGCCGTCAGGCGGGTCAGCGCGCTCTGGTAGTTGGCGATCTCGCTCGAGAGATAGGCCGGCGTCGAGCCGCTGGTCGTCGCCTTCTGCAGCGCCAGCACATTCGCCGGCGTCGCGGCGGTTTTCAGGTGCTGATAGGCGTTCTCGACCACGCTGATCGCGCCGGCGAGTTGCACCTGCGCGGTCTTGATGTCGGCCGTTGACGACAGGTCGAGCGTCACGGGAAGGCCGAGCGCGAAGATCGGCGTGTTGCTGCCGGCCAGCAGGCTCGCCCCGTTCTTGCTGGTGGTGTTGGCGATGACGCCGGGCTTGAGGCCAAGACCCGTGAGCGCGTCAGAGCCCGAGGGGCCGTCGATCAGGGTCACGATCGATCCAGGGTACGACGGCTTGATCTCCAGCGCCGTGCCGCCGCCGGGGGCGGGCGAGGTGCTGGTGTCGACCGTATAGCCGGTCGCCTTGGAGATCTCGGTCGCGAGCGAGGCCATGGTGTCGGTGGCCTTGACAGTGATGGTCACCGGCGTGCCGCCATTGATCTTGATCTTGAAGCTGTCGCCCGCCGCCACCGGCGTGGTCGAGGTGATCAGGTTGGAGACCGGCCCGTCCACCACGCCCTGCGGCAGGCCGAGTTGGTCGAGGATGCTGGCGCCGGTGGGCGCGACCGCGATCGAGGTCGGCGCGACCTGGCCGTCGAGCCCGGTGAAGCGTTGGGCGAAGTCGGTCGAGCCCGTGGCGACGTTAAGCGCGGCGACGAAGCCGTCCTTGGCGCCGATCGCCGGTTCGCCCGGCAGATCGCCGGTGACGCTGCCGGTCAGGTAGACATCGCCGTTGGAGACGGTCATGCCGGTGGCCTTGGTGTCGCCGGCGCCGCCGTAGTAGGCGATGGCGTCGGAGGACGATGACGCGAGGCCGGTCTGCATGGTGGCGGCGAAAGCGTTGAGGCCGCTGCCGGTGGCCGCGGCGGTTACCTGCCCGCCGTTTAGCGCCGTGTTGCGGGTGCTGCCGGCGACGTAGACCGTGCCATTCTGCACCGAGACCCCGGCGACCGTGCCGCCGTTGAGGCTGCCGAGATCGCGCGAGGCGACCAGCGTCGGGCTACCCGGATTGGTCATGTCGTATTCGGTGACCACGGCGTCGCCGTTCTGGACCCCCGCGACGTAGACGTTGGTCCCGTCGACGGCGATGCCGCTGCTGGTGTTGGACCCGCCGGCCGCGATCGCGGTGTCGGAGACCTGCACGCCCTTCGCCGAGAACACCTGCAGGAAGCTGTTGCTGGGTCCCCCCGCGCCCTGCACCGCGGTCGTGGTCTGCGATTGGCCAGTGACGTAGATCGACCCATTCGCGCCGAAGGCGACGGCGTTGGCCTGGTTCGGCGTCACGCCATCGTCCTGCTGATTCCAGAGCTGGTCGCCCTGAGCGTCGTAAACGGCGACGAAGCTGTTGGCGCCGGTGGGATCGTTGACAGTCTGGCCGGTGGTCAGGGAACCGGTGACCTGGCCGGCGATCGCCACCTGGGTCCCGTCGGCCGATACCGCGAGCGACAGGCCGCTGGCGCTGGCCGCCGAGCCGAGGTCGGTGGAGAACACCAGCTTGCCAGCCGAGTCGTACTTCTGCAGCGCCACGTCCTGGCCGCCGGCCGGGGCCGAGCCGTTGCTCTCGGCGCTCACGTTCGCCAGCACATAGACCGATCCGTCCGGCGCGACCGAAGTGGCCTGCACGGAGCTGACGCTGGAGCCCAGGGTGGCGGTCGAAATCTGGTCGGGCGAGCCGTTCACCGGCGCAGTGGGGCTGATCACGCTGGCGCCGCTGGCGTCGAACTTCAGCAGCTGGTTCTGCGCATCGGGGGCGACCGTCTGGCCGGACGAGTTGGTGCTCGACGACGTGTTGCCGACCGTCTGGCCGACGTAGACCGCCGGGCCCAGCGACGGCGCCGAAAGGGTCACGCTCTCGGCCGGGTTGGTGTTGACCTTCAGCGCCCACGAGGTCTTGCCGGCCGAAACGGTCACCGTCTTGCCGCCGACCTGGATGGTGTCCGGCGTCGCGGCGATCGCCACCGACGAGAAGCTGACGCCGTGCGCGCCGGCCGCCTGCAGCTGATTGTTCATGTACGCCACGACGTTGCCCATCGTCCGCGGCGTCGAGCCCATGTCGTCGAGATTGATCGGCACGTTGGTCGCCGTGCCGCCGAGCTGCACGGCGACATTGAACGAGACATCGCCCTGGAAGGCCGGGACCACGGCGGTCGAGTCGCCGGTCGTGTTCAACGGCGCGGTGGTGTAGCTGGTCTGCTGCGCCGGAGTGCTGATCGACGAAGTCTGGCTCGACTGATCGGTGCCGGGGGTGATCTTGAGGCTGGAGTAGCTGGTGTCGCCGAGATAGGTGCTCAGCTGCGACATGCCGTTGTTGAAGGCGGTCGAGAGCTGGCTCAGCTGCAGGGCGCTGGTCTTGCTGCTGCTGGCTTCGGTGGCGATCGAATAAAGGCTGTTGAGGCCGGAATAGAGCGCGAACAGGTTCTTATAGTCCGCGCTGGCGCCCTGCATATCGAGCGTGGCGGCGCTGGGATTGAAGAAACTGGCGCCGCTCAGCGCCTTCGACACCACCTGGTTCTGCGATGGCAGGCTGCTTTCGTTCCAAGGCGCGGTCGGCGCGTACTGCGTGGCGAGGATGGCGTCGACGATCGGGTTGCTGCTCGAACTCGACGAACTCGAACTTGAACTCGAAGACGACGACGAATTGGCCGCATTCAGCTCAGCATTCGGGTCGGTCCCACTCCCGCCGTAGAAGGACTGGTACCAGCCGAGAAGCGTACTTGCACCGATACCGCCGGCCACGAAAATCCAACCTTGCTAGAGGGCGGGGCGAGGCGCCCCTGCGCGCATCATCGGCGCGCGCGGCTTACAGGGGGTTAAGGGCGGCCCGGAATCACGCCGACTGGAACAGCGCCAGGATCGCGTTCGGCGACTGGTTGGCGACGGCGCCGTTGGTCAGCGAGAGCTGCTGCTGCACCTGCAGCGCCGCGAGGCGGGCGCTGTCGGCGTCGAGGCTGCCGTTGATACTGGACGACGCGGAGAACCCGGCCTGGGCGACCAGGGAGAGGTGGGTTTCGATTGCCTGGCCTTGAGCCGAGATTTGCCCGACCGCCTCGCCGACGTTCGCGATCGCGCCGCTGACCTGGCTGGCGATCGCCGAGGCGCTGACGGGATCGGTGAGGCTGGCGTCGGCGTCGACGCCGATCAGCGGGCCGCCAACCGAGAGGTTGACCCCGGTGAGGGTCGCGGCGGAGACGTTGGCCGACCCGTTCACCGATCCGTCGAGCAGGTTCACGCCGTCGACGCCGGCGGAAGCGACGGTCTTCTGGATCTGGGCGAGGTTGGCCTTGAAGTCGGTGTTCAGGGTCGAGCGGGCGCTGGCGCCGAGACTAGGGTCGGAAGCGCTGACTGCGTCCTGCTTCATCTTGGCCAGCAGGCCCTCGATGCTGGTTCCCGCTGAGACGGCGGCGTCGGCGATCGAGGCCGAGGTGGCGAGGCCCGCCGAGACGCCCGACGTGGCGGTCGATCCGCCGACCAGGTCGATCACCGAGTTCGATGATGCGGACGCCGTGGTGGCGTTCAGCAGCGAAGTCGCGCCCGCGCCGGTCGACGCCCCCGCCCCTGTCGAAGATCCGGACTGGGAGGTGAGGGATTCCAGGATCGCCAGCTGGGTGGCGGTCGGACTTTGAATACTGATGCTCATCTGGCGCCCCTGGGCCTGCCTTCTGGCGGCCCTTCAAATCGACTCCGAGGCTAGGACGTGATGGTGAGCTTATGGTTAACGCTTTCGCAAGCGCAATGACCGCCGTCGCGAAGGGCGACGTCGGCAGGGGTCGTTCGAGCGACCTGATGCGGTCTAGCCGCTTATGTCTGGCGCCAAGACGCCGTTAGCTGCGTGAGTCTACGACCGTGCCGGGCTGGTAGTCCGGCGCTTCTCGCATCTTCAGCAGCGCCTCCCGAGGCATCTGGGAAATGACCTTGCCGGTAATGGGATCGACCGTCTTGTAGACGTACGAACCCGAGGCCTTGTCTTCCTCGATCACCAAACGCAGGTCGGCTTGCGCGTCGCCCTGCGTGGAGGGTGCTTGGCTTCCGTTGCTCGTCTGGGTCGCGGGCGGCGCTGTTGGCGCTGCCGTGACTTCAGGCGGGATGGCGGAAATGGGTGCTGTAGTGCTCATCTCTCCTACGCCGCCGACCGGCTAGGCCGGCGTCCCTGCACGGCTGAGCGCGGCGAGAGCCGAAGGGGCCCTCGCCGCTTCCGTGGCAGACGGACGGGATCTCGCCCGCCTGCCGTTAGGTATTAGCGGAACAGACCCAGCAGGGCCGAGGACGAGGAGTTGGCGATCGAGAGGGCCTGAATACCGAGCTGTTGCTTGGTCTGCAGGGCCTGCAAGGTCGCGCTTTCCTTGGCCAGGTCGGCGTTCACGAGGTTGCCGATGCCGGTCGTCAGCGTGTCCTGAAGGCTCGACACGAAGTTCAGGTGCGTGTCGAGCGCATTGGACGAGGTGCCGAGCGTGGCGAGCGCATTGTCCACGTTCTGCAGCGAGGTGTTGACCACGCTGATCGCGGATTGGGCCGCCGCGGTGGTGCTGATGGTCGCTGTCGCCGACAAGGTGACGACCGAACCGCCGAGAGACAGGTTCTCGGCATTGGTCGTCAGCACCGAAGTGCCCTGAGCGTTCGCCAAGGAGGTGATCTTGGTGACGCTGCCGTCCAACAGATTGACGCCATTGAAGCTGGCGTTTTGCACCGTCGAGGTGATCTGGTTGCGCAGGGCGACGAAGTCACTGTTCAGCGATGCCCGGCTCGCCGTGTCGAGCGAGGTGTCGGAAGCGGCGAGCGCCTTTTGCGACATTTGCGTGAGCAGGTTGGAGACAGTCGTACCGGCCGAGTTGGCGACGTCGATGATCGACTGGCCAGTCTGCAGGGACGATTTGACCGCATCCAGCGACGAAACGGTGGACCGTTCGCTTTGGGCGATCGACCAGATCGCGCCGTTGTCCTTCGCCGAACCGATCGACAGACCGGTGGAGATGACGTTCTGAGCGGTAGAGAGTTGTTGGCTGGTGTTGTTCAGGTTCTGCAGGGCGATAAGTGCGCCCCCGTTCGTGTTTACGCTGAGCATTTGCTCTACTTCCTTCGTTCTAGGTGTCCGACTTCATTTTGAGGCCGGGGGCATTTTGCCCAACAGAGAGGAAGCAAGTGCCGGGCCAACTTCGCCGACCGGCAATTTCGTTCAAATCATTGATTTTTTTGGATTAAGAGGCTGTTAGGCCTGTTTGCGCCCGGCAATTCCTGCCGAGCTGCGGCGCCTAGGGCAAAAACTGCCGGGCAGTCGGAGCGCCAATAAATACTTCGTTTACTCTGTTCCGCGCGGCGTCAATCAGCCGCGAAGAGAACAGCGTCGAGTTGTCGTTCAGTTGTCGGTGAGAACACGTGCGTGGCGACGCGACCGAACGGCGCGCGCGGCTTTCAGGTCGGCAGAAATGTCCTGGCGGCGACCACGAACCGGGGCGCCGGCGCTCAGGCTCAGCGGTGCGCCGCCAAGGCGGCCCACGCGCGACGAGGGCTTCGCGGTTCGTCCGACGAGATCGGCGGCCGCCCGCGGGATTCACAGACCTATCGTGACCCGAGTCGTCGGCGACGCCCCTTTCCCAGCTTGCGGCTAAGGGATTGACACGACTTTGCCGCGGGACGGCGCATGTT
>Ga0302314_10022293_pt1 | contig 10390 bp, 8 predicted proteins | sample III_Palsa_N2_3_FD_200533 | JGI IMG/M metagenome (GOLD analysis project Ga0302314, IMG submission 200533) | Peat permafrost microbial communities from Stordalen Mire near Abisko, Sweden - III_Palsa_N2_3 | ecosystem: Environmental > Terrestrial > Soil > Palsa > Peat permafrost | place: Sweden... | reverse complement strand
GCCGCCGACGTTCTCGTCATGCCCTCCCTGTCGACGCCCACCTTCCGCGAACCCTGGGGGCTGGTGGCCAACGAAGCGATGAACCAACGCGTGCCCGTAATCGCCAGCGATGCCGTCGGAGCCGCCGCCGGCGGGCTCATTCGCCACGACCGCAACGGCTTGGTGGTGCCGGCCGGCGGGATCGCGGAGCTGTCCGACGCGCTGCGGCGGATGGTTGGCGACGCCGGCCTGCGGGCTCGACTCGGCGCTGCCGCCGCGGTCGACGTCCAGCCCTACACCCCGGCGGCGTGGGCGGCCGGCATGGGCGGCGCGTTGCGTTCACTCGGCTGCTCCCGGGAGCACTGATAGCGTGCCCAGGTCGATGGGACGGAGAACGCGTGCCACCGCGCTGCTGACCGTGTTGATCTGCGCGCTCAGCCTGCCGGCAAGCGCCAACGCCGATGCCGGCGCCGCGATCGTCACCCAGTGCTTCCAGACCGGCACGGTGAGCGACACGTACTCGCAGGCGGCGTACAGCGAGGCGCTGCGCGAGCTCGGTGCCGACGCCGTCGAGTACTCCGATTGCGCGCAGCTCATCCGCGCGGCGCAGCTGCAGGCCGCCGCCCAGGCCGGAGGCGGCGGAACCAGCGGTGGGGTGGGCACCGGGTTCGGAGCTGCCCCGACGGTGGCACCCGCCTCCTTCACCCCGGCGGAGAAGGCGGCGCTCGCCGCCCTGGCGTCGCCGAAGACGGGCGGAGCCCCGGTATCGGTCGGCGGCCATCTGGTGTCGCCCGGGCTGGTGCACGTCAATCTCGCCTCGGCGGTGAACACCCTGCCCACTCCGCTGCAGGTCCTGCTCGGCATTCTCGCGGCAGCGGCGCTGCTGGCCCTCGGACGCCTGGTGCGAAACCGTGTCGGTGATCGCGGCTCCCACTGAGGTCGAACCGCGGCCGGTGCTTCCGGCGCGCCCCCCGGCACCCGCGCCGGCGGCCGCGTCGCCGCCGCGCCTGCGGCCCGACGCCTGGGGCACGCTGCTCGTCGCGCTCATCCTGTGCCTGATCACCTTCGTGGCCAGCGGCGGCCTGACGCTGTCCTCGGCCACCAAAGTCGAGATGGCCCTGACGCTGGGCGGCGGAGTGGTCATCGCCGCGACCGTCCTGCTGCTGCGCGATCGCGCGCAGTGGCCCGCCCACGGGCTCTGGCCGGCCATCGGCATGCTTGCCTTGACGGCGCTCACCGCGCTCTCGGTGATCTGGTCGGTGACCCCCGATGCCAGCTGGCAGGAGGCAAGCCTGATCCTCGCCTATTCGGTGACCTTCATCGCCGCGGCCGTCCTGGCGCGAGCGGTGCCGATGCGGGCCCCGACCGTGCTCGGCGGGATCGTGCTGTCCGCGGTGATCGTGTGTGGCTACGCGCTGTTGACCAAGGTGTTCCCGGCGAGCCTGGACGCCAGTGACGTCTTCGCGCGGCTCCAGGCCCCCTACCAGTATTGGAACGCCATCGGGCTGACGGCGGCCATGGGGATCATCGGCTGCCTGTGGCTGGGAGCGCGCCGCGACGGCCACGCGGCGCTCAACGCGCTGGCCTATCCGGCGACCGGCCTGTGCGTGGTGACGATGCTGCTGGCCTACTCGCGGGGTGCGTTGCTCGCGCTGGCCATCGGATTGGCGCTGTGGTTTGCCGCCGTGCCGTTGCGACTACGCGCGGCCAGCCTGTTGATCGTCGGCGGTGGCGCCGGCCTGGTGGTCGTGGTGTGGGCGTTTGGGAACGCGTCGCTGTCGAACGACTACGTGTCGCTGCCTCAGCGCGTGAGCGCCGGTCATCAGCTCGGGGTCCTGCTCGCCGCCCTCGTGCTCGTGCTGCTGGTCGCCGGGCTGGCCATCGGATACGTCACCAGCCGACGGGCTCCCTCGCTGCGCCTGCGCCGGCGGGCCGGCGCACTGCTGCTCGGCGGCCTCGCGCTCGTGCCCGTTGTGCTGGTGATCGGGCTCGCCGCCAGCCAGCGGGGCCTGACCGGGACGATCTCCCACGATTACCAGACCCTCACGAACCTCAACCCGGCGGTCTCCAGCGGTCCGGGCCGGCTCACCGCGGTCGGGAGCGTGCGCGCGCTCTACTGGGACGAGGCGCTGAAGGTGTGGCGCGCCCATCCGGCGGTGGGCGTCGGGGCCGGGGGCTACGCGACGGCGCGTCTGCACTTCGCTCACGACACCCTCGACGTCCGCGATGCGCACGGCTACATCGTGCAGACACTGGCCGATCTCGGCGTCGTCGGCCTCCTGCTCAGCCTCGCCCTGTTCGTCGTGTGGTGGGCGGCGGCGGCGCGCAGCGCACGGCCGTTTGGACTGCGCTGGGTGCGCGATGCCTCGGCCTCCGGACCGTTGCCCTGGCGACTGCGCAGCCTGCCCACGCCCTACACACCCGAACGCGTGATGCTGCTGAGCATGCTGGCGATCGTTGTCGTGTTCGGCGTCCACTCGACCGTCGACTGGACCTGGTTCGTCCCCGGCAACGCCTGCGTCGCGCTGCTGTGCGCCGGTTGGCTGGCCGGACGCGGGCCGGCCGCCACGACCCCGGCCCTCGCGGACATCTCGATCGTGGCCCCCCGCGAGCCCAACGGGCGTCGGGCCCGCGTGCTCGGCGCGCTCGGCCTGCCGGCCGCGTTGCGCTGGCCGCGCCCGGCCGACATCGGGGCCCCGCGAGCGCTGGCCGCCGCCGCCGTGCTGCTGTTCGCCCTGGTGGGCGCGTGGACGCAATGGCAGCCACAGCGATCGGTTGACGCCGACAACGCCGCGCTCGTGACCCTCTCGGTGCATCAGCCGGCGGCGGCGCTCGCCGACGCCGAGCTGGCAGTGCACCGCGATCCGCTCTCCGCGCAGGCGCTCATCACCCTGGCCCAGGTACAGGTGAGCACGCACGACATCGCCGGCGCCCAGCTGACGCTCGACCACGCGGTGAACCTGCAGCCCGCCAACCCGCAGACCTGGCTGGCCCTGGCCTCGTTCGACGAGACGGCACGGGCGGATCCGCGGGCGGCGCTGACCGACGTGAAGCCGGCGGTCTACCTCGACCCGACCTCCGCGCAGGCCGACGGGGAGTATGTGTACGCACTGCGTCAGGTGCAGCCCCACGCGGCGATCACCGGCGTGACGCCCGCGGTGACCGTCAATCCGTCCCGCGTTGCCGGGGCGGGCGGAGGACGCTAGACCGCTGCCTCAGAAGCGGGCCCGGCGGGCGCTCGCCAGGATCGTCCGGCGCGCTCCCGGCAGCCCGCCAAGCCCAGCCAGCCGCACGTCCTCGAAGCGAAACTCGCTCAGCAGGACGGCGAGGGTGTGGCGGGTGTAGAACCGCAGGTGATCCGATCGGGGGTCGAAGTGGCGGTCAAACGCCGGCCGCGACAGGCCGAGGGCGAGCCGCGCGAGCGGGCCGTGATCGGGCGTGCTCATCACCAGGGTGCCTCCGGAGCGCAGTACGCGGCGGACCTCGGACATCCAGCCGGCGGTGTCGGCGACGTGTTCAAGCACCTCGCCGGCCCAGACCACGTCGAAGGCGACGTCGGGCAGCGGCCAGTGCGGCGGCTCGGCGGTCACCAGACGCAGGTCCAGCCCTGGGTGGCGTTCGGCGGCGCGACGCAGCGGCTCGCGGGCGACGTCGATCCCAGTCACGACCGCGTCGGCCGCGGCGATCGCCCCGGCGAACGCGCCCTCGCCGCAGCCAACGTCGAGCACGCGCGCGCCGGCCGGCACGTGGCGGCGCAGGAAGGCCAGACGAGGCTCGAACTGAGCTGGAGGACATCCCGGTGGAACCTCACGCCACAGCTGTTCGTGGTACTCCGGGGCCGGCATCGGGGGCAAGGCTACGGTGCGCTCGCCCCTGGGGGCTATACGCGCGAGGCCATCCGGTCTATGTTGGGCGGGTGCGTGCGATCAAGGATGAGCCAGGGCACCGGGTCATTCCCCTCAACCGACGTCGCGAGCAGGCGGCCGGCTGTCGGCATGCCGCAAGCACGGTGACATGACGGCGCGCGCGGCATGAGGGTGGCCTTCGACAGCCGGGCCGCGCCGGATCCGCGCGGGGTGGGGCGCTACGCGAAATGCCTGCTCGAGGCGCTGCGCGACACCGCGCCCGAGGGCGCGGAGATCAGCGAGACCCATCGTCCGCGCCGCGCCGACGTCTTTCACTCGCCCTGGATCGACGGCGCGCTGCTGCGCAGCCCCTGTCCGATGGTCGTGACCCTGCACGACCTCATGGCGCTCAAGCGCCGCAGCGAGTATCTCCACGCCGGAGCCCGGTTTCGCCTGCGTTACCTCGCCGCGCAGCGCGCGGTGCGAGTGATCGTGCCCACGCATGCGGTGGAGCGCGACGCCGTCAAGCGGCTCGGCATCGAGGCCGAGCGGATCGTGGTGATCGGCAAGGCTCCGGTGGCGAGCATGTATCCCCGGGGGGAGGAGGAGATTCTCACGGTCCGCCACCGTTACGGACTTCCCGAGGATTACCTGTTGTGGGTCGGCGGCCTGACGCACCCAGAGCCACGCAAGCACGTGGCTCAGCTCGCCGCCACCCCGCGCGAGCTTCCGCTGGTGCTCGTGGGCCCGGCGGCCCGCTGGGCGCATGAGCTGCCGGACGTCATCCTCACCGGCTTCGTCTCCGACGACGAGCTCGCGGCGATCTACAGCGGCGCGCACGCTCTCGTGCTCCCGTCCGACGATGAGGGGTTCGGGCTGTCCACCGTGGAAGCCCTCGCCTGCGGCACCCCCGTGGTGGTCTGCGACGTCCCGGCGTTGCGCGAGGTGCTCGACGGGCGAGCCACCTTCGTGGAATGTGGCGATCTTTCACGCCTGGTCTCAGTCGCCCAGGAGGCGCATCGTCCGCCGCCGCCACCGCCCCCGTGGTCCTGGGCCGACGCCGCCCGCGCGACGTGGACGGTCTATGACAGCGCCTGCGGAGCCGCGCTTCCGGGTCCGGCGCTCGGCCGCGGACTGCCGATGGCAGCCCCGCACTTCGTCGACTAGAACGCTCCCCGGCGGGTGAACACCGCCGGGATGGTCTTGAGCAGGATGGTCAGGTCGAGCGCGAGCGACCAGCGCTCGAGGTAGAGAAAGTCCAGCCGCACGAGATCGTCGAAGTCGAGATCGGAGCGGCCGGATACCTGCCACAGCCCGGTGATCCCGGGCAGCACCAGGTAGCGCTTGCGGTGCCACTCCTGCAGACGCTCATAGTCGCGCTCGGGCAGCGGACGAGGACCGACCAGCGACATCTCCCCGCGGAGCACGTTGATCAGCTGGGGCAGCTCATCGAGCGAAAAGCGCCGCAATACGCGGCCGATCGGCGTGCGACGCGGATCGTTGCGGATCTTGAACAGCGCGCCGGAGGCCTCGTTGAGGCTCTCCAGCTCGACCTGACGGTCGTCGGCGTTGAAGTACATCGTGCGGAACTTCAGGCAGTTGAACGGCATCTGCCCGATCCCCGGACGCACCGAGCGATAGAGCACCGGTCCACGCGAGCTGACCCGCACCGCGATCATGATGGCCAGCAGCAGCGGGCTGAGCAGGATGAGCATCAGGCTGGCGGTGACCACGTCGAAGCCGCGCTTCAGCGCGAAGTCGATGCCCTCGAACACCGGCGGCTTGAGCTCGAACAACGGCACGGTCTCGCCGGGCAGGAACTCCGCCCGGTGGACGAGGATCTCCATGGTGGAGGGCGCGACGCGGACGCGCACGCCGCGCTGGTGGCACTGGTCGACCAGCTCGACCGCCTCGACCTGGGGGAAGTCCGGGTCCGCGATGATCACCTCGTCGATCGTGTGCGCGGCGAGAACCTCGCCCAGGCGGTCCAGCGCGCCGAGCGAGCGCAGCCCGTTCTCCGGCAGTGGCTCCAGCGAGATGAAGCCCACCACGTTGATGGCCGAGTGACCGTCGGCGAGCGCGCGACCGACGTCGCGAATGTGCTGACCGGTGCCCACGAGCAGCGTGCGGCGTTCGTAGCCGGCCAGACGCAGCAGCCCGCCGGTTATCCGTTCGTACAGGTAGCGCAACGAGGACACGTACAGCAGCGCGAAGGCCAACGACCCGTAGAAGATGTAGAAGCTCGAGAAGTGCTCGCCGCTCACCACCGCGAAGATGACCGCGACGAACGTGACCTGGAACAGGCAGCCGACGATGCGGGTCAGGCCCGGGCGCTGCGCACGGTCGGCGTACAGGCTTGAGCGAGCGAACAGCAGCGCGGTCACCAGGTAGGTGAAGGCCAGGATGTGCTTGGTCTCATGCTCGGCCTGGGTGACGTCGACGTGACCGCGCAGCGCGGCCTTGACGACGAGCGCGGTGAAGATCGCCGCCGCCACGGCTACGAAATCGAGCGCAAGCAGCGACACGACGCGGGCGACGCGCCGGGCGGTGTCCATCCGCAGCAGCAGGGAGAACACCGGCGGGCGCTTGCGGCGCATGTCTCGCTCCGACGGCTGCATCCGCACGACCACCGCCGGTAGACCAGCCGTGGGTGGAGTAGGTGATTCGGTGGGGGGGCGGGTTATGTGCTCAGCGCGCAACGCCCCGTCGGAACGCTTCATCTCGCTGCTCACAACGAACCAGCCTCGCAGATGTAGCGCAGAACCGACACCCCCGGCTCAGGCGTTGCACCACGCACGAATGCGGCTATCCGAACTGCGGGCCGAGCAGGGCTTGCTCGCCGGCTTCGGAGATGGTCCGCGCCAGGCCGTCTCGCAGCGCCACGCGGGGGCCCCAGCCGAGCAACTCGCGCGCCAGCGTGATGTCGGGACGGCGCTGCTGGGGATCGTCGGTGGGCAGCGCCTCGTAGACGATCTCCGAGTCCGAGCCGGTCACCTCGATGACCGTCTCGGCCAGTTCCAGCAGGGTGAACTCGTCGGGGTTGCCGATGTTCACCGGAAAATGATGGCCGGACTCCGCCAGCGCGATGATCCCGGCGATGAGGTCACTGACAAAGCAGAACGACCGGGTCTGACTCCCGTCGCCGAACACCGTCAGCGGGCGACTGTCCAGCGCCTGGCGCAGAAAGGTCGGGATGGCGCGACCATCATGAGGGCGCATCCGCGGTCCGTAGGTGTTGAAGATCCGCACGATCGCCGTGTCGACCCCCTGCTGACGGTGATAGGCCATGGTCAGCGCCTCCGCGTAACGCTTCGCCTCGTCGTACACCCCGCGCGGCCCGATCGGATTGACATGACCCCAATAGGTCTCCGGCTGGGGGTGAACGTGCGGATCGCCGTAGACCTCACTGGTGGACGCGATGAGGAAGCGGGCGCGCTTGGCCTTGGCCAGTCCAAGGGTGTGATGCGTACCGTAGGAACCCACCTTCAACGTATGCAGCGGCAGCCGCAGATAGTCGATGGGCGACGCCGGCGAAGCCAGGTGGTACACGAAGTCGACCGGCTCGTCCACGTGGTACGGCTCGATGATGTCCACGTGCAGCAGCCGGAACCGGTCGGGATCCCGGATGTGCTCGATATTCGCCAATGAACCCGTCTCGAGATTGTCGACGCAGATCACCCGATGCCCGCGCGACAACAACTCGTCGCACAGATGCGAACCAAGGAATCCGGCGCCACCGGTGACCAGACACGTCGACACCCCCGGCACCCTATCGGAGGCGGCCGCTAGCGACCGCCGGTCTGCCCCGGTTGCGTCGGGCCGGGCAGCTGCCCGGACACCCACTCGCTGCGCTCGCCGTCGACCTCGCGCTTCCAGATCGGGGCCTGCGTCTTGACGGCATCGATCACGGCCCGGGCGGCGGCGAAGGCGGCGTCGCGATGCGGCGCCGACACGGCGACGAGCACGGACGCCTCGCCCAGCGCCACCGCGCCGACCCGATGCACGACCGCCACCCGGCACACGTCGTGGGTCAGCTGAGCCTGGCGGGCGATCTCCTCCATCCGCAGCAGAGCCATTTCCACGTACGCCTCGTACTCCAGGCGCTGCACCTCCCGGGTGACTCCTGAGAACAGCACGATGGCTCCGGCCCGATCGTCGCGTACTGCGGCCAGCACCGCGTCGCTGGAGAGTGCGCCTTCGAGCACCTGCACGGTCACGCTGGGGGAGCCGCCGCCCGACACCGGCGGGATGAGGGCGATCTCGTCGCCCTCGCTCAGGACCGTGTCGCCGTCGGCGTAGTTGCGGTTGACGGCCAGCACGACCGGGCAGTCACCGACCAGGCCAGCCAGCGCGGCAAGGGCGTCCGACGCGCGCGCGCTGTCGGGCAGGTCGAGCTCGATCTCGCGGGCTCCGGCGCGCTCCCGTAACACCGCGAACAGGGCGACGCTGATCCGCACGTGTTTCACCGTAGCCGCTCGTCGCGTCGGCCCGCCGCCGCCGGACCGCAAGCCTGCGAAATCCTCCGCAACACTGCTGGTCATATGTTGCAAAAACGCGACATAGCTCGCCACCGTTGACGGCCGCTGCAGGTCACGGTACGGTTGGCGCACGCGTGCGGAGCGGCCGCCGGGGTTGGCGGCGAGCCGTTCGGTGGCGTCGGGTCAAACGCCCGGGACCGTCGGTCTCGGGCGCCATTGGAGCAACATTTTGGAGGAGGGTCCACTCACGCGTCACGTGCGCATCCAGTTCCGCGGGCCGTGGGTCGGCCTGGCGGTGCTCGTCGGGCTGCTGGTCGCGATGCTGGGGGCCACCAATGCCCTCGCCGCGCCGACCATCGGCCCGTCGGGCTCAGCCTTTTACACGCCGCCATCCCCGTTGCCGAGCGGCGCTCCGGGCACGCTCGTCTGGTACCGACCGACGACGGTGAGTCTCGGTCCGGCCGCGCCCGCCGTCGACGCCTGGGACGTGCTCTACCTGTCGACCGACGTCGACGGAAACACCTTCCCGGTGACCGGAACGGTGATCGTGCCAACCGCCGCCTACAGCGGCGGGGGCACACGCCCGGTCATCGACTACGCGTATGGCACGCAGGGACTGGCCCAGCGTTGTGCCCCGTCCCTGCAGCTGGCGGCCGGCACCGAGTACGACGCCTCGGCCACCCTGGCCTCGCTGGAGAAGGGCTACGCCGTGGTCGCCACCGACTACCGCGGATACACGACCGGTTCCAAGCCGACGTACGTCAGCGCCGCCGACGAGGGCGACGCCGTGCTCGACGTCGACCGGGCCGCTGCGCAGATCCCCGGATCGGGCGTCTCGCTCAGCGCCAAGACCTTCATCTGGGGCTACTCGCAGGGTGGCGGTGCCGCCACCTATGCCGGTGAGTCGCAGCCGAGCTACGCGCCCGAGATCAATCTCACCGGCGTGGCGGCCGGTGGCGTCCCGGCCGACCTCATTTCGGTGCTGAACTTCTCCAACAACTCGGTCGACTCGGCCTTCGTGATGTACAGCGTCCTCGGCCTGCTCAACGCCAATCCGTTCATCGCCCCGGGAGCGGTCCTCAACTCGCAGGGCCTCGCCTACGCGGCAACGCTGGAGAACGACTGCGCGCTCCAGGACGTCGGTCCGCCGAACTCCGATCAGGACATCGACTCGTTCCTGATCAACCCGATCGAGACGCTGCTGGCCAATCCCACCTTCAGCCAGCTGGTGGCCTCGAATGACATCAACGCCAGCACCCCGCCGGTGCCGGTGCCGTACTTCCAGTACAGCGGTGAGTACGACGAGTTCGTACCGCTGACGCAGCAGGTCGCGCTCAAGCAGGCGGAGTGCTCGCTCGGCGTCACCGATGACTATCACCTGTATCCGAGCGACCACCTCATCACCGACCCGGCGGCGGTACCGGACGTGCTCACCTGGATCGGAAACCTGCTGGCCGGTCAGCCCGCCCCGAGCACCTGCAACCTCAACGAACCGTTGCCGGCGGGCGCCCGAACCGCGCCGGAGTTCGGCGACCTCACGGTGCCGTTGAACGACTGGGCCCTCGGCGGCTCGATGACGCTGAAGAAGCTCGGCCTGTCCCTGGCCGTGCCGTCGACGGCGTCGATCACCGCGTCGGCGGACATCACCTCCGGCCAGTTCTCGGGCGCGGCGACGATCCCGCCGATCACCGACACGATCAAGATCCTCGGCATTCCGCTGAGCACGACGGTCGATCTGACCCTCACCGGTCCGCTGACCGGCAGCGTGTCGCTGAACCCCAGCACCGGGGTACTGTCGCTGAGCGGCAGCAGCTCGGCCAACGTGACGATCAAGTCGGCCGGGATCGGGCCGTTCACGATCCCGCTCGGCTGCCGCACCAAGTCGGCGGTTCCGCTGTCGGTGAACATCTCCCAGCCGGTCGGTCAGCTGATCGGGGCGAAGTTCTCGGCCAGCGGCACGACGACCTTCCCCCAGCTCACCGGCTGCGGGATCCTCGGACCGATCCTCTCGCTGCTGGTGTCGGGATCGGGCAATCCGTACACGCTGACCATCTCGGAGCCGCCGGCGATTCCGTTCTAGGAACGCGC
>Ga0302314_10022291_pt1 | contig 10390 bp, 10 predicted proteins | sample III_Palsa_N2_3_FD_200533 | JGI IMG/M metagenome (GOLD analysis project Ga0302314, IMG submission 200533) | Peat permafrost microbial communities from Stordalen Mire near Abisko, Sweden - III_Palsa_N2_3 | ecosystem: Environmental > Terrestrial > Soil > Palsa > Peat permafrost | place: Sweden... | reverse complement strand
ACAATCGCGACCAGGCTCATCGTCGCGTAAAGCTTGCCCTGGACGTCGGGATCGAACGTTTCAGCGAGCAGGCTTTAGCGGGCCGTCCAGCCCGGTTGCCCGACGGCGCCGACGCGGGTCCAGCGGCCATGCAGGGCGACTTCCCGGAACTGGTAGAGGAAGGCGGCCGTCGGCGGATTGATCCATCCGCCCCGGGCAAACATGCGCAGGATCGGCTCGCCGCCATCGGGATGGGGCTCGCTACGGGGCGCTTCGGGGTGGTCCAGGTCGGTAAGGGGGATGAGCCAGGCCTCTGCGACCTCGGAGGGATCGGGTCTGAGTGTTAGGGGATCGGGCGACCACAGCACCACCGGCGTCACCACGAAGCCGGTGAGCGTGACGAAGTCGTCGAGAAGGCCCAGCGCCGCCTCGCGCGGCAGGAAGACGCCCAACTCCTCCGCCGTCTCGCGCACGGCTGCAGTCACCGCATCCTCCCCCGGATCCAACGCGCCGCCGGGGAGGGCATAGTTGCCAGCGCCTCGCCGCAGGGTGAGGGCGCGTCGCGTCAGCGCGTAGGTGATCTGCCCGTCGCCCTGGAGCGGCGAGAGAAGAACCGCCACCGCCGCGCGCCGCAGCTCGGCCGCCTCCAAGCTCAGTCGCGGAAAGGCGGCCAGGCGCCCGGCGATCTGGTCGCGGAACGAGGGCGTGGAGGGGGTTTGCGGTTGCGGCGGTTCCATGCGGACACTATGGCCGGCGCGCATCGAAGGTTGAAATTCCCTTGAGGGGGACTCGTCCGGCGATCGTCATAATTAATGCGCTCATCGCCCCTCGAGCGCCTGGCCACGGCGACCGGCCACCGCCCCCGGTTTGGTCGCCGTGGCCCACTTGCCTCGCAGCTCTGTCCATATCAGGCGGCCCACTGTAGCGGGGCGACGCGGCGGATCATGACGCCCCAGCCGAACGCTCCGGTGAGGCCGACCGCGGCCGTAATGGCGAAGGCCCAGACGAACTGCCCGGTGGCGTCCACCACCATGCCGGTGATCACCGGCCCGATCATGCCCGCGACATTGCCGGCGGCGTTCTGGAAGCTGATCCACTTCCCCGAGGCGCGCGGGCCGGCCAGGGTCTGGCCGATGGCGTAGATGCCGGCGGTGTTGAGGCCGGAGCCGACCCCGGCGACGAAGAGGCCGATCACCGCCCAAGTCCCGTCGCCGAGGGCGCTGATCATCAGTCCGGTCGGCGCGATGACGTGACAGGCGACCGCGGCGGTCTTGCGGGCGCGGTCGACGCTGACGCCGCCGGCGATGGCCCGGTCGCTCGCCCATCCGGCGAAGGCGATGCTGGCGGCGTAGGCCAGGTAAATCGCACCCCCGAGTTCGGCCATCTGGCTCAGGGAATAGCCGCGGGCTTTGACCAGGTAGAGCGGCATCCACGAGAGGACGAAATAGAACAGGTAGTTGGCGGCGAAGTGTCCGAGGGCGGCGCCCCAGGCCTCCCGGCGACTGAGGATGGCGATGTACGACGGCCCGCCTGGCCGGCCGGGCGCGTCGGCCTCGGGCCAGAGGGGGCGCGTGCGCGCCACCCACGGCCACACCCACAACAGCGAGACGAGACCGAACAGAACGAAGACCGGGCGCCATCCTACCCGGGCGATAAGGAGGCCCCCGGCGAGGGTGCCGAACGCCGGCCCCAGGGAGAGGCCGAGGCCGATGAAGCTGTTGGCGCGGCCGAGTTTGCCCGGCGCCAGATGTCCGCCGATAAGCGCGGAAGAGGCGGGGAAGGCGGCGCTCTCGCCGACACCGAGCACGAGCCGAAGGACGATCAGGGCTCCGAACCCCTGGGCCAGTCCGGTGGCGGCGGTGGCCAGGGACCACACCACCAGTCCAAGGGCCAGCGTCCGATAGGGATTGATCCGCTCGCATAGCCAGCCGGCCAGGAACATGCTGGGCGTGTAGGTCCAAGAAAAGGCGGCGATCAGCACGCCGATCTGGGTGGCCGACAGCCGCAACTGATCCTTGATCAGGGGTGCGGCCGTGGCGAGGTTCCCGCGATCGACATAGTTGATGAAGACGCACAGGCCCATGAGGGCGACCACGCCCCAGCCGAAGCCGCGCCTGCCCGGCGCGGCGATCGCACCTGCCACCATCTGATTCCCCTGCGCCGGAACCCGACGATTCCGCACCGGCCCGGTCTTTGGCGGCAGCTTCGCCCGCCATGCCTCGGGAGGCAACCACGCTTTGGGCCTGAGCCTACAGGGTGACGGCGTAGGCTCTTTTCAGGGCCGTCCAGCGTGGACGGTCGAACTCGACCGCCTCGCCTTCGAGCGCTCGCTCGAGGGCGTCCAGATGCCAGTGCCAGCCGGACGCGAAATCGTCGAGGCCATCGCCGGCGGGGAGGATGTGGGTAAGGACGAGGCGACTCCCCGGACCGTCGTCGGACACCTCGAAGCGGACGACCGAGTGCGGCCCCGCGGCGCTTTCGGGCCATGTGTATTCGAGAACGCGGGGAGGGTCCCACCGAAGCAGCGTGCCTGCCATGTGGCTGCTTCCGCCGCCGAGGATCAGATGGAAGCGTCCGCCCGGTCGGGGATCGATGGTCGCTTCGGCCTGCAACCAACGCTTCAGCGCTTCCGGGTCGACAAGAGCCGCCCATACCGCCGGCGCGGGCCTTTTCAGATGGCGCTCGAAACACAGGGCAGGGTGGCCGTCCACCTCGATCCGCCGTCCGTCGCGGAGGGCCGTTGGCGGGAAGGCCGCAGCGTATTCGTCGCGCCGCCGGCGCCAGGAGACCATGCCGCCGGCCGCGGCCGCATCCGCCTCGCCCAGGCTGGCGGCAAGCGATTCCAGGAGTTGGGTCCAACCCGCCGCCGTGCGCGGCCCGTCCTCGGGCGGCCCGGCGCGCTGGGTCAGGGTGAGGGTGCAGCCCGCGTCGGTTTGTACCAGGGCCCAGCGGACGATAACGGGCGGCGGGATGTTCTCGAACCAGCTATGCTCCAGGACGTTCGGCGGATCGAGCACGAGAACGCGACCCCGGCTCTCCAGGTCGGTGTTGGCGAAGCGATAGTCGAAAGCCGCGCCCAGGCGCAGCGGTCCCGCCTCACCCAGCCATTCGACGCCCATCCAGGCGGCCAGCCGTTCGGGCGTGGTCACGCTCGCCCAGACCCTCTCGATCGGCTGGCGCAGGCGCCGGACCAGCGTGAGGCGGGCGCCGTCCGCCATCTCGCGCCATTGCGCCGTCGTGGGGTGGGTCACGTCAGCTCTCCTCGTCGAGGTGGCGTTCGAGGGCGTCGAGGCGCCCGCTCCAAAACTCGCGATAGGGCGCGAGCCAGGCGTCCAGCGCCTCCAAAGGCGCCGGGTCGAGGCTATAGAGCCGGCGCTGGGCATCCTTGCGCATGCGCACGAGCCCGGCCAGGCGCAGCGCCTTGAGGTGCTTGGAGACCGTCGGCTGTGGCGCGCGGACGGCGCGCTCGATCTCCCCGGCCGAGCGCTCGCCGTCACGAAGGGCCGCGAGCACGCCGCGGCGGGTGGGGTCGGCCAGAGCGGCGAAGGCGGAGTCCATACCGCACATATATGCTGATTATCGCATATACCGTCAACAGAATATTAAGCCGACGCCTTCGAAAGCGCGGCTATCGCCTCGGCGACACTCTGGAAAACATGGTCCGGGCCTATGAGTCCGCGCAGGCCCTGCCGGGCGAAGGCCGCGTTGGCCGCCAGCGACTCCAGGCGAGCAACTGCAAAGGTGACGCCCGCGGCGCGGCATCTCGCGACCACTCCGGAAAGCGCCTGGCCACCGGTAAAATCGATCTCGACCATTCCGGACGCCTCGAGGATCGCCAGCCTGACCTCGCTCCGGCCGGGCCTGACGGCGGCGATGAACTGGCGCGCGAAAGCGTCGGCGTTGATGAAGGTGAGCGGCGCCGCGAAGCCGAGCACCGCGACCGTGGGATCGGGAGGGCCAGGATCGTTCACGGCCTCGGCCGGCCACCAGACGGTCGAGCCTGGAATGGGGCGCATCGGCTGGACACGGACCCTCGCGCTGGCCCACAGGCCGTTGAGGAGCGAGAGCCCGACCCCAGCCGCCACCCCCCACTCGATGGGCAGAACGACGATGGCCACCGCCGTCGCCAGGATCAGCGCGGCCTCGGCCGGGCTGGAACGGACGACGGCGATCACCTGGCCAGCCCGGACGAGACGGGTGGCGACAAACATCAGGACACCGGCCAGAGCCGCCAACGGAACCCTGCCCAGCAGCCCTCCACCCCAGGTCAACACGACGATCATGATCCCCGCGGCGACGAGACTGGCAGTCTGGCTACGCCCGCCGCTCTCGGAAACGATCTCGGTGTTGGGCGGGCTGGCGTTGACCGGGAAGGCCCCTGAAACAGCGGCCAGGATGCTTCCGGCTCCGACGCCGACGAAGTCGCGGTCCACATCCGGCCGCTCGTCAGCGCATGGGAAGGAACGGCTGGTGGTCGCCGTCTGCACCATGATGATCAGGCCGATGAGCACGGCGAGCGGCGCCAGCCGGAGGTAGTCCGCCGCGCGCAAGGCGGGCCAGGAAAGACCCGGGAACGTCCCGGCGACCGGTCCCAGGAGGGCGACTCCTCGCTGATCCAGATGCCAGACGCCGGCGATCGCGGCGGCCAGGACGACGGCGAGGAGTGCGCCCGGGATACGGGGGCTCAGCCGGTGAGCCGCGACGATCAGCGCCAGCACACCCGCCGCGGTCGCGATGCACGCGAGGTTCGCGCGGGGCGCGGCGGCGATCAGTTTCAGGATCTGCTGCAGAAAAGCGCCATGGGGAACCAAGACGCCCAGCACGGCCGGCGCCTGGGAGACGACGATGTGGACCGCGATGCCGGCGAGGAAACCGATGGTCACCGGGATCGACAGCAGGTTGCCGATCCAACCCAGCCGGAACACCCCCGCCAGGAGCACGACGAGCCCAGTCAGGATGGCGAGCCCCGCCGCCAGGGCCGCGTAGTTCTGTGGCGCGCCTCCCGCCATCGCCGCAAGAACGCCGGCGAAGATGGGGGCGATCGTCGAATCAGCGCCCACCGACAGCCGGCGGCTCGACCCCAGGATGGCGAAGGCGGCGCTCCCGGCCACGAAAGCGTAGAAGCCGGTCTGCGGGGGCATGCCGGCGAGTTTCGCCGTGGCCACCTGCGATGGGATCGCGATGGCGGCGAGGGTCGCACCGGCCAGGATGTCGATCGGCAGGTCCTGCCGACGGAGAGCCGCGAAGCCTCGCATCAGCGGCCAGGAAGCCTGCGCGCTCGCTTGCGTCATGACGGCGTTTTAGGGGGTATAAGGACGTCTGTCGCCCTTAGAACGACGCTGCGAAGCCGCGGCCTTCCGCCAGCGCCCGTCGATAGACGTGCCAGCCACTGAACAGATCCTGGACGATGGCGCCGAGGGATTTGTAGATCGTCACCTCATCGTCGGCGCGCCGTCCGTCGAGCGACCCCGCCATCACCTCGCCGATTTCGCCCAGGACGTGGTCCTCGCCGACGAGACCGGCGGCGATGGCGTGGATCACCTCGCCGCCCTGCCGAAGGACACCTTCGCGATGGTCGGCGAACAGCCGACCGCGCGCCACCAGGGCGTCGTCGGCTTCACGCGTCGCCGCCGTGCTGGAGCCGACCAGGTTGATGTGAGCGCCCGGCGCCACCCAGGCGCCTTCCAGGATCGGCTCCGGCGCGGCGCTGACGGCGCAGACGATGTCGGCCTCGGCGACCGCGTCCCGCACGCTGTCCGCCAGCCGCACGGGGAGGGAGAGCTCGTCCTCCAGGCGTCGCGCCAGCACGGCGGCGCGTTCGCGCGAGCGGCCCCAAAGCACGATCCCGCTCAGCGGCCGCACGAGGGCCATGGCGCGCGCGTGCGTGTGCGCCTGCTCGCCATAGCCTAGGATGGCCAGCCGGTGAGCGTCTTGACGCGCCAGGACGCGTGTCGCCGCGGCGCTGGCGGCGGCGGTGCGGATGGCGGTGATCTCGCCGGCGTGCAGCATGGCGACGGGCGCGCCGTCGGCTGGGTCGAACAGGGCGACGAAACCCTGATGCGACTGAATGCCAAGGGCGAAGTTGCCGGGGTAGACGCTGAGAACCTTGGCGCCGAACACCTGGGCCGCGGCGCCCGGCATGACCCCGAACGCGGCGCCGGCTTCCAGGGGAATGATCTGGCGAAGCGTCTGCTTGGTCTTCCCCGTCGACAGGGCGACCATCGCCTCCCGCATCAGGTCGATGCATTCGCCCATCGGCAAGAGCGCGTGGACGGTCTCTCGGTCGATGACCAGAAGGCTCATGGATATCCTCCCTTCCCGCTCCCCCATGGCGCGCGCGCGCAGCATAGTCTAGGTCGCCGGGATGCGATCTGTCGTCCTGCTGCTTGCCTGCCTCCTGTTGGCCAGCCCAGGCTGGGCTCAGTTCGCGCCGGCGACCACCACGGACCATGCGGCGGCGGTCATCGCTCAGGCCAAGTCGGATGTGCGCCCGATCGCGGCCGAGCTCCAGACGCGGGACCTGAGCGACGGCGAAATCGAGTCGCGCCAGGCGCTGATCCCGCCGATCCAGGCCCGCCTTGCCGAAGTGCTCGCAAACCTGACGCCTCGGCAGGACGACCTGCAGGCCCGCCTCACCCAGTTGGGCTCGCCCCCCGGGCCTAACCAGCCGCGTGAAGATCCCCAGACCGGGCAGTTGCGCGCCGAGATCGCGCAGCGGCTCGCCACCATCAAGGGCGAGGTCGCGCAGGCCCGGCTGCTGACCCTCACCCTGGACCAGATCAACGGCAACCTGTCCGATCGCCTGCGTGAGAACTTCGCCGCGCGCCTGTGGACCGGGACGCGTTCGATCCTGGATCCGGCGTTGTGGGGGGACTTCGCCGCCGCACTGCCCGCCGACATCGCACGCCTGGCGCGGGCCGTCGCCGGCGAGGCCACTCAGGCCGCGCCGCTGGTCGAAAGCGTCCGGGACCTCGCCGTGGCCGCTCTGGCGCTGCTCGGGGGCCTGGTCCTGGTAGGACCCGCGCGGGTCCTGCTCAATCGGTTGGGCTACCGTCACGCCGCCCGGGCCGGCGGCTCCGCACGTCTGCGCCGCCATTTGCTGGCGCTATGGCAGGTGACCGTGGCGACGCTCACCCCACTCCTGGCAGGCTTGCTCGTCCGAGCCGCCCTGATCGATATCGGCGCCCTGACGGCGGACGCGAACAAGGTCACGGCCCTGCTCGTCCGGGTTGGTGTGTTCGCGGCTTTCCTGGCGGGCCTCGGCCGGGCGGTGCTCTCTCCCGGTCGCCCGGAGTGGCGCCTCGCGCCTGTCCCCGACGACATGGTGGCGCGGCTGGCGCCGTTTCCGGGGCTGATTGGGGTCACCGCCGCGCTTTCCGCCTTCGTCGCGGGGCTGAACACCATCCTCGCCACCAGCCTGGGCTCGCGCGTCGCCAGCGACTGCCTCACCCTGTTCGTCGAACTCGCTGCCGTAGGGGGCGCCCTGGCGGCGGTGGGCCGGGCGAGACTGGCTCGCCTGGCGGCGGACGCCTCGCCGGGTGTCGCCGAGCCCGAATCGCGGGCGCCCTGGTTCCTCGCCACGCTGGCCGCCTGGATCGCCCTTGCCGCCACGCTGGTCGCGGTGCTGGTCGGATACCTCGCTCTGGCCAGCTTCCTGATGCGCGAGACGGTGTGGGTCGGCGCCGTGCTGGCCTCGCTCTCGCTGCTGTTGCGCCTGGCCGACGACCTCTTTCCGGCGCTGCTGTCGCCTGCGTCGCCGCTGGGCGGCGCTCTGCAATCGATGGTCGGGCTGTCGCGCAGTTCGCTCGAGCAGCTGGGGGTTCTGCTGTCGGGGCTGGCCCGGCTGCTGTTGCTGTTCGTGGCCTGGCTCGCCGTGCTGGCGCCGTTCGGAGCCGGAGCGGGGGATCTTCTCGGGCGCGTGACGGCCAGCGATTTCGTTGTGCGTCTGGGCCTTGTAGCGATTTCGCCGGGCGCGTTGCTGGGCGGGCTCGCCCTCTTCATCGCCGGCCTTTTCATCACCCGGGCGGTCAGCCGATGGCTGGAGGTCCGCTACCTGCCCAAGACCGACCTCGACATCGGACTTCGCACATCCTTCGCCGCCGGCGTGACCTACCTGGGGGCCTTTATCGCGATCCTGGTGGCGTTCGCCTATCTGGGCCTCAGTCTGGCGCAGATCGCGCTCTTCGCGAGCGCGCTATCGGTGGGCATCGGCTTTGGCCTCCAGGCGATCATCGGTAACTTCGTTTCCGGCCTCATCCTGCTGGCCGAGCGGCCGATCCGGGTGGGCGACTGGATCGCGATCGGCGACCTCGAGGGCGACGTGCGCAAGATCAGCATTCGGGCCACCGAGATAGAGATGACCGACCGCTCGCGGCTGATTGTGCCCAATTCCGACCTGGTGACGAAGACCGTACGCAATGTTACCCATTCGGCGGCGCTCGGCCGCGTCAGGCTGGTGCTGAAGGTGGACGCCGGCGCCGACCCCGCCAAGGTCAGCGACATCATTCTCCGCCGCCTGCGCGGGCACGCGGACGTGCTGGATGACCCTGCGCCCGCCGTCTACATGACCGATGCCCGCGACGGGGCCCTGGAGTTCACCGCCTTCGGCTACCTGTCCTCCCCGCGCCAGGCCTTTGCGGCGAAGAGCGATCTGCTGTTCCAGATCGTTCCCGATCTCAAGGCCGCGGGCGTCGATATGGCCGGCCCCCCGACCACCATCCATGTGGTGATGGAGTCTCCCAAAGCGGCTGCGTCGTCCGAAAAGTGACGCCATGGCGGTCGCCGGGACTGGCTGCGCGGCGGTCGTCTCCCTAAATCCCACCGGCCAAGCCTACAGGTTAGGGGAAGCAGAATGCGTGGGATCCTCGTTGGCGCCCTGCTGGTGGGCGCCCTGTTCGCCATGACGCCGGGGTCGGCCGAGACCCTGCACTTCCGCGCCAAGCTGGCGCCGTCGGAGGCGCAGTCCAGCCCGCAAGGGCCGGTGGGCGTTGCTGAGTTGACGCTGGACACCGAGAGCAAGGTGCTGAGCTGGAAGGTGAGCTACAGCGGGCTCAGCGGGCCCCTGACAGGGGCCCACTTCAAGGCGCCGCCAGAGCCGGGGTCTTCGATGGGCGCGACCATGGACCTCGCGCCGCCGCTGACCAATCCGGTGATCTCGTCCACCCGGCTCAACGACATCCAGATCGGCGACCTGCGCGCCGGCCTGTGGTCGGTGAACCTGCTCACCGCCAAGAACCCCCACGGCGAGATCAGCGGCGACCTGCAAAGGGCGCCGTAAGGAGGGCTCCTCCTCCCCACGAGGCGGAGGGAGGATTCATCGCTCATGGCCCGCCGTCACCGCGGACCAGGGTCACCAGGTGGACCAGCATGGCGACCATGCCGGTGAAGGCGATCAGCATCAGGAAGCGCCAGGGCACCAGGCGCGGCTCGGCGTGCGGCCGCGCGATCCGGGCTCCGCGCCAGCCGAAGAGGATGGCCAGCAGGAAGCAGGCGCCGGCCAGGGCGGCCGTGACGGGTGCGGTCATGCGAGGCGCCGGACCTCAGTCATTGCGCAGCGAGGCCCAGCCGACTGCGTGCACCCGGCCGCCCCCCAGAACCGCCGCGATGGGCAGGACGCTGAACAGCGGGCGGAAGGCGGGATCGCGAATGTTGAGGCCGCCGGCCAGCGCCGCAAAGGCCGGCAGCACAACGCGCTCCCCGTCCGTTACGAAGCAGCGCCGCCGCACGGCGCCGCCTCGGGAAAACACCCGGGCGCACGGGTGCAGGTGGCCGGCGACCTCTCCCCGGGCGGCGCCTTCGACCGGTTCATGGACGAGGCGGAGAGCGCCCAGCGCCAGGGCGACGGCCGTCTCGCCCGGCAGGCCGCGCGGACCGGCCGGATCGTGGTTGCCGGTGAGCCAGACGAGGGAGCGGCGTGCGGCGATCTCGCAAAGCATCGACGCGTCCGCGGTCGTCAGGCGAACATCGCCCTCCCGGTCGTGGAAGGTGTCGCCGAGGAAGACCACGGTCTGCGGGGCGAGGAGGGCGACCTCGGCGGCCAGGCGCCGCAAAGTGTCGGCGGTGTCGTACGGCGGCAACATCTGGCCGTGGATCGCGAAGTACGAGGCCTTCTCCAGATGCAGGTCGGCGACAATGAGCGCCCGGTGGGTTTCGAGCCACAGGGCGCCCGACGGCCGGCACACCACGCGCTCCCCCGCCACCTGCAGGGCGAGGCCGCCTAGCGGGTGCGCGGCCGTCAGCTGCGGCGGCGCGGCGGCCAGGCGACGCCCGTTCACGCGGCGGCCTCGGCGATCAGATCCTCCGCCGCTCCGGACAGGATGATCTCGCCCGCGCCCTCGCCCGGCGACCGCTGCCGGCCGATCTCCAGGATCACCGACACCGAGAACGGCGAGAGATGGTCGAGGGCGGCGTG
>Ga0302314_10022289_pt1 | contig 10390 bp, 9 predicted proteins | sample III_Palsa_N2_3_FD_200533 | JGI IMG/M metagenome (GOLD analysis project Ga0302314, IMG submission 200533) | Peat permafrost microbial communities from Stordalen Mire near Abisko, Sweden - III_Palsa_N2_3 | ecosystem: Environmental > Terrestrial > Soil > Palsa > Peat permafrost | place: Sweden... | reverse complement strand
AGCTGCGCGGGTCATCGCTAGTCGACCCGGCCTGGCTCCGCAACGGCGCAGTCGCGTTCGATGGCGCCGACGTACGTCTTCCGGACGGCGAAGTCATCGGTCCTCGCCGCGCAGCGGGCCAGCCTTGCGGTCGGGCAACATGGCGTACAAGAGGCCGCCAGGCCGGCGGCGGGTACGCATTGGAAGGGCACGATCATGAGCGTCGGCACCGTAAGCAGCAGCGAGAGCCTCCGTCAGGAGATGGTTGACCGGCTGGCGGCCGATCATGCCGCGAAGGGCCTGACGTTGCGGCCGGAGGTGGAGGCGGCGATGCGGGCCGTTCCCCGTGAGCTGTTCACGCCTGGCATCGGGCTGGAGGAGGCATATCAGAACGAGGCGATCATCACGAAGCAGCGTGATGAGGAGAACATCAGCTCGGTGTCCGCGCCGTTCCTGATCGCGGAGATGCTCGGCCAGGCAGCGGACGCGCTCGGCGGCCTGGACGGCCGGCGCGTGCTGGAGATCGGCTCGGGTGGCTATAATGCGTCGCTGCTGCGGGAACTGACCGGCCCGGCAGGATCGGTCACGACCGTTGACATCTTCCCCGACGTGGCCGACCGGGCCGTGGCCTGCCTGGAGGCGGCGGGCTGCACCGGCGTCACCGTTGTCTGCGCGGACGCCGAGTACCCAGTCGGCGACGGCCCTTACGACCTTATCATCGTCACCGCCGGGGCGTGGGACATCCCGCCCGCCTGGCGTGATCAGCTCACCGGCGACGGCGTACTGGTCGTGCCGCTGCGCACGTTCGGAATGACCCGGTCCTGGGCGCTGCGGCGCTCAGGGGACCGCCTGGTCAGCCAGAGCCGCCGTCAGTGCGGGTTCGTCTCCGTGCAGGGCACCGGTGCCAGCGAGGTGCGGTATGCCGACATCGCCGATGGTGTCCACCTGCGGCTGGATGAGGGCCAGCAGATCGACCCCGGCGTCGTCGCCGGGCTGCTGGCCGGGCCGCGTGCGGAGGCGTGGGCCGGGGCGAGCCTGGTGCCCCGCACCGCCCTGGGCGACCTGGACCTGTGGCTGGCGACCCGCCTGAAACGCGAAGCGGGCCAGTTCGTGGTGCTGACGGCGCAGGAGCCGGCCGTCAAGTCCGGCATCGTCGCGCCCTCGTGGCGGTTCGGCGCCCCCGCCGCCATCGGCGACGGCACTTTCGCCTACCGGTCCGAGCTGCGCTGGGACGGCAGGCTCTTCGACCTCGGCGCCTACGCTCACGGCACCGGGGCCGCCGCGGCAGCCGGGCGGATGGTCGATCACATGCGCGCGTGGGTCGATGCGGGCACCCCCTGTGCGGTGCTGTCCGTCCATCCCGCGGATGTCCCCGACGGCGACCTGCCGGACGGGACGGTCCTGGACAAGCGGCACAGCCGCCTCGTCCTCGCCTTCACCCCCCAAGAGAAGGGAACCTCGTAATGGAAGAGTACGAACTGGACATCCGCCTGGTCGATGCCGGACCCTCTGCCAGCGGTCACGCCACCAGCACCGACGACAACTGCGGCTCGGGCAACACAGACTCAGACGCCTGCTCGGGCGGCGTCCGCTCCTGATGAACTCGCCTGCCGGTCCCGGCCTCCGCGAGGCCGGGACCCTGCGGGCTACGGGAAAGCGGAGCCAGGGATGTACCAGGCAGCTGATGCGGCGCTGATCAGGGCCGCATCTTATCCCCGGGGCCTGAGACTGCCCCCGTGGCCCGACCTGACCGCAGACCAGCCCGGCAGCTGGCTGGAGTGGCTGCGGGAGGCGTGGGCGCTGCCGGAGTTCGCCGCCGCCGTCGCGCAGGCCACGCCGGGCCTGGCGGCCCAGATCACCCTCGCCCTGGCCGGCGAGCAGATGCAGGCACGCCGGCTACGGCGGCTGACGGAGGCGGCAGTCCGGTACCTGCTGCGGTGGACGACCCGCGCGACCCCGTTCGGCAGGTTCGCCGGCGTGGCCCCGGTCATGTTCGGCGCCCGCGCGGCGGCCCGCTGGGGGGACCGGCACCGCGACGTGACCCGTCCCGACGACCGGTACGTCGCCGAGCTCACGGCTGCGGCCGAGCGGGATCTGCCGACGCTCCGCAAGGTCGCGGTGGTGACGAACGCGCTGGGGTACGCCCGCGGCGGGGTGTGGGTGCTGCCCTGCGCCCGCGCCGAAGGCGACCGGGCCTGGGACGCCGAGGTCGGCCTGACCGGCCCGGCGAGGCTCGCGGTCGAGACCGCCGGCACGCCGGTCGGCTTCACGGCGCTGGCCGCGAAGGTAGCCCCGGAACTGGCCGGCGGCACGCCGGCGGCCGAGAGGCTGCTGGCCGCACTGGTGGGCGCCGGGGTGCTGCTATCGGAGATCCGGCCGCCGATGACGGTGACCGACCCGGCCGCCTACCTCGCCCGCCACGCCGGCCCTGCCAGCCTGCCCGCCCCGGGCACCAGGACCGCGACCGACCTGCGGGTCGACTGCTCGGTCACGCTTCCCCCCGCGGTAGTCCGCGAGGCGGAGCAGGCCGCCGCCGCGCTTGCCGCCGTCGCGCCGCGCCTGCCCGGCTGGGCGGCATACCATGCCGCGTTCACCGAACGGTGGGGGCCGGGCGCGGCGGTGCCGCTGCGCGACGTCGTGAGCGTCCTGGGGTTCCCGGCCGGGTACCGCGGCTCACCCCGCCGTGACCCGGCACCGTTCACCAGCCGCGACACCCTGCTCGCGGCACTTGCCCAGCAGTCCGCGCTGGACGGCTGCGCCGAGGTGGTACTCGACGATGACCTGATCAGCCGGCTGCGCGGCGATGACGCCCGGCCGCCGGTACCGCACACCGAACTGCGGTTCACCCTCGCCGCCGGAACCCCGCGCGACCTGGAACGCGGCGCGTTCACCCTGACGGTGGTCAGCGGAGCCCGCCACGCAGGAGTCGCGGCGGCCCGGTTCCTGCACCTGCTCACCCCGGCAGAGCTGGAACGCTTCCGCCGCGCTTACGCGGCCCTGCCGACCGCCATGCCCGGTGCGGAGACGGTGCAGCTGTCCGGGCCCCCGCTGGACGCCCGCCTGGCCACCCTCGCCCGGACCCCCGAACTCCTGCCCGTCCTTCCCGCCGGCGACTACTGCCCCCGCCCGTCGCTGACGCTGGGGGACCTGGCAGTGGCCGGCGACGGCCAGCGGCTGTGGCTGGTATCCCGGACGACCGGGCGGCCGGTCGAGCCGCTGCTGCTCAACTGCGTGCTCCTGCCAGACGGGCAGCAGCCGCTCATCCGCTTCCTGACCGAGATCTGGACAGCGTGGACAGCTCAGTGCAGCCGGTTCGACTGGGGGCATGCCCGCGCCCTGCCGTTCCTGCCGCGGGTCCGGCGGGGCCGCTCCATCCTGTGCCCGGCCCGCTGGATCATCCAGGCGGCCGCGCTCCCGGCCCGCACCGCGACGTGGCCCCAGTGGCAGGCCGCCTGGCAGCAGCACCGCGAACGGCTACGGCTGCCACGCTGGGTGCTGATCGGCGAGGACGACATCCGGCTGCGCCTTGACCTCGACGAGAACGCCCATCTCGCGGTGCTGCGCAGCCACCTCGGCCGGCACGCCACCGCCGTCCTCACCGAGGCTGAGGGGCCGTCCGGCTGGATCGGCGGCAGGCCCGCCGAAATCCTGCTCACCCTCACCCGCACCCCGCCCTGCCAGCCGCCGGCCCGGCCGGCCCGCCCTGCCAGCGCCCTCCAGCACCGGCCCGGCCTATCGCAGCAGTGGCTGGACGCCCGCCTGTACGGCCACGCAGAGGGCATCCTCGCTCACCTGGCCGACGGCCCCGGACTGCCCGAGGGCTGGTGGCTCCTGCGCTATCGGGACCCGCAGCCCCACGTCCGGCTTCGCATCCCGCTGCGCGGCACCGCCGGGTTCGCCGATGCCGCCCGGGACCTGGCCCTGCGAGCGGAGCGGCTGCACGACGACGGGCTGCTGGCCGACTACACGCTGGCCACCTACCGGCCCGAGACCCGCTACGGGAACGGGACGGCGCTCGCCGCAGCCGAGGCGGTGTTCGCCGCCGACTCCCGTGCCGCCCTGCAACGGCTGTCCGGCGACCGGCAGGCTGCCGCAGCGGCAGGGATGATCGCCATCGCCCACGGGTTCACCGGCGATGGCGCGCGCTGGCTCGCCGGCCATGTGCCCCACGGCAGCGGGCCGCGCCTGGAACCCGCCCAGCTCGCCCGCGCCCGCTGCCCCTACGGAAACGACCGCCTGGCCGCGGCGCTGGCCGCCTACCGGACCCTCGCCGACCGGGACGGCCTGGACGCCGACCAGGTCCTGGCCGACCTGCTGCACCTGCACCACGCCCGCATGATCGGAGTCGACACCGCATCGGAACGGCACTGCCTGCGCCTGGCCCGCGCCATCGCCCAGGCCGACCTCGCCGGGAGGACACCATGACGGCGGGACAGTCTCTCGCCGAGGGAGCCGCGGGCATCGCCCTCCTCCACCTGGAAACCGGCGCCTGGGACGCGGTGTACGCGGCGCTGGAGCAGGCGGTCGCCGAAGGCGTCAGCGTCGCCGGCGGCGCCAGCCTCTACTACGGCGCTCCGGCCCTCGCGTTCGTCCTGGCCGCCACCGACCAGCCGTGCCTGGCCAGGGCGAAAGCCGCCGCCGCGGCGGGGACCGCGACGGTGGCCCGCCACCGCCTGGAGGCCGCCCACCGCCGCATCGACCAGCGCCAGCGGCCGGAGTACGCCGAGTACGACCTGATCCGCGGGCTGACCGGACTCGGCGTCGCCCTGCGCCGCACTGGCGATCTCGGCCTGCTCCGCGACGTGCTGACCTACCTGGTGCGCCTGACCGACCCGATCGACGGCCTTCCCGGCTGGTGGTGCCCGCACGGCCCCAGCCGCGATCAGCCCGCCCGCGACGGCGGCAAAAGCGACCACGGGATCGCCCACGGCATCACCGGCCCGCTTGCGCTCTTGGCCCTCACCCGCCTCGACGGCGTCCACGTCGACGGTCACGCTGAGGCGATCGAGCGGATCCTCCGTTGGCTGGACGGCTGGCAGCGGCGCACCGGCGACGGCACCGCATGGTGGCCGCAGGCCGTCACGCTCACCGACCTCGAACGCGCCGAGACCGCCCAAGCCGGCCCGCTGCGGCCGTCGTGGTGCTACGGAACCCCCGGCATCGCCCGCGCCCAGCAGCTCGCCGCCCGCGCCCTCGGCGACGCCGCCCGTCAGCGCAACGCTGAAACCGCGTTCGCCGGATGCGTGAACGACCCCGCGCAGGCAGGCCGTCTCACCGACCGCAGCCTGTGCCACGGAACCGCCGGGCTCCTGGCGACCGGACGCCGCATCGCCGCAGGCGCCCTCACCCCGGTGCACCTCCCGCCGCTGCTGCGCCTGCACCGGCATGCCGCCGCCGCGACCGGCGAACCCGCCGGGCTCCTCAACGGCTCGGCCGGCGCCGACCTGGCCGCCGCCGGGACCACGACCTCGTGGGACGCCTGCCTCCTGCTCTGCTGACCGAAAGGCACCGCCATGGACGAGACGCCCTGGAAGCAGGTGAACATCGCCTACCCTGGCCCAGGCCCTCACCAGCGTGAACGCCAGGCCATCAGCCACCTCGCCCGCGTGCTGCCCGCCGCCGAGGCCGACGGCCTCATCACCTCCTGGTTCTTCATCCGCAAGGGCCGCTGGCGCGTCCGCTACCTGACCGCAACGGACGCGAACGGACACGACGGCACGGGCACCGACCCCCTGCACCCGCTGCTCACCGACGGGGTCACCTGGACCGGCGACATCTACGAACCGGAAGTCCACGCCTTCGGCGGCCCCGCCAGCATGAACGCCGCGCACGCGCTGTTCCACCGCGACAGCAGCCACCTGCTCTCCTTCCTCGGCAACAGCCCCGCCGCCCGGCGGGAACGGTCACTCGTGCTGTGCACCGCGCTCATGCGGACCGCGGGACTGGACTTCAGCGAGCAAGGCGACGTATGGGCACGGGCCGCCGAGCAGCGCTCCTCCCATGCCCCCGCACCACCCGGCTCACAGGTGTGGGCATGCTTCACCAGCGACGTCCGCCACCTCCTCCTCGGCGACGCCCGCGCAGACCTCATCGGCGGCGACTGGCTCACCGCGTTCGAGGAAGCCGGCGCAGCACTCCGGACCCTGCGGGAAAACGGCAAGCTCACCCGGGGGATACGCGCGGTCATCGCCCTGCACGTGATCTTCCACTGGAACCGCATCGGGCTCGCAGCAACCGAACAGGCCACACTCGCCCGCGCAGCCAAAGACGCCGTCTTCGGCAGCACGCCCGCAATGACCGGCCCGTGAAGAGGCTTTCGTGCCGCCGCTTCCCGGGGCCCATCGGCAAGTTCTTCCCGGAGCGGGACGGCCTGTCTGCGCCGGGCCGTCACCGCGATCTGCCAGCAGGACGGCGCATCAGCTTCCGCCGCTGCTAACGCGCGGCGGAGACAGCGCCAAGGCGGCGCGGACCGCAATTTCCTGCGGGCAGCAGGGCACGCGATGACGGGCGGCCAGGGCGTTTACGGAGGATCAGCGCCCGGCCATCCGGCACAGCAGCCGTGCCGAGTCCTGCGTGCCGAGTGCGGACGCCCGCAGCCGCGTGAACGCGACGGCGTGGGCGTCGAGGTCCCCGGACGAGTCAAGGAAGATCCCGCCGGAAAGGCCGGCCTGGTGGACGGCGCTAAGGCCGGGGGTGGCCTGCCCGAAGCCGAAGATCGTCACCGGCCCGCTGCCGGCCCCCGCGTGCGCGCCGCTGGCGAACGGGAGTACCAGGATGGTGGCCCGGTCGCTGTCCGCGCTGAGCGCGGCAAGGCGGGCGAGCTGGGCGCGCATGACCTTCGCTCCTCCTACCTGCTGCCGGAGGGCGGCCTCGCCGATCACCATGACAAGCTCCGGGTGCCCGGCGCCCAGGACGGCCCGCTGGCGCGCGGCCAGGGCGTCCGCGGCCCTGCCCTCGGTCCCCGCCGGGACGAGCGGGTCATGCTCGGCGATGGCACGCGCATACGCCTCGGCGCGCAGGAGCGCCGGCACCCGCTGGCCCTCGTACACGAAAACCTGCGAGGCAGCCGCCTCCAGCCACAGGTACTCCCGGGCCTCGGCCGGCAGCACGTCAGCCTTCCCGTGTTTCCGCACGCAAGCCGCAGACCGGGCTCGCGCCACCTGCACGCCGGGCACCGCCTGGCCAGTAGACGGGTATCCGCCAGGCTTATCCCGGGACGGGCATTATCGCCCCGGTTCCGATGCCGTTTCATCCTCTCGACGCTTCAGCGGTGGTTCACTCGCGTTCGCCTTCCCGGTCCCCGCCTGACGGCTCTCACACCGCCTTTTCCGCATCGCTCAGCACCGCAGTCTTCAGCTAAGGCACCATGCGGCGGCTTGACGCCTCCCCCCGCAGGGCGGCGCCGAAGGGCCACGAAACCTTCATCTTGCGTGCAGCAAGCACATCGAGTCATCGCCTCCTACAGCGGCGACTCCTTTCCGCGCACACGGCGCAAAATGCCATGGGCTTTGGGGCTCTTCTGAAGTGAGTTCAGCGGTGCAGCGCTGGCGTGGTGCGTGAACCCACCTGCGCTCGGAACCGGCCCGGGAGGGGCGGGAAATTGCGTTGACGCGTCTTCCTTTGGATGATGTGGTAGCGGCCTATGGAAGAAGACGATCTCGCCGACGGCTGGTTCCCGGAGAGCGTGGCAGCGGACTATGACACCCCCGGCGGGTGTAGATCGAGACGTCGAGGTGCGACGTCGCTCCAGTCGAGCACCGGAGACAAGAAGACCTGCTCCTCAACAACGCATAGCTGATAGTTCGGTACCGCTCGGACTCAGCGATCTGAGCAGGATGGCGATGCGCCGACTAGCGAATCCGGTAGCGCTCTGGCCACGCACACCTCCGTTGCATCAAGTGCAACATTGTTGCGGCAGCACGGCAACGGCGCAGCCAGCCTGGAAAAATACCCGGGCACCAGCAGCCAGCACCGACCCGGACACCCTCCCCGCCAGGCACTATCTACCCAGGCCGTCAAACCCCGTGTTGCATCTAATGCAACTTAGCCCGGAGTACGAACCAGGTCACCGTCCGCCCGTCACGCCGCCGCCAGCCCCACCGAGCGGCCAGCCCTGCCACGAGCCCGAGCCCCCGGCCGCCCTCCGCGTCATCGACGGCAGGGCGCGGCTCCGGCACCCCGGGACCGCTGCGATCGGTGACCTCCACCCGGACAACGCCGGCGCAGGCCGTCACAGTGACCGTGATCGTTTCCCCGGGAAGACCCGAGTTGCTGTGCCGCACGCTGTTGCTGAAAAGCTCGCTCGCGAGCAAGACAGCGTCATCCCCGCAGGGGTGCCCCGGGCCTAGCACCGCGAACACGAAGGCACGGACAACCCGCGCCCGTTCCCCCCGCCCGGCAACCTTCACGCTCTCCCGGACCGTCGCCCCAGTCATCATCGCACCCGCCTTCCCGTCCGCCCGAAAACCCGCAAGACCGTGGGCGGACACACGGGAAATGCACGCTCACCTCAGCCGCCAACGTCAAGCCAAATACGCACCGCTGGCGGACTGCCCGCAGGAAAGCGGCCGAGTGCGCCTTCCTGTCATATGTGCTGCAGGCGAAAACCGGGCCAGCGGGCAGGAAGCGGAATCCGCAAGTAGGGAAACCCCGCCAGGCGGCGCATTCCGCATCGCCGGATAAATGTTTAACCGTGTCATTCCATTTCATAATACCGATAACATATACTGCGACATCAAATGCCGGACAAAAACGGGAACGGAGAATGAAATGGCCCAGAAGGTGAATGTACTCCTCGTCGATGACATCGACGGCAGTGATGCAGAGGAGACAATCTCATTCGGCCTCGACGGCACTCACTATGAGATCGACCTGAACAGCGAGCACGCCCAGGAGCTGCGAGTGCAGCTGGAGCGCTACGTCAAGGCGGCCCGCAAAGTCACAGGGTCCGCCGGCCGGCCGGCCCGGGTCCGCAGCACCGCCGCAAACGACGCCAAGAGCAAGGAGATACGCAACTGGGCCAGGGAGCGGGACCTGGATGTCAACGACCGCGGCCGCATCCCAGCCGATATCGTGGCACAGTACGAGGCAGAAAACGGCAAGTAAGCCACGCCCCCTATCAGCCCCGGCCCCGCTACTCTCAGCGGGGCTTCTGATACGAGTTCGGCCGTCGGCGCGGGAATCCATCTGGCATTTCCCAGAACCGGCAGCGAATTCCCTGTATGCCGGGAGAAGAATACCCGGGCGGCGAGCAGAATTCCCGGCCTCGCCGTCCGGGTTTCACGTTGATGCGTGACACTGACCATTGCGGCTTCCGGCTACCGCGGTGACGCGCGTCATCCCCTTCACGCCGCACACGCGCCCACACACGACTGGCCCAGTCCACACCGTCGCCCGCCACGCGTACACAATGACCCGTCGCCCCTGGCAGCCGGCACGCCGCCGATGCCATCGTTGCCCACAAGTTCCCCGGGCGCCAGCCCCGTCCGCAGGCTCCGCAGCGGCATGGCCATCCGGGGAGCCCCGACACCCGCACCACCGGAGGAGGCCCCCGATGACCAGCGCCACCGACGCCCAGCAACTCGAAGCCATCGCTAAGTTCTGGGGCCACGCCTACACCTTCAGCTACGACCACGCCGGCCACCCCGACGAGCCGCACGGCGCGCACCGCAGGGACGGAAAGGGCACCCTCCGCTCCGCCACCCCGGCCCTCCTGCTCGATGCCATCAAGGACGACCTTGCCTTCCGCCCCTTCACCCCGGACCTCACGCCATGACCAGCCCGCCAGATTGACCTTCGATGTACCTGTGATTGACCTGCCATGTACCTGGCCCGGCAATCAGCCCCGGCGACCTGCGCCGCAGCATGCAAGCATCGGTGCTCTCGTACCTGCGAGGTACGCACCACGTCCATGGCAGGTACATGCAGCCCGGCACCGCCGCGGCGCCTGCGTAGCGCCTGTCCCGGCAGACGCTCCCCGGAGCAGCCCATGGATAAGGGGCCCTAGCGGTCGCATTCTGCGCTGACCTGCCCTGGGCACGAAGCCGGTGTTACCGTGCGCGACCGCCGCTCCAGGCACGATTGACCTAAAATGCCGACGTGAATGCTCGCTCCGTGCTTGCTCGGACGCGCCGGTACGGGCCGGTAGGACCCGGTACTCATGTCACTTCAGCTCGGGGGGTTGTGGTACAGCTCCGCACGTCATGTGATTAGTGTGACACCAGGTCTATTTAGAGTGCGGCTGAGCAGCGGACTCTTAATCCGCGGGTTCGGGGTTCAAGTCCCTGGCGGCGCACCCGTAATGACCAGGCCCTGATACGTGAATGACCCCCAGCCGGGCAGGCGGCAGCAGCCGGCGGCGGTTTGTGCCGTCGGCTTCCGGGGTGAGGGTCAGGCGGCGTCTTCCAGGGTG
>Ga0302314_10022288_pt1 | contig 10391 bp, 7 predicted proteins | sample III_Palsa_N2_3_FD_200533 | JGI IMG/M metagenome (GOLD analysis project Ga0302314, IMG submission 200533) | Peat permafrost microbial communities from Stordalen Mire near Abisko, Sweden - III_Palsa_N2_3 | ecosystem: Environmental > Terrestrial > Soil > Palsa > Peat permafrost | place: Sweden... | reverse complement strand
AATGACCGAGCCGGCCAGCACCACGTCCCACCGGCCCGCGCTGATGCCGACATTGTGCTCGAAAAGCTCGGTGACCTCACCGAAGGCGAAGCCGACGCCGAACAGGGCGAGCAGGAAGACACCAGTGAGGGCTACCCGGCGGCGGTCGGAGAAGGTGACGGCCAGGGCGACGACGGCGATGGCGACTATGATCAGCGGCCCGGTGAACTGGGTGCCCCCGGTGACGGCGTTGGCCGCGCCGGTCCCCGGCTTCTGCAGGTGGGCGGCCCAGGTGAGGAGCGTCCCGAGGATGTTGTAGCCGATGAGCGTGCCGGCGGCGATGCGGAAACGGTTGCTGTTTGTCATGCCGACAGCGTCCGCCGGCGGGCGGGGGGATGCCGGAAGAACGCATCACGGTGGCCGCGGGGACGGTTCGCGGGTCGTCCCCGGGACGACCGCACGTCGTCCTTTTGGCGGACGACGACCCTGGGAGCTGGCCGTTACCCTGCTGATGTGGGCCGTGCGAGGGGAGTCGCGGGGACGGTCGTCCGCGCCCTGCGGGGGCGGACGTCGCTGGTCGACGCGGCGGTCGCCTGCGTGCTGTCCGGCGCGGCGGTCGCCGGGCTGCCGCACGACGGCAGCGCGGCCGCTGTCGCTGGGGCGGCCGCCTGCGCGCTCGCGGCCACGACCTCGGTCGGCTGGCGCGGCCGTGCTCCTGAGGCCGCCGTCGTGGTTGCCGGGGCCGGGCTGGTCGGCTGCGCGCGGCTGGCCCCGGCGACGCTGCTCGCCGTGGCGTTCCCTCTGTTGCTCGCCAGCTACACGGCGGGTGCCCGGGGGATCTCCCGGCGGCAGATCGGCCAGCTCGGGGCGCTTGTCGGCTACGGCATCGCGGCGGTCGCCCTGGCCACGGCGGCGGCGGGACCGTTCAGCGTGACGGCGACGGCCGCCCGAGCCCTGCCCCTCTCGGTGGCGCCCGCGGTGGCCGGGCTGCTGGTCGCGCGGCAGCGGGCGCTGGCCGCACGCCTGGCGGCGGCGGCGGAGCGGCTGCGCGCCGAGCAGGCGGCGCGGCTGGCGGTCGTCGCGATCCGAGAACGCAACCGGATCGCACGGGATCTGCACGATGTCGTCGCGCACGGGGTGAGCGTGATGGTCGTGCAGGCGGGCGCGGCCCGGATCACCGCGGACGAGGAACCTGCCCTGGCCCGGGCGGCGCTCGGCGAAGTGACCGGGGCGGGCCGCACGGCGCTGGCGGAACTGCGCCGGATCCTGGGAGTCATCGGAGCGGGGGATGACGACGCGACCGGAGCGCCCTTCGGGGTAAGCGGGATCCTCGCGCTGGCGGAGCGCCGCCGCGCCGGGGGCCTGCCGGTACGGGTCACGGTGAGCGGAACGGAGCCCGGTCTGCCTGCCCCTGTTCTTCCGGCCCCGGTCGATGTCGCCGCCTACCGGCTTGTCCAGGAGGCACTCACCAACGTGGTCAAGCACGGGCGGTCGGCGGCGACCGAGGTAGCCGTGACGTTCCAGTCCGACACACTGCGGGTTCAGGTCCGTAACGGGGCACCCGACACGGCCGGAGCGACCTTCCCGGCCCACGCCGCCGCGCTGGCCAGCGCGGCCGCCCTGAACGCGGAGGCCCTGGCCGGCTCGGGACGGGGGATGACCGGGATGCGGGACAGGGTCGAGTCCTGCGGGGGACGGCTGCGGTACGGCGCGGAGCCTGAGGGAGGGTTCGCAGTCTGCGCCGAGTTCCCGCTGCCAGCGACCGGACCGCGCGCGGAGTATCCCGCGGCCGGGACGGGGGGCACGGTTAGCCGGGCAGTCGCGCTGCTTCAGGCGATGCCCTGGACGCCGCTCCGGGCGGCAGGTCTGTGGGCGGCCGCCGTCGTAGCGCTTGCCGCCGGCTCCGCTGATGCCTGGGCGAGTGCCGACCGGACCGGGCCGCTGGCACTGAACATCGTTTTGGTCGCCGGCCTGTCGCTGGCGCTGCTGTGGCGGCGGCGCGCCCCGCTGGCGTTTCTCGTCGCCGTCAACCTCCTGGCGCTGCCCATCAGCAACGGGCTTACCTCGATCAACAACCCGACCCTGGTGAGCACCTACGTGTTCGTGGTCCCGGTCTGGACGGTAGCCGCCTGGTCCGCTGCGCCGGCCGCCGTCGCCGGGCTGGCCCTCACCGCCGGCTTCTACGCCGGCGAAGGGCTCTACTGGCACCTCGGGGCCGGGTCGGTCGGCAGCAACGTGGTGGTGGCGGCGGTCCTGTGGATCGCGGGACGGGTGCTGCGGGGTCAGCGGCTGATGGCGGCCGACCTGCGGCAGACCAATACCGCCCTGGAGGCTGAGCAGCGGGCGCGGGAGGTGCTGACCCTGGCCGAGGAACGCACCCGAATGGTGGCCCGGCTGCACACGCTGGTGGCCGAGGAGGTGAGCGCCATGATCGTGGCCGCCGAGTCCGTCCGGGAGCTGGTCGGCACCGAGGCCGGCGCGGCCGCGGCGTCCATCGGCGAGATCGAGCGGACCGGCCGCCAGAGCCTCACCCAGCTCAGGGAGATACTCGGCGTGCTGCGCTCCGAGTACGACCCGGATCCGCTGCCAGTATGAACATCCGGGTGCTCATCGCGGACGACCAGAGCCTCGTCCGGGCCGGCTTCCGGCTCATCCTCGAGCGGCAGCCCGGCGTCGAGGTCGTCGGCGAGGCAGCCACCGGCGCCGAAGCCGTCGCCCAGGCCCGGCGGCTGGCTCCCGATGTCGTCCTGATGGACATCCGTATGCCCGAGCTCGACGGCATCCAGGCGACCCGCCTCATCCGGTCCGACCCGGCCACCGCGGACGTCCGCGTCATCATCTTGACCACCTTCGACCTCGACGAGTACGTCTACGAGGCCCTGCGAGCCGACGCTAGCGGATTCCTGCTGAAGGACCTGCCGCCCGAGCAGCTCGCGGCGGCCCTGCACACCGTTACCCGGGGCGACACGCTGCTCGCCCCCGCCGTCACCCGGCGGCTCATCGCCCACTTCACCGCGACCAGCCGCGCGCCCCGGCCGCCGGAGGCCTTCGCGCAGCTAACCCCGCGGGAGGTTGAGGTGCTGCGGCTGCTGGCGACGGGCCTGTCCAACGCGGAGATCGCGGCCGCGCTCTTCGTCGCGGAGACCACGGTCAAGACCCACGTCGCCCGCCTGCTGACCAAGCTCGGCCTGCGCGACCGGGTGCAGGCCGTCGTCTTCGCCTACCAGCACGGCATCGCCCCAGCCGAGTCCTGATGCCGCAACCCGCGAATATGCCGCTCGGCGACCGGCGGCACCTCCTGATTCGTCTGGACGCGGCGGTGTCGTGGCGTTATGACTGACCTGGCAGCGCAGGCCGGGCCGGCCGGCCCGGGGTTACTCGCCGGGGTAGCGCAGGCCGATCCGCTGGCGGATCTCGTCCAGGGTCGCCATGATCGTGACCGTCTCCTGCGGCGGGAGGATGTCGCTGGCGATCCGGCCCTCGGCGACCAGCCGCTCGGCCTCTACCGCCTGGAACTGCATGCCGCGGCCCTCGACGAGCGGGCGGATATCTTCGGTCAGCGTGCCCGCGGCGTCGTAGACGCGCAGTCCGCTCGCCGCGTACCAGACGCTGTCGATCTCGATGCGGCCCTCCGTGCCGAGCACGGCGGCCACGGTCGGTCCCTTGGTGGTGCTCGCGGAGTACGTCGTCGCGATCTGCCCGCCGGCGTAGCGGAACACGGTGGCCACCTGGGCGTCGGCGCCGGTCTGCTTGAACGTGGCGGTGGCCTCGATCAGCTCCGGCGCGCCGAACAGGTCAGAGGCGAAGGAGACCGGGTAGATGCCGAGGTCGAGCAGCGCGCCGCCGCCGAGTTCGAGGGCGTTGATCCGGTGCCCGGGATCGTCGGGCAGCTTCTGGGTGTGGTCGGCGCTCATCGAGCGGACCTCGCCGATCGTCCCGGCGGCCACGATCTCCCGCAGCCGGACCATGTGCGGGAGCCAGCGGGTCCACATCGCCTCGAGGACCAGCAGGTGCTTGTCGGCCGCGAGCGACACCAGCTGCTGGGCCTGCACCGCGTTGAGCGTGAACGGCTTCTCGACCAGGACGTGCTTGCCCGCTTCGAGCGCGAGCCGCGCGTTGGCGTAATGGAACGGGTGCGGCGTGGCCACGTAGATCAGGTCGACCGACGGGTCGGCGACCAGCGCCTGGTAGCTCGGGTGCGCGGCCGGCAGGTTGTAGTCCGCGGCGAACCGGTCCGCGCTCTCTTGCGTGCGCGACCCGACCGCCGTGACCTGGTGGCCGGTCAGCAGCAGGTCGCTCGTGAACATGCGGGCGATGCCGCCGGTGCCGAGGATTCCCCACCGTGCCGCCTGGGACGTGTTCTCCGGCACTAGGCGCTCCTTCGTTGGGCGGGACGAAAAACCCGCAACCGCTGCGATGATCAAAGACATTATCCAGAACGGGTGCGGGTTTCTCTCGACCGCGGCTACTGATTGCTCAGTCGTCGAGGCGCCCGGCGTCCTGCGGGTCGAGTGACTCGTGGGACTCCAGCCGCCCGGCGCCGTCCGCGGCCTGGACGCCGTCCAGGCTTGACGTGACGTCCACGGCCGCGGCCTGGGCCTCCGCCGTCGGGGCGGCGGCCGCGGGCGGCGCCGTCCACCGCCTGAGTTCCACCTGCGGGATCAGCCAGGCGGCGATGAACGACAGCGCGGCGATCGGCACCGCGATGAGGAACACCGTCTGGATCGACTCGGCGTAGCCGTTCACGAAGGCGTGGCGCACCGCCGTCGTCAGGTGGCTGAGCGCCGCCGGGGTCACGTCGGAGGAGGTGAAGCCGGACGGCAGGCTCAGCCCGTGCAGCTTGCCGGACAGGTTGCTGACCAGCACGTTGGAGAAGATCGCACCGAAGATCGCGGTACCGAACGAGCCGCCGATGGAGCGGAAGAACGTGGCCCCCGAGGTCGCGACGCCCAGCTCGCTGTGCGGGACGCCGTTCTGCACGATGATCACCAGCACCTGCATGACACCGCCGAGGCCCATGCCGAGCACCAGCATGGCCAGCGCGTCGTAGACGGTCGACGTCGAGGGCGACATCAGGTGCAGCAGGAGCAGGCCGATGGTCATCAGGAACGTGCCCGCGATCGGGAAGACGCGGTACCGGCCGGTCCGCGCGATGATCTGGCCGGAGGAGATGGACACGAGCAGCAGCCCGGCCATCAGCGGCAGCAGGTACACCCCGGAGATGGTCGGCGAGATACCCCGGACCACCTGGAAGAACGCGGGCAGGTAGGTGATCGCGCCGAACATCGCGAAGCCGACGATGAAGCCGACCACGCTGGTGACCGAGAAGACACGCGTCTTGAACAGGTGCAGCGGCAGGATCGGCTCGGCCGCGTGCCGCTCGGCGAAGATGAACGCGACGATCAGCAGCACGCCGAGGATGCCGAGGATCCAGATCGGCGACGAGTTCCACGCGTAGGTGGTGCCGCCCAGGCTGGTGAGCAGGATCAGCGAGGTGGCCGCGGCCGACAGCAGCAGGGTGCCGAGGTAGTCGATCTTGTGGTGCACCCGGCGCAGCGTGCCCGGGACCTGCAGCGCCACCACGATCAGCGCGATCGCGCCGATGGGGACGTTGATGTAGAAGATCCAGCGCCAGCTCAGGTCGTCCACGAAGACGCCGCCGAGCAGCGGGCCGACCACGCTGGCCAGGCCGAACGTCGCACCGAAGAGGCCCTGGTACTTGCCCCGCTCACGGGGCGAGACGACGTCGCCGACGATCGACTGGGCGCCGACCATCAGGCCGCCGGAACCGAGGCCCTGCACCGCGCGGAACGCGATGAGCTCGAACATCGAGGTGCTGAGGCCGGACAGAATCGAGCCGACCAGGAAGATGACGATCGCCGCCTGGAAGAAGATCTTCCGGCCGTACTGGTCGCCCAGCTTGCCCCACAACGGGGTGGACACCGTGGTGGCCAGCAGGTACGCGGTGACGACCCAGGCGATGTGCGAGCCGCCCTTGAGGTCGCCGACGATCGTCGGCAGCGCCGTGGACACGATCGTCTGGTCGAGTGCGGCGAGCAGCATGCCGCACATGAGCGCGCCGATGATCAGCAGAATGCGGCGGCGGCCGAGATCCGGCATGGCGCCGTCGTCAACCCCCTGGGAAATCTGGGAGCCCTCGGCGGGCGCCGGAGTTGCGGAGGCCATCAGTGCCTGTCCTTCCTGTTCGTCCCGGTTACGTCTGTCTCATGGAGGTCTGTCACGCTCTTGGCCGCGCTTGCCGCGCGCGGGGGCCCCGCGTCCGGGCGCCGGAGGACCTGGCGCAGCGCGGCATTCTCCGGCAGCCCGTCCGCGAGCGCCTGGAATGCCTGGTCAATGAGCTGGCCGAGCGGGACGGTGCCGCCCGAGCCGGCCCAGAACAGCAGGCAGGAACGGACCACGGCGATCGCCGCGGCGGCCAGTACCCCAGGGTAGGGATCAGTGTCCTGGTCGGCGCCGAGGCGCGCCGCCAGCCCCTCGGCGATGGCCCGCTCGATCATCGCCATCTGCCCCGCGTGCGCCGCCCGGATGTGCGGGTCGGTGCGGGCCACCTTCATCCGGCGCAGCCACTCGGCCGGGTCGCCGCCCAGCGACTCCAGTTCGCTCGCCATCGTCTCGGAGTCGTCGATGAGCACGATGCGCAGCGCGTCGATCGCCGGCCGGCCGGGGGCCTCGGTCGCGACCCGGGCCCGCAGCTCTGCGGCCCGCTCCGGGTCGCCGCCGAACAGCGCGGCTTCCTTGGACGGGAAGTAGTTGAAGAACGTGCGGGGCGACACCTCGGCCGCCTCGGCGATGTCCTCCACGGTGACGTTGGCCAGGCCGCGCTCGGCCGCCAGCTCAAGCGCGGCCCGGCGCAGCAGCTTGCGGGTGGCCAGCTTCTTGCGCTCGCGCAGCGAGGCAGGGTGGTCCGTCGCGGCCGGCGGGCTAGCGGTTGACGTGCTAGCGGCGGTCATCATGCACTCACCGAAACCTTGGGTCTCATTCCAAAATGCACTCTCAGCATCTTTGCAGTCTGTGCAACCAAGGCCGGTGAGGGCTTGTTCCCGCCCTCGAGGAAATTCTTGTAACGAGTTTTCGTCCTCCGGCCGCGCCGTTAGCGCGGCGTGACCCAGTGGGTGACGGCGGCCGGATGAGCGGGGTCGGTCAGGGCCCGGACCTTGGCGTAGCGGTCGGCGTCGTGACGGGTGATCCGCTCGTGCTGGCGCTGGTGCTCCTCCCAGGACCCGACGACGAACTGCTCCACGATGCGGTCCGGGTCGGCGGCGTCCTGCCAGGCGCGCCACGCGGTGGCGCCGGTGCGGCGCCGGCTGAAGCGCGTGTCCCGCAGCGCGGCGAGCAGTTCCTCCCGCACGCCGTCCCTGGCCCGGTACTCGATGGTGACCATCACCGGGCCGGCCGGCTCGCCGCTGTCGGCGGCGGTGAGCTGGGGCGCGGGCCAGTCCCCGGCCGGGAGCAGCTCGGCGGGCGGTATCACCTGGAACGGGAAGCGCAGCCCGATGACCGGGCCGACGACGAGCGCCGCGGCGGCAAAGACGAACGTCGCCGTCAGCCCCGCGTGCTGCGCCATGACGCCGAGCACGGCACTGCCGATCGCGTTGCCGCCCTGGAACACGATCAGGTAGAACGACATGCCGCGGGCCTTGACCCAGCCGGGCAGGTTGAGCTGGTAGGCCGAGTTCAGCGTGGACAGCGCCAGCACCCAGGCCAGCCCGCCGGCCATCAGGGCCACCGCGACGACCGCGGTGCTGTGCACCAGGGCCAGGATCAGCGCGACCGCGCCGAGGACGAGCGACCCGGCGCTGAGCTGCCGGCCGGCCGACAGCAGCGTACGCAGCCGCGGCAGGACAAGCGCCCCGCCGACGGCCCCGACCCCGACGCAGCCGAGCAGCAGGCCGTAACCGCCGGAACCAAGGTGCAGCTCGGACGTGGCGACAATCGGCAGCAGGGCCCAGACCGAGCTGGCGAAGAAGATGAACATCAGGGCCCGCAGCAGGATCACCCGGAGCGCCGGGCTCGCGGTCACGTACCGGCCGCCCGCGCGGATCGCCTCGCCGAGGTGCTCGGGGGGCAGCGCGCTCGCCGGACGGCCGGCCGACCGCCAGGCCACCACCACGGCGATCACCGCGAGGAACGTCGCCGCGTTGACCAGGAAGACGGTCCCCACGCTGGTAGCCGCCAGCAGCAGGCCGCCGATCGCGGGGCCGATCGCCCGGGCCAGGTTCTGGTTGACCGAGCCGAGCGAGATCGCCTGCGGCCGTTCCTGCGGCGAGACGAGCTCCGGCTGGAGCGTCTGCCAGGTGGGAGCGGTCAGCGCCGACCCGGTGCCCATGGCGAAGATCAGCGCGAGCAGGACCCACGGCGTCACCAGTCCGGCCAGGGCCAGGGCGCCGAGCGCCACCGCGGCGGCCAGCATGAGGGCCTGGGCGACGAGCAGGAAGCGGCGCCGGTCCACCAGGTCGCCGATCGCCCCCGCGGCCACGGCGAACAGCATGACCGGCAGGCTGCCGGCCGTCGAGACCAGGGCGACGTACACGGCTGAGCCGGTCAGCGACAGCATCAGCCACTGGGCGCCCACCGTCTGCATCCAGCTGCCGATGTTGCTGACGAACTGGGCGGACCACATCTCCGCGAACAGCGGGTGCCGGAACGGCGCCCAGGCGGAACCGGGGGCGGGCGCCGCCGCGGCCGGAGCGGGGGCAGGCGCGCCCGGGGCGCTGCTTTCCATGGTGGCAAGTGTCCTATAGATCGCCGCGATCAGCATCAGTCACCCAACCGGCACTGGCTTAGTCGCCGGGGTTCGCGGCTGGGGGTCCCGGCCGGGATTTCGTGCCGGGATTTCGTGCCGGGATTTCGTGCCGGGATTTCGTGCCGGGTTCGCGGCCGAGGTTTGCCGCCGGGGTTCGCGAGCGAGGTTCGCGGCCGGAGTTTGCGGCGCGGAATACGGACAGGCGGGGCCGGGGTTGGCCGCATCGCGGGCAACGGACGCCAGTCGATGCGGGAGGCATGCGAATGAAGACGTGGTTTATCACCGGTACGTCGCGCGGGTTCGGCCGTGAGTGGGCGATCGCAGCTCTGGACCGCGGCGACCGGGTGGCGGCGACGGCACGGAACACCGGCTCGCTGGACGAGCTGGTCGCGAAGTACGGCGACGCGGTCTTGCCGATCAAGCTGGACGTCACCGACCGGGAAGCGGCCTTCGCCGCGGTCCGGCAGGCGCACGAGCATTTCGGACGGCTGGACGTCGTGGTGAACAACGCCGGCTACGGCCACTTCGGGATGATCGAGGAGGTCAGCGAGGCCGAGATCCGGGCGCAGCTGGAGACCAACGTGCTCGGGGCGCTGTGGGTGACCCAGGCGGCGCTGCCGTTCCTGCGCGAGCAGGGCAGCGGGCACATCCTGCAGGTCTCCTCGATCGGCGGCATCTCGGCGTTCCTGAACACCGGCGCGTACCACGCCTCGAAGTGGGCGCTCGAGGGCTTCAGCCAGAGCCTGTCGCAGGAGGTCGCCGGGTTCGGCGTCAAGGTCACGCTGATCGAGCCGGCCGGCTATTCCACCGACTGGGCCGGGTCGTCCGCGGTGCGCTCCACCCCGCTGCCGGTCTACGACCAGGTCAGGGACGAAGCGCTGCGGGCGCGGGCGCAGCGGTTCCCCGCCCCCGGTAACCCGGTGGCCACCCGCGACGCGATCCTGACGCTGGTGGACAGCGACAACCCGCCGCTCCGGTTGTTCCTCGGCCAGTCCCCGCTGCGCGTCGCGGTCGCGGACTACGGCGCCCGGCTGGCCTCCTGGGGACAGTGGCAGCAGGTCGCCGAAGCCGCCCAGGGCACCCAGGACTAACCGCGAGGCAAGTAAGTAAGGAGTCAGCGGGCCGGCACCACGACGGGCAACCGCCGACGGGCAACCGCCGGCGGGCAGCACCGGTGCGCGGACCTCGGCCGCTCACCCGCGCCGTCGGCTGCCTTTACCACCCTGGTCCGGGTTTTCCCCGGTCCTGTGGTCCTGGCGGGGGGACCACTCTCCGAACAGTGACAGCGGCGTCGTCAGCGCGGGCGGTTCAGGCTGTTGCTGTCAGGGCGGCTCAGGCTGTTGCTGTCAGGGAGTCCCTGGCGAGGCCCGATGGCCGGGAAAAGACCGGAGGAGGTGGCTCGGGTATTCGTCTGGCCGGGGTACGTGGCTTGGGACTGCGGCCGGGGGCGGGCTGGCGGGGCGGCCCGTCGTGGTACCGCGGTCAGGCGGTCGTCGGGCCATGTTGTCTTGGTGCGGGAAGTGCCCGGCATTTGCCTGGTGGAGCCTCGGCTGTTACCACTGGGGCGCTCGAGTCCTAGCCGCCGGACTGCTTCATGATCACGGAAACCTGTTCCCGTTATAGGAGGAGAAAGTCTCCGCTAGCGAAA